>VFQQ010000687.1_pt1 | contig 60306 bp, 56 predicted proteins | sample 3512341 | NCBI WGS metagenome assembly VFQQ01 (sample SAMN10412373, study PRJNA504923) | tailings metagenome | isolation source: Relicate 2 Philex TSF1 revegetated site | place: Philippines: Tuba, Benguet | collected 2017-08-29 | reverse complement strand
AAGATGGAGGTGGGCACGGTATGTTCTCTCGAAGCCAGCCCCATCAGGGGCGGCATGTGTGTAGCAATGCGCATGCATTGAAGAATAATGCACCCTGTAAGGGTGCGATGTGTGATCAAACCCGTCACGCTACATGGAATGGAGCTGTTTATGGCCGGGCCCCGCACCCGCATGCCGCCCCTAACGGGGCTGGGCGGGGCGCAATTTCAAATCCACATGCAAATTTCTCCCATTCATGGAGTGAATATTAAATTTCAGAGAATTCTATCTCTTTGTTTTGGTCAGTTTGTGCCGAGTTCGTTTCTTTGTTGAGTAAAAAAACTACTCAATCCGTATTTGCACGGATGACGTATACCAAACAAACCGCCTGCACCGCCCTGTGACTGACGCGGCGAAGCTCCGCCAAGCTGAATTCCAAATTCCAAATTCAAGATTCAAAATTGATGTTTGAAGGCTTCGCCTTCAACAGATTGAAAATCCAATTTTGAAACCTTCATTCCAATGACTTTCAAACACTTTGAAGACTTACCCATTTGGCAAGCAGCACGCAAACAACAGTTGGTGATTTTTGCTTTTACAGTCCAAGAAGGGTTATCGAAAGAGTATAGATTGAAGGATCAAATTAGGGCTTCGGCAGGTTCAGTCATGGACAACATTGCTGAGGGTTTTGGCAGGGGCGGAAATAAAGAGTTTGTCAACTTCTTGTCGGTTGCTAGAGGGTCACACGCCGAAGTTAGGTCCCAAGTCTATCAGCTTTTTGACAGAGGGTATATCTCCGTAGAAGAATTGAATGACTTTGTTAAGCAGAGCCAAGAAACGGAGGAGCAAATAAGTGCATTCATGCAATTTCTTCTCCGAAGCGATTACAAAGGCTCGAAGTTCATCAAACCATTATGATCATTCACAATTCAAAATTCATGATTCCATGGTTGAAGGCTTCGCCTTCAACATGGTACAGGTCGCGAAGCCAATCTTGAATCTTGAATTTTGAATCCTGAATAGGCATGCTCGAAACCCTCATCACTTCCAAAACCCGCATCAAGTTGCTGCTGAAGTTTTTTAGCAACAACAACAAGGCCTATTTGCGGTCACTGGCAGAGGAATATGGCGAAAGCACCAATGCTGTACGAACCGAACTGAACCGGCTCTCAGAAGCAGGCTTGCTCGAATCGGAGGCCGCTGGCAATACGATTTTATATAAGGCCAACACCCAACATCCTATCTACCAGGATATTCGTAATTTGGTAGCGAAATACTTGGGATTTGACCAAATCATTGAAACAGTACTGCAGCGCATTGGAAATTTAGAGTCAGCCGTGGTGGTAGGAGACTACGCCCGAGGCCACGATTCTGGTATTATTGATTTGCGGCTGGTGGGACATGTGGACATGGACTATCTAGAACAACTCATCCCCAAAGCCGAAGGACTTATCAACCGAAAAATCAGATATACGGTGCAATTCCCCGATCATAATGGATTGGGATACGATTTTCAAACGCAACCCCACATCGTGCTCTGGCGCGCCTGAGCGCACCGCATTATCATTCGGGATTCGGAATTCGATATTCGGAATTAACGTTCAGCTCAGCTCAACCTGGTCTTTCAAATTCGAATCCCAAATGTGATAGCGTTAGCTCGAACAACGAATCCCGAATCCCGAATGTGAGGGCTTAGCCCGAACAACGAATCCCGAATGCTATGGCTTATAAGTGTTTTGAAGATTTACCGGTTTAGCAAGCTGCACGAAGCCAACACATAGGGGTTATGGAAATGGTGAATTTGAATCTTTTTCTTAAAGACTTCAGACTCGGAGATCAGATGAGAGCCGCTGCTGGTTCAGTGATGGACAACATAGCAGAAGGTTTTGGAAGAGGTGGAAATAAAGAATTCATCAACTTTTTAACTATCGCGCGCGGCTCAAATGACGAAACACGTTCTCAGTGTTATCAGGCCTTTGATAGGGGATATATCTCTGATGCACAATTAGACGCTTTCGTTGAAAAGAGCAGGCAACTTTCAAATAATTTGAGTTCCTTTATTCTCTATTTACAAAACAGTGAATACAAGGGCTCTAAGTTTCCCAAGCATTGAAATTCGAGATTCGAATCCCAAATGTGAGAGCGTTAGCTCGAACAACGAATTCCGAATTCCGAATCCCGAATGTGAGAGCTTCAGCTCGAACAACCAATCCCGAATTCCGAATCCCGAATGTGAGGGCTTAGCCCGTACAACGAATACCGAATAGCATGAAATTCGAACGTAATATCCTCATGACCGGCGCCGCCGGCTTCATCGGCTCCCATGCCGCCATCCACTTCGTTAAGTCCTATCCGCAATACCGCGTCATTGTCCTCGACAAGATGACCTACGCAGGAAATCTGGAAAACCTCGCTCCGCTTGAGCTGGGTTCAAAGTTCAAAGTTCAAAGTTCAAAAGGGGTTGAGGTAGTTGGATTGAAAAGCGAAAGCCACCCCAATGTTTCCTTTGTGGAAGGAGATATCTGTGATGCAGGGTTGATTCAGGCCCTTTTTGAGCTTTTCGAGCTCAATGGCGTGATGCACTTGGCCGCCGAAAGCCATGTTGACCGCTCCATCGAAAATCCCATGGAGTTTGTAACTACCAATGTGGTAGGTACAGTTACCCTGCTCAATGCCGCTGTAAAAGCCTGGGGCGAACATCCCGACCGCAGCAAATACCTCTTCTACCATATCAGTACCGATGAGGTGTATGGCAGTTTGGGGGCAGAAGGATACTTCACCGAAGACACGCCTTATGATCCTCGTTCGCCTTACTCGGCTTCGAAGGCCAGCAGCGACCACTTTGTACGTGCCTACCACGAAACCTATGGTTTGCCGGTAGTCATCAGCAATTGCAGCAACAATTACGGCCCTAACCAATACCCCGAAAAACTCATTCCGGTAGTCATCAACAGCATCCTACACCGCAAGCCCATACCCGTTTACGGCAAGGGCGAAAATGTGCGCGATTGGTTGTTTGTAGGCGACCACGTTTCGGCCATGGATGCCATTTGGCACCGTGGGGCCAGCGGCCGCACCTACAATGTAGGCGGAAACAACGAATGGCAGAACATCCAATTGGTGAAAAAACTCTGTGCCATCATGGACACCAAACTGGGCCGCGCCACCGGCGAATCGGAACAGCTCATTACCTATGTTACCGACCGCAAGGGCCATGACCTGCGCTATGCCATCGATGCCTCTCGCCTACGCGATGAGCTCAACTGGGAGCCCAAGCAAAAGTTCGATGAGTACCTGAGTACCACGGTAGATTATTATCTTGAGCTCTTTAACCAATAAGACAACGCTTCATCTTAAAGCATGCATTTGATGCCTACCCATAAAATCTTACTGCCCGTGGTGCAAACCCTTCGTGCTCTTCGTGGTTCCCTCACCGAGGGCGCCAGCCCGAGACTCGAATCCCGAATTCAAATGCCCGCCCTCCGTACCTTAACAATCCGCGTTCTCTGTGGTTAAAACCCGCCGCCAGAGTTAGCCGAGTCAATTTGTTCACCAAAGCGCCATGAAGCACATGTACGTAAAGCTTGTTAGACAAATTCTCTGGGATTACCAGCTCACCGACCAGCAGATAGAACAAATTTACCAAGGAAAACTGGTGGTTGGTGGATTGGATGAGTTCAAGCTCAAAGCCCGTTTGCTAAACTCTTACAACTGGTATACCTTGGTGAAACAGCTTGGTTGGCAAGAAGCCAAAACACTGCTACAACCCGAAATCATTCGGTTTTTGCACCCGCAAGGGCTGAAAAAAAGTTATAGTGATGCAGCCAGAATTTTACATCAACAAGCTGTATCCACTCCAAAATAGGGTGCTGGCATTGCTGAATGCAGCCGATAATCGGTTTTATTTAACCGGAGGCACAGCGCTCAGTAGGTCATGGCTTCATCACCGATATTCCGACGATCTCGATTTTTTTTTAAACCACGACGGCTCATTCAGCCGACAAGTACAACAGGTGTACGAAATACTCGCAACAGCGTTTCCCAACAAGATCCATAGGCTCATCGACACCTCGGGCTTTAACCGGTGGTTGATCAGTGAAGGTGAAGTTTTGCTGAAACTCGAATTTATAAATGATGTGCCTTTTCGATATGGAAAGCCAGTGGCTACAGCGCTTTTTTCGAGAACCGATACCGTAGAGAATATTGCCAGCAATAAACTGTCGGCTTTGAGTAGACAAGAACCGAAAGACATGGCCGATTTGCTGTATATCGAAAAGCAATTTGCCCCTTCATGGCCCAAACTGGTAGAGCACGCCAAACAAAAAGACTTTGGAGTGAATGAAATAGAAGTGGCATCTATCATTGGTAATTATCCTGTCGAAAAGCTCGAAAGTGTACGATGGGTAACACCGCCTCATCTCGAAGAATGTAAAACATTGGCCAATCAAATTGCGCAAAAAGTACTGCATCCGCTTGATTTAACCTAACAGCTGCTTGGCAGTATCAAGCCAAGGCCCTTACAAAATAAATTAGGCCATGGCGACCTCGACAGCTGCTAACCAATTATCGACACAAACACTTATTTTTGAAATGTTGTTGGTCATTTCCCCCTTTTTTAACCATCTCCACCTGATGTTGCATAAATCCCGAATTCCGAATTCCGAATTCCGAATCCCTAATCCCGAATCCCGAATTCCAAATCTCGAATTCCGAATCCTTCCCCTATTCCTTCTACTGTCGCTTGTGCTCCTCGGCAGCTCCTGTGTAAGGAACAAAAACGTTATCTACCTCCAAACCGAGAAAGTAGCCGACAGCACCTTCTACGCCCTTCAGCGGGGTTCGATTTATAAAATTCAATACAACGACGTACTGAAAATCGACATCAAAAGCTTCGACCCGGAGGCTACTAAGTTGTTTAACGCCTTTAACGGGGCAATGCCAATGAATGCCATGATACAGAATGGCGACCCTTATTATATGTTTGGTTACACGGTAGATGATTCGGGTTATGTAGAATTACCTGTAATTGGCAAGGTGTTGGTAGTAGATCTCACCACCGATCAAGCCAAGGTAAAAGTGCAAGCAGAAGTAGATAAGTTTTTTGCTGGTGCCTATGTGAGTGTAAACATTGGGGGGGTAAGGTTTTCGGTCTTGGGTGAAGTAATGCGCCCGGGAAAATACGTGGTATTGCAGAATCGTCTCACCATTTTTGAGGCGCTTGCCAATGCAGGTGACTTGAATCCCGTAGCCAACCGCAAGGCTGTTCAAATCATCCGTCAGTACCCACATGGCTCCGAAATCATTACGGTTGACCTTACCCGCCGCGACATCATGACCTCGCCCTATTATTTGGTGCGCCCCAACGATGTTATTTATATTCAGCCACTCAAAGTGCGTGAATTGGGTACCGGTGTTACCGGCCAACAAACCCTCACCACCGTTTTGGCAAGCGTGAGCCTTATTTTGAACAGCATACTCATATACCGCACCCTTATTACCCTCAATAACTGATGCAGCCGAATGCTCCTACTCCAAATCCTTCGTACCAAGGATTAAACGAAGAAGCCCAAGGGCTCGACTTGAAGGTTTATCTCTTTAAATTCCTTCATTTTTGGCCTTGGCTGTTATTTGCCACGCTTTTAGGGCTTTTGGGTGCCTGGTTGTTTAACCGCTATGCCGAGCCCAAATACCGCATGAATACCACGCTTTTGGTGAAAGATGATTCCAAGGCTCGTTTCGGAGGGGGTGTGGAGGCTTTTTTGGGTGGTGGTGCATCACTGTTGGGCGGGCAAAGTAATTTGGAAAATGAAATAGGTATTTTACGCTCCTATTCGCTAACCCAAATGGCACTTCGTGAGCTAGACTTCGGGGTAAGGGTATTTAACCAAGGACGGGTCAAGAACAGTGAAATTTATGAGGAACGTCCATTTTTAATAGAGGTTGATTCACAACAGATCCAGCCCATTGGCTTGGAGTTGGATATAGAATTGGAAAATACTGGTGCTTTTAGGATTAAAAGCGTTGGCGGAGATGTCAAATTTCAGTATGTAAATGAACCTAAACGCCAAGTTGAACTAAAAAAAGCCCAATTGCCTCAAAAGGGAACTTACCGATTTGGTGAGTGGCTGCAAGGAAATGGGCATAGGTTTCGATTAGTAAGGACCGAGAGCAACTCAAATGAGGATCAAGAAAACGATTTTCGATTGGTATTCATTTCCCTCGAAAAATTGGTAAAACACTATTTTGGCAAGGTAGAGGTAAAACCCATCAACAAACAAGCTTCCGTGCTTTATATAACGGTAGAAGGAAGCAATAAGGAGCGTGAGATTGCCTTTTTGAACAAATTGATGGAAGTCTACATCCGCCAGGGTTTGGCCCTGAAAAACCAAACGGCGGTAAATACCATGGCCTTTATCGACGCCCAATTGGCCGACATCACCGATTCGTTGCAGTTGGCCGAAGAGCGATTGGAGCGCTTTCGTTCAGCCAACAAAACCGTGGACCTTACGGTAGAAGGCACCGCCATTTTCGGCCGCTTGGAAAAGTTAGAGCAAGAAAAGGGCATTGAAGTAGCCAAACAGCGCTACTACCGGTATTTGTTGGAATATGTGAACCAACCCCGTGATTTCCGCGATGTGGTTTCACCTTCGGCCTTAGGCGTAGCCGATCCGGTGCTGATAGGCCTCATTACCAACCTCACCGAGCTGAATGCCGAACGTGAAGCCCTGTCGGTAGGCACCCGCCAAAGCAATCCGTACCTTGACCAATTAGACCAAAAAATAAGCACCGCCAAAAAAGCCCTGGTAGAAAATGTACGCAACATCCTCAAAGGCTCGGAGCTAGCGGTAGATGAATACAACAAACGCATTAAAGAAGCCGAAAGCCTCTTGGCGGCCTTGCCCAAAACCGAACGGAATTTGTTAGACATCAAGCGCAAATTTCAACTGAACGAGAACCTTTTCTTGTATCTGTTAGAAAAAAGAGCGGAGGCGGGAATTTTGCAAGCTTCAAATGTTCCAGACGCCAGGGTGATAGATGAAGCCAAGGAAGAAAAGCAAATTTTCCCCAACAAGCCACTCATTTACGCCTTGGGGGGCATTTTGGGCCTCTTATTGCCCATTGGTATTATTTTGTTACGCGACTACCTGCAAAACAACATTGTGGATCGCGATCAAATTGAAAAAGCCACGCGCTTGCCCATTTTGGGGGTCATTGGCCACAATACCAAGGCCAGCAATACGGTGGTGTTCGACCATCCCAAATCGTCGCTGGCCGAATCGTTCCGTGCCCTGCGTACCAATTTGCAATACATCAATCCCGGGGTAAAAAAACAAGTCATTACGGTTACTTCTTCCATCTCGGGCGAAGGAAAAACCTTCATCTCCATGAATTTGGCGTCGGTTTTGGCCTTGGGCGGAAAAAAAGTGGTTTTGTTGGGGGTTGACTTGCGCAAACCCAAAATCTTCAACGACTTTGGACTGACTAACCAAGCGGGCCTCACCACCTTCTTGGCAGGCAAACACAGCCGTGAAGAAATCATCCAAAACACTGGCAAAGGTGGCTTAGACCTCATTGCCGCTGGCCCCATACCTCCCAACCCTTCTGAACTGTTGCTCGATGCCCGCTTCGGCGAGCTGATTGAATGGCTCAAAACCCAGTACGATTATGTGGTGATGGACACCCCGCCCGTAACCCTCATTGCCGACGCTTTTGAACTCATTCGCTTTAGCCAAGCCAATGTGTATGTAATGCGCCAAAACTACACCAAACGCGAAATCTTGCGCTATGTAGACGGCCTTTACAATTCCGGCCAATTCCCCAATGGGGCCATCGTGCTCAACGATTTCCAAATGGACTTGGCTTATGGTTATGGCTATGGTTATGGCTATGGTTATGGCTATGGTTATGGCTATGGTTATGGCTACGGTTATGGTTACGGCTATGGTTATGGCTATTATGAAGAAGAGGTGGAGGTGAAGAAGCCGTTGTGGAGAAGGCTCCTACGGAGCTAGAACCACAAAGCCCACTAAGATGGGGCACAAAGAACACCAAGGAAATAGCTGGTTCGCAGGCCTTTAAAGCGAATAAGAGAAATGCCAGTTGATCAAAAGCTAGAACCGGTATTTAAAACCATCTTAGATAGTGCCTACAAAGTACACAATGCTTTGGGCCCAGGTTTGTTGGAAAGCGCTTATGAAGCCTGCCTCAAATACGAGCTTGATAAGCTGGGACTCTTAGTGGAAACACAAAAAGCATTGCCGCTGGTCTACGAAGAAGTGAAGCTCGATGCTGGCTATCGACTCGACATGCTCGTTAATCGTAGCATAATCGTTGAAATCAAGGCGGTGGAAGCTTTAACAGACGTTCATCTGGCGCAAATCTTAACCTATATGCGCCTAACCGACTGTAGCTTGGGTTTGCTTGTAAACTTCAATGTCAAATACCTCAAACAAGGCATCAAGCGTGTGGTCCTTTGATCTTCGTGCCCTTTGTGCCCCATCTTAGTGCCCTTTGTGGTTAACCTTACGGAATATTGAATAAGAAAATCCTCATAACCGGCGGCATGGGCTACCTCGGCTCCCACACCATCGTAGCCCTCCAGGAAGCAGGCTACACCGTGGTGTCGGCCGATAACCTCTCCAATTCGCAGCCCGATGTGGCCGATCGAATCGGCAGGATTACAGGCATCAAACCCCGCAACTACGTCATCGATGTATGCGACCGGGCCGCTTTGGAACAGCTTTTCCAAGAAGAAGGCCCTTTTGCCGGGGTCATCCACATGGCGGCCTACAAATCGGTGGCCGAATCGGTGGAAAACCCGCTCAAATATTACCACAACAACCTGCTCAGCTTGTTGCAAGTACTGCATTGCTGCGATAAATTTGGTGTGCATCAGTTGGTATTCAGCAGCACTTGCACCGTGTACGGTCAACCCGTATCTTTACCCGTAACCGAAGAAACCCCACTCAACCCCCTTTCACCCTACGGCAAAACCAAGGCCATTGGCGAACAAATCATCCGTGATTTTGTAAGTAACCACCAACTCCAAGCCATTGCCCTGCGCTTTTTTAACCCGGTTGGCGCCCACCCATCGGCCGAAATTGGCGAATTCCCCCGGGGCGTACCAAGCAATTTGTTGCCCTACATGGCTCAAGTTGCGGCTGGTTTACACGACCACCTGCGCATTTGGGGCGACGATTACCCCACCCCCGATGGTACCTGTATCCGCGATTTTATTCATGTGTGTGATTTGGCAGAGGTGCATGTAAAGGCAATGGAACACTTGATGAAGCCTCGTCGGCAGCAGTCTTTTGAGCTATTTAATATCGGTACCGGTCAAGGCATCAGTGTACGCCAGATGCACGCAGCCTTTGAGCAAATCAACCAATTAAAAGTGCAAGCCCGGGTGTATGCCCGCCGGCCTGGTGACATCATGAGCATGTATGCCGCTACCCAAAAGGCCGAACAAGCCTTGGGCTGGAAAGCAGCGCACCATTTATCCAGCATGGTTTCTACCGCCTGGGCCTGGCAGCAAAAATTGAAAATAACCAATTCTTCGTGCCCTTAGTGCCCCGTCGTGGTGCCCTTTGTGGTTAAAATCCTCAACCATATGCTTAAACCATTATCCGAATCTAAAATTGCCATCATTGGCCTCGGCTACGTAGGCCTCCCCCTCGCCGTTGAATTCGCTAAAAAGTACCCTGTCATCGGCTTCGACATTAACAACCACCGTGTAGATGGCTTGAACAAAGGTATCGACCATACGCTGGAAGTGGAATCTGATGAACTTCAAAAAGTACTTTTAACTTCCTGGAATAAAGAGAATGGACTTTTCCTGACCAGCGCTGTTGGTGCACTTACGGAAGCGAATATTTACATCGTAACGGTTCCAACCCCCATTGATGAAAGCAAACGTCCCGACCTAAGACCTTTGATTGCAGCCAGCACCACCATAGGCGGGGTACTAAAAAAGGGCGATATCGTTATCTATGAAAGCACGACCTATCCGGGCTGTACCGAGGAGGATTGTGTACCTGTACTCGAACGGGTATCGGGTTTAAAGTTCAATCAAGACTTTTTTGCCGGCTATTCACCTGAACGTATCAATCCAGGCGACAAAGTAAATACCCTTACCAAAATCATGAAAGTCACTTCGGGTTCAACGCCGGAAGTAGCAGATATGGTGGATGCTTTGTATGCCTCCATCATCACGGCAGGAACCTTTAAAGCAGCCAATATCCGGGTGGCTGAAGCCTCCAAAGCCATTGAAAATGCTCAAAGGGACGTGAACATTTCATTTGTCAATGAATTGGCATTGATTTTTGATCGTTTGGGGATTGATACCAATGATGTGTTAGAAGCAGCTGGAACAAAGTGGAATTTTTTGAAATACAAGCCTGGCTTGGTTGGCGGTCACTGTATTGGTGTCGACCCGTATTATTTGGCATATAAGGCAGAACAAGTGGGCTACCACCCCGCCGTAATCTTATCGGGCAGAAGGGTGAACGACAATATGGGCATGTTTGTAGCCAACAAAGTGATCAAGCTCATGATACAAAAGGGTATGTCGATAAAAGGTTCACGCGTACTTATCTTGGGCTTTACTTTTAAGGAGAATTGTCCGGATATAAGAAATACCCGCGTTATTGATATTTACAATGAACTTGACCAGTTTGGTTTGAAGGTAGAGGTAGTGGATCCATGGGCAAGCAAAGAGGAAGTAAAAGAGGAGTATGGCATCAATATACTCCAATCAACAAAGGGAACTTACGACGCTGTCATTTTAGCTGTAAGTCACGACAAGTTTCGTGAACTCGACATCAAAGCTCTTGGTGCCAATAATGAATTAGTAATTTATGATACTAAAGCTTATTTAGAAAGAGCGATTGCCGATGCACGTCTGTAATTAGCCTATTACGGAATTCAAGTAAATTTAAATCTCAATCTAATGCAAGAAGCACAATATTATATGCCTGAAGCATGTATTGAAAACCGTTATGTATTAATGTAAAATGTTTTATATTAACTGATTAATAACTAAAAAATGTAATCACATGGAAAACAAAATAGTCTTCTCAGATATAGAGAGTAAACGCTTTAGAATGAATATTGCTCGTTCAAAAATGGATGATATTCAAATTAAAGATTTAAATGCTTTTATTAATGAAAATAAAATTGATATTACCATCCTCAGAATTCCTGCGGAGAAGATTGAACAAGCCTCTAAGTTAGAGCAATTGGGCTATCCTTTTCTTCAAGCGGATACGTTAGTGTATTACAAAGTCGATTTTACAAAACATCAGAACCAAGCACTGAAAAATGGAGATTTAGAGTTTGTAATGGCAACAAAAGAAAATGTAGAGGTTATTTCTCGGCTGATTGATTCTATTTTTCCAGGATATACCAATCATTATAATGCCAATCCGTTTATTGGCACCCAGAATATTTTATCGGGTTACAAGGAATGGGTAGTGAATTTTATTGATGCTAATGATAAATTCGTATTTCTGGTTAAACGTCATGGAATGTATATAGGTTTTGCATCGTGTACGATTAATGAAGGGATTGCAGAAGGTGTGCTTTACGGAGTGCTTCCAGAGGCCTCAGGTGGAGGTGTTTACTCAGACTTAATTAGATATACTCAGGATTTTTTTCAGAAAAGAGGAGTGACAGAAATGAGAGTTTCTACACAAGTTCAAAATTATGGAGTTCAAAAGGTTTGGGCTAGAGAAGGGTTTTATCTGTTTGAATCATTTGCAACATTACATATTAACTCCTTGCTCAATTATACCATATTTGAAGAAAAAAATTTCGACATAAATTTTTCAGAAGTGGATATTCAAAATGCTGGGCAATTAAGTGGTGATTGGAATCCAGTGCATTTTAATGATGAATTTGCGAAAAGTTTGGGCTTTGAGAAAAAAATAACTCATGGTTTATTAGCAAATGCTACGATGTCAAAATATTTTGGCACAATTTTTCCCGGCGAAGGCACTTTGTTTATGAGCTATAAATACAAATTTCTTAAACCAATTTATCCAGATAGAAAATATTTAGCCTCAGTAACGGTTCCATACTTTGATGAAATGAAAAACACATATTTGTGTGTAGTTAAGGTGCTTGATGAAAACCAGAAGGTTTGCTTATTTTCATATAACCACCTAATAAAGAAATGATTCCATTTAACAAACCTCATCTTACTGGTAAAGAAGCTCATTATATGTACGAGGCCGTACATACGGGTAAGCTTTCTGGTAACGGTAAATTCACTCAAAAATGTCAAGAGTGGCTTGAAAAAACTTATGGGTTTGGCAAATGTTTATTAACTACATCTTGTACAGATGCTTTAGAAATGGCAGCTATACTCATAGACATTCAACCCGGTGATGAAGTTATTCTTCCGTCTTATACATTTGTAAGTACAGCGAATGCTTTTGTATTAAGAGGAGCAAGGTTGGTGTTTGCGGATAGCAGAATCGACCACCCTGGAATGGATGAAGCTTCGATTGAAGGCTTAATTACGCCGAAAACAAAAGCGATTGTACCTGTACATTATGCAGGTGTGTCTTGCGATATGGATGCTATTATGGATGTTGCAAACAGGCATGGAATTTTTGTTGTTGAAGATGCAGCACAAGCCATTGATAGTTACTACACTGGGAAAGATAACGTAAAGCGCCCGTTAGGAAGTATAGGGCACCTAGCGGCTTTTTCATTCCATGAAACCAAAAATATTATTTCTGGAGAGGGAGGAATGTTAGTAATTAATGACATGCAGTTTGCAAAACGTGCTGAAATTATATGGGAAAAAGGCACCAATCGTTCTTCGTTTTTTAGAGGTGAAGTAGATAAATATGGATGGGTCGATGTAGGGTCTTCTTTTTTACCTTCTGAGATAATTGCAGCATTTTTATGGGCTCAGTTAGAGAATATTTCAGACATTCAAGAGCGCAGGCGTTTTATTTGGAATACCTATTATCAGAAATTGAACGCATGGGCAAAGATTAATGATGTTAAAATACCTGCTCTTCCATTTTACGCATCAAATAATGCTCACATGTTTTATTTGATTTGTAAGGATATTGAACAACGTAGTGCGTTGATTGCACATTTGAAAGCATATGACATCATGGCTGTTTTTCACTACATCAGTTTGCATTCTAGCCCGTTTTATTTGAATAGGCATGATGGAAGGGCGTTGCAATATACTGAGAGGTATTCGGCTTGTTTAGTTAGGCTGCCATTTTATTACGGTTTAACAGAAGCAAATCAAACCCTTGTGATCAATAAAATTCTAGAATTTGGTCGATAAAGCATTAAAGCCTATCGTGCATATCGCAACCGATGAAAAATTCATTGATGCTGCTTATGCTATATATGAAGAGGCTTTTCCTGGTTTGAATTTGTTCATGATTCTTCAAAGTGAAGATCAGAAAGAAATAAAGTATTTAACTAACTTAAGTAGATATTGTTTTGTTATCACGAACAAAGATTATTTAGAGAAAATTTCTTCCGTTATTGCTGATGCAAAAATTATAGTTTTTCATGGCATGAATTATTTTCAGGCCTTATTGGCTCATATCGTTGAAAAACACTCAAAGAAGTATGTTTGGACAGTATTTGGGACTGAGGTTTATGAAAATGAGTTCGTAGTTAAAAACCCCATTGTAGGTGAAAAGACATATAAAGAATTTATGTTTAGTAATGAAAGGGTGTTGAAAAATAAATTCCGTTCAATTTATTATTTGCTTTGGAAGTGGAAAAGGGTGCCTAAAAGAGTTATAAAAGATTCATTTTACAAGATGGACTTTATAAGTGTTCTTTATGAGGAAGAATTAAATTATTACAATCGATTAGGCATTGTAAATAAAGATAGCATACCTATTAAATTTACGTATTATCCTTTGGATGTTATCATCAAAAAGGAAATTGGATTTGTTAATCAAGCGAATATTTTGTTAGGTAACTCGGGGGCGTTTACAAATAACCATTTGGAAGCTTTCGAGATTTTAAATAAATTTAATTCAAGTAATTTTAGAATAATTACCCCTTTGAATTATGGCAATAAAGAGTACTCAAATAAGATCATGCAACTCGGTAATCTGAAATTTGGTGAAAGGTTTCAGCCCTTAATTGATTTTATGCCACTTGTTGAATATCAAAAAATATTGAAGAGCTGTGGCGTTGTTATAATGAACCATCACAGACAACAAGCAGTAGGTAATGTGATGAATGCTCTTTATTTAGGGGCGAAAGTGTATTTAAGTCAAAAAAACACTCTTTACCAATACCTTAAAAGAATAGGCTGTAATGTTTATTGTATAGAAAGGGATTTGGTTCCAACGAATATTAATGCATTTGAACTGCTAACACTTACACAAATGTTAGAGAACAGGAGAATTGTATCGGATGAGCTGTCATTTGAGCGAGTGGTTAATGAATTGAAAAGCAAATTATCACCTTCATTATTTGGCTAAATGTCGTTAAAATTAAAAACTATAAGCGGTGTAAAATGGACTACTTTTTCAAGCGTTGTGTTAACCATTGTTGGTGTCGTGAAAATATCCGTTCTAGCTAGATTTTTAGAAGCGGCTGATTTTGGACTTATGGCATTAGTAACTTTTGTCCTGGGGTTTATGGAGTTATTCATGGATATGGGCTTAACTTCTGCCATATTGCACAAACAAAAAATTTCAGAAGACGAATATGCCAGTTTATACTGGATTAATATTGTTTTTAGCGTCATTTTATTTGCACTGATTAGTTTAGCAAGTCCATTTATTGGAGCTCTTTACAATGAGGCTGAACTGGTAGTGCTTATTCCCATAATGGCAATCAGTATTATGCTATCTGCACTGGGTAGGCAATTTAAAACCATCGAACAAAAACAACTCAATTTTAAGTATTTAGCAATTACAGATATTGTAGGCTCGTCATTAGGGCTTGCGGTGGGTATTATAACGGCTATAGGAGGGTTTGGCGTGTATTGTTTGGTGTATTCAGCTTTAGTTCAATATGCCATTTCTAATGGCATTTATTTTGTCAATGGGTTAAGAGAACGAGGCTTAATCCTACGTTTTAGGTACTCCGAGACAAAACCGTTTTTAAAAATTGGAATTTATCAAGTTGGTGGTCAGATTTTGAATTATTTCAATCGTGACTTGGACATACTTCTTATTGGTAAGTTTTTTGGTTCAGATATACTCGGTAGTTACAGCCTAGCAAAGCAATTGGTTCAGCGACCAATGCAAATATTAAATCCGATAATTTCAAAAGTAGCTAGTCCTGTTTTGGCGCTCATGCAAGAGGATACTTATAAACTCAAGGGTACATTTTTGTCCTTCTTGAATTTGGTGGCAACAATAAATTTTACAGCTTATGGTTTGTTAGCTTTATTTGCTTTTCCTGCTGTTTTATTGTTATACGGTAAACAGTTTTTGGACATAGTATTATTAGTACAGATTTTGTCGGTTTATATGTTTTTTAGATCTGTAGGAAATCCTGTGGGTGCCTTGGTTACAGCAACAGGAAGAACGGACATTGAATTTTACTGGAATCTGTTTGTGTTGATTTTGTTTCCATTTCCTATCTATCTCGGGGCACAATATTCTATTGAATTAGTTGCTCTTTTCCTTGTGTTGACATCGTTGATATCGTTGTTTCCTTTTTGGAGGCTGTTGATATTTAGACTATGTGGTGCCTCTGCAAATGAGTTTTTTATCTCTTTTGTCCCACGTTTAGACAGAATATATGTAGCATTAAAGCATAGAGATTGAGACAATTTAATTTTTTATTCTATGTCACTCTGTTTTTGGGTTTTTTTTTACCTAACAACGCTTCATTTTATTTTACTTTACCAGGCGTACAGTTGCAAGTTCGTGAGCTTGCTTTTTTGTTGTTGCCCTTGTTGAACGCAATATTTGTTTCAGATGGAAAAGCTTGGCGTTCAGATAGAAAACTAAAAAAGCTCATAGTCGCCTTCGTGCTTATAGTTATAGTTACTGAGATTTTTAAGCATGTGTATTTTGATGAACCTATTGGAAATGCCATTAAAACTATTAGAATGGGGTTGCCGTTGCTTTCATCAATTTGGCTTCTTTATGCCGGTATTCGGGCTGATCTTCAATTAGTCTGGCGAACTATTTTATGGGCCATTTCTGTGTCAGTAGTACTAACCTTAATGTCTTTTTTTGTTAATATACCAATTTATTCAACTTACGAAGGGGAGAATATTTTGGAAGCAACGCAGGGAAGATTAATGAATGCAAATAGTTCATTTGGTATAATTGGAATTTTTCTGCTGTATAAAAGTAAAAACCGGTGGTATGATGGAGGCTGGTTATCTAGGATGACTGCATTGTTGAGTGTTGCGGCATTAATACTTTCATTTAACAGAACATATTTAGCTCTTTTGTCTCTTGCATTTGTGTACTTTTCCTTTACTGAGGCTTCAATAAGAAAAGCAATTAAAACCGCATTTATTCCCCTAATAGCGTTAGGCATTTTCTGGGCTGCATATAACTTTTCAGATGTGATTCAAGGACAAGTAGATAGAAGAATTTTGGATGTCATATTTGGTAATACTCAATTGAGCGAAAGCGTTTATGAAAATAACAGAGACTTTATTACAGAAGGTATTAAGTCAAGAATTAGTGAAGGATACTGGGCATTTGGTTTACCGTACTCTATTGATATATTTAATTTTTCTATTGAACGAGAAGTCATAGTAGGGACAAAAACGGATATAAGTTTTGTAAACGTTTTGTTGAGACATGGCATTCTTCCGTTGTTTTTACTATGTTTAATATTTTACAGATTATTTGCATTAAGGTTTTTAATGTTTAGGTATGCGTTGTTGATATATTCGTTGGCTTCTTTTAATATAGATGCACTTTTTGCTCATAATACAATCTTTTTTTTAATTATTGTTTATGCGGTTGGTCAGTATGAAGGAAGAGATATGGCAATTAGGAATATATCCGAAAAATGGATATAGCGATAAAAGTTAGATAGAACTTAATTATTTAGTGGACTAATATGAAAGCAGGCATTGATATCAGCGTAATTATTCCGCATAGAGATTCACCTGAATTACTAAATAGGCTGCTGGTTTCGATTCCAGTGCTAAAGAATGTTGAGGTTATTGTTGTTGATAACAGTATTGTGCCGCTTCAAGTCACAGAACTGTCGAGGCAAGCTGTAATATTGTATTCGGATTTGAAAGGAGGGGCTGGCAAAGCACGTAATTTAGGTATAGATGGTTCTCGTGGTAGATGGTTATTATTTGCAGATGCAGATGACTATTTTGTTGAGGGAGCATTTGATGTATTGGTTGATTGTATTTCAAGTGCTGCAGACATCATTTATTTTGGGATGGATAGCATTAATGAGTCTACTGGAGAAATTGCGGATAGAGGATGTCTTTACACATCCTTAGTTAGAGATTATCTAGTCGATACCGAGAAAGAAATCAATTTACGACTTCGCTTTGATAGTCCTTGTTGTAAATTGATTTCTTCGCAATTTGTAAAATCGCATGGCTTGCGATATGACGAATGTGTTGCCGGGAATGATGTTTATTTTTCTATTTCTGCTGGTTATTTAGCTAGGAGTATTCATGCGGTAGATTTTTTGCTTTATGTAGCTACTGAGCGCCCAAATTCATTAACAAAAAGACTTGATTTTGAGGCTTTGAAATCACGCCTATTGGTGAGATTAAAAATCAATTCGTTTTACAAGAAAGTTGGGGTATCTGAATTTCAGCAATCTGTTGCATTTTATTTGTATAAATCATTGAGTTTTGGGCCATTTAGGTTTGTCGAATTTCTGTATTACGTATTAAAAGCGAACCAAAATCCATTCGTTGGTTTTAGAAACTGGCATGTCACTTTTAAAAGATTGAGGTAATTTATGTGCGGTATATCGGGTCTGATTAATAAAAGAGGGGAAAAATGTAGGGAACATGTGCTGGAAACTATGAATAGACTCATTCAGCATAGAGGGCCAGATTCAGATGGTTTTTATTATTGGCAAAACGTTGGTTTGGCTCATCGAAGATTAAGCATACTTGATTTAAGCATGGATGGTAGCCAACCTATGCACTTAGAAAAGAAATATTCCATTATTTATAACGGAGAAGTTTATAACTATTTAGAAATAAAAGAAGAACTAATAAAGCTCGGCTATTGTTTCAATTCTTCGACGGATACAGAGGTTATTTTGGCCGCGTATGATTGTTGGGGGAAAGATTGTTTGGATAGATTTAATGGGATGTGGTCTTTTGCCATCTTAGATAAATTAAAGAATGAACTTTTTTGTTCAAGGGATAGATTTGGTGTCAAGCCATTTTATTACACGAATGGCGAGGATTACTTTGCATTTGGTTCTGAGATTAAACAGCTGTTACCGCTGCAAGAATGTATTAAAGCGGATAGAGAGATTTTAATGGAGTTTTTGCTAACTAGTATAGATAATCATAGCGAGAAAACATATTTTGAAGGTATATACGCTTTATTGCCTGGTCATTCAATGCGTATTTCCTTAACTGATTTTAAAGTTCAGATTCAACAATATTATAGTTTATATGATCGAGTTAAATCAAGCTATACTAAATTGATAGATGATACGGCTACTTTGAAAGCGATTTTAAAAAGTTCAGTAAGTTTAAGATTGAGGTCAGATGTTACTGTTGGCACGTGTTTGAGTGGTGGTTTAGATAGTTCAGCAATTTCAGCAATTGCTTCTAGAGAATATGTAGATAAAACAGGTAGAAAATTTACAGCTATTCATGCGCGTTCCTCGGAACGTGAAACTGATGAAAGTGGTTATGCTAACGAAGTGGCAAGCTACTATGATATGGATATGCATATCGTTACTCCAAAAACGGAAGATTTTGTTCAATTAGTCGATGAAGTAGTATATACACAAGAAGAACCATTTGGCAGTCCTAGTATGTTTATGGGCTATCATGTATTTCAGAAAGCGAAGGAATTAGGATGTAAGGTTATGTTAAATGGACAAGGTGGCGATGAGGTGCTTCTGGGTTATGAACGTTATTATACATCTTATCTATACTCTCTTCCTTTTTATCAAAGAATTAAAGAATTATTTTTACAAGCAAATAATTCCGGTCTAAGTTATAAAGAGACCTTTCTTTATTATTTTTATTTTTCATCTTTTAAAATTCGAAAGGCAAAACTAATTAGAGAAAGTTTGATAAGGCCTGAGTTGTTGAAAGCATTTTCCTTTGATACATTAAAGAAGTCGGTTGATTCATTTAAAGACGTTTATGAATTGCAAAAATTAGAGGTTTCTACTATTCAATTGCCACATCTATTGAGATATGAGGATAGAAATTCTATGAGACATTCTATCGAGACGAGATTGCCTTTTTTGGATTATAGGATGGTGGAAGCAAGTATAAGTATGAAACCTGAATATAAAATTAGAGACGGTTGGACCAAATATATCTTAAGAAAAGCTTTAAAAGGAATTCTTCCTGATTCAGTTATTTGGAGAAAAAATAAGCTGGGGTTTAATGCTCCTGAGAAAACTTGGCTCACCCATCATGAGGCCAAAATGAAGGAAGAAATATCTCAATCCAAACTATTGAAAGAGATTGTAGATCATGATAAGTTATTGGATGTATTCTCTACTCTATCTTTAAAAAACAAATGGAAATATTACAATATCGCTGTTTGGGAGCGGGTATATAAAGTTCAATAGAATATATGACTCAAAACATTGGAATAATTGACTACGGAGCAGGTAACATTGGTTCTATACAAAATATGATTCGTAGGCTCGGTGGTAAATCCTATATCGTGAAAGATGCTCAAGCGGTACTGGCTGCAGACAAATTAGTTCTGCCTGGTGTAGGTAGTTTTGATCATGGTATGCAAATGTTGATTGATAAAAACCTGGTAGAGCCCATAAAGACATTTATGTACTCGAAACAGCGGCCTTTATTAGGCATCTGTTTGGGTGCACAATTGCTTACCAAAAATTCTGAGGAAGGGAAATTGTCTGGATTAGGATTTTTTGATGCCGAAGTTTTACATTTTTCTAAACTTGAGAACACTGAAAACATAAGGATACCACATATGGGATGGAATTTTATTCATTATGAGGACGCCAAGCATTTACTCTGTAATTTGCCAGAACAGCCAAGGTTTTATTTTGTACATTCCTATTATATTCACAGCAACGCTGCGTCTGAAGTTTTGTGTACTGCCAATTATAAAACACGTTTTGCTTCAGGCTTGCAAAAAGACAATGTGTGGGCCGTTCAGTTTCATCCGGAAAAAAGTCATAAATACGGCATGCAGCTCTTCCTGAACTTTTTGAATTTATAAGTATGATAAGGCTTATACCTGTTTTATTGCTTAAGGGAAAAGGACTAGTGAAAACAACAGGATTTAAGAATCCTGTTTATGTTGGTGACCCGATAAATGCAGTACGCATATTTAATGAAAAAGAAGTGGATGAACTCGTTTTATGTGACATTGAGGCAAGTCTGCAACAGCGAGAACCCAACTATGCCTGGATAAAAGACATTGTAAGTGAATGTTTTATGCCAGTTGGGTATGGTGGTGGAATTCGAAATATGGAACAAATCCGGAAAATTTTTGACTTGGGAGTAGAAAAGGTAATTCTCAATACTGCTGCTTTTGATTATAAGTTAATTGCACAAGCAGCTACTATTTATGGACGTCAAAGTATAGTAGGTTGTATCGATGCAAAGAAGTCACTTTTTGGAAGCTACAATGTTTATGCAAAAAGTGGAACGATTAAGTATAAACTAACACCTGAGGAGTATGCTAAGCAGTTAGTTTCAGCTGGCGTAGGTGAAATTATCATTCAGTCAATTGATAATGAAGGAAGTATGAATGGTTTTGACTTGGATTTAACGCAAAGAGTTGCAAGTGTTGTCAATGTGCCTGTCGTGGCAAGTGGAGGGGCGGGAAATATGCAACACATCTCAGCTGTATTAGATAAAGGTAGAGCAAGTTCGGTGGCTGCAGGTAGCTTCTTTGTTTTTAAGGGAAAACATAAAGCTGTTTTAATTAATTACCCAATACAAGAAGAAATTAAAGCATTAAATCAAAAATAATGAAATATAGAATTTGTACACGATGTATAATGGATACATCTGATCCTGAAATCACTTTCAATGAACAAGGTGTATGTAATCATTGCGTCAGGTATGACAACGAATTACATAAAAGAGTCTTTATTGGAGAAGTCGCGGATGTGAAGCTTAAAAATGTTGTATCTAAGATAAAGAAGCATGGTAAAGGCAAGGAGTACGATTGTATAATAGGCGTTAGTGGGGGTGTAGATAGTACCTATGTTGCATACCTTACAAAGCAATTAGGTATTAAACCTCTAGCCATTCATTTTGATAATGGATGGAATTCAGAGTTGGCTGTAAGTAATATTGAAAAGACTTTAGAGCGTTTAGACATTGACTTATATACATATGTCATTGATTGGGAAGAGTTTAAGGATTTGCAACTTTCTTTTTTAAGGGCCTCTACACCAGATGGAGAAATACCAACTGATCATGCAATCAACGCATTATTGTTTCGAGAGGCAAATAAAAGAGGAATTAAATATATTATTAATGGAATGAATTTTGCCTCTGAATCTCTTTCTGTTCCAAGCTGGGCTTATGGACATAGCGATTGGAAATTCATCAAATCAGTTCACAAGAAATTTGGAACAGTTCAATTAAAGAACTATCCTAAATTCAACTTTTTCAATCTTTTTTATTGGAATGTAATAAAACAGATAAAAGTTGTCTCAATATTAAACTATGTTGAATATAAGAAAGATGCTGTAATGAAAATTTTACAGGATGAACTAGGTTGGATTTATTATGGAGGAAAGCATTATGAATCGGTATATACAAGATTCTATCAAGGTTATATCTTGCCAAAAAAGTTTGGTATAGATAAAAGAAGGGGACATTTATCAGATTTGATTAATTCGGGGCAAATTACAAGAGATCATGCACTTCAGCAAATGGAAACTGAAGCATATGATGAAAAACTGTTCCGACAAGATATGGATTTTGTAATTAAGAAATTTGAGTTAGATGATGCCTCATTTAATAGTATTATGAATTTACCAAAAAAAACTTTTAGAGACTATCCTAATAATTTTGAGAAGGTAAGATTAATAAAGATACTTCTTAATAAATTACGAGAAAAAGGCTTTTACTCAAAATGATTCATGTTTTACATATTTGTTCTGACTATTCACAGCAGAAATTATATAAAGAACTCATTATAGAGCTTTCAAAAAAAGGCATTAATCAAACAGTATATGTACCAGTTAGATCAATTACAGAAGTAGGTAAATACGAGATTACCGGAATTAAAAATGTCAAGGTAATTTATTCCCATATTCTATCATTTAAACATAGATTTCTTTATCACACAAAAATTAAGACCATTTTTGCAGATATAGAGAAGCAAGTAGATTTAAATACTCTTGACATTCTTCATGCTCATTTTTTGTTTAGTGATGGTGGGGTAGCATATAGAATTAAAACTAAATATTCTATTCCCTATATAGTAGCAATTAGAAATACAGATGTAAACGTGTTTTTTAAATACATGCTACATCTTAGGGCTTTTGGTCGTGAAATTATAAAGGCGTCAAAGAAGATTGTTTTTATAACACCAGCATATCGTTCTTTAATAACGGAGAAATATGTGCCAGAAAAAATTACAAAAAAGGTTAATAATGCATCGATTGTTCCAAATGGTTTAAGTACTGTTTGGCTTGAAGATGCCACAATTAACCGCGCCCAAACACAAGAAACATTAAAATTATTGTATGTTGGTGATTTTTCTAAAAACAAAAATGTTATTCAGTTACTTAAAGTAATTAAGAATTTGTCACACAAAATGGATGTTGAACTTACCTTAGTAGGCGGTGGAGGTAATGATCATGAAAGTGTACTAAAATTGTTAAAACAACAAGAATTTGGATTTGCAAAATACATTGGTCGTGTGGAAGGAATACCTGCCATGAAGCAACTTTATAGCCAGCATCATATTTTTATCATGATTAGCAAATTAGAAACATTTGGGCTTGTGTATTTAGAGGCTATGAGTCAAGGCTTGCCAGTTATTCATACTGCAGGACAAGGCATAGACGGCTACTTTAATAATAGTAGCTTTGCAATTCCGGTTAATCCAAATTCAGAAAGGGATGTTACCAATGCGATTGAACGTATAGTAAACAATTATGAAATTGCTAGTAGAGAAGCAAAAAAGGCTTCAAATTCATTTTTGTGGGAAGAAATAGCAAAAAAATATATTAAACTATACCGTTAATATGAAGATATGGTATTTGTCTAAATATGCTGTCACCCCAAATCTCGGAAATCCGACGAGACAATATTTTCTTTCAAAGTATTTGTCGAAGTTAGGTCATGATGTGACTTTAGTCTTCTCAAGATCTAGCATGATATACGAAGCGCCTCTGAGAGTTTCTGATCCAGTTGAATATTCATTAGATAACTTTAAACAAGTCATGTTAGATGGACCGATCATTGATTTAGGTTTTAGTTTTAAAAGAATATTAAGTTGGATTGAATTTGAGTTGAGATTGCTTAAATGGATGAGTTTACAAACTAATAAACCAGATGTAGTTGTTGTTTCATCGCTTTCTATACTGACATTTTTGAATGGTATTTGGGCTAAAAAAAAGTTTGGGTCTAGGCTGATTGTTGAGGTAAGAGATATTTATCCAGAAACTCTTATTGCAACTGGAAAGTACTCTCGATATAACATCTTGGTGCTTATTCTTGGATTCATAGAGAAGTTTGCATATAGACACGCAAATCATATAGTAAGCACTCTACCATCTTTTGACCGTCACTTAGAAAATATAGCTCCAAAAGAGATATATAAATTTAAATTTATACCTATGGGTATAGATTTTGATTTTTACAGGACTGCTGAGATGCCGAAAAATGTGAAAATATTGCCCGAAGGTAAATTTATTGTCGCTTATATAGGATCATTTGGCAAAACACAAGCCACTAAAGTTATTTTTGAAACAATCAAAATGTTGAAAGAGGACTCTTCAATTTACTTTTTACTCGCGGGTACTGGGGCAGAAAAAGAAGAAGGTATATCAATAATTAAAGGGCAAAAGAATTATCTAGATTTAGGTCAAATTAACAAGGATTCAATTCCTTTATATTTGTCAAAAGCTGATGTCGCTATAAATCCTTGGCTCAATTTGGATATTTATAAATACGGAATTTCTCCAAATAAATGGATGGATTATATGTATTCAGGCATCCCCTTTATTGTTTGCTTCAATGATGAAATTGAGATGCTAAATAAAGCCGGATGTGCTTCAGTTATTCCACCCGAAGATGCAGAGCTATTGAAAAATGAGATTTATCGTTTTAAGAATATGAGTTCAATCGAAAGGAAGCAAATGGGTATGGCTGGTAAGAAATATTTGCTAGATAATCTTACTTATGAAAAACATGCCAAAACAATCTCTGAACTATTTTAAAAATGGATATTAACTTCTTTGCCCACGAAACAGCCGTTATAGACCAAGGCTGTAAAATTGGAACGGGCACTAAAATTTGGCATTTTTCACACATAATGCCCAACTGCACTATAGGGGAAAATTGCAATATTGGTCAGAATGTTGTAATCAGTCCCGATGTTATATTAGGCAACAATGTCAAAGTACAAAACAATGTAAGCATTTATACGGGGGTAACCTGTGATGATGATGTTTTCCTAGGGCCTTCAATGGTATTCACCAACGTAATCAATCCTCGTTCAGCTGTAAATAGAAAAAGCGAATACATGAAAACCCATGTAGGAAAAGGGTCAAGTATAGGTGCTAATGCCACTATAGTATGCGGCCAGGATATTGGCAAATTTGCTTTCATAGGCGCAGGTGCTGTAGTAACCAAACATGTACCTGATTACGCATTGGTGGTAGGCAATCCGGCCAGGCAAATAGGCTGGATGAGTGAATATGGACAAAGATTGCACTTTGATCAAGATGGAAAAGCACAATGTGCAGAAAGCAAGGAATGGTATCAAATAAAAGATAAACAAGTAAGTAAGATTTGATATATGGAAATTAGAATGGTTGACTTAAAAAGTCAATACCTGCACATAAAACAGGCAGTTGATGAGGGTATACAAGAAGTGATTGATCAGACGAGTTTTATAAAGGGTCCAGCTGTACAAAAATTTGAAGATGAGTTGGGGTTATATTTAGGGGCAAAGCATGTGGTAGCCTGTGCGAATGGAACAGACGCGCTGCAAATCGCCATGATGGCTCTGGAGCTAAAGCCTGGGGATGAAGTTATCACTGCTTCTTTTACTTATGTGGCGACGGCAGAGGTCATAAGTTTGTTAGGTTTAAAGCCTGTTCTAGTAGATGTAAATCCTGATACTTTTCTCATAGACCCCGCAGGTATAGAAGCTGCAATTACGTCAAAGACCAAAGCCATTGTGCCTGTTCATTTATTTGGGCAATGTGCCGAAATGGAGGCGATTTTAAATATCGCAAGCAAACATAATCTTTATGTTATTGAAGATGCGGCTCAAGCTATAGGTGCTTCCTACAGTTTTTCTAACGGGAAAGTTAAAATGGCCGGCTGTATGGGAAATATTGGCTGTACGTCCTTTTTCCCATCAAAAAACTTAGGATGTTTTGGTGATGGTGGTGCAATGTACACGGATGATGATGTCTTGGCTCAAAAGATAAGAATGATTGCAAATCACGGACAATCAATCCAATATCATCACGATGTTATTGGGGTAAATAGTCGTTTGGACACGTTACAAGCGGCTATTCTTAGAGCGAAGTTGCCTCATTTGGACGAGTATAATGCCAACAGAAATTACGCCGCTGAATATTATGATGATATATTTAGTTCGGTTCTCGGGTTAAAAATTCCCACAAGAGCGGCAAAGACTAATCATGTATTTCACCAATATACCATACAAGTTCAGGGTTCAATCAGACGGGATGAATTAAGAAATTACTTAGCGCAGAAAGGCATTCCATCAATGATCTATTACCCCGTCCCCTTACACAAACAGAAAGCATATATTGATAGTAGATACCCAGAAGGTCATTTCCCGATAACGGAGGAGTTGTGTAATCGGGTTTTGTCATTGCCCATGCACTCAGAACTTAGTGTTGAACAATTGGGATATATCAGCAATCATGTTTTATCATTCATAAGCAATCAATGAGTATGAAGAAATTTGCCCTTATTGGAGCGGCTGGATATATTGCACCAAGGCATATGAAGGCCATAAAAGACACCGGCAATTTGCTGGAGGCAGCATTTGATCCCTATGATGGTGTTGGAATTATGGATAGTTACTTTCCAAATGCTTCCTATTTTGTAGAATTTGAAAGATTTGACAGACATATAGAGAAACTTAAACGACAAAGTCAAAAAATAGATTATGTAAGTGTTTGTTCGCCAAATTATTTGCACGATAGTCATATACGTTTTGGATTAAGAAATGATACGGATGTAATATGTGAAAAACCTATCGTTTTGAATCCGTGGAACATCGATGCGTTACAAGAAATAGAAAAGGAAACAGGAAGAAATATTTATTCTATACTTCAATTAAGATTGCATGAAGCTATTATATCACTTAAGAAGAAAGTAGAAGAAGGTCCAGTTGGAAAGATTTACGATGTGGACCTCACTTATCTTACTTCAAGAGGCAATTGGTATTATACTTCTTGGAAAGGGGATATAGGCAAGTCAGGAGGAATAGCTACTAATATTGGTGTACATTTTTATGACATGCTCACATGGATTTTTGGGAGTTTAAAATCACAAGTAGTACATGTACATACGCATGATAGAGCTAGTGGCATCATGGAATTAGAGCGAGCACGTGTACGCTGGTTTTTGAGTATCAATGAAGACTGTTTACCCAAAGAAGCTTTAGCTGCTGGCAAAAGAACATTTAGATCTATACAAATAGAAGGAGAGGAGCTAGAATTTAGTGAGGGTTTTACCGATTTACATACAAGATCTTATGAGGATATATTGGATGGTGGGGGATTTCATATTGGAGAAGCAAGAGAGGCCATTCAAATTGTACATGACATCAGACATGCAGAAATCAAAGGATTGACCGGGGACTATCACCCATTGGCAAAACTGCCACTAAGTAAGCACCCTTTTATTAAAGCCATATAATCCCCAATAAACTGATTGCTCCGTCAATGAAATTAGATTCCACTCAGATCTCAACACTATGTGATATTGTAGGCCCTACAAACGTCTTGACAGATGAGGCTATTTTGCTGAAGTATGGCCATGATGAAACCGAAGATTATGTCTTTCCGCCGGCCGTGGTGGTAAAGCCTAAGACTGTAGAGGAAGTGTCTCAAATCATGAGATTTGCCACAGCACATAAAATCCCAGTTGTTCCTATTGGTGCCCAAACAGGATTAAGTGGAGGTGCTCTAAGTATACATGGAGGCATAGGATTAGCCATGGAGCGAATGAATCAAATCCTTGAGATAGACGAACATAACTTTCAGGTTGTAGTTGAGCCCGCGGTTATTACTCAACTGCTAAGAGAGGCGGTCTCGGAAAAGGGCCTATTTTATCCAGTAGATCCGAGCAGTATGGGAAGTTGTTGGATTGGCGGAAACGTTGCGGAAAATGCTGGAGGGGCACGGGCGGTTAAGTATGGAGTTACTAAAGATTACGTGCTCAATTTGGAGGTTGTTTTGCCAAATGGCGATGTTATTTGGACGGGTGCAAATACACTTAAAAATTCTACGGGTTACAACCTAACGCAATTGATGGTAGGTAGTGAAGGTACACTTGGCGTCATAACCAAGATTGTGCTTAAGTTGTTACCTCAAACACAATATAATGTTTTAATGCTGGTGCCTTTCTACAAGGCAAATCAAGCTTGTGAAGCGGTTGCTGCAATTTTTAAATCAGGTATAATACCTAGTGCTTTGGAATTCATGGAGAGGGATGCAATTGATTGGGCTTTGGAGTTCATACAAGGTATATCCATTAATGTTAAAGAAAGTGTACAAGCCCATTTGCTCATCGAATTAGATGGCAATTATCCCGAAATATTGATGCTAGAAGCTGAGCGCATTATGAATGTCCTTGATACATTCGAAATTGACGAAATTTTATACGCAGAAACCGAAGACCAGAAGAAAGCACTTTGGAAAATGAGACGGGGGATTGGTGAGGCGGTCAAAGCGCATTCGATTTATAAGGAAGAGGATACCGTAGTCCCTAGATACTATTTGCCCCAACTTTTGACTGGTATCAAGGAAATTGGCCGTAAATATGGTTTTCAATCTGTATGTTACGGACATGCAGGCGATGGCAATTTACACGTCAATATCATAAAAGGAGAGCTTTCAGATGAGTTCTGGAACCAGACAATTAAGAGCGGTATTAGGGAAATTTTTGAGCTTACCGTATCTTTAGGGGGAACACTTTCGGGTGAACATGGTATTGGTTTTGTTCAGAAGGAATTCATGGATATTGCGTTTCCTCCACACCAACTTGTTTTGTTGAAGCATCTAAAGCAAGTATTTGACCCCTATGGCATTATGAACCCGGGAAAGGTTCTTTTGCAATAGCTTAGGCTCTTGGCCGTTTTTTGAACCTTACAGTTGAGTGTTCAGTTTTCTAATAGTAAAAGTAGAAGCCGCTTAGCCTTTTCTGAAGCCGCGTAGAATTTGCTTTCAAGTGTACACAAATCACGTAAAACGCATAATTGATTTTCTGGTATCTTTTACTGGTTTAGTGGCGCTAAGTCCACTATTTGCTATAGTTTCTATTGGTTTATTTTTAGTTAACGACGGCAAGCCATTTTTTTTCCAGAAGCGCCCAGGACAAAATGCTCAAGCTTTTTGCATCATTAAGTTCAAAACAATGAACGATAAAAAAGATGCTCAAGGCAATTTATTGTCCGATGACCAGCGTTTAACTAAAATGGGTTCCATTGTTCGAAAAACTTCGATAGACGAAATTCCACAACTCATCAATGTTCTAAAAGGCGATATGAGCTTGATTGGCCCACGGCCTCTTTTGACGGAATATTTAGAATTGTATTCCGATAAACAAAAACGCCGCCATGATGTAAAACCAGGTATTACTGGCTGGGCGCAAGTGAATGGCAGAAATGCCATTTCTTGGAAGCAAAAATTTGAATATGATATTTGGTATGTAGACAATTGCAGCTTTGTTTTGGATATGAAGATTTTATGGATGACTGTTAATAAAGTATTCAAAAGAGAAGGTATTTCGCAAGCAGGACAAGCGACGGTAGAAAAGTTTAACGGATACAATTGATGATTATTTACGGTGCCAGCGGCCATGGATTGGTGATTAAGGATATACTCTTAAAATCAGGGCATTCAGAGCTAAAGTTTGTAGATGATGCGGAAAAAGTGAATTGGATAGGCGGACAAGTACACCATCCTGAGTCCATTTCTGCAGGAAAGAATCAAAAGGCAATTCTGGCTATTGGAAATAATGCAATTCGCAAGAGATTGGCTTTGTCGAAAGCTTTTCAATACGAAATAGGGATACACCCTTCGGCCATTTTGGCCGTGCCAAAAGATTCAATCGGTGAGGGGACCGTTATTATGGCTGGAGTCATTGTGAATATCGCAACGAAAATTGGCCGCCATGTGATTTTGAACACGGCGGCATCAATAGATCATGAATGCATCATCGAGGACTTTGTGCACATCTCGCCAAATGCCACTTTATGCGGGAACGTAAAAGTAGGTGAAGGAACACACGTTGGTGCTGGTGCAGTTGTTATCCAAGGAGTGAAGATAGGCAAATGGGTAACCATAGGCGCAGGGGCGGTAGTTATACGAGATGTGCCTGATTTTGCCGTTGTGGTAGGAAATCCTGCAAAATTGGTTAAAATGAATTCACCAAAGCAATAATCTGGTATGACGGAGTTTATTAAACACCTGAACAGCATATTTGGTGAGTCAATTTCGCTATCCGACACGGCTGTTCTTGAGACTTCATCTAGCTGGGACTCCATGTCCCAACTCGTCATTGCCTCCTGGATTCATCGCGAAACAGGTCATTTGGTATCTGCTGAAGAAATAAAGCAGGCCAAGACGATTGGGGATTTGAAGGCTATTTATATTTCGAAGTTGTAAAAACAAGGATCTCGGTCCTTAATTGAGCGTCGGGTTTCAGGGAGGGGGCAGAGAAATGAGGTTGCATGCTTAATAGAATTCAAGGCCTTATGATATCGGATGTAGCCGCGGTGGTTCCGTCGAACACGGAAGGGGCTGCCGACTGGCATATGGTATTTCGGGAGAACTGGAACGACCAACTCACCGAACAAACAGGCATTCACGCTCTCCGTAAAAGCAGGCTGACCACCCTCGATTTGGGTTTGGCAGCCTGTCGTGCTTTATATGATACCCTGGAAAGACCAAGTGCCATCATTAGCGTTACCCAAACACCAGCGCGTCATTTGCCAGGCAATGCCTCGGGTATTGCCGCAAGCATGGGTTGGCTTGCCAGTGGTTCACAAGCAGCGCCCTTATGTTGGGATTTGCAAATGGGCTGCGCCGGCCTGGTATGGGGGCTGTACCAAGCCGCCATGCTTTTGCAGCAGCCGGGCCTCAAGGAGGTGCTGTTGGTTTGCGCCGAAACCCACAGCCGGCTGCTAAATCCCACCGATCGGGCAACCCGCCTCTTGTTTGGAGATGGGGCCTCGGCCATGCGCATCGTCAAAAAAGCTGGAGCAGCACCCTGGTACTTCTCGCTCGGCTCCCAACCCGATACCGGTCAACAGCTCTGCACCACCCCCGAAGGGCAGCTGCACATGGATGGGCTGGGCATTTTTAACTTTACCGTCGGCACCGTTGCCCCGGCCCTCGAAGCTTTTCTGCACCAAACGGGCACAACCAAGTCGGATGTCAGCTGCTTTTTAATGCACCAAGCCAGTGGTTTTGTGCTCAAATACCTGCAACGCATGCTGCAAATTCCCACCGAAAAAATGCCCATCGCCCTCGACGGCTACGGCAATACCGCCTCGGCGAGCATTGGCATTTTATTGGCCCATCATTTTGCCGAAAAACCAAACCCCGAACTCAAAAACGCACTGCTTGTCGGCTTTGGCTCGGGGCTGCAGTGGGGAGTTGTGAGTTGTGATCTTTCAGGAACGAGGATAAGAAGAGTGAAGATAGAAGAGTGAAGAGTGAAGTATGAGGGTACGCATTCTCCGTGTCCTCCGTGAACTCCGTGTTTCAACTAAAAAATCTCCGTGTCTTCCGTGAACTCCGTGTTTTGACCAAAAATTTCCATGACCTCCGTTTTTAACAAATACATCCCTTGGCTACTAAGCCAAGCAAAAGAATATATTGAATTACGTTCGCTAAGCATTAATTTTTCTGCGGGCGAATCCAGCCGTCTCTACGGCCCTGGCGCCTTCGACTCCATGCAATTGGTTGATTTTATCATGTTTGTTGAAGATGCATTTTATACAGATTTTGGTAAACGCATTCTACTGGCCGATGCCGATGCTTTTTCACAAAAACGATCCCCTTATCTGAACTTGGAAAGTTTTGCTGCCTTCATCCAACAAAAAGCTGATGCCTAAAGCACTGGTTACAGGAGCCTCATCGGGCATTGGTTTCGCAATTGCAGCATTTCTCTTAAACAGTGGCTGGGAAGTACGGGCCTGGTCACGCCGAGGAACTGCACCTGATGGAGCAACGTGCCAGTCGGTTGATTTATGCAGACAAGAAAGCTATCAAACGGCACTTAACGAATTGTATTCAGCGGATTTTCAGCCAGATTTGCTTGTCCATGCAGCTGGTGCCGCACGCATCAATCATTTGGCCTTGGTGAGCGATGCCGAAATTGAACAACAATGGCAACTCAACCTGCGTTCGGCCATTTGGCTGGTACGCGACATTAGCCGCATGATGCGCCATAATGCCAAAGGAGGCACCCAATTGTTTTTCAGCAGCGTGGCCGTACCTTTGCAGCTTGAAGGCGAAAGCCTGTATGCCATCACCAAAGCCGGCATTGAACAATTGGTTCAGCAAGCTGCCGCCGAATTTGTACCCTGGAAAATCCGCATCCATTGCCTCGGTCCTGGCCCTGTCGACACGCCGCTTTGGCGTTCGGTTCCAGCAGCTGCCAAGGCAAAATTATTGACACAACTAGAGCCTTCAACCCTCACCGAAATGTCGGAAATCATTGATTGGGTGGCGCATTGCCTGAGCACGGACATGACCGGCACACTTACCTACAGCAGAAAGGTTAAGGAGTGAAATGTGAAAAATGATGCTTTCGGCTCAAAGGGTACATTTCAGCGGTTTGCAATCTTCATTTCAACCAACAGGCATACGTCGCACATTGAATCTCCCCTCTCCTCTGGAGAGGGGTAGGGGGTGAGGCCCTCAGCCATCATGAAGAACCAAATTCTAGAATTCTGGAAAACCCTCCAAAACAGGCCATGCCTCATTGCACCGGAGCAAAGCTACACCTATCAAGATTTGGTAGAGGCCTTGCAAATGCCAACAGAATACCAATTATCTCAAGAATTTACTTGGTCTGCTTTGCTCAAATTACTACAAGCAGCCCTGTATAACTTGCCTTTCATTTTCAACGGTACCGCCCCAAATGCCGGTCTTTGGCTGCAAACCACTGGTACCACCGGCGAGCCCAAATGGGTGCATCATTCATGGGAAAATTGGTTGGCGCAATATCGTTGGAAGGACGGTGGAGAAAAAGCCTTGCTGCAGGTCATGGCCTTCGACCACATTGGGGGCCTGCACAGTATTTTCAGCGCACTCAGTCGCGGTATGATCATGGTGGTTCCCGCAGCCAAAGATGGCGAAACCATAAAAGCCGCCTTGCAAACCCATCGGGTGTTTTTATTGCCCACTACTCCTGCGCACCTCGCATTGTTACTGCAGTCGGGTTGCTTTAACGAGTCGTTGCCGCACTTACGATTGATAAGCTACGGTGCCGAGGCCATGTCACCGGCCCTCAAACGAAGCATCAGTGAATTGCAGCCGCATATTCGCTGGCGCGAAACCTATGGAAGCACTGAAACAGGCATTTTGCCGCTGCAAAGTGGTTCAATGCCGGGTAGTTGGCAGCCGGGCTTTCCGTATCAAATCATTGAAGGTGAATTATATGTCAAAAACCTTGAGGGCAATTGGCAGGCAACCGGCGATTTTGTGGAAGAAATCCAACCCAACCGCTTACGTTTTTTGGGACGCAAATCGAACCGCGTCAAAGTAGGCGGCCTTTTGGTTTCCCCCGAACAAACAGCTGCCTGGCTCCGTCAACAACCTGGCGTGTGGCAAGTGCTCGTGGAAGCGGTACCGAACCCGCTACTTGGGCAAGTACTTGAGGCGCGCATTTGGGCTTCACCCAAAGTAGATAGTGCACAACTCGAAAAGCAACTTCGGAATGGCTTTCCTGCTGATTTCTCCAAAGAGGCCATGCCTGTGCGCTACCACTTTGAGGAAATGTCGATGAATGATAGGATGAAAACCGAGGAAAGATGGAATGGATGAGCCCTGTTGGATGTAATTTGCATTTCTGATTCTAAATTCGCCTTTCACCCTTCTGTCTTCCACCTTCTCCGTGTTCTCTGTGGCTTCTGTGTTTGAATAAAATGAAATCGCTCTACCACCAATTCCGACCTATTATCAACTTTTTGTTGATCTTTTTGCTTGCCTTTTTTGCATTCACTGCCCTTTACGACGTGTATTTGAAGGGCTTTAACGAAAAGGTCGATATGATGTCGTCGGTAGTAGGCCATCAAGGAGCCCAGGCACTTCGGGCATTGGGTTTCGAAGCGTTTGCCAGAGACGTGCACTTTGAACAAAGCACCCATGTAGGCATCGATGGTTTTGCCCGGGTGAAAGTCATTGAGGGATGCAATGGCCTATCGGTCATGATTCTGTTTTTGGCTTTCATACTCGGTTTTCCAGGTTCATGGAAACAAAAGATTTGGTTTGTACCTGTTGGTTTATTAGCTATACATCTTTTCAACATTGCTAGAGTGGCCATCTTATGTTGGGCCGTATACAGCTATGGCGAAACAGGTTACCCCATTTATAAAGAGATGTTCACCGCTTCTATTTATGTATTGGTTTTGGCGATGTGGTACTTGTGGGTGCAGCAATTTGGCATCATTACATCAGCCAAAAAATGAAGCGCTGGATCATTGCTGCGGTAGCCATTTTAACCTTATTGGTTTCATTTCAAGTGCGAGGTCTTAATTTGGTGGGGGCGATCATGGGCGATGCTTACATGCCTGAATTGCCCTGGATGCTCGTCTCAAACAAGCTGATTCGATACCTCATTAACGACTTGGCGGCATTGGCACTGCTATGGGTGCTTTTTCAACGCCGCGATTTTCTTCAACTGGCATTTTGGGTCCTCCTTCTTGGTCTCGTCGTGCTGTTACCGGTTTATTTCATAGGCTATTTTTACTTTTCAGATGTGCTTGGAATAACCTTGAGCTACCTCCATCGCCTCATTATGAACCCTACGCTGATGATGTTGTTGATCCCGTTATTTTATTTGCAACAAAAAGTGGAAAAATCGCAGGTCAACTAAAGTAATTTTGCAGTCCATTTACAGAACTAACCGCTCCGTGTCCCCCCAACGCTACGGTCGGGGTTTAAAAATCTGTGACCTCCGTGTTTGAATAATCTACTATGTCTCAACCCCCTAAAATCTGGCTCTCTTCCCCCCACATGGGCCCCAATGAATTTGTATTCGTGCGCGAAGCGTTTGAAACCAATTGGATTGCGCCACTTGGGCCGCATGTAAATGGTTTTGAGGCCGATTTATGTGCTTACACAGGGGCCAAAAATGCTGCAGCTTTGAGTAGCGGAACAGCAGCCCTGCATTTAGGGCTGATTGAATTAGGCGTTGGGCCCGGCGATGAAGTGATATGTCAGTCGTTTACCTTTTCGGCATCTGCCAATCCCATTGTTTACCAAGGTGCAACGCCAGTTTTCGTAGATTCAGAGGCCGAAACATGGAATATGAGGCCGGGTTTTTTACGTCGGGCCATTGAAGACCGGCTGTCGAAGGGCAAAAAAGTCAAAGCCATCATTCCGGTGCATTTGTATGGTATACCGGCAAAAATGGACGAAATCATGTCCATCGCATCAGAATTCAACATTCCCGTTTTGGAGGATGCTGCTGAGGCCTTGGGCTCTACTTTAAACGGCAAGGCCTGCGGTACTTTCGGACAAATAGGGGTGCTGAGTTTTAACGGAAACAAAATCATCACTACCTCAGGCGGAGGCGCCATGATATCTGATACAAAAGAGGTAATTGAAAAGGCGCGTTTTTTGGCTACCCAAGCACGTGACAATGCACCGCATTACCAGCATTCGCATATTGGCTACAATTACCGCATGAGCAATGTGTGTGCGGGTATTGGTCGCGGACAAATGCAAGTGCTCGATGAGCGTGTAATGCAACGCAGGGCCAATTATGCCTTTTATGTGAAGGCTTTGGGCGATTTGCCAGGAATAAGTTTCTTGGAAGACCGCGAAGGAGCTTTCTCTAATCGCTGGCTGACCTGCATTTTGGTAGACCCGACCCAAAGTGGGGGCCTTTCACGCGAAATCATTCGTGTGGCCTTAGAGGCCGAAAATATTGAATCGCGCCCCCTGTGGAAACCCATGCATTTGCAACCCATTTTTGCGGATGCGCCTTTTTACGGAGACGGCACCTCGGAGAGGTTGTTCGACCAGGGCCTGTGTCTGCCATCGGGCTCCAATCTTTCCCAAGAAGACCTCGATAGGGTGGTTTACCACATCCGTAAGTTGTTTGTTTAATCCATTCTTGGTGCACTTTGTGCGCCTACTTTGTGTCCTTGGTGGTTAACCTTCCTAAAATTCCGCTCTATTTCGTAGGCTTCGGCGATTTCGCCCTTGAGCTTTTAGCCGATTGGGAGGGCTTTCATCTATCGCGTACCCACTATTTTGCAGGCTTTTTCGACGACGACCGTGCAAAGACTTCGGACCCAAGGTTCAGAGGTGCGGTTTCAAAGGCACTTGAATTACCAGAGCAAACCAGTTTGGTGCTCGCTGCAGCATCGCCCGCGTTTCGAAGAGAATGGATGATGATGCGGATCAGTAATTTTAATTTCCCAAACTTGATCCACCAACGCACCCGCATAGGAGAGAAAGTCGGTTTAGGAATAGGCAATATCATTAGTGAAGGATGCATTCTTACCACCGACATTACAGTGGGTGATTTTAATATGCTCAACCATTATGTTACCATAGGCCACCATTGTCAAATGGGCTCAGGCAATGCTTTAATGACCAAGGCACATTTATCGGGCAGATGTGTGCTCGGCAGTTTTAATTTATTAGGCGTTGGAAGTTCCATGCTTCAAGGCAAGAGCATGGGCGATGGAAATATATTGGCACCACATGCCTGTTTAATGCATCATGCCTCAAACAAGCAGCGGCTTATGGGCGTACCTGCCCTGGGCCAAAATATCGGTTAAATCCCCATCCTGTCGCCATCGTGCTACGCCCTGCACCCTTGAGTTTTCACCCAGGCTTGTAGCCTTGCAATCAAAACCCCGTGCCCTTTGTGCCGCACCTTGGTGCATTTGGTGATTCAAAAGCTACTCTGCCTGGCAAATCTCGGCAGTTGAATCGCGGATTGAATCCTGAATCTTGAATATTCCCTTTCGCCTTCCGGCCTTTGCTGCTTCAACGCTCTGGAACCTACTGGGCACCGCCCTCCCTTTGGCCATTGGCTTGCTCGTCATTCCGGCTACGCTCCGTGGTATGGGAGAAGAGGCTTTTGGCATCCTGACGCTTTTGTGGGCGGCCATCGGCTATTTTAGCTTGTTCGATTTTGGTATGGGCCGAGCGCTCACCCAAATCATTGCGGCCGAGAGGAGCGCACAGGCTACCGTTCAGGCCGCACTACTGCGCACCGGTTTGTTAGGGGCACTTTTGCCGGGGGTGTTGGGTGGCGCATTGTTGTGGCTGCTGGCGCCCTACTTGGTGTACGATGCCTTAAATATCAGTGCCCCATTGCAAGCACAGGCGTTGGGGGCATTCCGCATTGCTGCGGTGTCTATCCCTTTGGTAACGCTGGGGTCGGGCATGCGCGGGGCGCTCGAAGGTTTTGAAAATTTCAGGCACGCTGCCCTTATCAGGGGCTTGTTGGGCACACTCAACTTTGTGGGCCCCTGGCTGCTGGTGGCATATGGGCAGGGCGAACTGGTAGAAGTGGCTTGGGCATTGCTGTTGGCGCGTGTGGTAAGCCTGCTTCAAAACGCTTGGTACCTTTATCAACAAGGCTGGGAAAACTCGCCGCGCTTTTTCGACCAGGCTATTTGGCGCCGTATGCTGGGTTTTGGCACGTGGATGACTGTGTCGAACATCGTTAGTCCGCTTATGGTTACCGCCGATCGCTATTTTTTGGCCGCCTGGCTAGGGGCAAGTGTGGTGGTATTTTATACTGTGCCTCAAGACATGGTGGTGCGGCTGTTCTTGGTGCCGGTGGCCATATGCACCTCGCTTTTTCCCCGCTTGGCCACCTATTGGCAAGGCAAACAGCAAGAGGCTATCGGTGATTTAATGGCCAAAACGAATAAGCTGTTGGCCCTTATCATGGGATTGTTGGTGCTTGTACTCATTCTTTTATCGAAACTGGCATTGGACTGGTGGCTGGGCGCCGACTTTGCTGCCAAAGCTTGGCAACCAACGGTGATTTTGCTAGTGGGCATATTTTTTAATGGGTTGGGATTATTGCCTCTTACGGCTTTGCATGCCGCAGGACAGGTGAAGCAAACCAGCTTGCTGCATGTGGTAGAGTTGCTCGTTTACTTACCTGCTTTGTGGTTAGGCGTAAAGTGGGGCGGCCTCACCGGTGCTGCTTTGGTGTGGAGTTGCAGGACCTTGGTCGATTGGTTAATGCTGCAGTACTTGTGGAACAGGGCGCATAAACAGGCGCTCGTAACACTAAAATAGTTTGCGAACATTTGATCAACAAGGCTTAAAAAACGCAATTTATCACCAACCAGAATGCTTTGGTTAACAAGGTGTAAATGGTTTTTGATGAAAGAGAATACCCCCGAGTTAATAGGCATTTCAATTCAGGGCAAAGCAAGCAGAGGCGTTTTTATGAATGCCCTTGCCGCGTTTTCTAAGGCCCAATAAGCATCAAGCTTACATTTTTCATGAAGTATTCACTTACGTTTGTAGCCTATCATCCCGAAACATCGTTTTACGATAGGCTGGAGGCTGTTTTGGCGGCGGAGGTGGACTGCTGGATTTTTGACAATACGCCAGGTGGTGATCGAAGGCTTCAAGAATTAGGTTCGAAAAGTTCCCTTAAATATATCCACCAATCAAACGTCAATATCGGCTTGGGTCCAGCCATGCACCAGTTGCTTCAACAAGCTTGGCAGGGGGGGGTAAAGGCGGCGGTTTACTTCGATCAAGACACCATTTTTAGCCTTAAAAGCTTGGAGTTCATCAACGAATGGGTAGAATCAAACCACCGTCGAAACTTAGCGGCCATTCACTTTCAGGGGGCCGAGTTATCTGCTTCAGGAGCGATTAATGAGGAAGCAAAGCTGTTCTTCAATACGGCTTGTTGGTTTGATTTAGACAAGCTTCACCACATTGGATGGCACGATGCCTCCTTTTTTGTGGAAGGCGTTGATTACAAGTTTTGCTTGGATGCGCGCAGTGCCGGCTACGCTTTAGGTATAGTGGGGGGCGCACCCGACATAGATCACGACAGCTTACAACCAACCGAACGGGCAAGGATATTTGGTAAAGAATGGGTGATGCGACTGTATCCTCCTTGGAGGCTGCGAGGGTTTACTTGGGCATTAACCAGGTTGATTTGGTATTCTATCGGTCGCAAAAGGTTTGATTATGCTTACATCTTTGCACGCAACATGGCTACGTTTTGGATTACCCAGGTTTTTTACAGAATTGTAAAGGGCATAACACGTCGACCCCCTCCCTCCAAACCCTTATTAGAAGCAGGTATGTTAACCTACAGTTCGGTGGGCACTTTTTCTGATGTTTGGACCAATTTCACCCAAGGAATTAGTTCGTGTGCATGGGTGGTAAACAATGCCATTGAAGGAAAAAAAGGCGCAGAGATTGGTGGCGACAATGCAGCATTTGAATTCAGTGGATACTTGGTAGTTGCGCGTGAATTTAAAGGCGAAGGACCTTTTTTAATTGTAAACGACACCCTTTTTAAAAACCATCAGACCCCATTGTGGAAGGCTTTGGTGGAAAGGGTTTTGGTTACGGCCAATTGGAACGAAGATGCTGTGTGGGGCGATATCAGAAACGATGGAAATACGCTAACTGAGCGGCCAAATCCCTTTTTGGCGTCATGGATTTTTATCATTCCAAATAGAAAGGTCTTGGCTGTTTTTACAGATGCCTTGGAAACAATGATCAAAGCACCCATGCCAACTTTTTCGGAGCCATACGAACAGTTTTTAACTGCTTGGTTGCGTAAAAGGCCTTTGGGTGGGTGGCATGGTACACGCAATGAAGCAGCCATGGAGCGTAAGCGGTTGGCTATTAAATACGAACATACTTTAAGCAAAAAGCTACTGGCTGCCGGCATTGAATTGCGCAGCATGGGTGAAAAGAGTCCGTTTCTTTATTGGGTGACACGCTTGGCCGACCGGGTTTCAACCCGTTTACTTTCTATGCGAAAGCAATATGCTTAGTAACACCTGCCACCAACAAACCCCTATCTTTGAACTTTAATTTTAGTCATAAGCATGAGTACCCCTTCTTCCAAAAACCTCATTAATCGCGATGCTTCGCTAGAAGATCTCTGGAAACAAACCATGTTGTTTTTATCGTTTGTGAAAGCGCATCGCAAGTGGCTTATCATTTTGCCAACGCTATTTGGGACGATAGGTTTGGGAATAGGCGTGTTACTCGATGGCGAGCAGAAAAAAGCAGAATACGTTATTGCTGCCGAAGAAGAAAGTTCGGCTGGCTGGGAGGGCCTGTTGGCACAATTTGGTTTAGACGTAGGAGGAAGCAATCCTGCTGGGGTTTTCCAAGGCGAAAGTTTGGTTCGTTTGTTTCAAACCCGCACTTTGATTGAGCGAAGTTTGTTGCAAAAAATCGCTTATAGAGGCGATTCGGTGTTGTTGGCCAATGCTGTTTTTGCTTACACCAAGCATGCTAGCAAAAAAGAATTTGAAGCGGTGGCTTTCGAACAAGACCGCACAAAACAAGATGCCTTGGCCGATAGTGCCTTGTATTTGGCTTATAAATATGTAAGGAAGGAGATGTTGAGCGTTAGTAAGCCCGATAAGAAACAAAGCTTTATCAATGTGAGCTGTGTGCATACCGATGGGGAGTTGGCCATGGCCTTGGGTGGGGTGCTTATAAAGACGGTAACAGATTATTATGTTGAATCGTTGACTAAAAAAGCGCGACAAAACTTAAATGTACTGAAGTTGGAAGCCGATTCGGTACAAAGTGTTTTGGATGAAAATTTGGGTACAAGTGCCGATTTAACCGACCTCAATGTAAACCCATTAAAACAGCGTTTGAGGGTTCAACAAAACAGGGCGATGATTGACCTTCAAATATCGGTGGCCCTTTATGGTGAGTTGGCCAAGAATTTGAAATTGGCCGAAATCGGCTTGCGAAAGCAAACGCCACTCATCCAAATCATAGAATCGCCACGTCGTCCATTGGAGACAGTAGGTCTCAAGCTTTGGCAATACATTGTAGTAGGGATAGTAGGGGGACTAGCCTTGGCAGCCTACCTCATTCGTTTACAGATAGCTCGGATAAAAAGTCAGGAAGCGTAAATGCTACGCCGAATTTTAGGTGTGCTTATTTATTTGCCTAACATCATGCCCTTAGGTGCGGTGTTTCAGGCAGAAATTTTTCCATGGGCTTTTTTATACAGCCTGCGTAAAGATTTGCGCTTGACGTTGGGTTATGCGGTATTTCTTCTTTACCTGGTTATTTCGGTTTCATTGATGCTGGGCAGCTTTAGCTCGCTTTTGGTACCAGCAAGGGCGTTTTTCGCCTTGTTGAATGCTTCCATGATTTTCTTCGTGCTTATTCATGTTAAAGAGGAGGAGTTTGCTTATTTGCGCAAGGCGTTTGAATGGGTTTTTTTGGCCAACATGGTTTTGAGTTCCATTCAGTTTTTAGGGCTTTTTCCTCCTTTACTCGAGCCATTGTTTCGTTTATTCATCGACCGATTTACAGCTGAAATTTACGGGGGTGGCAGGGGGGTTGCAGGCTTATTTGCCGAACCTTCTTACGCCAGTATGTCGTTTCATTACTACTTTGCTTATTTCATGATGGCGCGCAGAATCAATCCGCGTTCGCTGATAGGTATTGCTGCTATTGCTGGCATTGTTGCTTTCGATTTGTTTATAATTCGTTCGGTAACAGGGGTGGTCATGATTGTGTTGTACTTGGCAAGCATGCAAAAGGGGCGCGATTTGTTGAAGGCGGGTATTGTCATTGTTGGCCTGTTGGCTTCGAGTGTGTTCTTTCTGGGGCAATCGTCGAATGCGCCTCGTTCAATTGAAGTGGCACACGATTTTTTCAAATATGGAGAGTATCAAGACCCGGTACCGTGGTTGCTTGAGCAGTCGGGTTTCCGTTTTGTTAGTGTTTGGGCGGCTTACAGATATGGATTTACACATCCCTTCGGTTCGGGCATTGGCGGCTGGGGCAATGCCAGTATTCAAGCCATGGACGACATTGGGGTGCCTGCATCGGCCATGAGTTTTTTTGCTTCGGCTGCTGGCTCCGAATATCAAGGGGTGCGGCCTACCAGTTTTGCAGCCGGTTTGATGTTGGAGACGGGAATCGTGGGATTGGTGCTTTTTTGCATCGCTTTTTTTCCATTTATATTCCGAAGGGCTTTGTTTGAAGACATTCACGCTCGCTCGCTCATGGTATTCTTCCTGTTCAACATTTTTGCCTTGGGAAGTATTGGCGATCCGCTGCCCTTCATCTTTTTTGCACTGGCTTACCGAACGGTGATGGCGCCTAAGAAAGACGATGCCGAAGCGCCAACCCAAGAAGTGCCATCCTCATGAACGGGCCATTGGTGAGCATTGTGATGCCGGCCTACAAGGCGCACGCCACTTTGGCCATGGCAGTGAAAGGCATTCAGAGCCAAAGCCATGAGCGCTGGGAACTATTGCTTTTGCTCGATGGCGAACACGAAGGCGACATACAAATAGCTACTGCCCTGGCCAAGACCGATAGCCGCATTCATCTGTACCTATCGTCGAAAAACAGAGGCGTAGTGCGCATGCGCAATTTGGGCATTCGTTTGGCAAAAGGAGCGTGGTTGGCCTTTTGTGATGCCGACGATGTTTGGTTACCCAACAAATTGAAGTGGCAATTGAAAGCGGCTAACGCTGAAAATGCACATTTGGTTTGCTCGTCGTTTTGGTACTGGCATGCCAAAGAAAAGGAAGAATTTTGGCGCGAAGTAAAACTTCCTGCTAAACTCGACGCATCTATCATGCTCAAGACCAACGCCATACCCATGAGCACTGCCATGATGAATATAGGGCAATTGGGTAAAAAGTACTTCGCGCAAATGCCCAATGGGCTGATACACGAAGACTATGACTTTTGGCTGCGCATCATGATCGAAATGCAACCTCGGGCAGCAACCCTCGCGCAGCCTATGGTGTTGATCCGCGTAGTGCCCCATTCGCGTTCGGCCAACAAGTGGTTAGCGTTCAAATCACATGCCTTTATCCTTAAGTCTCGTGCTCAGTTGCGGGGACTTTTACTCTGGTACCATTTAGGGCACTATTTGTTTTGGGGTGTTTGGAAAAGATGGAGTGGCAAAAAATGGCTGCAGCATCCGGCCATAAACAGCTAACGACCTTTTGAAGTTAGTTCATAAAACTTTACACGCTTTTGGTGAAATTAAAATGCTGAATGTGAAAACATCAAGAGTTCGATTGTAAATTAGTACGATGATTAAACCGCTAGCCGGTAAGGTTTTTTACGCGAAGTGCAGTACCTAAGATTTCTGTTTTTGCTTTGGGTTTTTTTGCCTGCCATTGCTGTGGCCCAAAGTGTACCGGTAGGGCTGCCATTTTTTGAAGACGCTCTCCGTAGGGCCCAACTCATGGGTAAAGTCGATTCGAATGTGTCGTTCATGATCAGGCCGGTAGACCCAGGCAGGGCCTTGGGCATAAAGCACCCCTACGGTTTCGATAGCACACTTTTTCCCCTCGATTCGAATGGATACGGCAAGTATACCGACTGGATGCTGCGCCAGCAAGGAGATAGCTTGGGGGGTGAGTGGGAGCTAAAAAGTACGCATGACCAAGCGGGCATGCCCATAAGTATGGGCAAAAGTTGGCGACATGCGCGCCTCACCTTGTTGCCCATTTATACCCATACCCGATTTAACCAACATCATCCGTATGGCTGGGCCGATGGGCCGATGGTGCCCGCGCGTGGACTGCAGCAATATATCTCGGGCGGGCTGTATTTGAAAGTGGGGCCGCTAGAAGCGCAACTGCGACCAGAATATGTTTGGGCCCAAAACCGGGAGTTTCAAAACCCGCCTTTTAGGCCGCGCGACATAGACCTTCCTGAACGCATGGGGCAAGAACGGTTCAAGCAAAGCTTTGCAGGACAATCGTTTGTGAAGGTGCATTTGGGACCATTTGCTGCCGGCATTTCTACCGAAAATCTGTGGTGGGGTCCGGGTTTGAAAAACAGCATGGTTTTAACCAACAATGCCCCCGGTTTCAGGCACTTTACTTTGCATACCACCAAGCCCTTGGTAGGACGCTATGGTTCGGTAGAAGGGCAAATGGTAATGGGGCAACTCGAAAGATCGGGTTTTGTGTACCCGCGACGCTATACGCTTGGGGTTTGGCCTCCAATTGCAGGCGATGTGCGCCCCGATAGTTTGGGCCGCTCGCGTTATCACACCTACGTGAATGCCATGCAAGCTGTTTGGCAGCCTAAATGGACGCCAGGTTTGTTCTTGGGTGCAAGCCGGGTGGTACAAGCACGTGGCACACCCAAAAAGAACAGCGATTATCTGCGTATTCTGTACCTCGACCCACGAGGCGAGCAAACCTTTTCGGGACCTGACGAAGATGGCGAAAACCGCAACCAAATTGTGTCTTTATCGGCCCGTTACCTCTTTAAAGAGGCGCATGCCGAAGTTTATGGCGAGTTTGCCAGGGAAGATTTTTGGTGGGACATGGAAGATTTGCTTACGCGTCCAATGGCTACCACGGCCTGGATGGCGGGCATGCGCAAACTCTATCTATTGCCCGGAAAAGACAGGTGGTTGCAGGTTTTTGGTGAATACACCCGTTTGCAAGCCCCCATGGACAACTACATCAGGGCGAATGTGAGTGGCTACAGCTTTTATACGAACGGAAATGGAGTTGGTTGGACCCACCGGGGTCAGGTGTTGGGTGCGGGTATTGGTCCGGGCAGCAATATGACTACTTTAGGCGTTACCTACGGCAAAGGCTTCCATACTTTTGGGGTGCATGTAGAACGGGTTATTTACAATGAGGATATGTTTTTCGCGGAAATCGATTATTTACGGTTAAATCCGAATGCACCTAACCCATTTTTCCTCGATTTTACCAAGCGATTTGTCGACTGGGGGGTGATTCTGCATCACCATACTTCATTTGGGAAGCTTTTTATGGGCTATCAGTTCCATTTGTTGCGTACCTACAATTTCCAGTGGAATTACGATCCGCTAGCAGTACAGGGGCCGTTTCGATTTGCGGGCATCAACAAATGGTCGATGAATATTGAATTGTCGGCCCTCTATCGTTTTTAACCACGTTCTTTGGAGCCGTTTACAATTTTTTAATAGGCTTGGCCCAACCGAAAGGCGTAAAATTTCGTACTAAGTATAGTCTATTGTTTATCTTTGAAGTGAAATTTTGGATTCGTTGATTTCTTCTTATCACCAAGCTTTTTTGAAGAGGGCGCTCGATGTAACGATAAGCCTATTAGTTATGCCATTGGCCTTGCCCCTATTTCTGCTGGGGTGTTTGTTGGTTGGTTTGACTTCGAAGGGTCCGATTTTGTTTTATCAAACGCGGGTTGGTTTGCATAACAAGCCATTTCAGTTGATAAAAATCAGATCTATCAGGGCTGATTTTGGCAAGGTACCTGGAGCACAGCATACGCACAACGATATTACGGCAGTAGGCAGAACGTTAAGGAAGTTTCGACTGGACGAGTTGCCGCAGATTTGGAATATTTTAAAAGGAGAAATGAGCTGGGTAGGTCCACGCCCCGAAGTGCCCTTTTATTTCGAACATTACAGCAAATTGCATCCTGAATATGTGCAGCGGCAGTGGGTTAGGCCAGGCATCACCGGGCCAGCCCAACTGAACAACCCAAATGCAACACCCAACGAAAACCTCGAAAAGCTTACCTTTGACCTTCAATATGTGCGGGAGGCGACCTTTTTAACAGATCTCCGCATATTAACACAATCATTTTTATTTGTATGGAAATAACCAAGCGCCTCGCTTTAGCGTGCTTAATACTGCTGTTAACGGGCCTGAATGCATGGTCACAGGATTTGTTTTACCGAAAAAACCTGGCCAATGTAAAAGTAGACAACCTTAGCCAAGAGCAGGTGTTGAGGTTTCAGCAGCAAATACAAGGCGCCAAAATGTCGGAGCAAGAAGTGGCCAACTACCTCTACAGCAAAGGGCTGTCGCGCGAGGAGGTAGCCAAGCTCAAGAAACGTGCAGGTGGCCTCAGTGGCAAAGACGGAGGCATGTCGGTAGCAGGCAACTTTGAAGTGCTCGACCAATACTTCCGCCTTCGCGATTCTTTGGCGCGGACAGACACGGATTCGTTGATGGGTATACGGAATTTTGGAGACGAGTATGTAAAGAGCAAAGAAATACCCGACAGTTTAATTTACGGTAGAGAGCTATTTGCCAATGCGCAAATGCGCTTTAGTTTAGACGGACAATTGCCTACGCCAGCCAATTATGTTCTTGGTCCGGGTGATGTACTCAGTTTGAGTTTGTATGGCTACCAGGAAGTTTCAACCGAGCTCAAGGTTTTACCTAGCGGACAGGTGAGTATACCTTATGCAGGTATGTTGTCGGTGGCTGGCATGCGCATTGAGCAGGCAGCACAAAAAATTGGGCAAGCCTTACAGCAAAATGGTTATGCTTCATTGGGCAATGGTACCACCAAGCTCAGTCTTACAGTGGCCGAATTCCGTTCGTTCAGGGTGATGGTGATTGGTGCCCGGGCATCGGGTAACTTTATGGTGCCTTCGGTGGCAACGGTATTTCATGTACTTCACATGGCTGGTGGACCAGCAAAGCGGGGTACATACCGCGACATTGAGGTCATTCGTAAAGGAAAGGTAGTTCAGAAGATTGACCTGTATGATTTCATGTCGAAAGGCGATTTCTCTAACAACATCAACCTCCAAGAAAACGACGTTATCAATATTCCTGTTTACGAAAACCGGGTGCAATTGAAGGGCGAGGTAAAACGTCCTGGATTTTTTGAGCTTCGGGCGGGTGAGAGTTTTACCAAACTATTGGAATATGCAGGCGGGTTTACGCCCATTGCCTATAAAGAAGCTATTTACATAGAGCAAATTGGCAACAATGAATTTGTAGCCCGAAACATTGAAAAAGAAGGCTTTTCGAACTATGTGCCCAAGGAGGCCGATGTGATTGTGGTGGGCTCTATTTTGCAACGCTTTACCGAACGCATTGCCATTGGTGGTGCTATCAAGAGGCCAGGCTATTATGGCTGGGAAAATGGCATGAAACTCGAGTCGTTAATTAAGAAGGCGGGTGGTTTGCAGGAATATGCCCTTAATACCAGGGGTTTGGTGTACAGGGCAGGCAAAGACAATGAAAAAACCTATACCCGTTTCATCCCCCAAGATGTATTGTCGGGCAAAGCCTCGTTAGAATTGCTAGACGGCGATTCGGTGGTGATAGGCGATAAACGTACGCTTTTTCCGGAGGAAGTGGTCATGGTGAAAGGAGATGTGAACGAGCCTGGCAGCTTTGTGCATGGCAAGGGTTTGTCGGCACTTGATGCGGTGCTGCTTGCTGGAGGTTTTAAACGTTCGGCTGCTCCAAATAGAATAGAAATTGCGCGTAGAATAGATAAAACCGATGAACTGCTGATTGCGCAGGTACTTGAAGCAAGCTCAGACGAACAGCTTATGCTGCAAGCGCAGGAAGTGATGTTGCAGCCTGGCGATGTAGTGATGGTTAGGCCTAACCCCAAGTACAAAGAGCCAATAACAGTGACCTTAACCGGTGAATTCACCTATCCCGGCCCTTATGTACTGCTGAAACAGCGTGAGTTATTAAGCGATGTGATTGAACGGGCTGGGGGCATGACCGAATTGGCCGATTGGAATGCAGCATTTATAGTGCGTAAGCGGTTTAATCCAGTTTACTTGAGTCGAATCAGGGAGATCGAATCTAAACAGAGGGAGCTTCGTCTTGAGAACAAGCCGACGGGATTACAAAATGAAATGCCAAACGAATTGCCCACTCCAACCGACACCATAGTGATGGATACCATTGCAATTGATCTTTCTGCTGTGGTTGGAAAGCGTTCGAAAAAGTTTAACCTCCAATTGCGTGATGGCGATGAGGTGATTTTGCCCGAAAAGCGCAATACGGTCATGGTGATGGGCGAGGTAAACAACAAGCTGACGGTTAATTTTTCTGGTAAGGGCATTAAGCCATACCTGCGCGATGCAGGTGGTACTGCGAAAAACGCAGATAAAAAGCGCATTTTCGTGATTGAACCTAGCGGAAAAGCCCGTGCCACGCGTCAATTTATGGGTATCAGAAAGTACCCCACGGTGGTGCCAGGAAGCGTAGTGGTGGTGCCTAGTAAGCCGCCACGAACCGAAGGAGGACTTGATCCAGCCAAGCTGGCAGCTGTTTCCTCTATTTTGGGCACCACGGCTACCATCCTCATTGTAATTACAACCCTTACAGGAAGGCAATAGCAAGATTGACGTCAAGGGTCGTTTGCGCGACCCTACAGCGTTCGATTGCAGACCTATTTAGGTGTAGTGAATCGGATGCGTACTCAAACTTGGCGCTAAAAAACGAGGATCTTGCGGCAGCTTGGTTAACAACACGTTACAAATGCTTGTTTTATGATGCCACGAGCTTAGGGGGTATGCGATACATTTGTAGGCTAACTTTAAAAGCGAATGTGCGGCCGGCTATAGGCATGTGACGCCATTGACCCTTGGACCAAGATGAAGCCCATGACGAATAGTTTTATGGATTGAAAAGATAGAGCCGGACCCCAAAAGTCCGGTTTTTTTATGGCGTTTGTTTGGTGGCGTATCGTCGAACCAACCAATTAAAACCAAATTCGGGCACTTGCCATCTGATCAAACCTATACCTGGGGCAAAGTGGCGCACCGAAAGTTGATTTTGTTCTGTTTGATCAAGGTCAACCGTTAGCCTCCAAACGTTGGTAAATGTACTGTCGAGTTGATTGTAGGTAGCAAGTTTGGGTGAGGCAAAAAGTACATCTGTGCCTTTTTCCTTTGCGGGTAAAATCCTGTTTGCTTCGAACGGAAAATAAGCGATGATGCTTTCATGCACTACCGTATCGCTATTGCCCTTTAAGTTTTTCTTAGTAATCCGAAAACAGGGTAAGGTATTTGCTCTTTGGCCACAAAACGCTTGGCCCTCGGCCTCTATTAGAAATCTGCGACCGTAAAAAGGACTAAAGTAAAGAACGCTCAATTTCTCTTTTAAGCCAATAGGTTGGCGACTGCCAGGGTGGAGCACGGTTTGGGTATCTAAGCGGGTAGACAAAATAAATAGTGAATCTACAAAGTCGGTACCTGGCATTTCCATGACCCAATACGAGCCTGGGTAGAATAAAAAATAGGATTTAAGTTCTGCCGGAAGCCAAACATTAGAATCGGCAACGGGCTCATTTTTGTTGCAAGACACAATTGCAAGCAAAAGCACACCTAAAACCCAAGTTCCTTTACGGTTCTTCATGCCCAAATTTAAACCCATTTTTTAAAACTATGTGCAACAAGCATTGATGTATTGTTTTTGCGCATTCATGCGCTCATTCCGCCGATTCATGTAATTTTTTGATGAATTCTGGGTATTCAATCGAAAAGCTGATGACTATGTCAAGAAAAGGAAGTTAATTTGTGATAAAGACGTCTGTATAGTTTCTATTGCTTAGAAAGTTTAGAATAACAAACCAAACTTTACCGCTTACCACAACCCATGATTAGTAAGTTCATAAGGCTTTATTCAAATCGCTTTGTCAGCCGTTGGTTGGTGCTAGTGATCGACTTGGCCATTGTATTGTTTACCTTCCAGCTGAGCTTAATCATTCGCCATAATTTTGATTTAACCCAAATTGATGCCGAACAGATGTTCGAGCAATCAATCGTGGTTTTCATCACTTTTACCATTGGCTTTTTGGCATTTCATTCTTACAGCGGGGTTGTACGGCATACCAATGTAGCCGATGCCTTCCGCATTTTAAAAGCGAGTACCTTGGCAACTGTATTGCTATTTGTGCTCAATTTGGCGGTGGTGCGTTATTTCCCGCAAAGTCAAGGTGTTTTGGCTGTTCCCCTTTCGGTATTGCTCATTCACTATCTCTTTTCAAACTTTGCTTTGGTGGTGAGTCGCTTTATTTTTAAAGCGGTGTACCATACCCTTTTCGACAAAGGCCGTCAGCGCGTGAATGTTATTATTTATGGTGCGGGTTCATCGGGTATGACTACCAAAAGCACTTTTGCGGCCGACAAACACACCTATTACAATGTGGTAGGTTTTATCGACGACAATCCTACCAAACAGAACAAAGTTATTCAAGGGGTGAAGGTGTACTCCTCTGGTATTCTCGAAAGTGATTTTATCGAAAAGAAAGAGGTGCGAGAGGTAATCTTGTCTATTCACAATATCTCCAACCAGCGCAAACGTGAAATTGTAGATCTCTGTTTGGTACACAACATCAAGGTAAAGAGCGTTCCGCCCATTGAAAAGTGGATCAATGGTGAGCTTACGTCACATCAGCTCAAGCCAGTGCGCATCGAAGATTTATTGCAGCGTGATGAAATAAGGCTCGACAAAGACAATGTGCGCCAAGAGATTTACGAAAAAGTGGTGTTGGTTACCGGTGCGGCTGGATCGATTGGGTCGGAAATTGCCCGTCAGTTGTTGCATTACCGTCCAGCCCAGCTGATTTTAGTAGATCAGGGCGAAACGCCGATGTATGAATTGGAGCAGGAATTGCGCAAGGTGCAGCCCGCTTTGTTCAGTTCGGTACGCATGGTGGTGGCCGATATTCGAAACGACAGGCGCATGCGTCATGTCTTCAAAAAGTTTAGGCCCAATTATGTTTTTCACGCGGCTGCCTACAAGCACGTGCCCCTGATGGAAGAAAACAGCTACGAGGCGGTGATGGTGAACGTATTCGGTACGCAAAACATTGCCGATTTGGCCATGGAGTTTGGGGTTCAGAAGTTTGTGATGGTAAGTACCGACAAGGCTGTGAATCCAACCAATGTAATGGGAGCCACCAAACGCATTGCCGAAATTTACACGCAAAGCCTAAACAATACCATTGGGTCAACCACCCGTTTTGTGACAACGCGTTTTGGCAACGTTCTTGGCTCTAACGGCTCGGTGATTCCGCTTTTCAGAAAGCAAATCGAAGCGGGAGGCCCCATTACAGTTACCCACCCCGACATTACGAGGTATTTTATGACCATTCCCGAAGCCTGTCAATTGGTGCTCGAAGCGGGTGTAATGGGTGAAGGCGGTGAGATATTCATTTTCGATATGGGTGAATCGGTAAAGATTTTGGATGTAGCCAAAAAAATGATCAAGCTGTCGGGCTTAACCTTGGGTAAAGACATCCAAATCTCATTTACGGGTTTGCGTCCTGGGGAGAAGCTCTACGAGGAACTGTTGGCAACCACCGAAAATACCATGCCTACCCACCATCATAAAATCATGATTGCCAAGGTGCGGTCGTACGATTATGATCAAATTTCGCAGCAATTGGTGCACCTTAAACAGGTGTTGAATTTGGGTGACGAAAACCGCATTGTAACCAAGTTGAAGGAATTGGTTCCTGAATTTGTGAGCAACAACTCGCGTTTCGAAGAAATTGACAAGGCCAGGTTTAACGTAGATGTGGAACCGAGAAATTCGGAAAATTAGTCGGTTCGAGCGCTTTTGTTATCAAGCCTCCTATCACTTTAAGCCCACCAACTTGCCTCAAGCGCGCTGGTGGGCTTTGGTGTTTCTATGCCTATGGACGCATAGAGCCGTGGGGCAATCGCTGTCACTCGACCTGGGCATTTACCAACAGCGGTTACGCGACGCCCAACTCCAGGGCTTGATCGACAGTCAACTTTCGATGCACGTTTTGCCCTTGGATTTGGAGCGCACCAAGGTATTCGCAAACGATTCGGTATTTGCGCCTTCCGACTTGCTTCGTGATTTGGCCCAAATGCGGGTGTACCAAAAAGAAAAAGGCCTTAAACTTACCATTTTACCCGTCCACTTCAGGCACCAGTACAATATGCACCACCATTATGGCTGGCAAAATGGCCCCATGGTACCTACCCGAGGGCAGCAAATGTACCTGTCGGCCGGTGTTCATCTGAGACTGAACAAGCACATGAGTCTTCAAATACGGCCTGAAGGCATTTGGGCGCAAAACCACGATATTCCTAACCCACCCGTTCGCCATGGGGGGATCGACAATCCTGATAGGTTTGGCACCAAAGCTTTGGAAGAAATGTTCGCGGGGCAGAGCTACCTCAAATGGCATCACGGCCCTATCAGCTGGGGCGTAAGCACCGAAAACGTTCAATGGGGTCCTTCCCGAAACGGCAGTTTGATTTTAAGTAATAGCGCACCTGGTTTTTTACACCTCACGGCGCATACCAATCGGCCTATTCGCACTAAAATAGGCAGCTTCGAAGGGCAGTTTGTGGGTGGCAGGCTCCGTTATTCCGGATTTTATCCGTACAGCATCGATGGCGTGCCTACAGCTACCATTGAGCCTTCGCCCTTGGGGAAACGCGAGCACAGTAAAATCAGTGCCCTTACCTTAAATTACCAACCTCGCTGGGTGCCAGGCCTTTTTTTGGGCGGGGCACTTGGAATTCAAAGTGTAGGTATGGCCAGTATTCCCGGATTGTTTGCTGTACTGCTTCCGGGCAACGAAAGGGCAAATAATGCCAATTTTAGTGCTCAGAATGGCTTGTTTAGTTTACAGATTCGCTATTTGTTGACTCCCGTGCAAGCTGAGTTTTATGCAGAAGTGGGTCGCGATGACTGGTGGTATGATCTTCAAGATTTGGCCACCGATCCTTTTCACACCACGGTTTTTCTACTGGGCATGAACAAGGTCAAAACCTTGAGCAAAACCGACCATTACTTGCGATTTGGTTTTGAGTTTACCCAGCTGATGGCGCCCATTACACAAATAAGTAGAGCTCCTGGCCGAAGTTTTTACACCCACAGCAATGGCATAGGTTGGACACATCGTGGGCAAATTCTGGGAGTTGGTTTGCCTCCCGGGAGTATCCGGCACATTTTGGGGGCGAGCTGGCACAAAGGCCAGCATAGCATTGGGTTGGATTTGGAACGCATTGAATATGCGCAGGATTTGTTCTACTTCCGCATGCCGTTTCTGCTGAACCCCAACATTGGCAACCCCTTGGCCATGGATTATACCAAGCGCTTTGTAGACCTAGTGGCCAAGCTTAGGGTTCAATCGGGTTACAAGGGCTTGGTGGCAGGCGTGGAGGGCATGTTGGTGCGCACGCTTAATTACCAATGGATTTACGACACCAGTCGCCCACCCGATCCTTTCCGCTTTCCGGGTTTCAACGTTTGGTCGGTTAATGTACACAGTTATTTGTACTACCGTTTTTAGTGGCAGATACTAGCGCTGCATGGCCTGTTGCAAGGCGTGGCGGTAGGTAACGCCAATGGGGATTTGTTTGTCGGCAATGGCTACGGTATCGTTGCTATACGACAAAATGTTGTTGGCGTTAATGATAAAACTGCGGTGTACCCTCACAAAAGCGCCTCCTTCTAGCTTTTTCTCCACCCCTTTCATGGTGCTATGGATAATGAGTCGTTTCAACTCATTTTGCTCCTTCACGTAAATGCTTACATAATCGGCCATCGCTTGTACGTATTGAATGGCCGATAAATTCACTTTTACCCACTGTCCGTCGGTTTTGAGGTAGAGGTATTCTAGCGCGGGAGAGGCAACGGCTTCTTTGCCGTTTTTTTGTGTCTTTTCTTGTTTGAGTTCCCAAGCTTTTTGGGCAGCTTTCAGAAAACGGGGGTAGGTAACGGGCTTTACCAAATAGTCGATAGCGTCGTTATCGAAGGCTTCTACTGCATATTCTCGTTTGCCCGAAACCAAAACGATGGCGGGCTTTGAGCGCAAAATGCTTATGAGCTCCAGGCCAGTCATGCCCGGCATTTCTACATCTAAGAATAGCAAATCAGTTTGGTTTTCCATGAGGTACCTGTTGGCCTCAATGGCACTGCCACACTCTACCACCTCTTCAATGAAGTCGGTTTGATCAACAAACCGCTTCAGTACTTTGCGAGAGAGAATGTCGTCGTCAACTATCAGGCAGTGCATAGGTTCATACTTATGCTACTAAATTAGTTGTTTTTTCGAATGCTTGCGCTTTTGTAATCAACCACCCAAATAACGATGGTAAAATCGGATAATCGAAACTACCGATTAATAATAGGCAGCCTTCAATTAGCGCTTCGCTAACCAGGGCTGTGGGTCGATTTTGGTGGTGCCGCGCCATACTTGCAGTTGCATTTCGGCCTTGTTTTCACCCTCATCGAAATGCACTGTGCCCAATACCTGGCCAGTTTCAATTTTGGCGCCTTTGTCAACACGCACGTTCTCTAGGTGCGCATACACCGTGAGGTATTGTCCATGACGCACAATGACTGCCTTTTGCATGCCCGGAATGCTTACCACGGCGGTGACCTCGCCCCTGAAGATGGCTTTCACTTCTGCACCTTGAGCCGTTTGCAAGTTGATGCCATCGTTGCGCACTTTAACGTTTTTCAAAACAGGATGCGGGTGTTCGCCAAACGCCTCGCTTACAAAGCCCTTGCTAATGGGCCAAGGTAATTTACCTTTGTTGGCCTCAAAATCGGCACCCAAAGCCTTGGCTTCGGGGGTGAGCTCAAACTCTTCGCGGGTGGTTTTTGGTGCCGCTGCCTGATCGGGCTTTTTACCCTGCTGCTTCAACCGCTCTGCCTCTTTGCGGCGAGCTTCTTCTAACTCGCGACGAATGATGTCTTCAATGGCCTTTTGCAAACGGGCACGGGCAGCTTCTTGCTCTTGCAGCTCTTTGCGCAGCTGCCTTTCGTTTTGTTGAAGGTTGCTAACCAGCTGTGTGGTTTTTTCGCTTTCGTAGCTTAACAGGCTTTTTTGGGTTTCTTCTTCGCGCAACAAACCTTCCTTTTCACGCTTTTTCTGCTCGAGTTGATCTTTACGCTTGTTTAAACTGGCCTGTGTTTGGTTGATGAGGCGTACCTGGGTCTGCCTAAAGCTGTTGTACTGTTGCAAATAACGCAAACGCCGCAGGGCTTGGTTGAAGTTTTCGGCCGATAGCACCAATATCACATTGTTGTAATGGCTGCGGTTGCGGTAAGCCACCTGCAGCATTTTGCCGTATTCTGCTTTAAGTTTTGACAGGTCGTTTTCTAATGCCACAATGAGCACCTCGAGGCCATCAATCTGGTTTTGGGTGAGGCTGATGTCGTTGTTGAAGTTTTCGATGAGCCGCTCGCGTACCTGAATTTGTTTGCGCAAAGTCACCAGTTGGTTCACGCTGGTTTCTTTTTTCTTCTGAACTTCTTCGATTTGCTTTTTGGTAAAACTGATCTGCTCTATGAGCTTGTTACGCTGCTCTTCGAGCTGCTTTTTGGTTTGGGCGCCAGCTACCCCCACCCACAGCATCAGCGCCAAACAGGCACTAATCCATTTTACCGTAATTGCCCGGAACGCTGAAGGGGTAGCTTTGTCCATTTTCTACTGCAAATTTGGAAAAATTTAGCTCAATAGAGCCGCTTTGTTTCCCTTTAATCACCATTTTAAGCTGTGCAGGTAACCACTGCTTCTCTAATTCTTGCCATTTGAGGTACGATACCTGCAGCTGCTGCTCGTTTTGCTGCACATGCAATTGACCGGCTTTCGCCCGACCTTCGGCCTGCAACAACCTCACCTGTTGCCCCTGCTGCCGAAACAGCAAGCTGCCATCGGCATCTACCTGAGGCTTTACACCTGCCAAAAAACCAACATTGTTCAACAGCACATCTTGCAGTACGTTGAAAGTGAGGGGCGCCTGACTCAAGCTTACCAACCACGAAAACGGCTGCGCCATGTACGCTTTGTTGATGCGGTCGAGCACAAAAATGCTGTCGGGACGAATCAATACCCGTACTGCCTCGATACCCAGCATGGGCTTGATGCTCAACCAAAGCTGCTTGTCTTTTTCTACTTTGAGGTTGAATGCCGAACTGAGCGACTGTCCGTTTAAATCGGCCGTTAAATTGCCTTGCGCACTGAGTTCATTGAAGCGCACATCGGCTTGACGCATGTTTTCGAAGGCCTCTAAAGCAGTGTTCGCGGCCGGTTCATGGGAACGGCTTGAGGTTGACTTTTTCGACTTACATGCGCTGGTTGCCAGGAGCAATAGCAACACAACTCCCCACAAGCATTTATTCATACAGTTGTTTGTCGGCAATTTTGCGATCAATAAATTCCGATTCTACCCCTGCAGCTTTGGCCCGCAGCCAGTACGCAAGGGCTTTGTCGGTTTCGCCCATTTTGAAAACCACATCGCCCAAATGATCGAGCAAGGTGCCGTTTTCGCCCGAAGCGGCCAGCGCTTGCTCTATGTACTTACGCGCCTCGCTGTATTTGCCTTGCTGGTACAAAATCCAGCCGTAGGTGTCTAAGTACGAAGGATTGCCGGGTTCGAGTTTGAGCGAGCGGGCCGACATTTCTGCCGCCTTGTCGAGCTGTTGCTTCCGCAGGCTGAGGTAATAAGCATAGTTGTTCAACACCAAGGCATTGTTGGGCTTAATTTTCAAAGCCCGATCGTAGCTGGCGTCGCTTTCTTCGTGTTTGCTCAAACTGTGGTAGCCATCGCCCAAGGCAGCGTAGAACTGGGCTTCCAATTCGGCATTGCCGTATACCATGCGTACCCCACGGCGCAGTATATCTATGGCTTGTTGGTGCTGCTTTTCTTGCAATAAGGCCAATCCACCCAAAAAATAGGGTACAGGCTGGTTGGGGAAAAGCTCGGTGGCACGCGTGCCTTGTTTCGAAAGTTCGGCCCACTGCTGAACTTCAAGCAACGAAAGCAAATACTGCTGCCAAACCGTATATTTCTGCGATTCGGTATCGAGTTCGATGGCTTGACGATAGGCTTTTACCGCTTCTTCAAATTGTTGGCTGTGGTAAAGGAAATCGGCACGTATGGCCCATGCCTTGGCCTCTTCGGCGTGCAAAACAGTGGTTTTACGACTCAGTTCCAAGGCCAAAGCCCGTACACCGGGATCTTTATCGAATTGCTCAAACAGGGTAAGCATCACCTGAATTTTGAGGTCGATGTCTACATCGGGATAATCGAAGGCTTTGGATAAGAATTCTTCGGCTTTTTTATTTTGCTTTTGTGCCCGGTAAGTGTCGGCCAGGGCAACGAAAATTTTGCCGTTGGTGGGGTCAAATTGCAAAGCGGTTTCAAATTGCTTTTGCGCATTCAGAAAATCGCCCTTTTCGAAGTACAGCTGTCCGAGATACAACATATACTCGGGCTGGGTGGGATAAGCAGCGCTAAGGCGCTTGATTTCTTCCAGCGCCTTGTCGGGCTTGCCCATTTTGGTGTAGTATTGCCGCTTTTGCTCGGCGAGTTCGGGGGCGGGGCCGCCAATTTTCTCCACCTCATTTAAGGCCTTAATGGCTTCGGGATATTGATTTACCTCTCCATGCAGCAAGGCAATGTCCATCAACACATCTACCTTTTCTTGTCCGGGCAATTGTGCCAGCTTGCGTAAAACGGGAATGGCCTCTTGCTGGCGGCCCGACTGTCGCAACAAATCGGCCTCCAAACGCAAATACCACGGATTGCTTGGGTCGAGCTTGCTGGCCTTTTGAGCGTATTGTAAGGCGCGAGGCAGCTCCTGACGCGCCATGCTGGTTCGGCCTATTTCGTAGTGGGCCTGGGCATTGGTTTCGTCGCGCTTCAAAATTTCTACGAAGAGGTTTTCGGCCACCCCCATATTGCCAATCAACTTTTCCTTTTGTGCATTAAAAAAGAGGTAGTCTATTTCCATGCGCTCGCCTTCGGTAAGCACTTTGGCTTTGGGCTTGGCTGCCGCTGTTGGAGCATCTGACTTTTTGCTACTGGCGCAACCCAGCAGCAACACAAAGAAGAAAAGCGGAAGGAGGGGCCTCAAATTCATTCGGTAATGACGTTGTAGTCGCCCACGCTCAAATCGCGGGTACGACCTTTATAAACGGCTTGGTTACCCAGCATGCTGTTGGTAAGCACCACATTCTCCAACTTGCTGCCGGTTTGGATGATGCTGTTGCTCAACACACAGTTTTTTACGCTGCTGCCGCTGCCCAAACTTACATGTGGACCAACCACCGCATTTTCAATCACCACATTTTCGCCAATGTAGCACGGTTCAATGATGGTGCTGTTGGTGATTTTAGCAGAGGCGGCACGCAAATTTTGGCCCTTGATAAACTCGAGATAACGCTGATTCGTATAAACGGTAGCGTCTTTGTTGCCACAATCGAGCCACTCGGTTACCGTTCCAGGGAAGAAACGGGTGCCCTTTTGCTTCATGTTTTCGAGGGCGTTGGTGAGTTGGTACTCGCCTTTGTCGCGGATGTCGTTGTCGATGAGGTACTGCAATTCGCGGTGGAGGTATTCGCCATCCTTGAAATAGTAAATGCCAATGATGGCCAGGTCGCTGATAAACTCAGCCGGTTTTTCGTGAAATTCGCTGATGTGCCCATCGGCAGCAATTTTCACCACCCCAAATTGGCGCGGATCTTCTACCTGGTTCACCCAAATGATGCCTTCGTGTGAAGTATCAAGCTTAAAATCGGCCTTGAAAAGCGTATCGGCAAAAGCCACCACTACTTTGCCCTGCAATGCACTTTTAGCACAGAGGATGGCGTGGGCAGTGCCCAGCGCTTCTTCTTGGTAATGAATGGTTCCCACAGCTCCGAGTTTGCCGGCGATGTCCTTGAGGTTTTGCTCCACAGCTGCACCAAAAGAAGGGGCAATGATGTAGGCAATTTCGTCAACCGGTTCGTTGCACACCTGCACAATGTCTTCCATCAAACGCTCCACAATGGGCTTGCCCGCAATGGGCACGAGGGGCTTGGGAACAGTGAGGGTATGCGGACGCATGCGCTTGCCGAGTCCGGCCATGGGAACGATGATTTTCATACGATTATTGGTTTTTTTCGGATGGTGACGAAGTTACGGATTTCGCAGGCTTTTCGAGGAAAAAGCCCAACAAGAGGTAGGCAAAAAATAAAAGCAGGCGCACAAGCCAGTGGAGCCAACTCGTTGGCGCCGGAACCAAGGCTTCGGCCAGCTGCCACAGGGCAATGGCACTCAACAAATACAAGCCCATGCGACCCAAACGATAAGGAACGGCATAATGCTGCTGTCCCAGCACATAACTGGCCACCATCATGCCTGCATAGCACAGCAAGGTGGCCCAAGCGGAGCCCGCATAACCGAGACTGGGAATGAGCAAATAATTGGCTAAGACGGTAATGGCCGCGCCAAACAGCGAGAGGTACATGCCCCAGCGGGTTTTATCGGCCAGCTTGTACCAAACCGATTGGTTGTAATAAACGCCCAAAAACAAATTGGCCAACAACAGTATCGGTACGATGTACAGGCCTTCGAAGTAGGCCGGATCGATGAAGTACTTCACTACATCTAAAAACAGCAAAACACCCAAACCGATGGCGCCAGCCGCCAGCACAAAATACTGCATCACCCGGGCGTAGGTTTGTCGCGCATCGGCACGACCTGCCTGTTGGAAAAAAAAGGGCTCGGCGGCCATGCGGAAAGTTTGGGTAAAGAGCGACATCAACATGGCCAATTTGTACACGGCGCCATAGATTCCCAGGGCATAAAAACGCGCTTCAGTGGTGCCTGGCAAGAGGTATTTGAGCAAGGCTCGGTCGAGTGTTTCGTTCACCATGCCCGCCAATCCGGCAAACAAGAGGGGGATGCCATACCACCCCATCTCCTTCCACAAAGCGGCATCAAAACCCTTCCAGGTCGGAAAAAGCGGCAACAACCACAACAAAGTGAGCGCGTTTGCCAGCAAATTGCTGAGGAAAATGTAGCCGACGCCCAGCTCGGGTTGGTAAATGCTGCTTAGTACTTCAGTGGCTATGCCCTTTTGGAGCAACCAGGGACAAGCAATCAAAAAGAACAGATTCAAACCCACGTTCAAGCCGATGTTGAACAAGCGGATGCCGGCATAGCGCAAGGCCTTTTGCTCTTGCCGCAAACGGGCGAAGGGCAAAGTAGCCAGGGTATCAAATGCCAAGATGAGCGCAAACCAACGCACATATTCGGGGTGCTCGGGGTATTGCAGCAGTCCTGATAACACCGGCGCCCCCAACAGCAGGAGTCCGCTAAACAGCACCGAACTAGCAGTAAGCGACCAAAATGCCGTGGCATAAACCCCCACTCCGCCTTGCTGCACCTTGCGGAAATAGGCCGTTTCCATGCCGTAGGTGTATACCACATTTAAAAAGGCAACGAGGGCATACAAATCGGTTACTACCCCATACTCCGCTGGCACAAACAAACGCGTATAGAGCGGCACCAGCAGGTAGTTGAGCATGCGGCCCACCATGGTACTCAAACCATAAACTGCTGTTTGGGAAGCTAAAGCGCGTAAGGCCGACAAAGGGAAATTTTAAGGTTCAAAAATAGGAAAAGGAGGTGGTTTTTGGGGATTAAAACACGGAGGACACGGAGTTCATAGAGCTGATAGATAAGTGCGTGCGCTATTGTGCGGTAAACAAAGTTTGGCTTATGTAAACGCTTTGCTGTAAAGTTATGGATGTATGGTGGTAGCATCCCACAAAGTGTGTAAGTAGTAGAAAAAGTTATTCTGGAATTTTTCG
>VFQQ010000686.1_pt1 | contig 60311 bp, 44 predicted proteins | sample 3512341 | NCBI WGS metagenome assembly VFQQ01 (sample SAMN10412373, study PRJNA504923) | tailings metagenome | isolation source: Relicate 2 Philex TSF1 revegetated site | place: Philippines: Tuba, Benguet | collected 2017-08-29 | reverse complement strand
TGTGGTCCCCTCGAAAACCTGAACCACCCGGAGGTAGAGAATCCCCCCAAGCGGAGTCTCTACATGACGAAGTCCAGATTCAGTGAAGCGCAGATAGTCGGCATCCTCAAGGAGGTCGAGATGGGTGCGAAGGTCGGCGAGACGTGCAGGAAGCACGGCGTGAGCGAGCCGACGTACTACAAGTGGAAGAGCCAGTTCTCGGGCATGACGGTTTCGCACCTGTCGCAGCTGCGCCAGCTGCAGGACGAGAACGCCAAGCTCAAACGCATGTACGCAGACCTGGCGCTCATGCACCACGCACTCAAGGATGTCGTCGACCGAAAGCTCTGACCCCGGAGCGTCGCGAGATGGTCGTGCAGGCCCTCGTGGCCGAGCATGGCATGAGCGAGCGACGTGCCTGCCAGGCCAACGGCATTGCCCGCTCCACGCTGCGTTACCGGCCCGTTGCACGCGACGACTCCGGGGTCATCACCTTCATCCAGGCCTACATGACATTGAACCCGCGCCACGGCTTCGGGCTGCTGTACGACAGCGCCCGCCATCAGGGCAAGCCCTGGGGCAAGACGGTGCTCTGGCGCGTGTACTGCGAACTGCGGCTGAACCTGCCCCGGCGCGGCAAGAAGCGGCTGCCTGCGCGCATCAAACAGCCCCTGCACGCCGCCGGCCAGCCCAACCAGGGCTGGAGCTGCGACTTCATGGCAGACGCGCTGTGGTCGGGGCGGCGCTTCAGGACCTTCAACGTCATCGACGAGTTCAACCGTGAAGGCCTGCGCATCGAGGTCGACACCAGCCTGCCGGCTGCGCGCGTCATCCGGGCCTTGAATGAACTGGTGGAGGTGCGCGGTGCGCCGCTGTCGATTCGCCTGGACAACGGCCCCGAGTTCATCGCGCACGCCCTGGCCCAGTGGGCTCAGAACAAGGGCATCGCCCTGCAGCACATCCAACCTGGCAAACCCACGCAGAACGCCTATGTCGAACGATTCAACAAGACCTACCGCACCGAGGTGCTCGACTGCTACGTGTTCAACAGCTTGCAGGAAGTGCGCGACATGACGGCCGACTGGCTGCACCGCTACAACCACCACCGACCCCATGAAGCTCTCGGCCGAATCCCACCGGTTGAGTACCGTGTCAAACTGTTCCCCAACCTCTACTTCTGACTGGCTCAGGAAATCGAGGGGACCACAAGCGGCAGCAGCCCAGTAGGGCAGCACCGGGAAGACTTTGCGGTTCTGTCCCGCGAAAAGCTTGAACGGTCCATCTCGGCGTCCCGTAAAGATTGCACATTGTGAGCCCCTCGGAAGAGCGACAGAATGCCGCTGTGAAGCGTTCAACATTACTACTCGTTCCTGGACCACCCCCGTCGTTCATGGAGCAGCGCGCGCTGGAGCTGGCGCCTGACGCCTGACGCCTACCGCGTCGGAAAGGCATCTCCAGATTTCTAGGCGGTTCGGGTCGCGGCGACTGGTCGACAGGTTTACCGCGGACCTGGTCCCACCATGGTGCTCCTTTCGCCTGCGCCCTTCTAAGGAAACCGACCGTGAGTATCGAGGGGTTAGACGTAGTTCAACCTAAACATGTCTTGCCGTCTGCTACCCTGACCAACTTTACTGAAAAATCCAATGACTACATTCGCCGACTCACTGAAGCGAGAAATCGCACGGGTAGCTCGTAAAGAGCTGAAGAGCGAGCTGACCTTGCTGCGCAAAACGACTGCAGGGCATCGCAGCGAAATTGCGGCTCTTAAGCGAGACTTGAAGAGCCTTCAGTCCGAGAACAAGGACCTAGCTCGCAGGCTAAAAGCGGTGGGAACCGGTGCCGGCGCAGTGATGCGTTCAACAAATGACGAGCCACGTGCCAAGCCTGGGCGGAAAGTCGTCTACAACGCTGAGGCATTCGCCGCGATGAGAGCCAAGCTCGGCCTTACACAAGCGCAAATGGCGACGTTACTTGGTGTCTCCAGCCTGTCGGTCTACAAGTGGGAGTCTGGCCAAGTGGAGCCGCGCGAGAAGCAAAAGGCCAAGGTACTTGCGCTACGCGGGGTGGGAAAGAGAGAAGTCGTCAAGATGCTGGAGGCGGCTGCATGAGGTTTCACGCGCGGCAGCATGGTTCTCCTGGGTAATGAATGGCTCGCAACTGCAAGACTGCGCGCTCTTCACGTGGAGGTTCCCCCCCAACTATGACTTGCGATATGCAAGTAGGCGCAAGGCGTTGAATACCACTAACAAGGTGGAGCCCTCGTGCACGGCGACCGCAGGACCGATGCCGAGACCCATGATGGTGGCTGGCACCAGGAAGGCAACGATGCCCAAGCTCACAAAGACGTTTTGACGGATGATGGAGTGGGTTTGACGGCTGAGGCCCACTGCGAACGGGAGCACTTCCAGCTTATCCGCCATAAGGGCGACATCTGCGGTCTCAAGCGCCACATCTGAGCCGGCAGCTCCCATGGCAATGCCTACTGTTGCGTTGGCCATCGCGGGCGCGTCGTTGACTCCGTCGCCCACCATTGCGACCTTGGCTTCTGCACGGAGCTTTCGGATTGCATGGACCTTGCCTTCAGGCATTAGGTCACCCCATGCCTCATCTAGGCCCACCTGCGCTGCGACGGCGCTTGCGACCTTCTGATGGTCGCCGGAAACCATGACCATTCGGCCGATGCCGAGGGAGCGCAACCTTTGCAGCGTCTCGGTGGCACCGGCGCGAGGCGTGTCCATCAAACCAATGGCTCCCAAGTCCCGCTCTCCTAGTCGAATCACCATGCTGGTGCGTCCATGGTCGCGCAGCGTGGAAATAGCATTCGCCGCTGCAGCGCCTAGAGGAGCCACGCCGTCGGTACCGAACAGTTCGGCCTTGCCAATCCAGACCGGCTCCCCTTGGAAGCGAGCCTTGACACCCCGACCAATCAGGTTCTCCAAGTCACTGGCCTCAGGGATGTTTGAGTTGACGTTTGCAAGACGTTGCCTCCCATCTCGCGCAATGGCTGCCGCCAATGGATGGTCGCTGAGTGACTCCACCGCCACGGCAACGGTAAGGAGCTCAGCCTCGCTGACTCCGGCTGCTGGTATGACGTCTGTGATGCGCGGCCTGCCCTCGGTCAGCGTACCCGTCTTGTCGAAAGCCATCGCGTTCAGCGAGCCAAGCTCTTCTAGCGGCGCGCCACCTTTGATAAGAACTCCACCACGGGCAGCTCTTGCAATACCTGAGAGCACCGCGCTCGGTGTCGCAATTGCCAAGGCACACGGGCTTGCTGCGACCAGCACTGCCATCGCTCGATAGAAGCTGTCGCGAAACGGCTCGTCGACCACCACCCATGCAAACAGCAACAGTACGGCCAACACCAAAACTGCAGGGACGAACACGCGTTCGAACTTATCGGTAAAGCGCTGCGTGGCGGACTTTCGTGTCTCCGCCTCGCTCACCATCTTGACGACCCTTGCAAGTGTGGAGTCTGTCGAGCGGCGAGTCACTTCCACTTCGATGCCGTTCGCTCCATTGATTGTTCCTGAGAACACGCGCGATGCAGCGTCAATGCTTTCGGGACGGGCGCGCGCTGAGACGGGGTCGGTCACGGGGCGCTTGTCTACAGGAATACTTTCACCGGTCACGGGGGCCTGGTCGATGCTGGTTGAGCCGACAACGATGAAGCCGTCCGCGGCGAGACGCTCGTTGGGGCGCACCAAGACGATGTCGCCTACCGCCAAGTCCGCGACTGAAACTTCTTCGACTCCGTCTCCACGACGCACAGTTGCCGTTTCCGGCGCGAGCTCAGCCAGGGCTTCGATTGCGCGCTTCGCCCGACCCATCGCGTAGTTCTCCAGAGCGTGGCCTAGGCTGAAGAGAAACAGCAGAAGGGAGCCCTCAGCCCAGGAGCCTAAGGCGGCCGCGCCCGCCGCTGCGACCAGCATCAACGTGTCAATCTCGAATCGCCTTTTTCGCAGATTCTCGATGGCCTCTTGGACTGTGTAGAAGCCACCAAAGAAGTAGGCGCTCAGGTAGCAGGCTAGCGCTGCCCAAGAGGGCGCGCCGGGCGCGAACTTCTCAACAAGAACACCTGCAGCGAGCATCGTGCCGCACAAGACAGCGAACACCGCTTCAGTGTTGGGCCCGAAGACCCCCCCGTGTGAGTGACCTCTATGAGCGCTCGAGTCACCGGGAGGGTGGTCGTGTTGGTCGTGAGTTTCGGTGCTGTTCCGGGACTGTTGGGACATAGAGCCTGCCTCATTTCTTGGAGCCCACCTATTGGAGCTACACAGCGGATTCTTCAGTACGGGGCGTGCGGTCGCTCGAACGTATCGTCAAAGTCACTTTCGCGTCACATTCAAGTTAGATACTAAAAAAAGTTGTGGTGCCGAGGGCGCCAAGCTCTTCTTTGACCCCGTACTGTCATATACGCTGGGTCTACTCGTTCGTGGCATCTCACAAAGAGATGTTGGTTTCAGAGTCTGGATACGAATTGTCCCGCTCTGGAGCGCAGCTCAATCCAATAGTGAAGCAACGAACGACATGAAACACACCCTCATCGTCCTATCGGTCCTGGCAACCTGTGCAGCCGCCTCCGCGCAAAGCAGCGTCACCATGTTTGGCGTCGTCGACGCATCGGTCACCCGCCTCTCGAGCGACAGCGCCAATGTCACGGGCCTGGCAAGCGGCGAGCAGTCCAGCAGCCGGTTGGGCTTCCGAGGCATCGAGGACCTTGGCGGTGGCCTAAAAGCAGGCTTCTGGCTTGAAGGCTCGCTTGCTGTGGATAACGGTGGCACCTCCTACCGCTTTGACCGCCGCTCCACCATCAGCCTTCTTGGTGGCTTCGGTGAAGTTCGTCTGGGTCGCGACAAGCTCGCCTCGTACCTCAACGTCGAGTCCTTCGACCCCTTTGGCGACATCGGCGTTGGTGGCAATGGCCTGAACAACATGTTGGGTGGCGCCGCGGCAGCTGAAGGTACTGCGGAAGGAAGCCACCCCAAGCGCTCGAGCAACATCATCGCCTACATCAGCCCTAACATTGGCGGACTCCAAGGGCAGCTGCAGTACTCGTTTGGTGAGCGTCCGAGCAATCAGCCGAACAACGACCGTGGCAATATCGTCTCGGCCCGCGTTTCGTACCAGGCGAGCCCTCTTGAGGTGGCGCTCGGCTATGCTCAGCTCGACGCGGGAACTGCCGCTACTGCGGTGACTTACAAGGCCACCAACATCGGCGCCTCCTACGACTTCGGAGTGGTCAAACCCATGGTCCTGATTGCGACGGAGCGCGGCGCGGGTCGAGGCGTGAACGCATACACCCTAGGTGCCTCGGCTCCCCTCGGTCAGGCCGGTGAATTCCGTGTCGGTTACACGCGCTTCAACACCCAGAATGTTGACGACGCGGATTCCTCCAAGCTGGCTCTGGGCTACTTTCACAAGTTGTCCAAGCGCACCGTGGTGTACGGCATGCTTGCCCGCGTGAGCAACGACAACAATGCATCGCGCGGCTTCGCGGTCTCCTCTTCGTCCTTGACCGCCCCGCTGATTGCTGCCGGCGACAGCGCAACTGGCTACTCGGTCGGCGTGCGTCACACGTTCTGATTTTCAAGGGCGCTTCGCTTCGGCGTTGCGCCACGCTTGCTCCATTTTGTGCTTCCCAGTGGGTTAAGGCCCTGCGTCTAGCGACGCAGGGCCCTTTTTGTTGGTCTGTTCGACGTAGATAGCCAGTCTTACATCGCCTTGGTAAACATCACAACCACGGTGTTCGCATTGACCGACTTGCCGTCGGCCTTGCCGAGGTAGTCGTTCTTCCGAGTAGCGCCCACCAGCGCGCCCGAAACAGAGAACCCGTCGCCAAGGTCGTAAGCCGCGCCGATGCTGTAGTCGACATAGTTGGGAGCGGAGATGTCACTGCTGTAGGAGGTGTAGCCCACTGATGCCTTCAATGTCAGCGCGGGCATGATTTCTTGGGCGTATGACACGTTCAGGTACCCCGTCCCTTTGCCCTTCAGACCGGAGCCGCCGGCAGCTCCGGCCGCGTTGAAGTAATCGGTAGACACCGTGTGGTAGTACTTGGCAACCACAGGGCCGATGCCCAAGCCAACGTAGAGTTCATTGGTGTTGGCCGCACTCGCACCCGTGTACTGGTAGCGGATAGCGCCGAAGTCCCAGGATAGGTAGCCGCTGGACAGCTTGTAGCCGGCATAGAAATCGCTTTCGAGATTCGCCGTCGGACCATCCGCACCCGTAGAGAAGTTGACCGTGGAATTCCAGTTGCCGGCATAGAAGCCGCTCGAGTGGCTGTAGTCAAAGCCACCCTGGAGAGCTGGGCGCAGCTGGCCCTTGCGGAGGTCCTGGTCCTGACCGCGGGTCTTGTAGTTGCTTGCCAAACTGATGTTGGCGCTGAGTTCGGCGCTGGCGATGACGGGCAGAGAAGCCAGGCAGGTGGCAGCAACGACCTGGGAGAGATTGAGCTTCATTGGTGACCTTCAATGTGGGTTGAGTTGAGCGGCCTGGAGTTGCAGTTGTGAACCATCGTCCAGTTCCGTCTCGTAAGCCGCATACACATCTTGTTGAAGGAGGTGTGTCCCGTCTGAAGAGAACCGAGTTCGAGCGGAAAGCGCGAGTCGGGTTGGTCGCAACACGGGCGACGTGTATGGAGAACGCAACGTCCAAAGGAACTCAGCGGTATCTCTAAGTGACTGCCCGCATGGGGTAACCCTTGATGGTGCCTGAGGGAGCGGCTTGGAGAACATGCGAAGCGTGGGATGCCTGGGAGCGGCTGCCGCGAACAAGGGCTTGATGACGCGGCGTGACAAGGACTTGGAGCGCTCGCTGGTCCAGCAAAAACCCTCGTCGAGACGGCTCCCTTAGGCCTCGTAGCCATCAACAGAGGTCTCTGATGACATCGAACGTGAGGCATTTCTATCGCTAGGAAAACGCAGCCCTGACTGATGAATTACATGTTCGTCATCGTCAAGAATGGCGAAAACGACATGCCAAACTGCCGCGAACAGAAGGCGTTGGCATGAAGATATTGATAGTCGAAGACGAGCTCCACACAGGCGAGTACCTGAGACAAGGTCTTAGAGAAGCGGGCTACTTCACTGAGCTGATGCGCAACGGGGTCGACGGACTGCACGAAGCAACTGAAGGCGACTACGACCTGGTCATCCTTGATGTCAACCTGCCAGGCATTGATGGGTGGTCGGTCCTGAGCTCGCTTCGACGTAAGAAGAAGCAAATCCCCGTCCTGTACCTGACAGCGAGAGACAGCGTGGAAGACCGCGTGAAGGGCTTGGAGCTCGGTGCAGACGACTATCTGGTCAAACCGTTCTCCTTCTCCGAGCTCCTCGCGAGGATTAAGTCCATAACTCGCCGAGGAAGTCAGATGCAAGAGGACACTGTGCTTCAGGTGGCCGACCTACAACTGGACCTCGTGCGCCGTCGGGTAACCCGTGCGGGGAAGCGTCTTGACTTGACCGCCAAAGAGTTTGGCCTCCTCGAGTTGTTCATGCGTCGGCAGGGGGAGGTGCTTCCGAGGACATTGATAGCCTCACTCATGTGGGACATCAACTTTGACAGCGAGAGCAATGTCATCGTCGTGGCAGTAGGCCGTCTGAGAGGAAAAATCGACGACGGCTTCAGCTGCAAGCTGCTCAGAACCATTCGTGGAATGGGATATGTTCTCGATGAGCCAGAGTCCTGATGACGCGATAAGGCCATGTCGCTCACCTTTCGTCTGACCGCACTGTTTGCCGGAGTTCTGGTCCTAGTTCTGGCTGGCTTCTCGTGGCTTGTCTTTCGAGAGACGAGCAACCGCTTTCATGAGCTAGACAGGTCGCTTCTGCAGGGGAAGGTCCAGCTGGTCAGAGATATGGCCAAGCTGAGCTCGTCAAAGGAGGAGCTGCGAAGCAGGCTGGAGTACTCGTCCCGCGGACATGTCGGTCTGTACATTGGAATCACCGACCGACAGGGGCGTCGATTTGAACAGGGAGACATGCAGATTCCGTCTAGCATGCTGGACGCGCTCACATCGAGCAATAAATTGGTGAAGTTGCGTCATGAGGCACATAGCCTCTACGCGCAAAGATTCGATGTATCTCTACCTGGGCAACCTCAGGAAGGAGTGTCGGTGATAGCAGCGGTCGACACTCGACAGCACAGCCTCTTCCTTGACAGTCTTGCCGCAAAGACCATTGTGTATGTCGTCTTCTCTGTCCTGGTAGGAACGCTTCTAGGTTGGATTGCAAGCCGCGGTGGGCTCAGCCCGCTGACCGCGATGATGAACCGAGCAGAGAAGCTCAACGCGAACCGCCTCTCGGAGAGGATGCCGTCACGTCGATGGCCATCAGAGATGTCAGACCTGTCGCGTTCATTGAATGGAATGTTAGAGCGCTTACAAAGTGACTTTGACCGATTGAGTTCGTTCTCCTCCAACCTAGCGCACGAGATGAGGACGCCTGTGAGCAACTTGTTGACTGCGGCCCAGGTCACCTTGGCTCAACCCAGGTCGAGTGCGGAGTACCGGAACACCTTGGGAACAATATCTGAAGAGCTGCAGGACCTCGCCAGGACGATTGCAGACATGCTGTTCCTGGCGAAGACGGAGAACCTCCACGCGTTGCCATCTGTGTCGCAAGTGAATCTGGCCAGTGAGTCCCGCTCGCTAGTCGACTTCTACGAAGAGGTGGCAAACGACAAGAGTCTGAGGTTTGACGTGCGGGGGGATGCGTGGGTAAGGGGTGACCGCCTGATGATTCGACGCGCCGTGAGCAACCTACTGTCGAACGCCATTCGACATGCAGATGCCGACTCGGTGGTGACTATCGAGATAGCGGCTGAGTACGAGCAGGTGAGCTTGGCAGTCACCAATCGCGGCCTGCCGATACCTGCTGACGCTCAAGCTGCCCTCTTCGACCGATTTGTTCGCCTACCGAATGACGCAAGGGACCCGGGTGAAGGCTTGGGCCTTGGGTTGGCCATCACCAAAGCCATCATGAGAGCGCACCGCGGAGGAGTGAAGGTGCTGACAAGGCCGAGCTCCAACACGTTTGTGCTGGAGTTTGGCCATTAGGAGCTGAAGCAGATAGGGGGAGGCGGCAGTCAGTTGCCGCTGTGACCTTCCATCAGCAACGAGTTGAGCAGGGCAACCTCGTTGCTCGTCACAGTGATGGACTTCCCGTCCGAAGTCTCCAACACCTGATTCATCTTGAGCGACTGCGCGCGGCCATAGCGGTCTTCCTTCGCCATCTTGCCATCGTTGAAGACGTAAAGAGCGCCACCGTCCTTGAGAGGAACGATGCTCTTGGCGGCCTCTTGCGCTGCGTGACCAGCAAACGCGGACGAGGCGGTCATGCAGAGGGCAGCGATGGAGAGCTTAATTTTCATTTGATTGATTCCTTGTGGAGTTCCGGACTCAGACTTCTTGCCCGGGTACGCGAGTACAGCTGTAAGGTATCAATCAGGTGGTGACCAAAGTCGCGCGGAGAGATTACGTTCCTGTCAGGAGGCTAGGTGCTGACCAGCGCGGAGCGGAGGGTGCTGCGAACTCCGTGCGCCCAACTCGCGCCTTGGCGAAAGGACGATATCTTCGACGTTGGTACCTGAGCGAAGAAGACAGATTCGTCAACGCTGATTCGCTCAAGAACGTATCGGAGGGTGTGAGGCCGTTGTCGACGTTCTCCATTGACGATGGCGCCGTTCTCGCTAGACATGCGAATGAAGTCGACGGACTCACGCAGTTGCTCCATGTACCTTGTCTCAAGCGCGGGAATGGTCCTGCTGAAGCGGGTCCGGATTCTCTGGTCGGCAGCGTCGTTTGACACCACCAATCCCCAGGACCGGATGCCTGAGACCAAGTCGACACTCATGGCCTCCGTTTTGGTCAAGCCGAAATTCCTCGATGCCCTGAGCTTATGAGCGACCCACGGGTCGATGCGCATCACCTCATTGATTGCCCGTTCCGCCTCAAGGTCACTGCCATGGACGGGCAGGACAAAGCTGCGCAGAAGGCTTTTGGCGATGGCATCTCCCTGGGAGGAGGCCTGAGACATCCAATGCATGCCCAACTCGAACTCGCTGGCGTCGATTGCTGATTTGAGAATCAGCGCTCCCAGTTGCCGCTGTGCATTGACGTTCCCGGTGCCGGCGGCTTTCTCCAGGAAGAAGCGTGCAGCCTGCGGATTGGCGACAGACCCCTGGCCGTCCGCATGGACGTGGTGGAGTAGAAGCCATGCATCGCTCATCCCCGCATCAGCGGCACGGAGAAGAAGTGCCGTTCCTCCGCGCAAGTTGCGCTTTGGTGCCAGGTTGGTTGAGTCAGCAAATGCTGTGTCGATGCCGCACATTGCTCGACCGAGGATGAGCGCTGCAGCGGAGTTGCCGCGCCGAACGCAGTCTTCGAGAATCGACTGTAGGCGGCTGCTGTCCAAGGCCGGCATTGACGTGCGAAGCCTTTGTAGGCTCATCATCGCGTCGCACACGGCGTCGCAAAGCGCCGGGTTGTTCCCCACTGGAAGTGCGACTGCGAACTCTAGGTTTCGTAACAGAAGAGGTACTTCGGAGGCGGACACGGCTTGCGCTAGAGCCCAAGACACCGATGCGCTCACATCGACTTCGGGAAGTTCAACCAAAACGGTGAGAGCAGACAGCAGTGGGTTCGGGCTTTCGTGATACGCATCCAAGGCCCGAGAGGCGTTCTCACATCCCATCTGACTCGCCTGCGACCACATGCGCCGGGCGGAGTCAGGGTCACTCCTGGTTAGAGCTCTCCAGACGCCGAGCTTGAGGCAGGCGGAGCGTGAACCAAGATGTGCGGCCGAGGTAAGTGCTATCAACTGCGAGCGCTGGACCAGTTCGCCTAGTGGAAGGCTCTCGGCAATGATGCGAGGCGCGCGGTCCGACTTCGACAGGCCTTGATGGGAAAGGTACTCAAGGCCCAACTCCGTGTACTTGGGGAATCCCTTTGCCCCTTTAAGGTAGCGCAGACCAACTTCGCAAAGCGCGTCGTGGTCACCTTGTCTTGCTAGCGCTAAGAGCTGAACGTCCTGTCGTCGCATGTTCTCCGACTCAATAGATGGTTTGCGCGTCGGGTCGATGCGGCGCGTATTCGAGGTCTTCCAAATCTATCGAGAGTGCGGTTTCGAGATGCTTGCGCGTCCGTTACAGAGAAGTCATCTGGCAGTTATTTCGGTGATGCATTGATACCGAACCAACACCGAGTGGTCACAGAGTGACGATGTGAGTCTGATGTTGGTGGATTCGCTAGCGATTGCGCTTGCCTGCCCGCTTGACTCAGTCATTTCTCTTGCACGCCCATAGTCTTGCGGTCGCACCCTGTTCTTCCGGTCCCTAGAAAGCGGGAGGACACCTGTGAGGTGCTCAATAACCCAACCTTGGAGCAAGCAATATGAAAAGGACTTTACTGGCGCTCGCGGCGCTGGCGTCTATTTCCACCCTGGCCAGCGCCCAGTCGTCCGTGACGCTTTTCGGCGTCGTAGACGCGTCGGTCCGCTCGGTGAAGAACGGTTCGGCCGGTTCTGAAACCCAAATGGCATCTGGCGACAACACGACCAGCCGTTGGGGTATGCGAGGCGTCGAAGACCTCGGCGGTGGTCTGCGTGCGAGCTTCCACCTCGAGTCGCAGCTCAACGTGGACAGCGGCACGGCTGACGCTGCCAAGTACTTTGGCCGTCGCTCGACAGTGAGCCTGAGCGGTGGCTTCGGCGAAGTCCGGCTTGGTCGCGACTACACGCCCACCTTCACCAACGGTCTGGGTGACGAATTTGGCATCGTGGGCATTGGCTCGCGTGGCATCTTCCTGTATGGCGGCGGCTCCAACCTCGGCAGCGCTGCCACCACGCTGGTGCGTGCCGACAATGCGGTGAGCTACTTCCTGCCGACGATGGGTGGTGTCTACGGCCAGGTGCAGATTTCGGCCGGTGAAGGCGTGGTGGGCAACCGCTACACGGGTGGCTTGCTTGGCTACAAGAACCAAGCCTTGGATGCGGGCATTGCCTACGGCATTACCGACGTCGGTACGCCCTCTGACTTCAAGCACTACAACGTCAAGTTCAACTACAACTTCGGCTTTGCTACGTTGCATACCCTGTACGACGTGAAGACCTGGGGTGCGCGCAAGACGCAAGACATCTCGATTGGCGCGAGCATCCCTGTGGCCACTGGCACGATTCGCGCCGGCTACACGCGTGCCAACCGCTCGGGTGGCCCCCTGGGTTCTGGCTATGCGGATGGAGACGACAGCACCCGCCTGGCAATTGGCTACGTGCACGACCTGTCCAAGCGGACCGCGGTCTACACGACGCTCAGCCGCATCACCAACAAGGGCGCGGCGCGTAGCTCCGTTCTGGGCTCCGCGCCGGCGGGCATGCTGGGTGGCGAGAACTCGTCGGGTTACCAGGTTGGCCTGCGCCACATCTTCTAAGTTGCATGGGCCCCATGAGCGGGGACCCTGACTAGCTCTTGCCGCTGGTCTTGTTCACGCGGGTTGCCTTCGAGCAGCCCGCGTGAACGTTTTTTGGCCTGCTGGAGTCTCTTTTTGGGGCCCGTGGTATACCGTGGGCCGGCGACAGAACAGGCGCTCATGAAACTGCTGGTTATCGAGGATGAAGTGAAGCTTGCGGAGTACATCCGCAGGGGCTTGCAGGAGGAAGGCTACGTGGTAGACCTTGCTCACAACGGAATCGACGGGTTGCACCTGGCGATGGAGTCGGACTACGACTTAATAGTCCTGGACGGAATGCTTCCAGGCATCGACGGGCTAGGACTACTGGCTGCACTACGCCAGAGCAAGCGAACCCCGGTCGTCATGTTGACTGCTCGAGTCAAAGTCGAAGACCGGGTTCGAGGTCTTCAGAGTGGCGCGGATGACTACCTCGTCAAGCCGTTTGCTTTCTCAGAGCTTGCCGCTCGTATCCAGGCGCTTCTTCGACGAACAAAAGGCCCCAGCGAACCTGAGCCAGTCCGTCTTCTCCAGGTCCACGACCTAGAGCTCGACCTGATTGGCCGAAAGGCGACTCGTTGCGGTCAAAAACTGCAGCTCACCGTCCAGGAGTTCGGGCTTTTGTCCCTGCTAATGCGCCATGAAGGTCAAGTTTTGTCGCGCACCGAGATTGCGGCCCAGGTCTGGGACATGAATTTCGACAGCAACACGAACGTAATAGACGCTGCGGTTCGGCGCTTGAGGTCCAAGGTCGACGAGCCCTTTCATCGTCCTCTGATACACACGGTGCGCGGTATGGGCTACGTGCTCGAGGCGCGGGATGAATGAACTCCCGCGTTCCAAAGACTCTCGGTAGCAGGCTCGCTCTTTGGCTAGCCCTGCAGAGCTTTTTCGGATTGCTTGCGGTTTGCATTGCCATCTACGCGGCCACCTTCTATGCGTTCAGGAGCCACCAGCTGGAAGAACTGGCTCAGAAGAAGGGCCTCCTTGAACACTTCGCGTCAGAGGCGCTGAGCACCGGCGACGAGAAGATGTTGGGGCACAAGTTGAGGGACTTCAAGGTCGGACATTCTGAGTTCGGTCTCAGGGTTCTTCGTGCCGAGGGAACCGTGTTCTTCGAAGACGTTGTTCCGAGCGCCACCTCTCAGCGCAGACTCATCGAGTTCGAACTAGCTTCCCCAGTCGCCGGCCACAGACCTTTTCAGGTCACGTTGTCGCAGGACATTCGAAAAGACCAATCTCTCCTAGAGCGCATCGCCGCGGCTCTGGTGTTCGCCGCTCTGGGTGGCACATTGCTGGTCTCTTGTGGTGGCTACCTGCTTGTCTGGTTGGGACTTCGGCCCCTGCGAGAGCTGTCGACGCAGGTTCAAGGCTTGGCTGCGGACTCGTTGCATCGTCGCCTGGACGGCTCAAACCAGCCGGGTGAGCTGGCGCCTCTTGTCGCGCAGTTCAATGACCTTCTTGCCCGTCTTGACGCCTCTTACGAGCACCTCGAAGGATTTAATGCTGACGTCGCCCACGAACTGATGACGCCGCTCGCGACGTTGACAAGCGGTGCCGAGCTGGCTCTTTCCTCAGCAAAGAGCGTGGAGGAGCTGCGCGATACCCTCGGCTCGAGTCTGGAGGACCTGCAGCGCATAACCGGCATCGTGCAGGACATGTTGTTCCTTTCCCAGGCGGACCGAGGCGCGGTTGCGCGACGGGTTCATACACCCAGTTTGGCGGCTGTGGTCAAGCAGGTGGCTGACTACCACGAGGCCGCCCTAGAAGACGCGGGGCTCAGCCTTGTCGTGGTCGGCGATGCAGTCGGCGAATTCGATGTCTCATTGCTGCAGAGGGCGCTCTCCAACCTGATTGGCAACGCGTCCAGGTACGCCAGCTCCGGCTCCGAAGTCCGCGTTCTCATCAACTCGTCCTCGCCGAATGAGGTCTCCATCCAAGTTGAGAACCGTGGCAGCACCATCGAACCAGCAGCGCTTCCCCGCCTCTTTGACCGCTTTTTTCGTGCGGACATGGCGAGGAGCAACGCAAATCGCAACCACGGGCTCGGTCTTGCGATTGTGGCGGCCATCGCCCGAATGCACGGTGGTCGGCCGATAGCGTCCTCCTCAGAAGGTGTGACGAAAGTGGGATTGGTTCTCGGGAGCTCCAAGACATCGGAGTCCTGACCTAGCCGCCGGGCAGGCGTGAGAACCGTCTCATGCTTTGAGAGAAGACCAACATGACTGATTTGTCATTCTCCGGTCTTCAGTCTGTTGAGGTCACTTTTCTAAAGTGCGTGTCAGTGCCGAGAGGCGACCACGGCCTCGGTCTTGAGGCCATCTGACCCACTTGAGAGGTTTACCTTGAACAAGCTCCATACCCTTCGTTTTGCCGCCGTCTCCGTCGCGCTCGCCAGCTCGCTCGCAGGCGTTGCCTCTGCCGAGACCTTCCGCAACGGTCAGTCCATTTACGGCCAACCTGGCGGCGAAGCAGCCCAGGCCCGCGTGGTGGATGTCACCAACACCAAGTACGCCAACATCACCTACGGCGAAACCGTTGTCTTCCAAGGCGCGGGAGGACAGAAGTTCGCCTGGACCTTCAACGGACTGGATGCCCGCTCCTGGGAACTCGCAAAGTTCGCCCCTGCAAGCCTGGCCGGCGAGGGGTATCGGGTTTACGTGAGTAAGAACCCCCTCTATCGCCGTTGATTCGGCTCCTCACTGACTGAATGAGTTGGCCGGACGCTCCTTCAAGGAGGTCCGGCTTTTGGCCGCTCGACGCATCAAGCAAGTCGAGCCACTGGTTCGCCAGGTCAATGGGAGATTTAAATGCCCGGTAAGTTGGTGCCTCTAGCCCTTGTGCTGGCGGCGGGGGTGATTTCATCTGCGCAAGCGCAGACGGCGGAGGCAAGTACCTTCATTCCCCCATCTAGGGAGTCAAGCGGCCTTGCAGGTGGACCCGACAATCGACTGGTTACGCGTTCGGCGGACTCGCTTCCTCTCACGCTAGGCGCTGCTTGGAGCCTGGCACAGAACAACAATCCGGCCATCTCGGCTGCGATGCGCGAAGTGGAAGCTGCTCAGGGCGCTTTGACGCAGGCGGGAGTGTTTCAAAACCCCTCCCTGGATGTTGAGGTTGAGGACCTGCGTTCTGGGAATCGAACCACCACTGTCACCCTGAGCCAACCCATTGAACTGGGTGGCAAGCGAGCAGCGCGCATCGCCGCGGCCGAACGAGCGCTTGACGCAGCGCGTGTGCAGCGAGATATGAAGGCCGCACAACTGCAGTCGGAGGTGACAGCCGCATACTTGGCAACTCTCTTGTCTCAGGAGCGGGTGCGTCTGGCGCAAGAGTCGCTGGGTATTGCGCAGACAGGCAGCGCGGCGGCTTCGAAGCGGGTTCAAGCGGGGAAGGTATCCCCTTTGGAAGAGACGCGGTCTAAGGTAGCGGAGGCCAATGTTCGTCTGGAACTAGCGCAGGCGCAGGGCGAGCTATCCGCCCAGTTGCAAGAACTGCGCGCGCTCCTTGCCGGCGGACCGAGCTTTCAGGCGCTTGACGGCAACGCGCTGCAGTTGCCGTCGCTACCCCCCATCGAGGAGTTGCAGGCGCGAGTGGAGAGTTCGCCAACGATGCGGTTGGCCAGATTGGAGACAGCACGCCTGCGAGCTTTGGCCGACCTGGAGCAAGCGAAACGAACGCCAGACATCTCCGTGAGCCTAGGCATGCAACGCGCCCAGCAAGACGGGCGCTCGCTGGCCATCGTAGGTGTTTCCATCCCACTTCCTGTGTTCGACTCGAACCGCGGCAACCTTGTCGAGGCGCTTCGTCGCCGAGACAAGTCGGAAGACGAGGCTCGTGCGCTCGAGCTTCGGCTCCGCGCTGACCTTGCCATTGCTCGACAACGACTCTCCATCGCCTCAGAGGAAGTGATGGCCGTTCGGTCAGAAATCCTTCCAGCGGCCGAGTTGGCATTCAGCTCCGCTACTCAAGGCTTCGAGCTTGGAAAGTTCGAGTTCTTGGATGTGCTCGATGCGCAGCGCACGCTGCTCCAAGCCAGAGCTCAGTACCTGCGTTCAATGGGCGAATCACATCGAGCGGTGGCAGATGTCGCACGCCTGCTCGGAACCAACACTTCTCAACCTTGAATCTGCCATGGACACGCCTGAATCCTCCGGCTCGAAACTGAGCCGAAAGCACCTAGTCATCATTGTTGTGGTTCTGCTCCTTGGGGCTGTAGGCGCGGCGTTCATCCTTCGAGGGGGTGGTAGCCACGCAGAAGGCGATGGTCATGGTCACGGGCAAGAAAGCTCGAAGGCTGTGGAAGCCGAAGGCGATGGACATGGTCATGAAGAAACGCCCAAGGGAGATGCGAAGCCAGAATCAGACTCTGCATCCAAAGAGGGTGCGGAGGGCGGCGGGCACGATGATGAGAAGGTGGCGCTGACGGATGCGCAAATCGCAGCTGCGAACATCGAAGTGAAGGACAGCTCTTCTGCGGTCATCAGAACGTCATTGCAGCTTCCGGGAGAAATCCGCTTCAACGAAGACCGAACCGCGCACATTGTTCCGCGGGCTGCTGGGGTCGTCGAGCGCGTCAGCGCCAACCTTGGTCAGAGGGTCTCCAAGGGGCAGGTTCTTGCGGTCATCTCCAGTAGCGCGGTCTCTGAAGTTCGCTCAGAGCTCCAGGCCGCTCAACGCAGGCGCGAACTCGCCCAGGCTACTTACGAGCGCGAGCGTACGTTGTGGGAGCAGAAGATTTCTCCCGAGCAAGACGTTCTGCAGGCGCGGCAAGCCCTGCGCGAAGCGGAAATTGCGCAGGCGAACGCATCTCAGAAGCTGAAGACCCTCGGCGCGTCGGCGAACGCCAGCGCCTTGGGAACAGTCGAGCTACGCGCACCGTTTGACGCGGTGGTCGTCGAGAAGCACATCGCAATTGGGGAGGCAGTCGGCGAAGACACCAACGTGTTCACGTTGTCGGACCTGTCCACTGTGTGGGCGGAGATGAGTGTTGGCGCCGGTGACCTATCCAAGGTACTGGTCGGGGAGCGCGTTCGAGTCAAGGCAGACGCTGCGGATGTGGTCGCCGAAGGGAAGATTGCTTTCGTGGGCTCTCTCATCGGAGCGCAGACCCGCACCGCTCCCGCTCGCGTAGAGCTGAGCAACCCCAAAGGAGCGTGGCGCCCCGGCCTCTTTGTCACGGTGGAAGTTCTCACGAACGACAACGATACGGCATCTGCCGTAACGGTCGATTCGTCGGCGCTTCAAACCGTAGAAGACAAGCTTTCCGTTTTCGTGCGCGTAGATGGTGGATTTCAAGCTCGACCCGTGCGTGTCGGTCGCTCCGACGGACAGCGAGTCGAGATTCTGGACGGCCTAAAGGCCGGTGAGGCCTACGCGGCGAATGGCAGTTTTGTCGTGAAATCTGAACAGGGCAAGGGCTCTGCAACGCACGCCCACTGAAAGCAGCCCATTCATGTTTGAACGAATCATTCGCTTTGCCATCGAGCAACGGTGGCTGGTCATGCTCGCCGTGCTCGGCATGGTCGGCCTGGGTGTCTACAACTTTCAGCGTCTCTCCATTGACGCAGTACCGGACATCACGAACGTCCAAGTACAAATCAACACGGCCGCTCCGGGCTACTCCCCCCTGGAGACCGAGCAGCGCGTGACTTTCCCGATTGAAACGGTCATGGCCGGGCTGCCTGGCCTGCAGCAAACCCGCTCCCTTTCGCGCTACGGTCTATCCCAGGTCACGGTCATCTTCAAGGACGGAACGGATATCTATTTTGCCCGCCAGTTGGTCAACGAGCGCCTGCAGGGAGCGGTGGGTGCACTGCCGGACGGTATCCGGCCCAATGTGGGCCCCATATCGACAGGACTGGGTGAAATCTTCCTGTGGACTGTCGAGGCTGAAGATGGTGCCAAGAAGCCCGACGGTACCCCATACACGGCGACTGACCTAAGGGTCATCCAAGACTGGATTATCAAACCGCAGCTGCGCAACGTTCCTGGCGTCACGGAAATCAACTCAATCGGTGGCCATGAACGTCAGTTTCAAGTTGCGCCGCTTCCCGAGCGACTGTTGGCCTACGGCCTAACGCTCAACGATGTGGTGCAGGCCCTCGAGCGCAACAATGCCAACGTCGGCGCCGGGTACATCGAGCGCAGAGGCGAGCAGTACCTCATTCGCGCACCTGGCCAAGCAGGAAGCCTCGACGACCTTCGCAACGTGGTGCTTGCCAACAGCGGGGGTACCCCCGTTCGCATTCGCGATGTGGCCGAAGTCGAGATTGGTCAAGACCTGAGAACAGGCGCGGCCACGGACAACGGTCGTGAGGTCGTGCTGGGCACTGTGTTCATGTTGATTGGCGAAAACAGTCGGACTGTTGCTCAGGCTGTCGCCAAGAAGATGGAGGAAATCAACGGAAATCTTCCGGACGGTGTGCACGCCATCACTGTCTACGACCGCACAGTGCTCGTTGATAAGGCGATTGCAACCGTCAAGAAGAACCTCTTTGAAGGCGCGGTGCTGGTCATCGTGGTGTTGTTCCTCTTCTTAGGCAACATTCGAGCCGCCTTGCTGACAGCGATGGTCATTCCCCTGTCCATGCTATTCACCTTCACCGGCATGGTGAGTCAGAAGGTCAGCGCGAACCTGATGAGTTTGGGGGCGCTTGACTTCGGCATCATTGTTGATGGGGCGGTGGTCATCGTAGAGAACTGCGTTCGCCGCCTCTCCCACGCACAGGAACGACTCGGCCGACCACTTACCCGTACAGAACGCTTTCACGAAGTGTTTTCCGCCTCCCAAGAGGCGCGTCGACCGTTGCTCTACGGGCAGCTCATCATCATGGTGGTCTACCTGCCCATCTTTGCGCTTACGGGCGTTGAAGGCAAGATGTTCCATCCGATGGCGCTCACCGTGGTGATTGCGTTGCTCGGTGCCATGATTCTGTCCATCACCTTTATCCCTGCCGCCGTCGCCTTGTTCATCGGCAACAAAGTGGGCGAGAAGGAAAACCGGGTCATGGGTTGGGCGCGACGGGCCTATCACCCGTTGCTCACACGCGCCATGAACGCCAAGGCCGTCGTGCTTACTGTGGCCGGGGTCGCGGTCGTTCTGTCTGGTTTGCTGGCAACGCGCCTGGGGAGCGAGTTCATCCCGAACTTGAACGAAGGTGACTTTGCCATTCAGGCGCTTCGCATTCCCGGGACCAGCCTCTCCCAGTCTGTGCAGATGCAGCAACAACTGGAGCGAACCCTGAAGGCGGAGTTTCCGGAAATTGAGCGAGTGTTCGCTCGCACAGGAACGGCAGAGATTGCATCTGACCCGATGCCCCCGAACATCTCTGACGCGTATGTCATGCTCAAGCCTGAGAGCCAATGGCCGAGCCCGAAGCGCACACGTCAGCAGTTGGTGGAGGCAGTGCAGCAACGGGTGGCAGAGCTGCCTGGCAACAACTACGAGTTCTCGCAACCGATTCAACTGCGCTTCAACGAGCTGATTTCGGGGGTCCGTGCTGACGTTGCCGTGAAGGTCTTCGGCGACGACATGGATGTTCTCAACAAGACCGCTCAGGAGATTGCGGCCGTACTGGGCTCTATCTCGGGAGCAAGTGAGGTCAACGTTGAGCAGACGACGGGCCTGCCCGTGTTGTCTATCAATATCGACCGCGACAAAGCGGCTCGCTACGGCGTTAACGTGGGCGACATCCAGGACACCATCGCAACGGCCATTGGCGGGCGCAGCGCCGGGACCCTCTTCGAGGGTGACCGACGCTTCGATATCATGGTTCGGTTGCCAGAGCGAATGCGCTCCGATTTGGACTCTATCCGCCGCCTGCCGGTGACGTTGCCCGCGGCAACTCAGGCAGACGGAAGCTCGCGCGTGTCATTTATCCCGTTGTCGGAGCTAGCCTCTCTCGAAGTCGCACCCGGGCCCAACCAGGTCAGTCGTGAAGACGGCAAGCGTCGCATCGTTGTCAGCGCAAACGTGCGCGGTCGCGACATGGGCTCTTTTGTGGAAGAGGCCGGAACTGCCTTGCAGGAGAAGGTGCGCATCCCCCCGGGCTATTGGACGACCTGGGGTGGTCAGTTTGAGAATTTGCAGTCCGCGACGCAGCGACTCCAAATCGTCGTGCCTGTGGCGCTTCTTCTGGTGTTCACGTTGTTGTTCGCCATGTTTGGCAACGTGCGCGACGGGCTCATTGTGTTCACCGGAATCCCCTTTGCCTTGACTGGAGGCATTCTGGCGCTTTGGATGCGCGGCATACCCTTGTCCATCTCTGCGGCTGTTGGCTTTATTGCGTTGTCGGGTGTCGCCGTCCTCAACGGCTTGGTGATGATTTCTTTCATACGCAATCTTCGCGAAGGGGGCGCGACACTGGACCAAGCCATCTTCGAAGGCGCTCTCACGCGGCTCCGCCCAGTACTCATGACCGCGCTCGTGGCCTCTCTCGGCTTTGTTCCTATGGCGATTGCGACCGGGACGGGTGCCGAGGTGCAGCGACCGCTTGCGACTGTGGTGATTGGTGGCATCCTGTCGTCGACAGCATTAACACTCCTAGTGCTGCCAATCCTCTATCGGTTGGCATATCGGCGCGAAGAGGAGGAGGAGCGTTTGGCCAACCCAAAAAGCTCTTTGGGCTCCTTCTCCGAACCGCAACTAAGTTGACCATAGGCGGCGGGCTTCCGGGTCCGCTGCCTCATTTCTGCTGGATGAAGGACTGTGCTTCTCTAAGTGCTGTCCATGCGCACTGTTTAGAGTTACTGAGGCAGCGATAACGCTAGTTCGGAAATGACCATGTGGTCCCCTCGAAAACCTGAACCACCCGGAGGTAGAGAATCCCCCCAAGCGGAGTCTCTACATGACGAAGTCCAGATTCAGTGAAGCGCAGATAGTCGGCATCCTCAAGGAGGTCGAGATGGGTGCGAAGGTCGGCGAGACGTGCAGGAAGCACGGCGTGAGCGAGCCGACGTACTACAAGTGGAAGAGCCAGTTCTCGGGCATGACGGTTTCGCACCTGTCGCAGCTGCGCCAGCTGCAGGACGAGAACGCCAAGCTCAAACGCATGTACGCAGACCTGGCGCTCATGCACCACGCACTCAAGGATGTCGTCGACCGAAAGCTCTGACCCCGGAGCGTCGCGAGATGGTCGTGCAGGCCCTCGTGGCCGAGCATGGCATGAGCGAGCGACGTGCCTGCCAGGCCAACGGCATTGCCCGCTCCACGCTGCGTTACCGGCCCGTTGCACGCGACGACTCCGGGGTCATCACCTTCATCCAGGCCTACATGACATTGAACCCGCGCCACGGCTTCGGGCTGCTGTACGACAGCGCCCGCCATCAGGGCAAGCCCTGGGGCAAGACGGTGCTCTGGCGCGTGTACTGCGAACTGCGGCTGAACCTGCCCCGGCGCGGCAAGAAGCGGCTGCCTGCGCGCATCAAACAGCCCCTGCACGCCGCCGGCCAGCCCAACCAGGGCTGGAGCTGCGACTTCATGGCAGACGCGCTGTGGTCGGGGCGGCGCTTCAGGACCTTCAACGTCATCGACGAGTTCAACCGTGAAGGCCTGCGCATCGAGGTCGACACCAGCCTGCCGGCTGCGCGCGTCATCCGGGCCTTGAATGAACTGGTGGAGGTGCGCGGTGCGCCGCTGTCGATTCGCCTGGACAACGGCCCCGAGTTCATCGCGCACGCCCTGGCCCAGTGGGCTCAGAACAAGGGCATCGCCCTGCAGCACATCCAACCTGGCAAACCCACGCAGAACGCCTATGTCGAACGATTCAACAAGACCTACCGCACCGAGGTGCTCGACTGCTACGTGTTCAACAGCTTGCAGGAAGTGCGCGACATGACGGCCGACTGGCTGCACCGCTACAACCACCACCGACCCCATGAAGCTCTCGGCCGAATCCCACCGGTTGAGTACCGTGTCAAACTGTTCCCCAACCTCTACTTCTGACTGGCTCAGGAAATCGAGGGGACCACAAACGTCGCTTTAGAAGCGACGAGGCGTTTTCCAGTGGGTCCGAAGCCTCGCCAAGTACTGCTCGTCCTGCATTTCGCTCTCCGAATGTTCATTCGATGAAAGAACTGCATGGACATCCAGTATTAGCGAGCAAGCATCGCCAAATACCCCTCCTCATGTGAGATATTTAGTTTTATTAACTAGTGCATCTATGCAGCACTGGTGGTGTCTGAGTATCGGCGGGGTCCCGGGACGAAGCGCTCGAAGGCTGGCCACACCCGGAGCACGGCGAGTCGCAACTCACGATGACCTCGCGGACATAGCCGGTGGCTGCGAGCAATTCACCTACAAAAAGCAAAAAACGCATTTCGATAGGTGAATCCAAGAATTTCAAAGGCTTACGCGCGCCACGGGGCTAGAAATCGCGATGTCGGAGGGCGTGCTTGCGTGGGGCTGCTACCGCCGTGGGAGCCTGCAGACAGCAGCTCGGGGCTCGTCTTCTCATGTTTTGTCATCGGAAATGAAAATTATCAAAACCGATGACAAAACTTGAAAAGGCACCACCGCTTGTGCCCGTTTGGGCCCTTGGCTACTGTCAGGATTGACTCTGTCGATGGCGGCTTGGCCAACTCGCTTGGTGATGAACTGCGCACTGACCTCGTCACCTTGCGCGAGGTCAGGAGGCAAGTGCTAGAGATTCGACCGAAGTGCTGTATGGTTTTGTAAGGGAGGCCGAACGGTTCGCCGGCTTGGCCAGGTTCTTCCAATTTGGCCAGCAGGCCCGGGGGTGTTGCGGATGGCACGCAAGCGCAAGGGGGACTCGGTAAGCGTCCTCGGGGTGGTCTTGGTTGGCCTGGTAGCACTGGTGGCGTCGGTACCCGTCGAGGTGTGGCTCTTTGTCGGTGGGGTGGTCCTTGCCTTCTTTGCCTACCGCTACTTCAAGGCAAAGCCCAGTAGCGAGCCACCCGAGACGCAGCCAATGCCTCAATCGAAAGCCACGCCACGACCCCGTGCCCGCGCGCTGAAGTCTTCTGACATGGACGAGCCGGTATCGGTCACCAGCACAGCTGCTGCATCGCCAAGCACTGCCACCAGCGAGTACCGCCTTCCTGCAGCCCCGAAGGGGTTCGGCAACGCGACGTGGCTTGGTGCTGGCCAGCCGGTGAATGTTGCAGGCTTCTCCATACCGGGCGGCCTGATTTACGTGGGCACACGCCTGAAGACGCCTTCTGGCGACAACGACCCGTGCCTCATCGACCCCTCACTGAGTGTGTCCAAGAGCGGTGACTATACCGAGCGGCAAATGGGCTACTGGCCCAGCTACGGCGCCATCTCGAGCAGCGCGCGCGGCGCTTACCTGAAGTGGCTCGCGGGCGGCCGACAGGACCCCTCCGCCGACATCGGCTATGTGTTCCTGTTCTTCTACGGGCTGGAGCGACGCGCCATTCTTGATGCCTCTTCAGATGCTGCGGCTCGGGCCGAATGGCCGGTCATCGCGGAAGAACTGCGACGCCTACTTGACATCTACGGGCAAAAGTCAGGTTCGTTCCGGCGCTACGCAGTTGAACTGCTCAACTGGGTCTCTACCGTCGAGCACCCTGAGCGCTTGTACGAGAAGGCGGTTCCGAGCTTTCCCCGCTCCCTCGAGCTACCGCTGTACGTCCGTCATGCACTAGGTATTGCAGCCGTGGACGGTGTGCCGGTTCCAGCAGGACTTGCGCTTGCCTGGGCGCGTCTTGAGCCAAGTGTCGTGCTGCGCACCCCAGCCATTCGGTGTCCCGAACAGTTCGATGCCCTGTTCGTGCAGAAGTACGAGCAGCAGTTCGGCGCGGGCATGGTATTGCCACGTAATCGCACCAAGCTCAAGCTGGTATATCGCCCGGCATCAGCGGGCTTCCGTGGTTACAACGACCTAAGGCTCACCTTCGGGGAGGTGCCCGACGTGTCGGTACTCACGGGACCGGTGAAGAAGCTGCAGGACCTGGTCGATGCCACTTCGAAGGAGCTCGAGTCCTACAGCCGCTTCGTTGGCAAGAGTGTCACCGGAAAGAACTCGCTCGAAGGGCTGCTGCAGCTACCGCCCACGTTGTGGCCAGAACAGGCGCAGAAGGCATTGCAGCAGCTCAAAGCCCGGATAGGTGAAGGCATGGTCGCAATGCCGTTCCAGGACCTGCTGAACGCCCTGGGTGCCACGACGGCGTTCACCAAGGACAAGACGCTCTCGCTGGCTCGCACGTTGGAGTCTGCCAACGTGGGCTTCGAGCCGGACGTCCTGGCCGGGGCGAAGACGCCCAAGCCCGAGGAGAAGGTGGTTCTCTTCGCGCTGCCGCCGTCCGAGCAGCTGTCACGCACTAACGGGCCGTACCTGGCGGCGGCGCTGACGCTGCAGCTCGCCTCGGCGGTTGCGACCTCCGACGGGGAGTTCGGCATCAAGGAGATGGGTCACCTTCGTGAGACCGTGCTCTCCTGGACGCACCTCACTCCAGGCCAGAAGCGTCGTCTGCTGGCGCACCTGCGCTTGCTGATGCAGGCGCCGGCGTCCCTGACGGCCTTGAAGAAAAAGTTCGAACCGCTCGAACTCAACGTCAAGGAGACCATTGCCGCGTTCATGGCAACGGTTGCCCAGTCAGACGGTGAGGTGTCTCCTGGAGAAGTAAAGATGCTCGAGAAGGTCTACAAGGCCCTGGGCGTCGACTCAAAGAAGGTGTTCTCCGACGTCCACGCTGTCGCTGCGGGCACGAAGCCGACCGCGGCGGCCGTCGCCAAGGTCGAGGAGTCCAGCTTCAAGCTCGACCCGGCCCGTATCGCCGCGCTCCAGAAGGACACCGAGAAGGTCTCTGCGCTCCTCGCGAACATCTTCACCGACACCGACGAACCTGCTGTGGCAGTGGCCGAGCCCGTCGAGGCGGAAACCGAGGCCGAGCCAAGCGAAGCCTCTGCGGGTCTGCTGGGCCTGGACGAAGCCCACACCTCACTTGCCCGGATGATGCTCTCGCGCCCCGAGTGGAGCCGTGCCGAGCTGCTGGACGTGGCCGCCGACCTTGACCTCATGCTGGACGGCGCTCTGGAGCACATCAACGAGGCGGCGTTTGAGGCGCATGACATGGCGCTGTTCGAGGGCGAAGACCCTGTGACGGTGAACACTGAGATTCTGGACAAGGTGAAAGCATGACGACAACGATTCGCCCCAGGGACCGCGACGCGGTCATTCAGTCGCTGCGCGCCGGGGTGGTGCCTCGCACGGGCCAGCACCTGGTGCAGGTCGGTCGAACACGGGAAATCGAGACCCTGCTCACCGACATCGAGCGCATTGCGGACGGTGGCTCGGCCTTTCGGGTGGTCGTGGGCGAGTACGGCGCCGGCAAGACCTTCTTCCTGAACCTGGTGCGCGCGGTGGGCATGGAGAAGAAGCTGGTCGTGGCCAGCGCGGACCTGAACCCGGACCGGCGCCTGCACGCCAGTGGCGGCCAGGCGCGCTCGCTCTACGCCGAGCTGATGCGTAACCTCTCGACCCGCACCAAGCCGGAGGGCGGCGCCCTGAGCGGCATCGTCGAGAAGTTCATCGCAACGGCGAAGACCGAAGCCAAGGCATCTGGTCAGACCACCGAGGCCGTCTTGCGTCAGAAGCTCGACCACCTGACCGAATTGGTGAACGGCTACGACTTTGCCGACGTCATCGCCGCGTACTGCCGTGGCTTCGAAGAAGGCAATGAGCAGCTCAAGTCGGATGCGGTCCGCTGGCTGCGTGGTGAGTTCTCGACCAAGACCGACGCGAAGCAGGCGCTCGGTGTGCGGACCATCGTTGACGATGCCGCTGTCTACGACCAGCTGAAGCTGATGGCGCGCTTTGTCCGGCTGGCCGGGTTCTCCGGGCTGCTGGTGAGCCTGGATGAGTTGGTGAACCTCTACAAGCTGGCCAACACCCAGGCACGCAACGCGAACTACGAGCAGATTCTGCGCATCCTCAACGACTCCCTCCAGGGCACCGCTGTGGGCCTTGGCTTCGTGCTGGGTGGCACGCCCGAGTTCCTGCTGGACACGCGAAGGGGGCTCTACAGCTACCCCGCTCTGCAAAGCCGCCTGGCACAGAACACCTTCGCCTCCGGGGGACTGGTCGACTTCAGCGGGCCAGTCGTTCGCTTGTCCAGCCTGACCCCAGAGGACTTCTACGTGCTCCTGCAGAAGATTCGCCATGTGAACGCCAGTGGCGACCCGGTCAAGTACCTGCTGCCCGACCAAGGCATCTACAGTTTCATGGAGCACTGCTCCAAACGCATCGGTGACACCTACTTCCGTACACCCAGGACGACCATTACGGCCTTCATCAACCTGTTGGCTGTGCTGGAGCAAAACGCCGGGACTACCTGGCAGGAGCTGCTCGGGGGGCTGGAGGTGCTTCCTGACAACGGCGCCACCGGGGACCAGGTCGTCGAGGCCGAAGGAGACGATGAGTTCGCCTCGTTCAAGATGTGATGTAGATGGCTGAGACCCAGTCATCTGCATTCCACCTCCTCGATGAGCGCATCCAGCGCTTCATCTGGGCCGAGGGCTGGGAGTCCCTGCGAGACGCGCAAGAGGCTGCCATTCCCCTCATCGTGCCCGGCGACAAGGACGTCATCGTGGCTGCGGCCACCGCCGCAGGAAAGACCGAGGCCGCCTTCCTACCGGCACTGACCCACCTGTTGCAGCGGGAGAAGCCTGGGCTCATCGTCTACATCAGCCCCTTGAAGGCGCTCATCAACGACCAGTTCGGGCGATTGGACTGCCTCTGTGAGCAGCTCGAGGTTCCGGTTTGGCCGTGGCACGGAGACATCTCGTCTTCCAGCAAGACGCGGTTCTTGACCAAGCGCCAGGGCGTCCTGCTCATCACGCCAGAGTCGCTGGAAGCGCTACTCTGCAACCGCGGTACCGCTTTGAGCGCCGTCTTCGGCGAGGCGGCATTCTTTGTCGTCGATGAGCTGCACGCGTTCATCGGCAGCGAGAGAGGCAAGCAGCTGCAGTCGCTCATGCACAGAGTCCAGGTAGCCATAGAGCGCACGGTGCCACGCGTCGGGCTGTCAGCCACACTTGGGGACATGCGCCTCGCGGCCGACTTTCTGCGGCCCAGTGCGGGGGAGCGGGTTCAGATAGTTGAGTCCAAGGCTTCAGTTGCCGAGCTCAAGGTCCTGGTGAAGGGCTATGAGGAGCCCGCGGTGGTCCTGAGAGAAGGTGATGACGAGGTAGAGAGCGAAGACTCTGAGCCCACAACACCTGGCCTCATCGCAGCCCACCTGTTCAAGGTGCTGCGCGGCTCAAACAATCTCGTGTTCCCGAACTCTCGGCGCGAGGTAGAGCGCTACACGCACCTGCTCAACGAGATGTGCCTGAAGGAGCAGGTGCCCAACGAGTTCTGGCCGCACCACGGCAGCCTGTCCAAGGAGATTCGCACCGAGACCGAAGCGGCGCTAAAGCAGAAGGAGCAGCCGGCGTCGGCCATTTGCACCAACACGCTGGAGCTCGGCATCGACATCGGCGCAGTCAAAAGCGTCGTGCAAATTGGACCGCCTCCGCAGGTGGCCAGCTTGCGCCAACGGCTTGGGCGCTCTGGGCGCCGAAAGGGTGAGCCCGCCATCTTGCGCGGCTACTGCATCGAGGACGCCTTGGACCCCAGGTCGTCTCTTGACAGTCTGCTTCGCCTGGGCACCGTCCAGATGGCGGCCATGGTGTCGCTTCTCCTGCAGAAGTGGTTCGAGCCGCCGCGCGCTCACGGTGCCCACTTGTCAACGCTGGTGCAACAGGTCCTTTCGGTGGTTGCCCAGCGAGGAGGCGCGACCATCGGTCAGCTTTACGCGCTCCTGTGCGCACCCGGCACACCCTTTCAGGGGCTCTCCAAGGAGGAATTCGCGCAGCTGGTGCGGCAGCTAGGTGCCAAGGAGCTGCTGACCCAGGACTCGTCTGGACTGCTTCTGCATGGCAGGCTGGGCGAGAAGTTCGTGAACCACTACTCCTTCTATGCCGCGTTCGCTGCGGACGAGGAGTTCCGCATCGTCAGCGCGGGGCGCATGTTGGGCACGCTGCCGGTCTCTCAGATGCTCACCACCGGGCAGCGCATCCTATTTGCCGGAAAGACCTGGCTCGTGGAGAGCGTTGATGAGCCCCAGAAGACGATTTTTGTGGTCCGTGCTGGCGGCGGCGTTCCCCCGCTGTTCAACGGCGGGGCTGGCCGGGTTCACACGCGCGTAAGGCAGGAGATGCGCCGGCTGTTGGAGTCCAACGAGTCGCTGCCTTTCCTCGATGAGGTGGCTCAGCGCTTTCTCTCTGAGGGTCGCCAGCAGTACGCTGACCGAGCGCTTTCCACGGAGTTCGTGCTGAATCAGGGGCGAGAACTCATGCTTCTGACCTGGCTGGGGGACTCAGCCAATGAAGCGATTGCCGCACTGCTGATTCGACGGGGGTTTGTGGCCAGCCCGGCTGGCCCAGGAGTTGAAGTACGCCTAGATGGCCGCTCCGCGCAGGATGTCTTGGATGCGCTGAGCGACGCGGCTGTCGACGAACCCCCGTCGCTGGACATGCTGCTCCAAGACGTCAGCAACCTTCAGCGGGAGAAATGGGACTGGGCGCTGCCGGATGGTCTGCTTCGAAAGGCGTACGCGAGTCTGAACCTCGACCTGGATGAAGGCCTTGCGTGGGTTCGAGAGGCTACCGCGCGCTGAGGCCCCTGCTTCAGTGTCGGGACCAGCTCCCCTCGCCAACGTCTCAGTAGGTAAATCAATAACGTAGCCGCACCCTCGACGTCGCCTACGGGCCTGCAACGCAACCAGATATCAGTCTGCAAGCCAAAAAGTGCAACGTCGTTTCAAGCGCGCACGTTCTTGGTTTCAAAAAGGATTTTTTTGAGACGAGCCCGCTTCGCAGCCTACGCGCTGCAGCAGGCCGGCGACCATCCGGGCTGACCCCCTCTGTCACAGATGCGCAGAACTGACCCGACGCGTGGGGCCGCAGAGCGTGGTCGCGCGCCTAGTGGGCTTCTCCTTTCAAGAGCAAGCGTATTTGACACTCTTGCAACATATTGCGAACAATGGTTGCTCTTAAATTGCACAGGACACTGACACTCTTTGCCCCCATAACCGAAATCATTATTGACAATGCGGACGACTATTGCTATAATGATTACTGTTATGCCCGCCAAAGCGCCTACCCTTTACCCCTCGCAGTCGCGAATGACGGTCGCGCTGGGGCAGCGCCTGCGCGAAGCTCGCCTGCGTAGGCGGTTCACGGTCACGCAGGTGGCCGAGCGCGCCTCGGTGTCTCGGCCCACACTCAACAAAGTCGAGCAAGGCGACCCCGCCGTGACGCTGGGCACCTACTTGCGCGTGCTGGCTGTGCTCGGGCTGGAACATGACCTGGACCAGGTAGCGGCGCACGACCCAGTGGGTCGTCGGCTGCAAGACGCTGAGCTGAACGTGCCTCGGCGCGCGCCCAAGCGCAAGAAACTCGACAGCCCGTCGGACTCCCCTTCCGAAGACGAAGCGCAATGAGCCCCGCCGTCAAGAAGTCCGGCGCTCGCGCGAGGCCTGCGCCCGAGGCTGCCCCCGCAACCCCTGAGGGCCTCGAAGTCTGGCTCGATGACCCGACGTTCGGCCCGCTAACTCACCTGGGCCGGCTGCACCGCTCGGGCCTGGAATCGGTCCGCTTCGAGTATTCGCCCCTGTGGCTGAAGAACGGGGCCGCTTTCGCGCTCGACCCGGAGCTGTCGCTGGCCAGTGGCAACTTCTATCCGAAGGACTCGAACTTCGGCATCTTCATGGACAGCTGCCCCGACCGCTGGGGCCAGACGCTGATGAAGCGTCGAGAACTGGTTGAGGCCAAGCAGCAAGCGCGCACCCGCCGCGAGATGCGCCCGTGGGACTTCTTCCTGGGCGTGCAGGACGTGACCCGCATGGGCGCCCTGCGTTTCTCCGCACTGCAAAGCGACAAGCAGCTCAAGCAAGGCCCTGCTCCGGAATTGCTCGAAGGCCAGGCCCTGGCCAGTCAGGCGCTCGCAGCGCCAGCGCTGACTCACATGGGCGAGCTACAAGCGGTGGCGCGCGAGCTCACGCGCAAAAAGGTCGACGACCTCGACTTGCTGCAGCAGTGGCTGAAAGTGTTGGTGGCGCCCGGCGCGTCCCTAGGCGGCGCACGACCCAAGGCGAATCTGCAAGACGGCCTCGGGCAGCTGTGGATTGCCAAGTTTCCCGGTGCCGACGATGAACACGATTGGGCTCTGCGCGAGATGTTGGTGCACCAGCTGGCCGCAGAGTACGGGCTCAGCGTTGCACCGGCACGGCTGGAGCGCATCGGGCACGGCTTCCACACCTTCGTCACCCGACGCTTCGACCGCCACGGTGGCCGGCGACGGTTCTTCACCTCCGCGATGGCGGTGCTGGGCCGCAGCGACAGCGAAGAAACGTCGTACCTGGACCTGGCGGAGTTCATCGCGTCCAAGCAAGGCGTGGAGGGCCGCATCGAAGCGGACCTGCGCGAGCTGTTTCGGCGGGTGTTGTTCAACGTGGCCGTCTCGAACCGGGATGACCACCTGCGCAACCACGGCTTCATGCGCGAGGCCACCGGTTGGCGCCTGGCGCCCGCCTACGACATGAACCCGTCGACCAAGAAAGACGGTCACGTGCTGGCGCTGGACGATGCCAGCACCGAGCCCGACCTGGACACAGTCATGGCCACGGCGGCGCTCTATCGCGTCACGCCGAAGCAGGCGCAAGAGGACCTGGCCCGGCTGAGCCAGGTCATTGGCACCTGGCAAAACAAGGCGCAGCTGCTGGGACTCTCAGGGGAAGACCGGGCAGAGCTGAAGGACTGCTTCCTAGTCTGAGGCCAAGGGGCCCAGCGTCTGGGCGGCCTGAGAGTCCGTCGGCGGCGTTAGCTTGCAGCCGTTGCCAGGGCTAGCTTGCGAGGTTGGTAGTGGAAGCCAGTTTCGACCGTCAGAGTGCCCGTTTACACGCTTGACAGCCTCTCAGCGCTCGCGAAGGCCCAGTGCTATACTTGGTTTGCCTCGTATCGGAGAAACCCGGAAAGGCGTCCCGGTGATTGAACTCGTGCACAGGGTTCAATACTGATGAGGAAAATGTGCGCCCTTGCAGGGAAACCTGGACAAGGTAACCGACCAAGGTGTCGGAAGCTGGGCACTCAGCCGCTCCTCCTCGGGTACGAGGTCCTTTCACTTTTTCTTGGCCAGCGCTCGGTTCACGAGCAATTGTGCTTTTGCTGGCTTCATCCAGTACGCCGTCTCAAGTCGAAAGTGGGCCATCGGTGCCCCCTCGAATCGCAGAGCCGCCACTGGTGATTCACCCTTAGCCGCAGGGTCCCCCGCTTTGTAGGTTGCATCAAACATCAGCAACTGGTTCGGGTAGCCGGGATTGGGCGCGTACTTGGGGTGGCCATACACGAACAGCTGACCCAGCAATTCCACAACGCCGGCATCGGCGACGCTGTCCTTGCTTGTTCGGCTATCTCGAACGTGCTCCACGCGGCTGCGAGAAATCACAACGCAGCCAGTGCCCGCGGGGGAAACGAGTTCAAGAGCCGCAAGCTTCTTATTCATCAACCACTCGGAGATGAGCGCGTGCGCGCGCTTGCTGAGAAACCAAGAAACCTCCTCTTGGTGGCCAAGCGACGGGTAAGAGCCATCAACCCAGCCTTGAAGGAGCCCAAGCAAAGAGGAGTTGAACATGCCTGGCCCTGCTTGGCAGGCTGCAGAAAACCTCGCTGAAGCGGCTGCAAGTGTGGCATCAGCTAGCGCGCTTTCCTCGTGCGCCGGTGGAACGCTACCGTGCTGGCCGGGAACCGCTGCGAAGGTGATGCTGTTTGCGTCCTGTTCAGACCTGCCGGCTTGCTCGTTGGGGAACTCAGGCATGTTGTGGTTGTTCTATTTTTCGACTATCCCTCGAGGCGCAACAGCATCTCGGATGCAGAGCCCCTTGCAAAGGGGTCCCTCAAGGCAGAGGCGCGATGCGGTTCCCGTACCGGTCCTCGAGCATCCACCGCCGGCCATTCTCCTTGGACCGGTTGTTGATGTTGCCCAACAGGTGGTCCTGCACCCATTCGGACTTGGGGAAGTCGACCTCCTTCACCTTGCCCGTCTTGTCGTTCATGTAGCGGTCGCGGTCGACGTACTGCTTCAAGTGCGTGGTGTCGCTGAAGAATCGGGCCCGTGTGTTCGGGTGCTTCGCGTAGAAGTCCTGCGCCATCTTGATAAGAGTGCCCTGGCGCACTTCCTTCGGCACCACGACCAAGTAGAAGCGCCACTCCTCTGCGGGGAAGAGCATCGGCCGAATCGCATAGTCGCCCCACACGGTAGCCTTCACCCCTGCCAGAGTGACAGGCCCCTTGGCAGGGGGTGCCGCAAAAGCCGGGGCGGCGCCAAGAAGAAGCACCGTTATGGCGCAAAGGCACAGACGTCGGCGAACGGTATTGAACGGCATCATGCTGTGCAATCCTCCGTCACTTCCTCTCGGCAACGCCGCACTCCATTGACTCATCAACTTGACTGAATCGCGTGCCTTGCGAGAACAGGCTGAACTGGCCTGCATTGCTCATGGCCAGACCGGACGCCCGGTCGTGCACAGCCCACGCTGAGCCTTCGACGGAAAAGCGGACGCCTTCCCCTGCACAGGTCTGCTCGTAAGTCTGGGTGAGGAGAAAAGCAGCGCGCCCGGAGTAGGTCAGCGTCCCCTCGACAACTGTTGTCCCCTTGGAAGCTCCGCTGGATTGGGTGCCGAGCATCGCGCAGACGTCCATCGTAGGACCGTAGTCCTTTCCGATTTCTAGCGGCTGCCCCATAGGCTTTCCCGTCAGGCCCGCCATCATTTGGTTGACGACTTGCGAAAGCGCGGGACCGTACTCCTTCTCAAAGCCAGGAATGGTGGTTTCAATCAAGGGCGGCACCTTTCTCGGCTGCCCCTCGGGAGTCATCTCCAGCAGAATCTTCAGTTCGTCCCTGTCGACGTTGGTGGCAACGCTGAGGTACTCGACTCCGTTTCGAACCTCAAGGCGCGCACGGTGCTCACTGCGGGTCTTCGTCGGTTTGGACCAGTTGCCGCGTTCGCGGGTCGTGGTTTCCCTGAAGCACCGGGCCTCGTACCCCGACTTTGGCCTCAAAGACACCGGCTCTCCGGTGGTTGCCGACACCTGAGGCGGGCTAACGTTGGACGCGAAGCCGACGACTGGCAGTGCTCCAAGTGCCAAAACCGCCATACCGCTCATTGCAATCAGTCTGTTCATCGAAGCCCCTGTGTGCTCGCAACAGGATAGCAAGTAGCGGCTGGACTTGGCATGCATTTCCTCTGCCCTTGTCGCGGGAGCGAGACCCACGCATCCCGGCGTGAAATAGTCGACACGCCCTTGGCAATGCCAACCCTCTCTGCACTCGACACGCACGGGCGAACGGCGCGGCGTGACTTCTGCGAGTTCGCGTCGCACGAAAAGAGCCCGCTTCGAGCTCAAGCTCCCGCGCTACGACGTCTCTAAAGTCAACACGTCTATCAACCGATAACCTGAATGAAACCGAGGGCCTCCGTCCCGGCAACGCCAATCGAAATCGTTCGCTCTGTAGGTTCGTAGCGAACGGCGTATGCGCCGACGAAAAAAGAGACCAGCGCTACGGCTGGTCTCCAAAGAATCGTCTAGTGACGGAAAGGCATCGATGGCAAGCACCATCTCCAAAGTTTCTCGCAGTCTGCTCAATCTCACTCGCCTCCTCGTGATTCCGGTTGCTACCACCAGCCTCACGAGCGACACCCCGGTGTCCAGAGGCGACTGTGAAAGAGCAAACTGCCCAAGTGACAGCAGGGAAGTACTGACACCCGTGACAACAATCCCAAACCCGCACGGCGCGTAGCCAAGTGCGACCTTGATGGCCGAGTTACAGCTCGGCCATTTTCTTGTCCTCGATTCGTATAGCAACCGGCTGTTCAACTCCCGGCCACGGCCCCGCCATCCCTCCAGCAGGGTCCTTGCAGGCTCCGGCCTGCGCGTAATGAACTACCTGGAGTTGACCCGGTTCCGTGGACACATCATTCTTTGTGTTCAAGGAGCCACAAATGTCCAAGGTCAGCATCGAGCGCATCACCAAAATCGTGCGCATCATCCGAAAGCGTCGGGCTGCGCCGATGGCCTTCCTGATGAATGAACTGGAGGTCTCTCAGGCATCGGTAAAGCGCGACCTGGATTTCCTCCGTGACCGCTTGGGATGCCCCCTGGAATGGGACCGCAAGAAGCGCGGCTGGGTCATCCGGGACGACCTTGCCGAGGGCGGCCGGTTCGAGCTGCCTGGCGTTTGGTTCGACTCATCAGAAGTGTTCGCACTACTCACCATGCTCCACTTGGTTGAGGGCGTCCAGCCCGGCCTCCTCGAAGAGCACGTTGGCCCCCTGAAGACGCGTCTTCGCAGCATGCTCGCGGAAGGTACCAAGTCCGCAAGACCCATCGAGCGCAAGCTCCGACTGATTCACTTCGCGCCGCGAAAAGTCGAGCCCAAGCACTTTCAGACGATTGCTGGAGCGCTTTTGTCAGGAAAGCGCCTTCGCCTGCAGTACTGGAACCGCGACCGCAAAGAGTCGTCGGACCGGGAAATTTCTCCCCAGCAGCTCGTCCACTACCGCGAGAACTGGATTCTCGATGCCTGGTGCCATGAGAAGAATGCGTTGCGCTCCTTCGCGCTGGAATCAATCCAGTCTGTACGGGTTCTGGTGGAGCCAGCGCTCGAAGTCAGTCAGCAGGAGATGCACGAGCACTTCCGCAGCGGCTACGGCATCTTCGCCGGCGCCGCTAAGCATCGTGCACGCCTGAAGTTCACGCCAGAACGTGCGCAGTGGGTCGACAAGGAGACCTGGCACCACGACCAGTCCAGCGAGCGACTCGACGACGGCAGCTACATCTTGGAAGTGCCCTACTCCAACGACCAAGAGTTGGTCATGGACCTGCTGCGCCACAGCCCCGAGGTCGAAGTTCTCAGCCCGCCCGAGCTTCGGGAGCGGCTGCACACCGCCTTGTGCACCGCAGCAACAAAAAACCGCCCGGCCGCAATTCAGTAGGTCACTCTTTGAGCTAGTGCCCTCGCAAGAATGCCTTCCATGCTTGGGATAGGTCCAAGTAAGGAGTGCACGATGCGAATCAATCTTGCCCACCTGCGCGAGCGCGCCGCGAGCGGCGGCTGGGTCAACTTTGCGGTCTTCGACGCCCGCTCGTCGTCCGGCTCGCAAAGCGACAACGCCCGCCTGCTTGCCCAGCTGACCGCCCAGGCACGTGCCTCGAATCTGCGGGTCGAACAGTCCGCCCTGGTGTTCTCCTCCGGCGGACGCATGCAGTTCTTCGGCAGTCCTCCGCTGGTGGACTACCTCTCCCGAAACGGCCTCCCCGGCTGGACTCACACCATCGACGCCTGAAGCGAAAGGAAACTGAACATGGCCAAGAACGCCCCCATCGGTGACAACGCCCGCCGCGGTGCCGTCCGCGACCGCTCCCAAGCCTTCAACCCGACCACCCAGACCTGGACCAAGCGCGACGCCGGCAACGGCCAGTTCATGGACCAGAAGAAGGACGGTGAGCCGTTCAAAGGCGTGCGCAAGGAGCACAAAAAGTGAACGGGCCGGCCCACCAGCTTGTTGCCGGCTTCGCCACCGGCGTGTTCATTGCCGAGCAAGAGCGCCAGGCTGGCCTCCAAACGGCCCAGCCACTACTGGCAGGCACAGCTGCCGCCTTCCTGACCAAGTTGCCGGACATCCTGGAGCCGGCAACATCGCCAAACCACCGCCAGTTCTTCCACAGCGTCGCGTTCGCCGGCCTCCTCTGCCTTGCATTCAAGGAGCTCGGCAAGTGGCAGCCCGAATCCGCAGGCGGCGACTTCCTGAAGGCGCTTGGCCAGGTGGCAATTCCCGCCTACCTGATTCATCTCTTTCTCGATTCACTGACTGTAAAGTCGCTTCCGCTGGTTGGTCGATAGTGTTCAAACGACGACCTCGGGCATTCCATCCACAAAATTGATGATGAACTGCAGGATGCTGATTCTTCTATATCTTCGCCGTCGTCAGCGCTAACCGAGCTTGCTTACGCCGAGTCGCTTCGCGACGGCCGCAGTTCGGGTTGCGTATTTGGGCGGATGCTCGGACTCGTCGAATCGGAGGCCTTGGAGCGAAGACTTCAGTTCCGTGTCGACTTTCGCCATGGCTTACTTATCGAAGAGGTGATGGTGCCCAGTGGGCTCAGCGCCGACTTAAGAGGATAGCGCCGTGATTTCGTTTGAGCGCTCCGCTTGTGTTGCTCACCACCGCAGGCCGGGAGCGGACCTCTGTTGGACTGATGTGAGTGCCCTACAGTCGGGTCAAGCACAACATAGAGGGAGGCTAGCTGGCGATGTGGGCCGACAACGAAACGACTATTGACTACCTGAACTTCGGAGTCGTTGCAGACGCGTGCGCCAAGCTCCTGCAGCAGGCCCAGGGGGTTCCTCTCTCTGTAGGCGTGTCCGGCGGCTGGGGGGTCGGCAAGACCTCACTGGTTCGGATGATTGAAGACCGACTCAAACAGGCCGATGCCCCAGGGAAGAACACCTACGTCGTCGTAACCTTCAACCCGTGGCTCTATCAGGACTTCGAGGGCGCCCGCAGCGCGCTGCTGCAGCTCATCGGCGATGAGGTCTTGCGGCTCGCCGCGAAGAATGAGGCTGTGCTGAAGAAGGCCAAGAGGCTTCTTAAGAGAATCAACCTCCTTCGGCTGGCCCAGCTGGGTGGAGAAGCGGCAGCGACGCTGTATACGGGCGTCCCCGTAGGCAGCATCGGCGCCGCCGTCATGAAGGTTGGAGGGTTCTTCGGCCTCGGCGAAGGCGACGGTGAGCCCGGCGACGGCGAGGACGAGAAGGGCAAGGACGATAAGAGGGCTGCTGACGGTCTGCTCAAGCCGGCCGAGCCCGTCTCGCTGCCCAGCGAGATTCAAGCGTTCCGCAACGCGCTCGAAGAGCTGCTCGAGGAGCTCAAGGTTACGCTGGTCGTGTTCGTAGACGACCTGGACCGCTGCCTCCCCAAGACTGCCATTTCCACGCTCGAGTCGATTCGCCTCCTCCTCTTTCTGAAGCGGAGCGCCTTCGTTGTCGCGGCCGATAACGAATTCATTCGTGGAGCGGTGCGCGTGCACTTCGAGGGCACGGGCATTTCGGCTGAAGTTGCGACGAACTACTTCGACAAGCTCATCCAGGTACCGTTGCACGTTCCGCGACTGGGTATCAACGAGGCCAAGGCGTACCTAGCCTTGCTTCTCATGGAGCGGGCCCATGCAGACGGCGACTTCGACAAGACCGGCTTCGAGACCGCAAGGGGCGCCATTCCGAAGCGCTTGCAGACGAGTTGGAAGGGCGATGCGGTCACCTCGGAGTTCCTGCAGAGCCTCGTCGGCGTGAGCAACACCCGAATGCTCACGTTAATGCAGTTGGCCGAAGGCTTGGCGCCGCTGCTCACCCAGTCAAGCGCTGTCAACGCGAACCCTCGGCTCATGAAGCGGTTCCTGAACACGGTCTACCTTCGGTCCGCCTTGGCTGCCCCTCAGGGCATCGACCTAGACATCCCGTCCCTTGCAAAGTGGCACCTCGTGGAGCGGTGTGACGAAACGCTGGCCAACGCGTTGGCGGCAAGGGTAACCTCCGCCGCCGATGGGCGAGTTCCGGTCTTGCATGAGGCAGAAGCGGCTGCGGCGAGCGGCGCTGTGCTTCCTGAGCCATTCAAGGACGACCGCTTCACCCGCGAATGGCTGCAGTTGCACCCACCGCTAGGCGAAGCGGACCTTCGCCCTCTCCTGCACTTGAGCAGGGACACGGCGACTCGGGACTTTGGTGCGGACAACATGACCGCTGAAGGGCGCGCCTTGCGCGATGCGCTGGTCAGTGCGACGGCGTCGAACGCGCCGCTGACCGAAGCCATCCGCGCTGCTGGTGCAATCCAGACTGGCATGGCGATGGCCAAGGCATGGCAGCTCAAGGCGGCCAAGCGCACCTGGCGCATGGGGGAGGACGTCGTCCCGCTTATAGAGCCCTGCAAGGTGTACCCGGAGCTGGCCGCCCAAGCTTCAGCGCTTCTCGCCGAAGCGCCGGCCGCCAAGGTTGGCCCTGGAATCATCCCTCTGCTATATGCACAGGCATGGGCGCGGCCCATCGTTGACAAGTGGGAAGCGGACTCGTCGGCTGAGCGGCCCACGAAGGCTGCCATCGCGCAGGCAAAGAAGGGAGCCCGATAGTGGGCACGTCTACTTCAAGCTCGGGCGGCAAAGCGGGCTCGCCATTCGACCCAGAGTGGCTGCCACCTGACACTTCAGGCGGGGGAGCAGCAGGTGGCGAAGGTCCTACATGGCCTGGCCAAGATGGGGACGACGAATCCGGCCAGGCGACCGATGCCGGCTACGCCGACACCTCGCAGGGTGAGACCGTGGCCGTCGACGGGGCATTCGCGCCCAGCCGCCGGTTTGCTGATGCCCGCACCAAGATGTCGACCTTCCTAGGTGGTGGCGGGAGCGAGTCGCTCCGCTCTGCGACCAGAAGCATGGTCACAAAGGGTATGGGCGGTTCTCGCCGCGCCGCCTCGACCATGCGAGGCACTGCCCAAGGCGCAGGCGCCCTCGGCAAGTTCTTGGCGTCTGCCCGTGACCGTTCCGACCCTCGCGTTGCCGACTGGGTTGACCGAACTCGCCAGGCGAACCTCGCTGCCGACGACCTCATCCTGGAACTGGTCAAGGAGGTCATGCCCGAAATCGGCAGCGTGGACGACGAGTCGTTGCGCAATGCCGCTGCTGAAGCGCTGGGCCTGCTATATGAGCTCAACCCTAATATCGACATCTTCAATCTCAGCGATGCGCAGATTCACGACGTCATGGCCATTACGATTGCCAATGATGTTTGCAATCGCATGGACCTGCAGCTCGGTCAGGCATACGAGAAGCTGAAGTACGACGCGCAACAGATTCAGGTGTATCGGAAGGACGTGAAGGAGTACGTTCAATCGGAAGTTCGGGTCGTGATGGAACGACTCGGCACAACGGGGCTCGACCCCAAGCGTCTCGCTCGAGACGTGCTGCAGTTGGCGATGGAGGTTTTTGCATCATGATGAAGGTGCTATGTACGTCCGTTGACCATTTGCCAGCCACGCTCGCAGAGGGAGAACGGGCCTTCACGCTTTTTAAGAGCGCCAAGCGCGCTGGCATCGGCACCGTTGCCCAAGGTTGGCGCGGGTCCTTAAAGCGAAAGGGGTTCGCACCGACCGTGCAGGCCTGGGACTTCGTGCAGTTCTGCCTGGCGGTTTCCGCGGCCGACCTCTGCTGCCCGCGGAACACGAGCGCGGACGGTTGGACGCGAACGATTGAGCTCACGGTCGCGCTGAATGAGCCGTTGCGTTGGGCACCTTGGAAGGCGCATGCCGAGCGACTGCTAAAGGTTCTGACCGGTGACTACTGGACACTGAATTTCATTGACGGGGGAGTCACCCCGCCCAATGGCAAGCCTCAACCTCTGGCGCAGGACTGCGTATGCCTGCTATCGGGCGGCCTGGACAGCCTCATCGGCGGCATTAATCTGGTGACAGAGGGGCGTCGGCCGGTCTTCGTGTCGCAGCTGGCGCACGAGGACTCAGACCGCCAGCGGCGATACGCGGCTCTGCTCGGGGGCGGCGCTACCCACATGCAGTGGAGCCACGGCATCAGCTTCTCGGGCAGCCGTGAGCCCTCGACGCGGGGCCGGTCGTTGGCGTTCTATGGGTTTGCGGTTATGGCCGCCTCAAGGATTGCTAGCGCCCCAGTGCAGGTCTTCATCCCCGAGAACGGATTCATCTGCATCAACCCTCCACTGGTTCCCGGCCGGGTAGCCAGCCTCAGCACACGGACGACACACCCGTTGTTCATTGCTGAGTTGCAAGAGCTCCTCGAAGGCCTGGGCATCGCAGTACGGCTTGAGTTGCCCTATCGATTCAAGACGAAGGGCGAGATGCTTCGCGAGTGCGCGGACCAGACCCTGCTCGCGTCGGTTGCCTCCGACTCAACGAGCTGTGGTCGGTTCCGGACCTACAACCGCACCCACTGCGGCCGTTGCGTGCCTTGCCTGATTCGCAGGGCAGCGTTCTTGGCATGGGGACCCGGGCGCGACACGACAAGGTACGAGTACCCATCCGTGGTTGGCTCCGACAAGTCCAGCGGCCCGGACGACCCTATGGCCGCGGCGCTGGCCGTGCTCTCGGTCCGGGAAAAGGGGCTGGACCGCTTCTTGGGCGCCACCCTTGCCTTTGCGTCGCCCGCCGAGCGAGCCGGGTATCGGCAGGTGCTTCAATCGGGGTTCAACGAGCTTGAGGCGCTGCTACAGGCAGATGGGCTGCTGTGATGGACTTCCACTGCCACTTGGACCTCTACCCTGGGGCACGGGAGGTCTACCGCGAAGCGGCCAAGCGCAATGAGTTCACTTGGTTGGTGACCACAAGCCCAAAAGCGTTCGCAGCCACGTCGCGTGCGCTAGAGCCTTCGCCGACAGTGCTCATGACACCGGGGCTGCATCCGGAGATTGCACATGAGCGCGCAGCAGAGCTGGACTTGCTGTTGGAGCAGATTGCCGGGGCGAAGGCAGTTGGTGAAGTGGGCCTGGACGGGTCCCCTCGGTTTCGGGCTCACTACGAGGTTCAGCGCCGCATCTTCAGCGCGGTCATCGCGCGCTGCGCCGAGGTGGGCGGTCGCGCGCTCAGTATTCACTCCCGCCGCGCTGTCAGGGATGTGCTGGCAGAGTTGGGGCGGAACCCGAACTTCGGGACAGCGGTGTTGCACTGGTTCTCGGGGACCCCTGCTGAGCTAAGGGCGGCTGCGGCTCTCGGTTGTTGGTTCAGCATCGGGCCGGCGATGTTCGATTCTGCAAGCGGCAAAGCTCTGGCCGCCGCGATGCCCCGCGACCGAGTCGTGCCTGAGAGCGACGGCCCCTTTGCGAAGATTGAAGGCAAGCCGGTGATGCCTTGGAGCGAAAGTCAGACGGCCGAGGGGTTGGCGCCTCTGTGGCGTCTATCGACCGAAGAGGCTGCTAGTGTGCTCGCTCAGAACGGGCGCGCGCTTCTCAAGCTGATAGGGCGGTAGTGGCACCAGGGTTTGATGCGCTTGCCGAAGTCGCGCCCACTTTCTCTGCCGCGACCGCTCTCGTTCGACACAAAACTTTAATTTTAAAGGAGTTTTGTTATCAGCTCGATGCCGCTCAACAAGACGCAATAGAACGCCTGCACTCGATTGTCTTCAGGGAGTCAACTACAGCATGCACGTCACCTTTGGTTTGTTCCTGGACGCCCGCCAGGGCCCGTCACCGACGGATTTTTTCAACAGCCCTCTTGTCGGCCGTGTGGGCTTCCTCTCCCTGCTAGAGACCTACCTTGGCTTGTCGGCACCTGAGGCCTCGTTTACGAAGCGAGTAGCGGTCTACTCCGGCCTCCTTAGAGCTCACGACAACGGCGCCTACTTCTACAGCGAGTCCCTGCAGGCAGACAGCATCGGTACCGCCGCAAGCCTCCTGGCCTGGCGAGACGAGTGGCGCCTCGGCGGCTGGGACGGAAGTGCGAAGTCAACGCACCCAGCGCGAGTTAAGGAACTTTCCGCCATCGAGACGGCCGCCGCCGGCAAGCTCCCGCCCGGGGAGGCCGAGCGTTTGCAGCTGGTAGTGCAAGCCCTGCGCGATTCGGGGCCCGGCCCCATCAAGTCGGTTCACCTCGTTGACCCACCCGAAGACTTCCCCCTCCTTTGGCGGCAAGTACTCGACCTCCTGCCTGCCGTTGAGGTCCGTCTCCCCGAACCACAGGGCACAGGGCATCTCCGCGCGGTGCAGGAGCAGGCGCTGGCCGTTCTGGCCGGCCACCCGGCTGGCAAGTTGGGCGCGCTGCCCGACGGTAGCGTCCTGTTGGTGCACGCCCTCGCGGCAACAACTGCCGCGCACTGGCTGAGCGCCCATAACTCGTACGAGCCGGGCGACCGGCTGGTCCTCGCCGAGGACGCCGGCGATGGGCTCGACGTATCCCTGTCCGCAACTGGCGGGGTCAACTGTGGGTTCGAACACCCGAGCCAGCTCCGTCCTGCCCTTCAGGCACTGCCTCTTGCCCTCGAGCTGTGCTGGACGCCCCTCGACATCAACCGGCTGCTGGACTTCCTCACCCACCCGGTCGGCCCGTTCAGCCGCCGCGCGAGGAGCACCCTCGCCCGCGCTGTGTCTCAACAGCCCGGGATTGGCGGGGAGGCCTGGACCTCGGCCAAGGCCAAGCTCGCGACGGGAGAGGACGCCCAGGAAGTCGCCGACGAAATTGCCTTCTGGCTGGAATCCGAGCGCTGGACGCGCAACAACGGAGTGCCCGTCGACGCACTCATCGCCCGGGTTGACCGACTGAAAGAAGCGATGCGGCGGCGCCTCACGGGTGAGTCCGCTGATGTGGCGAATTTCCTGGCTGCGCATCGCCAGTGCGCAGCCGTCCACGACGCGCTGACCGAGCTCGCCAGCCAGGGCCTGGCGACGGTGCTGCCTCGGCAAATCGAGCAGCTAGTCGCCCACGCCACGCCTGCCGGGGCAACCAACCCTGCCGCGGTTTCGCATGTCGGCTGCATGCGCTCTGCCAGCACCCCGGCCGCCTGTATCGAGGCTGCCGACGAAGTGGTCTGGTGGATGCCGTCCACCCCCGCCCTGCCGTCGCCGCTTCCTTGGTCGCAATCCGAAGTGGAATCTCTGACCCAGCTTGGTGTCCAGCTGCGAGACCCGGCACGCGAGCTGGTATCGCTGGCCGCGCAGTGGCTTCGCCCGCTGCTTGCAGCGCGCAAGCGCTTTGTCCTCGTCTGCCCGCCCCCTGGCGCCGAGGTGCATCCGATTCGTCTGCTGCTCAAGAAGCTGCTGCCCGCAATCGAGAGCACCGCCATCGACCTTGATTCAGCGATAGGTTCCACGTTCATCGCCTCCACCGCCGCAGCGCTGGCGCCGCAGCCTTTGCCGACGCCACCTCGACTCGTTCAACTCCCGCAGCCCGTACAGCTCAGTGACTCCGCGCAGTCGTTCACCACGCTCAACGAACTCTTCAACGACCCTGCCCTTTTCGTGCTCAAGCGAGTGGCGGGCCTGGAGCCCACCTCGGTCCTGACCGTGGAGGAGGACAACCGCCTGCTCGGCATCCTTGCGCACCGTGTGTTCGAGAAACTCTTCGAGCACGCCGCCGCACTGACTTGGTCGAACCCCGATGCTGTCGCCTGGTTCCGCGCCGAGGCCGACACGCTCCTGCAGACAGAAGGCGCCGTCCTGCTGATGCAGGGCGCGGGCGTCAGCCAGCAGCACTTCCGAAAGGTCTGCGAAGGCGCCATATGCAGCCTGCTCGACCATCTGCGGTCGGCCGGGGCTACTCAAGTTCAGACCGAGGTCGCGTTCTCTGGAACCCTGGGTGCAGTACCGCTGGTCGGCAAGATTGACCTGCTGGTCACGCTCGATGACAAGCGAACCGTCGCCCTCGACATGAAGTGGCGGAGCGACAACTACTACGCTGGGCTGCTTCGCTCGGGCGAGCACCTGCAACTCGCGCTCTACTCCAGTCTCGTCGAGCAAAAGAACGGGGCCGCACCCGCCGCGCTCGGCTATTTCATCTTGGAGAGCGGTGCGCTCTACATCACAGCAGCAGACCTCTTCCCGAAGGCGCAGGTCCGGCGGCCGCCAGAAGGGGTAACCGTCGCCACCCTGCTGGACCAGGCACGCGCGACTTGGAACTGGCGCAAGCAACAGCTGGACGACGGGGTCATCGATGTAGTTCCGGTAGACCCGCCAGAAGACTTCAAGGGGCCCGACGGAACACTTCCAGTAAAAGGCCCCAACAGCCGCTTCGACGGAGACCACCTCGTCTTGCTCGGAGGCTGGGAACAATGAACAACATCGAGTTCATCAGCGCAGGCGCTGGCAGCGGCAAGACCTACAAGCTGACCGAGACCCTCGCCCAGGCGCTCGAGTCTGGTGCGGCACGCCCTCACGCCATCTTGGCCACAACCTTTACGGTGAAGGCCGCCACCGAGCTGCGCGAACGCGCCCGTTCCTGGCTTCTTGAGACGGGAAGCATCGACCTGGCCACCGCCATCGGTCAAGCCCGCCTGGGCACGGTCAACAGCGTTTGCGGCCAGATGCTCAAGCGATTCAGCTTTGAGCTGGGCCTGTCGCCCGACCAGACCGTCCTGGGTGAAGGCCAATCCAAGCGACTGCTCAAAGCCACCCTGGCCGAGTCCATGGACGCTGCCGCGCAAGCGCAATTGGTGTGGCTTACCGAGCGGCTTGGAATCGAGCAAGCAGACTGGTCCAAGACCGTCGAGGACGTCGTCAAGGCCGCGCTCAACAACGACATCGCGCCAGCGGCGCTCCGCGCGATGGGTACCCAGAACGCAGACGCGATGCTCGCGAACTGGCCTGCTCCGACGGCAGGACCAGACCCGACCGACGCGCTGGTGGCTGCTCTGGCCAAGGCGCACCAGGAGGTGGCCGCCTACGTCGAACAGCAGCTGGCTGCCGGCGCAAAGGTCGCAAAGAACCTCACTGATGGGCTCGAGGACATCCAAAAGCTGGACCGCCGCTTCCAGAGCAACCGTTGGAGTTGGCCAGACTGGATAGGGGCTGCCGGGTTGAACGCTGGCGCCAAGGTCAAAGACCTCGTGGAGCCAGTCAAGGCCGCCGCTCAGGCCCATGAGTCTCACCCCGCCTTTCATGCCGAGGTCCGCCAGTACCTGGAGCTGGTGTTCAACCTAGCCGCCGACGTTCTCGACGCCTACGAGCAGGCCAAGAAAGCACTGGGCGCCGTCGACTTCAGTGACCAGGAGGTTCTGCTGCTGCGGGCGTTGAGGACAAAGCCCAGCGTCCGCGAAGCCCTGGCGGCCGAGCTGGACCTCATCATGGTCGACGAGTTCCAGGACACCAGCCCCCTTCAGTTGGCGCTCTTCGTGGAGTTGGCCAAGCTAGCCAAGCGGTCAGTGTGGGTCGGCGACTCCAAGCAGGCCATCTACGGGTTCCGCGGCACGGACGCGAGCCTCATCGCTGGCGTCCTGGGCGCCATCAAGGATTGGGGCGGAACCATTGGGAAGGCCCTCGACACCTCCAGGCGTTCCATCGAGGGACTCGTAGCGCTAACCAACGGCGTGTTCGGGTCTGCGTTCGAGCCCGACCTGACTCCAGCGCAGGTTCAGCTGCAACCGCTGCGAAAGGACATCCCGGACCAGCCAGCACTACTGAACTGGAGCTTCGAGAGCAGCAGAAACGACTCGGACTACCTGGGTCTTGGACAAGCCGTCCGCGAACTGCTGGCTTCAGGCGTCAAGGTCGAGGACAAGGACACCGAGCAGCTGCGACCAATTCAGGCTGGCGATGTCGGGGTGCTGTGCCGCTACAACGAGCAGGTCGGGTTTGCCGTCACATCGCTCACCCGCTGGGGCATCCCTTCAGCCAGCCCACGTTCCGGCCTGCTGGGGACTGCCGAGGCCATCTACGTGATGGCATGCCTGCGGCGCCTGAACGACCCGACCGACACGGTCGCGACGGCGCTGGTACTCACCCTGGCCGAAGGCATGCCGGTCGAAACATGGCTTCAAGACCGGCTGCAGCACCTTGCCAACGATGGAGCCAAATCCCATGAGTGGAAGACAACTGGCGACAACGCCCATCCGCTGCTGGCCCGATTGGAAGAGCTGCGCCCAACACTCAACGCCTTAACACCACAGGAGGCGCTGCGACTTGCCGCTGCTGAGTCCCAGGTCGCGCGCCTGGTCGGCCAATGGTCGGCCTCTCCCCACGAGAGCCGCAACCGCCTGGCCAACGTCGAAGCGCTGGTCGAGTTCGGCAAGACTTTCGAGGACGAGTGCGTTGCCGCGAAGCGGCCGGCAACCGTCAGCGGCATGCTGCGCTGGCTGGACGAACTCGCCAGCGCAGAAGACGACAACCGGGCGACCTCGGCAGACAACTCGGTCACGGTCCTGACCTACCACGGTGCCAAGGGCTTGGAGTGGCCCGTCGTCGTGCTGACAAGCCTCGATGCGACGGCGCGCAGCTCACTCTGGGGCGTCCGCGCCAGGACAGTCGGCGCCTTCGACCCACAGCAGCCGCTGGCCAACCGCTTCGTCCACTGCTGGCTGAAGACCTGGGGCAAGCGGTCCCAGCCCCAAGCGGCCCTGAATGCGGAAGGTAGCGACATTGGCAAAGCCATGCAGGCCGAAGCCCTGGCGGAGAACAGGCGCCTGCTCTACGTCGGCCTGACCCGCGCGCGCGACATGAACGTGGCCGTGTCCTTCGTTCGTTCGCGAGGACCTGGGCGTGCCTGGGTTGGCGAGATTCAAGGCGCAACCGAGCTGTTGTTCGGCGACTCGGGCGCCGTGGCGCTACCTTGCGGCCGGCAGCTCTCCCGCCTGACAAAGTCATGGAGCAAGGACGACTGCGCTGTCGAGCCGCCGGCCAAAGCGCCCGAGACGTGCCACTGGTTCACCCCGCGGCCACGGATGCAAGGCGAACCCCTATGGCATCGTCCAAGCGCCGCCTCGGGCGGGGCCTTCAAGGTCGCTGAGACAGACACCGTCGGTGTGCGGCTAAGCCTGGCGGGCAAGCCCGACATGGCGTCGCTGGGCACGGCGCTCCACCTGTGCATCGCGCGCGCCGGAGTGCTTGGTGGCGTTTCAGCCCCGGAAGTCGAACGCGTCTTGAAGACCTGGGCCGTTGCTCACTGCGTGGACAAGGATGCCGTTTGCGCCCAGGTCGCTGCATTCCAGGCGTGGATTAGCGCTCGCTGGCCCGGTTGCCCGGTCCATGTCGAAGTTCCCGTGGAGGCTGATGGCCCAAACGGAACCCGCATCCGTGGCCGCATCGACTTGCTGGTCGAAGCGCACGACGGGTGGGTCCTCCTGGACCACAAGTCGAACCCCGGTGGGGCTGCCCGAGACGAGGACTTGGTGGCTGAGCATGGTCCTCAGCTCGAGTCCTACGGCCACGCCCTCCTAGCCGCGACCGGCAAGCCCGTGAGCCAGCGGTGGCTATACCTGCCGGTGGCTGCACGAGCCGTTCGCTTGGCTTGACGGTCCCGTAGACGAAGTAGGCAGAGTTCAACAGAAACAGAAGTGACGACTATGGAAGTGAAGTTCTTGTCGCGCGTAAAGACACAGACGACTCTCGTTGCACTTGTGGAGAGCTGCGATTCCATGCAGTGGGCGGTCGCCTGGGCTACCGAGAACGCAGTCTTCGAAGCGGCGATGAAGCACAGCGAGAAGTTCGAGCACTTCGTCGTGGGCACTCACATGTTCCAAACGCAGCCCGAGGTTCTTGAGCGAGCTGCAGCCCTTTCGGCCGCAGCCGTCGTTCCGCCTACCGGTGACTTGTTCCACCCGAAGGTATACCTGTTTCGCAACGGGCAACGCATCCGCTGCGTGGTCGGGAGTCCCAACCTTACGAAGGCCGCGATGCGTCGAAACGTCGAGGCAAGCGTGCTGCTGGACGGCTCGTCCGAGGATGCTGCACTGGCGGACCTAAGTCGCTTTGTTGCGGAAGCTTGGAGCGGCGCCGATGACCTCTCGCCTGAGTTCCTCTATCGGTACCGTCATCAGTACGACGCAAAGGAGGTTGTGCGAGAGGAACTGACTAAGTTTGCTGACGTTCGACTACCCCTCAACCGGAACACCAAGCGTGCGCCACATGACATGAGCTGGGCGGACTACCTTGTGCAGGTCCGGAGCTCATCGCACCCGTCGGCGCACCTTCTCAATGAGCGCCTGGGCGTCTTGACGAAGGCACGCGCCCTATTCGCTACCGGCGTTTCCTACGCCGAATGGGTCGAAGACGACCGCAAGCTGGTCGCAGGTACTCTGGGACGCAAGAAATCCCAACAGCCGGGAGTGGACTACGGCCTCTTCGGAAGCATGGGCGCGAGTGGGACGTTTGCGAACCTGGTCATCGAAGCGCCTCAAGGCCTCTCCGCCGCCCTCGACTTCATCCCGTTGATGGGACTGGTCACGCAAAGTGACTACGACCGCTACTGCGAGGCGTTTGTCGCAGCCTTCGACCAGGACGGCAGGGTGGGCGGGCTACCGACCGCAACCAGGCTCTTGGCGATGAAGCGTCCCGACACGTTCGTGTGCATCGACTCAGCCAACAGAAAGGACTTGTGCGAGAACTTTGGTGTCAGCCCGAGCACAACAAACCTAGGAAATTACTGGCAACGCATCATCGAGCCGATGCAAGGCGATGCTTGGTGGAGGCATCCCCAGCCCAGCAATGCGGCTGACGTCCAAATCTGGTTGGGGCGCGCAGCGCTCCTGGACGCCATTTACTTTACGCCCCGCTGAGCATGCTGCTCTTTGAGTTCCTGCGGACTCAGCACCCAGCAATCGCCCCTGAGACAACCTACCTCTGATTTGACCAGCCTATGAGCAGTGACCGAGCTGCGTTCTGGAGCATTCAGCCGGGAAGTCCCAGTCCCAGGCAGCAGTTGAGCGACCTCGTCCTGGCGTGGGGGAAGGACATTCACACCGGAGAGGCACGGTACATCTTCGAGCTCGAAGAAAAGCATCGCGGCTCGAAATGCAACTGTGTTTGCTACTGCTGCGGCGAGCCCTTGACGGCCGTGAATGCCGCCAAGACCGAGTGGAGAAGGCGGCCGCACTTCAGGCACCCCGATGGCACTGACCGGCACTCCTGCCTCGTACTCACTGCCCGAGCCGCGGCTCTTGAACTGCTCGAGAAACAAGACCGCGTAGTGCTCCCTGCTCGGCGCGTATCTGCCCAGGTTGTCGGGTTGAGCGGTGCCGCTTACTCCGCATGGATTTCTCAGCCGGCGGAAGCGGTGAACATACGGAGCTTCAAGCCACTTGACCAAGTACGCGCCCTGTTGACGCTCGAGGACGGCAGGACTGTCGTCGTTCAGCTCACGGGTTCCCTATCTGAAGAACTTGACGGCGCCTTACATCCTGTCGTCCAGGTCGTGATGGACGACCCCGCCCTGGCCGCGCTAGACCCCAACGAGCTCAAGGGGCGACTGCACCTCTTGGTGGAGGCCGGGAGTTGGCATGGGCAGCACTGGTCGGACGCATCCCTGGCAGAGCAAGCGCATGCGCTCGCCACCGCAAAGGCGGTTGCCGCTCTGGACTGGCTTCCTGACGAAGCGTTGCAGGACCTTGGCCCAACAGCCGGCAGGGAGTCGTTGTTGCATTGGCTAGCGAAGGACGTCCTCAGGCGAGAGGAGCGCCTGCGGATACCGGAACTTGTTCTCCGAGAGCATCTCGGCGGCGCCGGCTCAAAGCTGCACCATGAAGTTGCTCGGCGCGACGAGAGCCTGCTTGAGCTCTCGAACGTTCGGCTAGAAGAAAAGGTCGGCCAGATTCGTCCCGACCTCATCGCACAGTTTGTTGACCCCGTAGACGGCGCGCGGGGGACCTTGCTCATAGAGGTCACGGTCACTAACGCAATCACGGCCGAGCGGCTTGACCGAATCCGCGCGGAAGGCTTCGCGGCTCTCGAAATCAATGTCGGGAGTCTCGGGGGAACGCTGTCCCGAGCCGAGTTCACAGCTTTGGTGGTGCATGAACTGGCCGCGAAGCGGTGGCTTGCCCATCCTTGGCTCGACGAAAAGGCGGCGACCAGAGCAGCGCAGCTGGAGCTAGAACTTCAGGCTGATGAGCAGGAATTGGCGCGGCTGCGGAGCGAGTACCTGGCGGCTGTGAAGAGTCTCGCTGCTCTTCGTGCAGAGGATGCCCAAACCCATGAAGCCAGGCAACTCCAGGAGTCGACCCGTGAGCTCATCGCCGAGCTTGGGAAAGAGCTTGCGTCGTACGGGTTGGCACACGGAGATGACCCAGTTCTCTACGCGTGGCAGGGAAGCGTCCTCGACCGTCTGCTCTCGATTCAGGATAACGCGGCCTGGGGGTACCGCGTAGAGACGCTTTGGCAAGTACTGAACACAGCCCTTGTCGAGAAGGCGCAGGACAAGCTTTGTTGGCACACCCTCTACCTCACGGCGCTCAAGGCGTACAAGCCGAACTTGGAGCCCCAGCACCGTGCGCGTGTCACCCAGTGGCGGGAGAAGGTTTGGCAAGACCTTGAAGACTGCGGTCAGCGAGGTGTTGAGTCGGTGTACAGGCGAAGCCGACGTTTCGACCCGCTCCTGGGCGTTCTCTTCCCCGAGATGCGGGAGCTACTGGCTCGCCCCCTGCCTGGCGAGGCGACAAGCAGGCGTCCCGGCCCGGCACCCTCACAACCCCAAGAAGTCGGCCGAAGACCAATGGACGGTAGTCCGTCGATGCACTGGAGCCGCGAGCCGGCTTGGCTAAAGGGTCCAGAACTCGACGACTGGAAACGAAAGAACCCTGAGGCGGCAGCGGCCTGGGAGGACTGGCTTAAGCGCAAAACAAGCTGATGCCACCCGACCTTTGTTGTCAATGAAGTATGCCCTGGGCGATGAGGCAGCAGAGCCTTGAAGCCACTCGCGAATACAACGCAATAGTCTTGTGATGGCAAAGCACAATAGTCTTGCAACTGCACAACACAATAGTCGTGTAACCGTAGCGAGCGAGGCTCGCAGCCTGCACGCACCGCCACGAGTCCAACGCCATAGACTAGAACGCCGCCATGGACGGCAACGCCCCTGACAACGCAGCCAACTCAAGCGTCGACTTCATCGCCATCGACACAGGCGACCTGGAGCGGCTTGTAGGCGAGCCTGTAGTCGTTGCAATTCTTAAGGCAGCCCCCTTGAAGGTTCAGACCCGCGTTGCAAAGGCGGCCTACCACCTGCAGAGAGCCTTGCGCCTGGAGGGTGTAGACGACGAAATGGGCGCCCTACGGTTGATTGCGGCCGAGGAGGAGTTGGTAGTTGCCATTTTCGAGTGGCTCAAGCTGAACTCGGAGCATTTCCCTGAGCACCGAGACTTCGTGGCCAAGCAGAAGAATCACTTGGTGAAACTCGCCGTCACTCCAGTACTAGGGCAGATGGCCCTGGTGTTCGAGGACTTTCTATTCAACGGAATCACGCCAGCTGGGCTGGAGGGCTTGACATCCTGGCGTGTGGTACCAGCGGTCAAGAGTGGTCGGGTCGTATTGCAAATATTCGCAGACGGGGAGAAGCCACTCATTGAGGTGAATCCACTCGACGTGGCGATTACCAAGAACGACGTGAGCGATGACACCGTGGTCAACGACCTGTATCAAGCATTCTTGGAGCGGCTACCCGACACGGAGGGCAACCGGGTCAAGCGATTTGTGACGGAGCGGGCCGACTACCGCAACAAACTGCTCTATGCCGAGGACGGACGGTCTTACTCGATGGGTGAGTCGCTTGCAGACGTCCGACACATCGTAGAGCGTGACCTCAAGCGGCTGCTTTGGTGCTTGGCAGCGCTACTGACAAACAAGCCACTGACCAAGTCATGGGGAGCGGTAAGCCAGTTCCTTACGCTCTACCGGCGCGTCTTGACTGAGGCGAAGGTGCTTGGGCCTTCAAAGCCCGACCCAGAAGTCTCGCAAAGCTGAGTCCCAGGCCTGTAGCAGAACGCACCTTGGAGTTGGAGTTGAAGTGGACCCGGTTCCGTGGACGTTTTTCGGTTCGATTCTCAAACCGTCTATCGTTTGCGCTTGAGCCCAGAGAGACGCCATCGTCCGCCATTGCTTGGCGAGGTTTTCACGCGCGGCCCTAAAGCAATCGATGTCCGTGATTCGACACTCGCACCTCATACGCTCTGGCGCACCGTGCCACCCTCTGCATTTAGTTGAAGCAGCGACGTCCACCAAGCATGGGCGTTTTTCCCGGCGATGCATCCACCTCGGTCCCGACCGGTACTCGGCCTTCGATTTGGTCTTCTAGAGTGTTGGCCAAACGAGCAGCCATCGCGATAAATTGGAAGGATGAGTCCTACGTCGACACCAAGTTCCGTCCACGTGCCGCGAAGGGCCGACTTCCTGCTGTACTTAGACCTCGACGGCGTCGTCCAACATGAAGCAGTGGTATGGCATCCACGCCGCGGCATTCACGTGAGTTCAGTCCTTGCACCTGGTCACACGCTCTTTGAGTGGGTCCCGTTGCTTGTCACCGCGCTTGAACCGTTCCCTGAGGTGCGAATTGTTCTGAGCAGCTCCTGGTGCATCAGACCGGGTTACGGGAGGACTCTCAAGCGCCTCCCTGAAACCTTACGCCGACGCTTTATTGGCGGCACGTTTCACAGGAGGGTTCATGGGGCCGACACCTGGCTGCAAGCGTCGTTCCAGAACATTCCGCGTGGCATGCAGGTCTGGGCTGACGTACAGCGGCGAAGGCCTCGCCAGTGGCTGGCGCTTGATGATGACGTTGAGGGGTGGCCCCCCTGGGCGCAAGAGAATCTCATCGCATGCGACGGGAGCACGGGGCTCTCGAGCGCACCTGTTCTAGAAGAGTTCTCCGCCAAACTCAAGCGTTGCGCTGCTGCGCTGCATATGTAGGCGGTCGCAGGGCGCGGCACACCATGCGGCCGGCTCGAGGGTGTCAAGCATCGCGCTCGACTTCCCGAAACCTTCTCGCCACTCGCACTAGGTCGAGTTCCTCGCAGTTCATCGCCACCATCAGCTGCAAGAAGAACGCGAAGGTGAAGTTGCCACGGTTGACGCGATTCATGATGGCCGCGGCGCTGTTTCGCACCCCCACACCAGCCAGCAGCGCCTCCAGGTGCTTGTAGGACTTGCCAGTGCGCTCCATCTCGGCACGCACGATGGCTCTGGCCTCGTCCTCCCAGAAGGTCTTGCGGCGGGCGTTCTCGCGGTTTTGGATATTCGGGTCGAGCTCTTGCGCTCTTGGCTGCTTCGGCATGCGGTCTAAAACGCGTTGTGTCTTTTTATTCTGCGCTAAACAATCCGATTTAGACTAACATCAATCCAAATGGATATATTTGGTGCCACTTTGTTGCACCAAACTCGGTGTGGATGGAGGAAAACGCTGCTCCCGGTTTCTAGACGCAGCTCATCACCTCAGTTTTCCGCGCCGTCATGCCACCACTCTCAGACCACGAAGTCGAACAGCTGTTTGCTCAGTGGCGTACTCCCGCAGCAGGGCGAACGTTGATTCGCAGCGCTCGCGGGACAGCGTTGGCGCCTGTTCGGCAGCAGCAGCATCTCAACGGTGCTGTACGAACCCTCTTTCAGAGCAAGAAGATGGGACGCGGCCTGATGGCTGAGAGCCGCACCTGCGAGTTGCCGGGCCTGTACATCAGGGAACACGACCAGAGCACACTGGAAATGTGGCCCCAGCCGTTTCAGCTCTCAATCCCGGTGGAAGCCGGTAAGGGCAAGACCATCGTCTCGCACCTGCCAGACCTTCTTCTCATTACGGATGAGGGCTTCCTCGTTGAGGAATGGCGTGAAGAGGCGCGCTTGGAGCGCCTGGCGTCAGAGAGGCCACACCGCTACTTCAAGGATGAGCAGGGAGCGTGGCGGGACCGATATGTAGAGCCACACCTCAAGAACATGGGAATCACGTACCGACTTCGGTCGGCCGATGAACACCCACGAATCTTCCTCGCCAACCTCGACATCCTGGCGGACTTCAGCCTTGCCTCAACTCCCCCGGTCCCCGAGAACGAAGCAATCCGACTCCAAACTCTGCTCTCAGAGAGGCTGCGCTGTCCATACCTCGAACTCCTGGAAGAGCACGGCTTCAAGCCAGAGCATGTACTCCAAAGCGTGTTGTCTGGGTCTGTCTACGTGGACCTCTACACCGAACGGCTCATCGACACCGACGAACTCCTTGTCTATCGCGATGAATACGTCGTACTGGCTGAGCGATTGGCAGCAAGGTCTGCACGGCCCACCTCCCCAGACAGCATTCTTGAAATTGAGCAAGGCACCGAGGTCGACTACGACGGTGTGAAGTTCAAGGTGCTGCTGGTTGGGAAAGAGAAAGTGAGCTTGGTCAACGGGGCCACCGGTGAAATTATCGAACTTGAACTCTCCGTTGTTCGGCATCTGCACAAAAACCAGTTGCTCAAACCTCTAGGCTTGACAGTCGAAGAGGTTCCGGCGGCCTTTGAGATGGTGCTGTCCAACAAAAAGCTCATTCAAGCAGCCAAGCGCCTTGCCGCATTCGAACGCGGCAAGTCGGACAGTGGCATGTCAGAGCGGACATGGCAACGCATCCAAAGCGCACTGCGAGGGAAAGAGTCGCCTCATGAGCGACTGCTTGCGCTCGTACCAAAGACAGCAGGCAACGCAACTCCGCGTCTGCCGGCCGAGACGTACGAGATAGCAGAGAGAACCCTCAAGGAGCGCTTCAACACCCCAATAAAACAGACACTGAGTTCTGCCTACAGCCACTACGTGAACGACTGCAACGCTGCAAACGTGCAGTTCATGTCCAGGACTCGCTTCTTCGAGTGGGCACGTCCGCGAACGAACACTCGGCAGCGTGAAGGCAAGCGTCGTGACTACGCAACCGCGCCCATTCCATTGACTTTCAACTACGGCAGTCCAGTGCACGGTGTGCTGCCGCACGAAGTTGCGTACTGCGACCACACTCCGCTAAACATCAGAGTACGCGGGAGACGGATTCCCATTCAGAGCAGGCCGGTCCTCACCGTCATGGTCGACGGTTCCAACAGCGGTGCGCGCGCCTTCTTCACCAGCTTTCGCGCTGCCGGCGTTCACTCCGTTTTCATGTGTCTTCGCGACTACGTACGCCGATGGGGTGTTTTGCCACGCATTCTCGTTCTTGACAACGGCAAGGAGTTTCACAGCCATGACCTGACTCAGTTCTGCAAGCTGTTTGGAATCACCGTTCGTTGGCGCCGCAGCGCAAAGCCTCGCGACTCTGGAATAGTCGAGCGATTCTTCGGCACGGTAGAGACCGAACTGCTTCAGCAACTCGCAGGCAACTCCATCCATATGAAGGACCCCAGGGCGGTGTCTTCGTCGCACTACCCAGAGAAGCATGCGAGGTCAACACTGGCTTCACTGCACGGCCAGATTGATTACCTGCTCTTTGATATTCATCGTCACCGGGTTCACCCCAGACTGGGTGTTTCACCCGCACAGCTCGATGAACAGACAGAGTTCGAACTCGGCCGGCGAGCGCATCGGATGGTGCGCTATGACGAACTCTTCAAGTTGCTCACTTCTCCACACCCGCGTGTGGCAACGCGAAAAATCGACCCCCAACGCGGCATCTTCGTCGAGGGCGTCTACTACTGGCACGATGCCTTCAAGGATGCTCGCTGGGTTCGCGCTGCACACGTCGAGGTTCGCGTTGAGCTTTGGAACGCTGAGGTGGTTTACGCCTGCTACCGGGACAAGTGGCTGGTGGCGAGGTCTCGCGAAAGCTCAGGACTCAAAGGTCGATTTCGACCCGAACTCGCAGTTCAAGCGAGAGAGGAACGCGCTGAGGGAAGAAGGCTGGCTCAGCAAGACAAGTTCAGTCCTGCCACTTCCAGCAAACGGGTCAAGTTGTGGGACCACGAACTGTGGGATGAGGCGACCAGAGATGCGCTAATGATTGAGCACGCACTTTACGCTCGTTTGGGCATGGTTGAAGCGCACTCAGAAGCCATCAATCATGAAGCTGACGTCAACTATCTCCCTCCCCCGCTGCTGGGGTGGGAAGAGGTTCCAGAAGACGCTTACGTTGAAGACAGTTCTGTTGCAGATGGACCGACTAGCAGTGCGCATGAGAACGCCAGCGAGGCAATAGATGCACCAGGGCCGACTGCCGAGTTCAGCGGTGCCGATTCAACCAGTTCGGCACCCTCTGAAAGCAACGCGGCCTCGGTCCCCATGCAGAGCGCGGACAAGCGCTCGGAGGCGAGCGATGGTTCGGTCGCGAAGGGTCGAGTGATACGCCCTGCAGGGAACTCCAGAACGAAGAAGGACAGCGCAGTACCGAAAGCCCATCTACCTCCAAAGCAACGTCTCGACGACTTCATTAGAGACCTCGATGGAGACACCTACTTCTGAGACATCAATCCCTTCGACGTGAAATGAACTTCTGAGACATCAATATGCCACTTGCAATCATTCCTAGCCCTGACGCTGCCCCAACCCCTGTAGTGCCCACACGGAGCTCCACGCATACCAAGAGTTCTGACTCGCACGAAGCCGTAGAGGCGCTTGAGCGCTTCAAGCAGGCGCGCGTTCGTCACCCTGCACTTCAAACACTCCTGAATGACCTCCTACGCCACATCCACTCACCTGATGGGGAAAGCATTCTTGTCCTTACCGGCGTCACTGGAGCTGGAAAGACCGCTGCCAGTGAGGCGCTCCAGGTAGCGCTTCTCAACGAGTTTCGTTCTGACATCGAGGGAAACCCGGGAATCATTCCGGTTGTGACCGTCGAGGCTGGGCAAAGCGGCGACATGAAGCAGGGCTTCAAGGGGCTGTATAGGCTGGCGTTGACCAAACTGCACGAGCACGACCCAGACAGCGGAGTAGCGGTTGTCCGCAAGGAGGGGCACCTTTGGCTCAACGTTCATGGCCGTCGAACGACTGAGGGCATGCGCAATGTGCTCGAGAGTGCATTGCGCCATCGCCAGACCAAGGCTCTGGTCATCGACGAGGCGTCGCACTTGCTTTCCATGGCAAGGTCAACTGCGGTGATGGACACACTCAAGAGCCTGGCCAACACCGTCGGCTGCAAGGTCGTGCTCATTGGAAGCTTCGACCTTCTTGACATCATTGTCCAGAGCGGACAAGTCTGCCGGAGGACCAACATCTTCGCACTGCAGCGCTACAAAGACACGGCAGACGACCGAGCTGCATTCAAGTTTGTCATCCAGAGGCTGATGCAAGCCTGGCCTTGTGAGGCGGTCCCCGCCTTTGATGCAGTGAGTGACGAACTCCAAGAAGTCACCTTCGGTGCCGTCGGGCTGCTCAAGAACTTGATGACAAACGTTCTTTCACAACAACTGGAGGCGGGCGGTGTTTTCAGTCCTTACATGTTGCAGAACGCAGCGAAGGCCGCTGCGCTGCGTGAATCCATCCGCGAGGAGATTGAGGCGGGCGAAGCAAAGTTGGCAACATCAGCCTACGGTAGCGGGGCCTGGACTGAGGCGGCATTCGCCAAGATGACGCTCAAGATGGAGGGTTGAGGCAATGACGAGCATGTCACCTCGCACGCTGCTCTTTCCAATGGCCGTAGGCGGCTTGGGAACCGCCCAGGTCGAAAGTCTGCGTAGCCTAGTTGAGCGCATTTCTTTGGCGCATCACCGCACGACGCGTCAACTCCTGAGTTACCTCTTCCGCTCGTCCTCCGATGGAATGAGTGCTAGCGCACCGTCCGAGATTACCCGTACATGGTGCGTCCACACAGATAGCGAGCTGGGGCGTGTATTGATTCACAGACTGCAAGTGGCGACCGGCCAGGCCTTGGCTACGACGACGTTGGCCAGATTCGGTGGCCCCCTTTCACTTTCCAACGTTATCCACCTCAAGAAGTCGGGGAAGGTGCGGTATTGCCCCATCTGCCTAGAGAACGACCTTCTGGAGCAGGAGATTCCCTACGGTCGGCTTCTTTGGGAACTCCGAGGCGTCAGCTGCTGCCCGCTCCACGGGGTTCAGCTGCATTCATCCACTGGCTGCGGTGGCGTGGGTGGTAAGCGCATCGCTCTTCAGAGCAGGCCGCGCGCTATCGGCGTGTGCCCTGATTGCGGTAGCGTAGGGCGTCGATGCGAGACACCCATTCTCATCAAGGCAGGCTCTGTCGACTTGGCCATCGCCCACAGCATTTCAAAGGTTCTTGCACTCAGCGAAGAGGAGTGCGAACTTGTCACCGGTCCGGCTGTTCGCGAGGGAATCAAAGCTGTGGTGGACTGTCGCTTCGAGGGAAACACGATTGCGGCGGCGCGAGCTGCAGGAATAGGGAGGGGAAGCATCTGTACTTGGCTCAAGAAGCACACATCTGTCGGACTTGCGCCTCTTGTACAGCTCAGCATCGCCGGCGGGGCAGATTTGTCTGCAATGCTTGTGGGCCGCTTCGTTTCGGCTGACGTACATGCGACCGCGGTTGAACTCAAGAACCGACTTGGACGGACCTACTTGCGTAGCTCAGCTACCGCGGATGAGATGAGGCAACACCTCTCCAATGCACTGGAATGCGATGAGGCACCGTCATTCAAGCGCGCAGCATCTGCACTGGGCGTCTCAACAGAGGCCTTACGTGCGGCCGCTCCCGTGCTAGCGAAGGCACTTGCAGCCAAGCACCGGGTTCAACGCGAAATCCGCAGTGGAGATGCATATTCCCATGCGTTAAGCGTGTACATGCAAGCACGTAGTGCCTTGCTCAGCAGAGGCAAGGCTGTGAATCAGAAAAGCCTGCAGCTTCATTCAGGCCTGAAGGCGAGCCTCGGCAGGCATGGGCCGCGCTATCGAGCAATGCACGACGTGCTCTCGGACCCAGCAAGATTCGAGCTGCCCAGCTGAAAAGTTCAAGAGAAATATGCCACCAAAAAGAAACGGGGTGAGCCCTTCGGCCCACCCCGTTCTGTTTGGCATCAAGCACTTAGCGCTGTGTCAGCTTGCGATTCTGTCAACCATACCTTGTCGTTTTGCGACAAAGCTAGCTGGAATCAACACTCATTGACAAGCAAGTGCTTGATTTTGTTGGTTGCGGAGGCAAGATTTGAACTTGCGACCTTTGGGTTATGAGCCCAACGAGCTACCAGGCTGCTCCACTCCGCGGTAAGCCGAAAATTATATCACGCTTTGTCTGCCTCACCGGCTGCAGCAGCCGGCTCAGCGCGATCCACCAGTTCAACCAGGGCCATGGGCGCGTTGTCACCCACGCGGAAACCCATCTTCAGGATGCGCGTGTAGCCACCGGGACGCGCCTTGAAACGAGGGCCCAGTTCGTTGAAGAGCTTGGTCACCACATCGCGGTCCCGCAGGCGGTTGAAGGCCAGACGGCGGTTGGCCACGGTGTCCACCTTGGCCAGGGTGATCATGGGCTCGACGACGCGGCGCAGTTCCTTGGCCTTGGGGACCGTGGTCTTGATGGCTTCGTGCGTGAGCAGCGAGTTCATCATGTTGCGCAGCATGGCGAGGCGGTGCTCGCTGGTGCGGTTGAGTTTGCGAAGTCCGTGTCCGTGACGCATGGTGTTTCCTTTCCGTCTTTTGCCGCCGGCCGGATCAGGTACCGGCGGTTCGTCATGGTCTGGCCCGAAGGCTCAGGGTTGAAAGCGATCAGTGCTTGTCGAGCCCGGCGGGGGGCCAGTTCTCGAGCTTCATGCCCAGCGTGAGACCACGCGAGGCAAGCACTTCCTTGATTTCGTTGAGCGACTTGCGACCCAGGTTGGGGGTCTTGAGCAGCTCGTTCTCGGTGCGCTGGATCAGATCACCGATGTAGTAGATGTTCTCGGCCTTGAGGCAGTTGGCCGAACGCACGGTGAGCTCAAGCTCATCGACCGGGCGCAGCAGGATCGGATCGAACTGCTGCGAGCTGCGCTGCTGGGGCGCTTCGCTGAACAGTTCGGCGCCTTCGAGCTGGGCAAACACCGCAAGCTGTTCGACCAGGATCTTGGCCGAAGCGCGGACGGCCTCTTCGGGGCCGATGGAGCCGTTGGTCTCGATCTCGAGCACGAGCTTGTCGAGGTCAGTGCGCTGCTCCACGCGAGCGCTCTCGACGGTGTAGCTCACGCGCTTGACGGGCGAGAACGAGGCATCGAGCACGATGCGACCGATCGAGCGAGCGGCGTCGTCACCACGGCGAAGCGTGCCGGGAACGTAACCACGGCCCTTCTCGACCTTGATCTGCATGTCCAGCTTGGCGCCGGCCGACAGCGTGGCGATGACGTGGCCGGGGTTGACGATCTCGACGTCATGCGGCGTCTGGATGTCGGCCGCGGTCACAACGCCCTCGCCGTCCTTGCGCAGGCTCAGCGTGACTTCGTCGCGGTTGTGGAGCTTGAACACCACGCCCTTGAGGTTGAGCAGCAGGTTGA
>VFQQ010000685.1_pt1 | contig 60446 bp, 121 predicted proteins | sample 3512341 | NCBI WGS metagenome assembly VFQQ01 (sample SAMN10412373, study PRJNA504923) | tailings metagenome | isolation source: Relicate 2 Philex TSF1 revegetated site | place: Philippines: Tuba, Benguet | collected 2017-08-29 | reverse complement strand
ATTGCTGCCTGCCTGCTTGCGTGCCCACGCCTGCAGACAACTGGGCGGTGGCGCTGACCGACATTGCCTGCTTTTGGAACGCTTTTGTCTCTGATATTGCTGCCTGCCTGCTTGCGTGCCCACGCCTGCAGACATCTGGGCGGTGGCGCTGACCGACATTGCCTGCTTTTGGAACGCTTTCGTCTCTGAAATTGCTGCCTGCCTGCTTGCGTGCCCACGCCTGCAGACAACTGGGCGGTGGCGCTGACCGACATTGCCCGCCTGGTGCGGGCCCAGCAGCCGGAGGAAGCGTACGAGTGCCTCACAGGTGGGTGCTCAGTAAGGAGGAAGGAGACCAGCCCTGCTAGGGTGGGCTGAGAAATGAGGGGGGATGCGCCAGCGAGGCTGGTCTTCCATCTAGTTGTGCTGCACGTGGGTTTGGACGAGCATGCCACAGGAAGCATAGCTGCCACTTGCAGCTGCTCCTTCCAGCGGCTCCTGCTGGATTCAACCGGCTGGGCAGCTGATATGCTTGCCGGCTTCATCGTATGCTTGCCGGGTCCTCCGTTGCCGCGACTGTGTCTGCGATCCTTGTGCTTGCTGTTGCAGCGGCGGCAAACAAGTACGAGCGGAGCTTGGCGGTGCAGCCCGACAACCCGCAGGCATGCTGGGCGCTGCACATTGTCTGCAGGGTTGGTTGCTGCGGCCTACCTGCTGCCAGCACTGGCTCGTTTTTGCTGTTTTGACTCTGGGTCTGCACCCTGTTCCTCTCTCGCAGGCCTGCAACAACTGGGGGCTGGTGCTGCAGGACCTGTCCTCCCTGCGCCCGCCAGCCGAGCGCCCCGCCTATCTGCATCACTCGCTCTCCAAGTTCCGGCGGGCCATCCGCCTGCGCCCTGACTTTGACAGGGCATGTGAGCCGTGCTATGTCCGAGGGGTGCTGTATGGTGCTGCTGCTGCTTCTGGCTGCATTGGTTGCCCATGCATCAGTGGAAGTGATTCGCAGCAGGCCGAAATGCCCATGCCTCAACTCCCACCTTTGTTCCCCATATGCCTTCTCCCTCCCCGCAGGCTACAACCTAGGGACCGTGCTGTACGCACACGCCTGCGCACTGCAAGAAGCGCTGCTGGCCAGCCAAGAGCAGGCTGAGGCGGCACAGCAGGCGGGAGCCGCCAGCGGCGGCGGCAGGCCTGCCGGCGCGGGGCTGAGCAGCCCTACGGCAGGGGGCCGGGGCAAGGGGCAGCAGCTGGCATCGGAGCGAGCGATACAGTCAACGTTTGCTCATGCAGCGCAGTGAGCAGGGCCGGAGGGGAGGATATGGCATGCATGCTTGCGTTGCTAGGGGCGCTGTGCCAGTGGTATTTGTGGGCAGCGTGTGCACATCCTTGCGGCGGTGCCTTGCGACTGCTGTTGCTGCCGCTGCCGCTGCATGGAACCGAGGCACACCATCACCCTCCTGTTTCCTCCTCCCACCCAATTCCCTCCTTCCCCCTTCCCCTGCCAGGTACATCTCACTGGCCTACGCCATGCAGCCCAGCAAGCAGGTGTATGCCGACAGCCTCTCGGCCGTGCAGCGTCTGCTGCCGCTGCCCTGGCTGCGCAGCGGACCGCTGCTGGCGGTGCACCCCCAGACAGAGGGCACGCCTGGGGAGCAGTGGGTGCCCTGCTGGTTTGGCCTAGACCACAACGGCTTGCAAGCCGTGCGGCCGCCCACGGCATTTGCCGGCCAGCACGGCCTGCCCTCGGCGCCGCTGCCCATTGGGTTCGAGCTAGCCGATGTGGTGGATGCGCGGCGGGTGAACGACCCCAGCCTGCCGGCGGGCGCACCCTTCTGGCTCGGCCTGCGCAGCAAGCCCAGGTGGGCGGGTAATAAAGGGGTCGTTGGGGTGGCTGTGTGGATTGTATGTCTTCAGTCCACTCTGCCGCCGATGCGGCTGAAATAAAAGTCGCTGCTACTGCCGATCGTTTGTGCTACAGCCTCTGCTGCTGCCCTCGCCGTTTCCGCATGATGCCGCCTAGAAAAGCAGCGCTGTTTCGCTCCCTCTCCCGCTCTCACACGCATGCAGGGGCGTGTACCTAGTGGCGGCTGATGAGGACGATGCAGAGGGCTGGGTGGACGCCACGCTGCTGCTGGCCCACCTGCTGCGCTCGGGGCGCCTGGGTGGTGTCAAGGCGGCGCTGGCGGTGCGATGAAGCGGGCTGCACTTAAAGGTTGTAGCTGGCAAACCGGCTTGCAGCTGGCGAAGCGCCTGGGCAGGAGCACTATCAGGGAGCCCTGGCATTTCAATGCCAGCCCGCCTCGCTTGCCTGCCATACCTCACTGCTTGCTGGTTTAGAATCACACAATTTAAGACGCTGCACGAGCAGCATTATGTGCAAGGCACGCAGGGCGCAATGGCTGCGCAGGCAGCAGTGATGGCAGGCAGGCAGGCTTTGCCATGCATGCAAAGCGGTGCACCAGGCAGGGATGGCTGAAGGCTTATGCTGCAAGGAATGGAAGGGAGAGCACGGGGTAGCAAAAGCGAGGCTTGCGCTGGTCGCATGGGTTGGGCCGGTTGGTGGCGCCAAAGCAACTGAGAGCGATTTGAAGGGGATGCGAGGAGGGGTGGAAGTGAGCGACTTGGGGCAACGTGCACTCATGGCTATCATACATCTGGTGGCTATCTGTGCGTCTCTCTTGATGCAATGAAGATTGGGGGGGAATGGGGGGTGGAGAGAGAGTGCCTGAGGACAGCACGGCTGCTTGGCAGGTAGAGATCACACCATTTGTGGTGCAAAACTTGTTGTGAGCGAAGTGGAGGAGGGGGCTGTTCTAGGTTTGTGAGAAAAGGGGCGAGGTGCAGAACGGGGGGTGCACAGCTCAGCGCCGCTTCTTTGGCTCTGCTGCCGGCTGCGCTGCAATCGCTGCAGCAGGCTCAGGAGCCACGGGGCCCTCCCTCTCAATCAGCTTCCGCTTGGCCCTGCATAACAGCCGGTGTGAGGGAAGGTCAACTCAAAGGGCGACATGGCGCCGCATGGCAACGCATGGCAGCAGCTGCTTTAATCTATTACACAACCTGAGCAGCAGCAACTGGCTGAGCCATCCTGCAACAGCCGCGGCCTGCCAGCGCAAGCGCGCACCACTGCTGTTCCCTGTGCCTGCAGCTGCATGCACCACTGCTTTTCCCTCTGCCTGCAACTGCGCGCACCTTGCAGCGCCCATGACGAGCAGAAAGGCGACCCAGTGCACCGCGTACAAGCCCAGGTAGGAGGCCCAGGCATAGGGCTTGTGCGCGTCTGCAGGGTGAGAGGAGAGGGTGGTGGTAAGAAGTCCAGGTAACGTGCTAAGCACCCGCAGCGCAGCGCGCGAGTTATTGCACGTGAACTGAAGCAAGGAGCAGTGGCAATGTGCCTTTGAACATCAGCAGCTGCCAACCTGCCAACACATCGCATACCCCCCTGCAAAGGCAGCTGCCATGCCTGCCGCGGCCCTAAGCAACCGCAAAAGCAGCAAGGCCAGTGGCAGATGCCACCATGCCAGCAGCGCACCTAGGAATGGGTAGATGAAGCGGCCGTTGCGGGCGTAGAACACCCCCGACCACACGCCATAGACGGAGCTCCACAGCGCCAGCCAGCCCGAGGAGTAGAAGGTGACTGCGAGAAAAAGAGGATGGAGGAAAAGTTTGTAATGAGAGTGATAATAGCTGGGGGTTCCACAGCGCCAGCCAGCCCGAGGAGTCGAAGGTGACTGCGGGAGGGCGTAAGGGAGGAGCAATGTTCCAGCTTGGAAATACGAAGACGGACAGCCGACAACTCCCGCCAACTGAGCGCTAGCCAGCCAGAGGAGTGACAGCAAAGGCAGCGAGCAGCTGCTGTTCCTTTTCAAAGCCCCACCTGGGATGCGGTTGAGCAGCAGCTCCCCCAGCATCATCACTGCGTTGAAGGCGTGTTGCTGCGCAGGGGAACAATGGCAGCGTGCAACTTCTGAGTTTCTGAGTTGCTGTTGGAAAAGGCGTTGCCAGCCTCAACGAGTAGCGCACGGGAGTAAGCGAACCAAGCTCAGCGGGATGGCTCCCCACGCATGGGCATGTGTATGCATAAGCATGCGTGTGCAGGGCACGCCACGGTGCATCGTGCAATGCATTGCAGGCTGGCAGCCGGCTGGCAGCCAGCGGCTAGCCAGCCGGGTTGGCAGCAGTGCAGCCCGCGGCGCTGCAAGTGCAGGTGCAGCGGCTCCGCCGGCAGAGCCAGAGAGGTAGCCAGGTTGCACTGACGTTGTAGCTTTCGAAGCAGTAGAGCCGCTGCCGCCAGAACTGGATGCGGGCTGGGTCTTGGGTGGAGCTCATGAGCATGGGCACCAGCAGCGTCCAGGTCAGGAAATCAAGTGCCAGAGACAGCTGCAAGTGGGCAAGGCGGGTGGGCGGGTGGTGGGCAGCGGGTGGGCATGGTTGCGTGGGCAGGGTGGGCGGTGGTCACGTGGGCTGGATGGAGCGGGCAGCTGGGGCCCTGGATGGCATGAAATCACCAGCAGGAAGTTAGAAAATCAGTACAAAAAGCCCTACGAACGTTGTAGCTCTCCCAGTTGCGGTGCACTGCGTGCCAATAGGCCTTGCGAGCGGGGTCCTGACCCCCATCCTCCAGCAGAGGCACCAGCACCAGCCAAGTCATGGCATCAACCACCGCCACGGTCTGCAGGGCTGGCACCGCTCAGCAAGCAGTGGGCATTGCGCGCAGAGCAGCGGGAGCGAGCGATTGCAAGTACGGTACAGCATGAGCGCAGGTACAGAGTACTGCTAGCTTTAGGGGCGGTCTGCGCCGGAGCTGCCCTGCCTCTCCCCTTTTCGCATGCCGCCCAGCACCATACCATCCGGCAAACATAAGTTTTGTGTGCAAGAAGCAAAGATCATGGCAGCTCCTCACCGGCGCCTCAATTGTGAACGTGGCAATCGCTGCTCGGTCCAGCCAGTCTGCCGCATGCTGCTGCTCTGTGTCGGTGGGGCGGCCTCGGCGAGCCGCGCGGCGCCGCCACCACCCGCGTATGCTGGCCGCCGAGGCGAGTGCAAAGAAGAGGGTCAACATCCACCAGTTCCACACTGCAAAGACAACAGGGGATGGGTGTTTGGACGGCATGCATTTGCCACACGCTGTGACCTGCCACCACTGCAGTTCAGAGCGGCGGCGCGTTGCCAATGCTGGGAAACCTGCCAGCTTTGCAGGGCATTGTTCGAGGGCATTGCATTTGTCTCTGTTCCCTGACCACACACAAATGTGCACCTTCCGCAGCTGCACTGCGCACCTGTGTAGAAGACAAACACGTACGCCCCCTTGTCCAGCAGCTGGCCGATCCCGATGTAGAGGCCCCATGCCAGCATGAGCAGGCGGTAGGCCAGCAGCGTATCGGGGGAGCCTGGCAGGATGCATGGGGAGGCTTGTTTTATGAGTTTAAAGAGCAGGCATGCCTAAGGCGTGACGGCTGTGCCCCTAAGCAGCAGCTGTGAACAAGGTGCTCGGCATCCTGGCTCACCCACAAAGCTGGACGTCACATCCGCGGACTTGTACAGCTTGTGCACCTGCCGGTTACTGCAGCAGGGTGGCAGGCATGCAGCGCAGATGGATGCCTCGACCAGTCACGGGGCTGCCCGGCAGCGGCGGCGGCAGCGGCGGAGTGGCGGCGCCAGCCGACCCATTCCCCGTCTCACGACGGCTTGGTCCGCCGCTCGGCCAGCGATCAGGCAGCATCACCGCACTGCTGCTGGCGGGCGCGCGCAGGCTGGAACTCACGCTTCTCGGACAAATACTAGCGCCTGCAGCCAGCCGCACGTCTTGACCAGCACCACGGCCGCAGGCAGGCCAGCCGTCATGGTGAGTGCGCTGGTGGAGAGCGGGAGCCCTGTAGGCGCCGGCAGGCCCATATGCCCAAGGGTCTCTACGCTGGCAGGGCGGCAGCGGGCATGTGGGTGACACAGAAGACTACCAATTCGCAAATGCAAGCGAAAGTAGTGACCTCACCACCTTGTCATGGCTGGCCGAGGACGCTCATGCCAAACCGGCGCCTGGGCGCACCAGACCAGCCCCTCCGCCCCAGAATGGCTCACAGAACCTCGCCGGGAGCCTGCAACCCAAGGAGCCTGCAACCCAAGGAGCGCTTCGGCTAGCAGGGCAGCAACCATCCACCCGCTGGGCTACGCCGACGCAATTTTGCCAAGGGGTTGCATCATCCTTCGCGCTGCAAGGGTTGATGTCTGAGCTTCAGCCACGCATTGTAGGCATGATGGGTCAGGCTCGGCTGCGGGCGCATTGCTGGCTGTGCATGCAATCGGCCATGGCCCATGCGCGGTGGCAGCCGCCTGCCGTGGCGGCCGCCAACGCCATGGCTAGATGAAAGAAGGCGCACTTCACTGGCCTGAGCATGTGGTGAAGTCGCACTGCTTACACGCACATCCATGTGCTCTCAAGAGACAAATCTACTCCAGCAGTGGAGCGCTCATGCGCTTGTGCCACCAATCGAGTTGCATGTGCAAGGTCAGACTGGGGAAAGTCGCATGCTGCACGGCTCTGCTTATGCTGTTGCTAGTGACACGGCAGGAGACGCAGGCCCGCCCAGTGCCAGCCTCGTCCAGGTTTGATAGGACTGTTGCAATGCAGCGGCAAGGCGGTATAATCTGCTGGAAGTACGTGCAAAACCAAGTGCGCTTTGTTCACTCGGCTGCCTGCAGGTCTGCCGCCGGGTCTTTCGACAGGTCAGCCCCTCGCCACGCCTCGGTGTGCGGCATGCCGCTGGCCAGGTTGTACAGCGGCTGCGGAGGGCCAGGGGCGGGAGCAGTCGGCAAAAGCATGTGAGTGCGGTGCGCGCAATGGCATGCAGTTGACACGCGGCAGCAGGTGGGCAGGCAGGCAGGAGGGGGCGCAAGCGCTGGAGGGTGACGCATGGCCAGCACATGCTGCTGCCATGTACTCACTCGGCTGCGCAGCCGCCCGCGACATCCGCCATGCACCCAGCTGCCATCCGTCCTTTCCCCCACATCTCGCTGGCGGCTCCATCCTATCACCAAGCTGCCCAGCACATCCAAGCTGCCCACCCACCTGCACCCAGGCCTCTCCCTCAAGCAGTTCGGACTCCAGCACGTGCCCGCCCCGCTGCTTGTCGTCTGCAGAGAGACGAGGGCGAGCAGTAAAGCGCAGGCCTAGGCATAGCTGTGAGGGCTGGGTGGGCTGGCCAGCTGGCTACAATGGTTTTGGAAAAGCAGAAGCAGCGGTACAGCAAGCACATCATCCGCTGCCTACCCGACAGGAAGTGGAAGTGGAGCCCCGGCAGGGTGAGGGAGGAGCCCAAGCACAAGCAGCAGGCTCCAAAAGATACCTGAAGACCAAACCATCCTGCTCGCCTGACAGGAAGTGGCCGTGAAAGCCCGGCAGGGTGAGGGACCCTTCCCTTTGCAGGCCAGCACGCAACCAAGAGCAACTGCAGACCAGACTCAACCGTCCTGCTCGCCTGACAGGAAGTGGAAGTGGAACCCCGGCAGGGTGAGGGAGAAGCCCACAAACAGCGGGCTCCAGAAGCCGATCAGCGTGCCGCTCGTCTCCCCAATCTCAAACTCAGCCTGGTCCTCCGCCACCCGCCGCAGCGGCCTGGGCACAAACCGAATGGGAAAGTAGGTGGCAGGTCGGGGACTGATCAGGCAGGTAGATGCAACACCTCCGCCACCCGCCGCAGCGGCCTGGCAATGGTCGGTGGGAAAGCGAGCCGGGCGTGGGAAGCAGACTGGAACCGGCTGGCCGGCTCAACACCTGCGACCGCATGTTGCAGCCGCCTGCGCTGCGTACACACAAAAGCAGCCCGGGCAGCGGCAGGGACAGCAGGCGGGCAACAATCACGCACCTGTCCACCTGCTGCTTGCGCACCGACCGCAGCTTGAGGCGTCGGAAGCGGCCGTGCACCTGGCAGGGCGAAAGTGGGGGATGGGGGTTTGGAGGGTGGATGCCCGTGCGGTCATTCGGCAGCGAAGCTGCCACGTTGCTTGCAGCAACGCGCGGAACAAGGCATGGCGACACAGGGCGGTCAGTTGTAAAATTGCAGCTCACCCTCATCGCATAAAAAATGTTGCCAGAGGGCAGCCACCCCTCCAGCTGGCGGCACAGGCTGGGGTGCTGCAGCGGCCCGCTGGCCTGCAGGACGGGCAGCAGAGGGGTGGGGGGCGTTCGCAGGGCAGTGGCGGTGAGGCAGTGCTGGCATTTGTGTGCAGGAAAAAACTGGCCAGCCGAGGGTGCAGGCGCAGCATCGCGCAGGGCAGCCTGCGTGAGGCTTTGAGCCACTGTGGCTGCCCATGCTGTCTGTGCTGCTGTGCATTGACATGGTGTTGCGTATTGGCATGGTGCTGCGCACTGACATGGTGCTGCGCATGCGATGCTGTGCATGCTTGCATAGCATAGCATGTGTGACATGGCACCCACCGGCATCTCCAGCTGCACTTGCTGCGCCTTCTCCGGCTTCCAGAACGTGAGGGACATGAAAGGCGTCTGTGTCGCAGGGAGGGACGGGTGAGCAGCGTGGGACGGAGGCCCAGCAGCGGAGCGTGCCAAGCAGCCAAACAAGGTGAGATGAAAGGAGGCGTAACTGCGCCTGGCCCTGCTTGGTGAATGATGGTTGTACACTCACCTCACTACTGCCTCCCGTTGGAGGAGAAAGGCCCCACAGCATTAGTGCAGGTGCAATGCCACCAGCCGCCCACCCACCTTTTCGTCTGGCTGCACCACCCGGCAGGCGCCCGAGGCGGCTTGCTGGTACACCACACCGTCCAGCACAACCAGCTCGCCGTCCAGCTGCAGATAAAGCAAGCAAGGGAATGAGTGTTTGTGGGGCACTGGATGCAAGCCCGCAGTTGCTTCTGGGCCAGCGGAAGCAAGGCAGCGACTACCCGCTGCCAGCTGCAGGGCAGCGGAAGGGAGGCAGCTGTTGCAGGCCAGGAGCGGGCAGCATCCAAGGTTGCAGACCGCAACCATGCCTGAGCGTCCAGCGCACACCTTGTTGAGCGTGCCCAGCCCAAAGTTGCCTTGCCTTAGCGGTCAATGCCAACTCGAGTAAATCGCAGCTCCCACCAAGCAGGGATTCATGCATCATGCACACCTTGTTGAGCGTGCCCAGCCCAAAGTCGCCGTGCCGCAGCGCCTGTCCCACCGTGGTCTCATCCGTGAGCAGCCCCTCCACCAGGCTGATGATCTGTACAATTTGGAATGCTGATAGAGCAGGTTAACAGAGCAGCAGGACTGCAGCCCCTCCACCAGGCTGATGATCTGCCACAAACGGTGTGCGCAGCAGCGGAAGAAGGCGCACAGCAGTTAGAAGTGCTGAACAAGCGGAGCTTGGAGGGGAAGCAGTTCGTAGTAAATCAGAGACATGACTCCACTTGCTGTTTGCAAGCCCGCAAACCGCCTCACGCCACCTTCAGCACCGCCTCACCGGCGCAGACAGGTACATGGCAGCTGACTCTGATCGATACAGCGCATCTGTCGGCGAGCGAGCAGCGGCGGCAGAGCCGCCGCCGTCTGCCCCCGCGGCAGAGCCGCCGCCGCTGCCGCTGCTGCTGGGCCGATACAGGGAGACTCTGCCAGAGCGGTCCAGTGAGAGTGAGGCGGTGAAGTGCAGCTTCTCGCTGTCTTTCCGGTCCAGTAGGCGGGGGCTGCCGGCGGCGCCAGCAGCGGGCTGTGCAGAGGACAAGGAAACAGGGTGGCAGTCGCAGCGGCGGCTAGTGGCGGCGGCAAGTTAGGGTTGTGGCAGAGCTGGCTTCCAAGCGCTGGATCGCGCTCATCGCCCACTGTCCAACAATCAGCGCCGTAAGATCATGAGAGACGCAAAGGAAGCACGCAGCGTCCCAAACGCGCACCTGCTCGGCGGGCCGGCCCAGCGCCAAGGCTGCGCGCAGCTGTGCGAGCACGATGTCGTCCACGCTATGGTTGGAAGCGGTCGCGAGTACCTGCAGCTGCTCCGCTAGGTCGGGCGGGAGCCGCACGGTCAATTCTGTGCTCGCCATGACGATCTGCGGAGCCCAACCGTTCGGTATTGTGTAACAAAAACGATCAGCGACGGGTGCAGGCCTGAGGAGGCTCCCTGCCCGACTGGCGGCGCCGGCGGAATGGCCGCAGCGCGCTGCTCGGCAAGATGCGCTTTGCCAGGCCTCTGGTCGCCCAACAACAGGTTACATTGCAACAAAGTCCGAAACTCATGCTGTCAATCCTTCTGTCAGCATTGTACGGCCATCGCTGTGCTTTTTGTCTTCGCGTCAAGGCCGGCCGCCTTCACCGCTGCGCATGGCCGGCTCCCCCCTCCACATAGCCTTGCAGCGACAGCTCCAGTGGGTGCGCTTTGCGCCACGCACACTGCTCTTCCTGTGGCAGGGTAGAAGCAGTGTAAAGGCGCGATCGGCAGCACAGCCATGCCACACCAGGTGCTGCACACAGCACCCCGGCCCGCCGCCGTCCGGGCAGAGGCACATGATTGCACATGAGTGGCCCCTCTTAACCACAGCAGCTGCGGGCTGCTGGATGCTCATTGCCCCTCGGCTCACCAGGTAGCCGCTAAAGAAGGCCTTGAAGGGTTCCGACTGGCGGTGCACTTCATCAAGGTATTGCTTTGACACGTATCTGCAGGGCAGTGGAAAAGAATGAACACATGCAGTGAAAGTGCTGGGCTGCTGCATGCCGGCTGCAAGCATGCCTGGACGGCAGGACATCATGCAGTGATCGGTGGCCAACAGCTGACCAAAACTCGCGAGCACGCGGCAGGGAGGGGCTACCCCAGCCCGGCAACAGCAGTGCCTTTCCCCAACAGCCAGAACCGCACCGCTCCAAAATGAGGCACTTGAGCGGGTCGCTATCCGACTGCAGCCACTGGTACGTGATCGTGCCCTCCTCATTGGCCCGCACGTGCTCAGCCAGTGGTCGGAACGCGGCAAGCAGCTGCAATGGATGGGCAGCCAACTGAGCGGCTAGGCTACGGCGGCGGTGGCGGCGGCGGCAGTGGCATGGGAGGGGCATTGCTGATGCCGAGTCGAGCTTTGCTCACCTCCTCGCGATCTGCCTCAGTCTGGAAGCCCAGAGACACCGTCAAAACGTAGGTGCCGGCCATTTTGCGGAGTGCAGCCTGCTGCCGAAGGCGCCTGCTGCTGTCTTGAACCGCGAGTGAGCCTCGGTAGATCGTGTTAAAAGTGCGATCTATGCGGTTGCGCTACCAGTGGCCGTCCAGGGGCTGCTGTGGGCGCAGCGCCGCTGCGGTCCCCTCGCCCCGCCCAATGCGCTCATCAGTCTGGCTGCACAGAGTTGCAACGTGCCTCAGCCTGGAATGATTATGCACAGCATGCGAGCCTGTAAACAAGAGCAATGTGCTCTCATTCCTGCCGCCCCTCGCCGGAGCTGCCCGCCGCTGGCGCCGCCGCAACGCTCGCTTCTGCCGCCGCTGCGCCTGCCTCTGCCGCCGCTGCGTCCGCTGCCGCCTCAGCATCCAGCTGAGCAAAGATGTCCTCCAGCTCTTGCTGCAAATGAATTTGAAAGGTTGCATGTTGGGTTACGATGGCAATGGATAACGCATGCCATGCTGCTCCGCAGCGAGCTGGCCACATTGCAACTGCTGCCCGTTCATGCACAACCAGCCACAGCGGTCTGCATGGGATAGCTGGCCCGGCAGCGCTTCAGCACAGACAAAAACAAGCAGCTATGTAGCTGCTAGCCCGCCCACCTGCTTGGCAGTGGGGGCGTCCCGCCTAAACACGAGGTGCGGGGCGTTGCGCGCCCGCAGCACTCTGGCCACCTCTGTGCGCAGCTTGGGCGCCCTGCAGGCGTGGGGGGATGGCAGCTTTAAGTCACGTCTGAGCGCAGCTTGGGCGCCCTGCAGGTGTGGGGCAGACGGTGCCATGCGGCAGCATGATGAGCTGCGGGCGCCCGGACCAAAAGATGACCGATGCCTTGGCAGCATGGGGCGGAGTTGCACAGCAGGCCAGCGCACAGTGCCACCTGCCCAGCTTGACCCGGCTACCGGCACACGAGGTCAACAGCAAATCGAGTCCTCACATGCGTGCGAGCTCGCGCTCCAGCGGCGCCGCTGCGCCCTGCCCCAGAATCGAGTCCCACTGGATGAAGGCCTTGAGGTGGTCGGGAGACATGCGCACCTCCTGGGTGGGTGAGGAGGGCAGGAGGGGTGGCGGTTGTCAGCCCAGCGCAAGGCTGCTCAACCGGGTTTGTGAGACCGGGATCAGGTTCATTGGATTGAGTGCCCATTTACTGTCTAGAGCCTGGAGCGCAGGGAGGCTGTGTGCGCTCAACTGCCCCTGGGACGGCTGGGGCGGCCGCATATCAGAGCCCCAGCCAGCTGCACACCTTAACAGCAAAGCCCAGCTGCGTGACCAGCGCCTCCCGCAGCTGCACGTTGTGCAGCAGCGCTGTTTCCAGCGCGTTTTGCACCCGCGATGCGACTGCGCAAGGCAGTGAGAGTGGCGGCAGTGCAGGTGGAGGGTGCAGTGCGGCTTGAGGCAAGCTGGTGTGTGCAGCTTGGAACAAGGTGCATGCATATGAGGCAGGCACGAGCACTCAACCGCCTCTGCTGCCGCAACTCACAGCGCTCTTGCTGCTTGGTGGCGGGCCACACCATCTCGGTTGCAGACCTGCAGAGGGCAGACAGCCGTTGGGCCAAGGTGGAAATCAAACATTGACAGGCGGCTGAGCGCCCAGGGAGCACAAACCCATGGGGGCGCAGGCCAGGCAGCGGCAGCATCATGCACCTGCGGCAGCTGCCATCCAGCTGCAGCTAGAGTTTGGCAGTATAAATGCCCGCACCGGAACTTTGGGTTCACGGCCGGCAAGTCATCATCCCCTGCATCTCGACCGCTGCCGCCGCTTCCGCGGCCGCCTGCTGCATAGCCGCGGCTGCCCAGCAGGGCACTGCTGCAAGCTGGCAGGAAGCCGCGCAAGCTGGTGAGCTGCTGCAGCAGGGGCTGCAGCGCTGGAGATAGAGACATCCGGCTGCCTGCGGTGGCACGCTTGGGGTGGGCACCTGCAGGCAGGAAGCAGCAGCGGCGGCGGCAGTGAGGCCGGTGGGTGGCGCTGTCAATGCTCACGCTCCAACGCATCGCGTAAGCTGCGAAACTACATTGCGCGACCGCAGGGGCGAGCCGGGTCGCCACCGGGAGAGGGACGGCGCGGGTGGGAGCCAAGGGCACTCGCCCGATCGCTTTCTGCACTGAATTCAATTCTCAGTCGGTGTGCGATGCTGTTGATATGCGTGCGCCGCTGTCTCGTCCCACTTGATGCTGCCGCCGCCGCCACGCTGCGGCCGGGCTGGCCGCAGCGCTCCACTCGTGCATCATCTCTGTTGTTACACAGTGTCCCAGGGTTGGAGTGAGGACGAAGACGAGCACGTGACGAGGCGAGTACATGAGTGGGAGGGGGTTGACACGCCAAAAAGGCACGAGGGTTGAACACGAGAGGGGTTGAAAGGCAGAGCATCGCAGCAAAATGCTTATTCGTGGAAGACAGGCAGGAATTCGCACAAGTTCGCTAGCAGGTTCGGTAGTATCAGGCGTGGATGGCATTCAGGGGGTCATGGGTTGGGGCGATATTCGTGGGGCAGGCGAGGCAGCCAGGGTGGGCTGCGCCGCCAGACGGGGCATCGTTTTGTTGGCAGGGCTTGCAGCCGCTCTGCTTGCCTTGCCTGGCAGGCAGTGGGCCCAGTTGCGAGCTCAGGCGGCGCGGTGGATGAACACTGCAAGGGTGGATGGATGGGAAAGTGACAAACAAGCTGGGCAGGTGACCGGCGCCGCAGACAAGGGGGGGATTCAAAGCAGGCGCAGCATGACCAACTGCAGCTGCTGTCCAAACCACATCCACTCACCGGTGCAGGGTGCGTGGTGCGCCACATAGTCGCTCACGCTGCCCAGCCCCACAAGGCCCTGATAGTAGAGGGTGCGGCAGGCCAAGCATGAGCGGGCAGCGAGTGTGGCATGCATTAGGACAGCGATTATTGCCGCCACAGCTCTAAGTGTTGCTGTCCGTGTTGCTGAGCAGGACACATGGCATCATCACAGCGCCGCTGCCAGGCAGCCTGGAGGCACTATTGCAGGTCCAAGTGGCTTTGCTACACAGTCAGAGCTCACCAGCATGCGGCGGCGGAAGGCGCCCAGGCCGCGGCTGCCAATCACCACGGCATCGGCGTTGGCCTTGGCGGCGTAGTCAGAGATGGTGCGCCCCACGTCCTGGGCTGTAAGCAAAGGGGCGGTAGGGGCAGGGTGTGGAGGGAGGCAGGAGATGGCAAAATATGACGGGCAGTTGAGGGCCGGCATGTAGCGAGCAGCAGGCGGCAGCCAGCACATGCATGCTGTGGCAGCAAGCAGGCACGCACGTGCCCATCTGTAGACGCCACCCAACACCGTGCCCGCCTCACAGGTGGCGGTGTTGGCGGCCAGGGGCACCAGCTTCACTTGGGCGGGCTTCACGCCGTTCTGGGCCAGCAGATCATCACGCAGCTTGGCCAGGAAGGCCTGCGGCGGGGTCGGGGGAGGAAGCAGAGGTATGAGCGCGTGTCAATCGGTGGAGAGAGGACAGGGGGCATGCCGTGCGGGTTGCGGAGCACACTGCGGCTGAATAAGCAGGCATCTCCCAGCCTCCAAAGCGCTGGACAGCTGCAGGCATTACAGCACCCAGGAGCAGCATGCTGGCGGCGGGGCAGGGCATTCTGGTCGTGCAGAAAAAGCACTGCGGCCTGCGCCTTACCTTGCTGTTGGCCAGCGCGGCGGGGTCGGCATCAGCCTGGGGGCAGGAAGGCAGAGCAGGGCAGGAACTGTTGAAACACATGGCGACACATGGCACAACCAGGCTGCGCTGGGTGGGCACGCGCCATGCTGCATGGCAGCGACTGGTAATGCATTGCGGCCTGCATGATGGCCCGTGGGGCAGTGCAAGGCGCAAGGGCGGGAGGGCGCCCCGCGGCGCATGGAAGGCCGCATGCCCACCTGCGCGGACGCATAGATGCCGCCCTCGCCGGTGTTCTCGGCCGCCTGGCTGGCCAGAGAGGTGTCCAGCACCTGGCATGTAGTGTTGGGGCGGGAGTGGTTTGTCAGGGTGCAGATCTCGAGGCGGGTGCGCTGTGGGGGCGCAGGCGCCAGAAACCGCTCGAGTCAAAACAGCAAGCTGCAGCGCCGCAGACGCACCTGCACCAGGTGCACCTCCTGGCCCTTGTTGAGGAAGGTCTTGGCCGCCCATGTCACAGTGTCGGCTGTAGGGGGGCGGCAAAAGCAGCGAGGTGGGCGGTGTGCCGGCGAGCGGCGCCGGCTGCGGCCTTCTGGCGGCGGGCCCCACCCTGCCGGCTGGTGCCACGCCCGGGTGCCGCAAGCCGCGAGAGTGGTGGCAGGGGCAGCGCGACGGCCTGGAGCGCAGGGTGGCCACCGCCGGGCGGCCCAACCGCGCAGCGCGCCGTTCCAGGCCCTGCGCCGCGATCAGCAGGCTGATCAGGTGCTCCACAGCCCACCTGAGATGGACGAGTCGTCCACAGCCATCACCACGCGCTCGGACGGCCCGGCCGCGGCAGCAGCAGAGGCAGCGTTGCCCATGTTGGAGCGCGGTGAGTGGATGCAGGACGAGATCTGGTCGAGTGAAGGCAGGTTTGCGGAGATCCGCGGCTGGCCGCCCTCAAAGGCGCTGCGGCGCCCGCATGCATTGCAACACCAATCCGTAATCACATGTCCGCCCACCAGAGAGCCCAGCCTGCCCTTAGTTTGGTCCACAACATGGTACATGTTCCGCAGGCTGTCAGGCTGCCGACATGTGCCGAGGTGCGCACGGCTCAGCTCGCTGGAGGGGCCAACGTCTGCGCTGGATCCCGCCGCAAAATCTGCACAAAGATACTGAAACTTGTGGAGGCCAACCAGGCCAGCCGAGAGTGGCACTTGTGACAGGGGGATGCAGATTTCATAGGTCTGCAGGTTGTGTGCTGATCAAGGGCCAGCTGCGCCTGTCGTGGCCGGGTGAGCCGCCTGCCGTGCCGCTGCCGCTGCCGCCACCGCCACCGCCGCCACCGTCGATGGTCTGAACTGTCGACTGCAGCGATCAACTTGCCAACGCTTGCACCAATTTGCGCTGCATCTCAGTAGTCTTGCCTGCTGGCTGCGCCCTTCTAGCCGCCACACTGTGGCCTGGAGGGTTCTTGAACTTCAACAAGTCGCCCTCCGCCTTCCGCGGCGTGTGTTAAATCGCCGCACTCTAGCGGAACCGATCCGCTCGCAGCGCCGCCGGCCGCAGCGCACTGCCGCCGCCGCCGCCGCCGGCGCCGCTCGCCGCCGCTGCCGCCACCCCTCCGACTGCCGCCCAGTCGGCCCGGCATGACCGTCGGCTGCAGTGACATTGTCAAGCTCAACGTGGGCGGCAGGCTGTTTGTCACCACCCGCACCACACTGACGACGTTTCCGCACTCGATGCTCGCGGGCATGTTTCGAGGGGACCTGCCGGCAGGCGCCACTTTTGAGGGCGGCATTTTCATCGACAGGCAAGCCTTGCTGTTGTGTGATTGGTCAATTTGCTAGCTGTTGGCCGTGTGCCTTCTGCTGTTGCTCTGTGCTGTAGCGCTGCGGCAGCGGCGGCAGCAGCCACCCTGTTTGCTCACTGAATGGCAATCATCTGCTTATTGAACCTCCCTGCCTCGCTCCTGCTTCTGGTTGGCTGCAGAGACCCGACCTTCTTTCCTCTCATACTGACCTTCTTGCGCGATGGGCGGGTGCCGCTGCCAGACAGCGCCCTAGAGCGTGCAGCGCTGCGGCAGGAGGCGGAGTTTTATGCGCTGACGGTGAGTGAGGCAGGGGTTGTGCTGCTGGGCGGCAGAGGAGGGGCCACAGTGGTGGCCGCAGCAGGCGGACCTAGTTGACAGGTGGTGCAGATATCAACACGGTTCCTGCTGCTGCGGCGGCGGCGGCTGCTGCTGCTGCGGCTGCTGCTGCTGCGGCTGCTGCGGCTGCGGCTGCTTTTTTCGGTCTTTGATTTACCCGAACAACCTTCCAACCAACAGGAGCTGGTGGCAGCGATAGATGATGCTGAGGCTGCTCAAGCAGATGCAGCGGCGGCGGCGGCAGCGGAGCAGGCACGGCAGGTAGGCGGGTGGCAAGCCATGCGCGGGTGGCAAGCTCAACGTCGCATCATTTGCTGTTGTTCACAAGCTCCGTTCAGCCTGCCGCAGTACAGGCAGAGAACATAGCCTTGCCCGCTGCCCCCAACTGGCCTCCCTTGCTTTCCCTTGCCCGCTGCTGCGCATGCTGCAGGCAGAAGGGGCGCGGGCGAGGGACTACATGGCGATTCACAGAGCAGAGCTGCTGAAGACGGTCGGCAAAGTGGTGGAGCGGGAGCAGGTGCGCTGCTGCTGTTCTGCAATGCGGTTGATGGCCTAGAGCATTGAAGTGCTCTTGTTGAACACATGTGGGGAGGCAGGCAGGTAGTATGCCAGCTGCTTTCTACCACACCAAGGCATGGACAGCAGTTTCCCTGGCATCCCAGCTTCAGCCACCAGCTTTGCTAAGCTCCTGCGCCATTGCTGCCGCAGGCGGCCATCCAGGCGGCGCGTGAGAGCCAGGAGGCTTCGGCAGCGGCGCGGCGGCACGTGCTGGACCAGATAGCGGGGCTACAGGGGGCGCTGGCTGACCCAGCTGATGTGGACCAACTGCGATTACAGGTGGGCAGGGCAGACTGGACCCCTTGCTACAAATGCTGGCCTCTGTTTGGTTGGATGTCTGCCCACTGCCACAAAGTGGTCAGCCAAGGGCGGCCATTGCCTAACGCTGTTGGCCCCCTGGTTGGTTCACCTGCGCCCTGCAGCGCATGCGGTTGGAAGCAGAGGCGGGCCGGCTGCAGACAGCAATGGACGAGGCAGCGCAAGTGCTTCGGCACTCGGAGCAGCGGTTGCGCCGCGCCCAGCTGGCGCAGCTCATTGCTTTGGGGGCGGACATGCAGTCTGCGGAGGTACAGCTGGCAGCGCTGCGGCCGGGGCGGTGAACTGCCTGCGGTTGTGCAGCTTGCAGTGGTATGCAAAGCCTCAGGGTGGTCCCCTTCATATGGGACCACAAACAGCAACAGGTCACAGCTGTTTAAATGTACATGCTGCAAGTGAGCAAGCCCACCTGCTGCTGCACCACATGTCTGCCTCGATGGCCCGGCACTCTGTAAACAAATCACATGGCAGCGAACAGGTGCCTGCCAAGCAGCTTATCGGTCTCCCCTAGCCTTCAGCGAACCTCAGGCGGCCTACCCGGGAAGCATTTTTATATGCTGCCGACTCGGGCTCGAGAGCGGCCGCCGCCCATCCAGGCATGCGGCGGCTGTGGAGGGCGCCCTTGGCCTATCGCCCACCCAGTGCAACTCTGTCAAACGGTTCAGCCTGCACCACTCCTTCTCATTCATTTGCAGTGCACATAAAACTGGTTCGTGGGTTCGCTCCCGCCAAACCCAACCGCGTTTGCCGCACCCCCAATCTCGGGCAGCGGCGGCGGCGCGTGCGGCGGAGCGCGAACCGCCCAAGGTTTTGACCACAGGCGCCGAACGAAGCCGCTGCAAACGCCCCACTCACTCGTGCTGAACCGATCAGGCATTGGCCGCCTGGCTGGTTCGCAAAGGAGCACTCCTGATCTCATCAAGGCCGAGCGCGCTGTGCCTGCTCTGCAGACAGGGCATTTAGGCGGCTGACCGGGCCGGCTGCATGCATCCACTTCATTCCTTCCAGCGTTTGCAGGAGTTGCGGGTGAGATTGAAGTGTGCAGCGCACCTGTGCGCCCTCGTGCTTGCAAGCTTGCATCGCGGCCGCCGCCTGCACGCGGGTGTGCGATGCTCTGCATGCTTCGGCCGATCTCCATCTGCAGTTAGAGATCATTCAGACGGCTGCCGCCCGATTGCCGCCGTTCGCTGCTGGTGTGCCTGCACAGCGGCGGGCGCCGGCGGCCACCGGTCAGCAGATAAGCCCGCCCGCTTTCCCACCCCTTGCCCCAGCAGATCGCCATGATTCACGGTTCCAAGCGCCAGGGGCCCAGCCCCTGGGCCCTGGCCAGCGGCGCACTGCACGCCCTGACCCTCACCGCCCTGGTGTTTGCCCTCGGCCGCGGGGGCGCTCCCTCCCTGCCCGCCGGCGAGACCGCGGTGCACACCCACGCCGGCCGCCGCCTGCTGGAGGTGAGGCAGGGCCTGGTGGGGCTGGCAGGGCTTGTTACTGCAATGGAGCACGGAAGGTGGGCGGGAGCCAGCAGGGGGTGGATGCACCGCATGGCCTCCCTTGCGCACATGCGTACCGGACGCTTGGGCGCAGCAGGCAGCTCATGCCGCTGCTCCTCATCCAGCCTGCTGGGTGTCGCACATTGTGGCTCTGCCTTGTCAATAACGGCTTTGATTCCTGGTCGGCAGGCTGCATGGTATCAGAGTGGCCTTTGAAAGCCGCACCGCACTGCGCAGGTGACCTGGCATGCACTTGTCTGCAATGTGCCCGATCCTGAGCGCTGCTCCTCCCACCCCACGCTTCGACACCATGTGCAGGCCGGCTCTGCGCGCGAGCTGCTTGGCCTGGTGAGTGACAGACCACGTTGTCCTGCATCAGGCAGCCGCATGATGGCACCTGCGACAGCTGTCTCCCCACCAGGCATGGCCGCAACCTGCCTGCCACCGTACCGTACCCGGCCCACGTGGGCCTGCCCACTGCCGCCATCAAAGACCCTTATGCTGTGATTGGCTTCCCTCTGACCCCGTTGTGCCACCACTGCTGCCATGCCGGATGTCTCTTGCATCAATGCCCCACGGCCACCTCTTCCGCCCCTGCAGTCGGCTGGTGTTGTGGACGATGCCGACTGCATCCAGGTTGTGACCGAAGTGAGCGGCACCGGCGCCAACCAGGTCTACAAGCGCTCCGTCAAGGTGAGCCTGAACTTGCTAGGGCAAATGCATGCATGCATGCATGCACGGCTGCCCATTGGTACGGATGCACTTTCCGCTGTGCAGGCGGCGACTTGCCCCGCGCTGCCTACCTAGCCTGACCAGCGCCTCCCCATCTGCCGCTGCCCCCACCACCGCAGTTCACGTGCCCCATCGTCGTTGACACCGCCCGCGCCGGTGCCTGCAACGCTGCCGGCAGCGACCCCCTGTCTTCGTGCGCCGACACTGCCAAGCCAGCGGTGGCGATTGTGCAGGGCGCCCAGGCTGTTGCCGCCCCGCTGCTGTCCGCCACTCCCGCCAACTCCGGCAACGCAGCTGCCTTCAACGGACCCATCTCTGTTGATCTTTCCAAGTGAGTGCTGCAGGGCGGTGCAACATGTCACATGACATGCTGTCCCGCCTCCTGGCCTATTTCGGTGCACCGCGCTTGCCCAATGCATCCAACTGCTAGCTTGCTTGCCTAGACCTGTTCCGATGCCCATACCTCACACAACTTGATTGAACCCTCCCTCATGGATTCCTCTCTCATGAATTCCTCTCTCCTGATCAGGTATTCGACCCAGAACGACTGGCTGGATGCCATCTGGATCGTCCAGGCGGCGCCCAACGCTGTGCCCAACGCCAACCCTCCCATCGGCAACCACGGCATCCACATCAGTGAGTGCCATTGGGTGGGCCTAGCGCAGACGGCTGGCATGCTTAAAACCGCTGCGTGCCTGGCAGCATGGCTTTAAAGCAACGTGTGGAGCGACAGTGTGCAACGGGGGTGGGGGGCACCTAGTGAAGGGACAGCGCCTCTGCATTCACACTCTGGTCCGCAAGCCAACTTATTGCAGAGGGCAACGGCGGTGCTGGCGACAACAATGCTGCGTTGTAAGCTGCTGCCCTGCTGCTGCCGCTGCTGCCGCTGGCGCCGCTGTGCCGCTGCCACCGCTGCTGCCGTTGTTGCACCTGCACATTTCCGGCGCTCAGCCGCCGCAGCCGCGCTCCATGTGGATGTTCATCTGTGTGGCATTTTGAGATGCGGCTGCCTTTTTTGCTGGCCACCTTCCTTGCAGCTACGTGGACGGCACCACCTGGCTCAAGGGTCACAACGCCAACAAGGACACTCCCGTGCTGAACGTTGAGGTCAAGGCCAGCCAGGGCGCCGCCGACATCCGCGGTCCCGTCAGCATCGACCTCTCCAAGTGAGTCCACACATCGCAGGGGCAAACAGAGCGAGTGCACACAACTTGTGCACGAGCGGCTGCCGCTGGGCTGCACACTCATGGCATGGTGCCTCATTCAGGCAGGGCCATGCTTGGCACATGTCACACCATCGAAGCAGGCCGGCTGAGCTTCAGCGCCATCGGCTCTCGCACTGTGCTGGCTCTCATGGATGTGCTACCCTGGCCTTAGCCTCACACTTGGTGCGCTGTATGCCATCGCCTGTGCAGGTACAACACCACCAACGACTGGCTGGACGCGCTGTGGATCGTGCAGGCGCCGCCCTCCGCCGTCAAGACCGCCAACCCGCCCATTGGCAACCACGGCATCCACATCAGTGAGTTCGTTGAGAGCCAGTTTGTTGGATTCTTCAGTTTGATTCAAATGATTCTGAGGGAGAGGCTACGGCGGTTGCAGGTGCAGATCCTTGCCGCTGTGCTATTCGCGGCGCAGTGGCTGATCCTCTCCCGCTCGTCCCCGATTGCAGAGGGCGCTGGCGGTGCCGGCGACAACAACGCTGCCATGTAAGCTGCGGCTAGCTGCTGCCGCCGCTGCTGCTGCTGCCTGTTGCTGTACTGTTGCTGCTGCTCTGTTGCCGCTGCCGCCGCTGCCGCTTCAGCCGCTCAATCCGCTGCGCTTGCACAGCTGGCTTGGCACACAGAGCCATTGACCCTGCCCTTCACCCACCCACCTTCCACGCAGCTACGTGGACGGCACCACCTGGCTGACCGGCGCCAACGCCAACAAGGACACTTCCGTGCTGAATGTGGAGGTCAAGGCCAGCCAGGGCGCCGCCGACATCCGCGGCCCCGTCAGCATCGACCTCTCCAAGTGAGCGCCTCAGGCTCCTTGCAGCAGCTGTAGTTTACACAGGTTGAGCGGAATGCCAGCAGCTGGCACAGCAATTTGAGAAGTTAGAGTGGCACAGCGCCGCTCCAGTGCCGGGCAGTGCACATCTTGCTGCCGTACCTCTGCCGCCGCAATGTGCCTCGCCATGCTCTGGTGGCTACTCCACCTCAAGACGCTTTCGTACGGACGCGCTCTCCTTCCTCTCGGGTATAGCACCACAAACGCGTGGCTGGATGCGCTGTGGATTGTGCAGGCGCCTGTCAACGCTGTGCCCGTGGCCAACCCTCCCATCGGCAACCACGGCATCCACATCAGTGAGTGGCCTGGCTCTGTCTAGGGCGCTCGATTGGGCTGGCTTGCAGGCACAGCATGCCGCATGGTGCGGCAGGCGTGAATCTTCAGTGCGGCGCGACGAAGGCTACTTGCGCCAGATGTGCGCTCGGCAGCGTGCGATTAGCTCACTGTGCTCCTGCCCGCTTCCAACCGTGCAGAGGGCAACGGCGGCGGCAACGACAACAACGCTGCCCTGTAAGTGGGCATAGTAACTAAACAGCAGCAACACCGACAGCCAGCAGCAGAGGATAGTGAAGCCCTGGCTGTTGTTAGCCCTAGCTTGGCACAAGCGTACGGTACGCGAAAGAACCCTTTGCCTGCTGTTCACTTGCCGCAGGTATGTGGCTGGCAACTCGCACATGGTCGGCACGTACTCCAACCCCACCACCCCGGCACTCTTTGTGCAAGCCGACCGCAACCAGAACGGCGTGCAGGTGTGCTGTAGTATTACAGGATATGCACGAAGTGGTGGGAGGTGGGAAAAAGCAGTGGTACGCGCAGCAAGGTATCTGGGGAGAGCAGCGGACAGACACAACTGCCGCCACAACTGATGCCCTGCGGGTCAACAGCGGCTGCCTGCAACCCCCGTCCCTTGCCACGCAGATTGCCGGCCGGGTCAACCCCAAGGTCAACGCGCTGCAAGTCAGCCAGGGCTTCACCGACCTGCGGGTGAGTGCTTGCACGCACTGAGAAGAGCGAGGAGTAGAGTGGAGTATGTTCTGCCCTGGCATTTGCAAGGGTCCGTGCGCTCGAGCGCATGGGCACAGCCCCTTCGGCTGGGCTGTCTCCGGTGCTTCGGGGAGGCCCTGAGGGCATGCCATGCCCACACAGTGATGCATGCCTGCCGCCAACCCACTCTCCTCCTCCTGCTGCCCACCCCGCTTGAGCAGGGCGGCAAGACCACTGTCGGCGAGCTGGAGGCTGCTTCGGTCACCAGTAAGCACATTCGGGGCATTGCTTTGATTCGATTGGAAGTGAGCTAGTGACGCTTGCGCCGCTGTGCTGCCATGGCATGCCTCCACTCCACGAGTCACTGCTGCCGCTGTCGCCGCAACACTCGCTCATTGCCAATGGGTTGAACGAATGTCGATGCTGCTGCTTGACGTGATGTGATCACTAACACTGATGGTCGTACTGCGCTGCCCTCTACCCATGCAGCCAAGGTCCTCACCGTCACCGACCGCTGCAACGGTGCGCTGATCAGGGGTGAACCCCCAACTCTGGGGAGGTTGCACTTGCCGCTGAAATGGAACCGCCTGTTCATGCTATTAACGACCAGTGTCGCTCACTACCCAGTGCATTGAGGCAGGCTGCTGTGTGATGCTGCCCTCACCGCTCCTGCGCTTCAATTGCATTGCTGGCATAGCCACATGCCACCTGACCAATGTTGCCTGTTGGGACCCTTTCTCATGCCTGCCCGCAGCCCGCACCTACTACCGCGGCTGGCCCAACTCCAAGATCTGGAACTAGGCATCTGAAGCTGCGGCTCTCCCACAGCCGGCTTGCCTGGCGTGCGAGCCAACCTGTGTTGTCCTGTGCTGAGCCAGCTGATGCGCTGCGGCTCACACAAGCGGCAACAATGCCAGGCGCTGGCATCCCTTTAGATTAGCTTTGCTCACCAAGCATGCAATTAGACACAGTTTCTTCTGGCCTGCAACCCACCCCTGCTTTGCTGCTTGTCCATCTGCATCTGTCCACCCACGCCCATTCCCTCCCAGTAATGCCTGCCCAGCCTGTTTGGTACTGCAGTCAGCACCCGTCGATCCCTTCTCCCTTCTTGATTCTTGAGGCTGGGCTGGCTGGTGCTCGGCGCGCTGCCGAGTGTATCATCCAGCTGAGCCCCTGCGACAACCCCCCAATTGGCTTGACCACTTGTTTGTCGGTTGTTCACAACCCTACCCTCCCTTCCGTCTTCTTTACGTGTTGAAATTGGGGCCAGCTCTGTCTGTAAGCAGAACTGTGGGAAGGAGGGAAGCACCCCTGTACACATCTCTTTAGCCCCGCCCATTCTTGCGCCTGCATGGTGAGCCAGCAGCTGCTTCTTACAGCCACTCACAGTGAGCAACATGCCCATGACAAGAGGGCAACAGCAAACATACGGGGCCAAGACACAGGGCAGGGCATATGCATGAGACAAGCCGTGACGGGACACAGGAATGAATTAGAAACTGCGCATGAATCAGACGCAGCACAGCAGATACACACATTGAGTCTGGAGGCGGCAGCCGCAACAGCGCCATGCCCCGACCAACATCCAGCAGCCTGCCACTGAGCGCATGGGGCTGCGCAGCCATCCATGCAAATTCCCCCAAAGCCAGCCAGCCACTCCAGCCAGCCGGCTGGAAAGCCGCTCAGGGGTGCACCGGCAGGCCGCTGGGGTGGTGCGTGGGGTGGAAGCGCGACTTTGCTGCACCTCCTGCCGCCGCCGACGCCGCCGCCGCCGCTGCAGCCAGCTCCTCTCCGCTGTGCACGTGGCTCAGCTGCGCGGTGGATTTGCTGATGGCCATGCCAGCCATCTTGGTGGTGCGGCCAAGGGGGGCGTACATGCGGGTGGACACGTATCTGCGATGGGGGGGAAGGTTGGAAGTGAATGATTGAAAGCGGTGTTTTAGGACAATTTTGGTGCGGCGAAGGGGGGCGTACATGCGGGTGGACACATATCTGCGGTGAGGGCAGGTCCAAGGTAAGAGGGCAGGGTGTACAGGGCACATGCTTGAACTGCTCTTCAGGGCAATCTCGGTGGTGCGGGCCAGCGGCACGTACGTGAGCGCAGATACGTGTAACGAGCAGAGGCGCTGCTGGGTGTGGCTGCATGCTGGGGTCAAGCTGCCCTTTTACAAGAACAGGTTGTGCCCTGCCCTTCCGGCTGCCACTCATGGCCAGCACGTGCGGCAAGATGCAGATGCAATGCTGCATCAAAGGTACTCACTCCTCCCAGTCCTCCGGCGCGTTCACCAGCTCCGACACGCCGCAGTCAAACGCGGCCTGCGCTACCGCCGCCGCCACCTGGGACAGGGTGAGCAGGCAGGCATGGAAGGGAAGGAAGGTCGGTTGGAGTACGGAGGGCCAGAGCAGGCAGAGCAGCGGCGGATGGCAGGCGGGGGCGACAAAATGTCACAATAGACACTCCTGAACCTGCCCACCTTGCAGCTGACTGCCCGCAGCTGCGTGATTTCAGGGTACATCTCCTTGCGCCCCAGCTGCTCCTCGCTGACCGCATCCGCCAGCGCCTGTAAGATTGCGTGGCGGGGAAGAGCACACAAAGGGCATGCAGCATTATTTGGGAGGCAGGTTCAGGCCTTTGTGGGGCAGGTCAGGGATGGGCCGCAGCCAAAATGTGCAACCCCAAACGACCAGGATGCCAGGGCTGCGCAGCCTGAGCCGTTTGCAGAGATTGCTGCCCGCCGCCTGCCCACTTGAGAGGGAAACCGGCTAGCAAGTAACTTTGCACATTGCCTCCGCCCACCTGGCTGGCGGCCACAAACATTTGGTCGGTGACCTTGGTGGCCTTGGCCATGACCGAGCCAAAGCCCACGCCTGCATGGGAGTTGAGTACATTGCAATCGTTGCAAGGGGTGAGCAACGCTTTATGGGGGTCGGCAAGTTGGCTGGCGAGCCATGGCCAGCAGCTGAGCTGAGCATGCATGCAGCACCACCCCTGTCCAGACACTGTGCAAGCCCAGCCAGGCAGCTATCCGCCCAGTAGCAGCCCACAGCACAGCTGGTCCTCACCTGGAAATATAAATACGTTGTTGGCTGCAGAATAATGAGGGGAGCAGGGTAGGGTAGTAGTGCAAAGTGAGAGCTTCACGTGAGGCTGGGTAGCATATGTGGAAATCAATCCAGCGGGCGCTTTGGGGCTGGGCATGCGGGTTGGCAGAGCGGAACCACCGGCAAACCCTGCTTCTGTGCCTGCCCCAATATGCAGATTTTGCGGTTGCTGTGCATGTTGTTTGTCGGCTCATAAGGATGGCGCAAACCAACGAGCAAAGCGAAGACCCTCCTCACCCTGGCCGGGCACGTAAGTGGTGCCATCCAGCGTGACGGGGGCAAAGGGCGAGCCGGAGGCAAACACGCAAGAGCCCTTGGACCACCTGCACAGATGTTGTGCGGAAGCGAAAGTTAGAAGAGGGCCTGGCTGTCCAGCTCAAGGCAAGGTAAGCAGTAAGTTACAAGCCGTGAAGTGACGGGCAGCAGTCGACCCAGCAAGCCACTCACTCATACAACTGCTGCGCTGCGATCTCATTTGCACTCCCATCCACCCTTTGCATCCATGCAGAGTTGAAACCAGGGGAAGACCGACACGACTCACTCGTATGCCTGCTCCGCCGTGATCTCCGCCTTGGAGGTGGGGTTTGACAGTGGGAAGATGAGGGGGCAGGGCGTGTGCTTGCACAGCTCCTCCACCACGTCCTGCGGCCACGAGGGGCCCGCCGCTGCAATTGGTGGAGAGGGAGGCAGGGGGTGCAGGAGGGCGCCATTGGTGGGTGCGGGCCCTTTCCTCCACAGTGCTGAAGTCCGCCCCTTGAGGGAGATAAGGGAGACACATAAAATTAGGGTGCTGCACTGCAGGCAAGCAGCCGCACACTGCAATCGCAAGCTCACCCGACAGGCCAATCAGGGCGTGCGGCTTGACGTAGGCAATGATGTCCTTCAGGTCCTGCAGAAACAAGGGATGTACAGGGGAGGAGCTAATTTTCAAAAACAGATGAGGAATAGCGACAGCTGATTGCGGTTGTAAAACAGCAACGATGTCCTTCAGGTCCTGCAGAAACAAGGTAAGTGCAAAGTTGGTCAATGGAGTAGCAGCTGAGTCTGGTTGGGAAACACGCAGTGATGGTCACTGTCCTTCAGGTTGAGGTCCTGCAGAAACAAGGGATAACGGTAAGAATGTTCAGGGGGAAAAAGGTGTTGATAAGCACAGCCATGTAGCAGCTGAGTGCGGTTACAAACGCAATGATGCCCTTCAGGTTCAGGTTGAGGTCCTGCAACACACAGCAAACAAACAATGCATATGGAAGGAACTAGGGTGGCGCTGGGCACCTGGACCGTACTGGAAGGCTAGCTGGCTTAGCATGCATGCTTTGTCAAGAGCGGCTCGCCTTCATGTCTGGTGCGCCGTCATCGCGGGCAAAGTGCTTCTTGTGGTCTGGGAGGGTGTCCCCGCGCGTGAACGTGATCAGGCTGCGAGTGCAGCGGAGGCGAGCAGAGTGGTGCAATCAAAAGGGGCAGAGGTCAGATGCATCAAACCTGCCTCAACCTCCCTATACTCCGTCATCCCACGTGCCTCATTAATGCAATCCACCAGTCCCCGCCTCACCCCTTGCTGTCCACCATGTAGGTGCTACACAGCCCAACAGCTGCAAGCATCCAATGTTCAGTGGATATCCAATGAACACATGCAGGAGCTCCTCAACCCTTGCTGTCCACCATGTAGATGGCTGCACAGCCCAAAACAACCCGAATGTAAACCACAAAAAAACATCATTTGATTCTGAACAGTTCCTCACCCCTTGCTGTCCACCATGTAGATGCGCTTGCGAGCCTCGCCCCGGCTGATGCCCGCCTTCTGCGCTCAGAAAGTTCGGGATGGCCGGCAACGGCAGGAGCAGCAGTCAGTCGGGATGGGTGCAGCATAACGACGGCACGCGGGGGTGTCCGCCAAACACATGTGTGGGTGCCCACGCCAGGCACACAGCTTGCCAGGCAAGGCACACGGCATCGCGGCCACGCACCTGCACGCCCTCACTCACTTGTCATTGACACTACACTTGTCATTGACACTACGCTACACTACGCTTGCCATTGACACTGTATACAACATTGAGCCTACGCACCTGCTGCATGTAGGTGGCAATCATTTCTGCCACGCCAACTGCGCTGCTTCCGGCTCCGTAGAAGACGACGCGCGCCTCCGACAGCGGCGTCTTCTGGTACCTTTTTGAAAGCAGAATGTGCGCGGTGCGGCCTTTTGAGTGACACGGGTGCGTGACATGCTGTGTGGCTTGTGCACTTCAGCTTGCAGCCGCCCCCGCCTTCGGCTGGAAAGTGCCTGCCCAACGCCACACAACCACCCTACCACACCCCGCCCGGCTCACTTCATGCCGTTGATAAAGCCACTGGTCACCACGGCGCCGGTACCCTGGATGTCATCGTTGACTGGCGGGTGTGGAAAGGGGGGCAGCAGGGTGTGGAATTGGCGGCAGCAGGTTGAGGAAACGGGGGCAGCAGGGGCAGGGGCAGTGCCCGAATGCAATCAATACGGCCAGTACACTTATGGCCGGGCTGTGAACAGAGCAATCCAGGCGCAGCACTGTGCGGTCCTGCCACAGCAGCACAGCGCAAGGCAGCACAGCGCGGCGCTCACAGCACAGCAGCTTGTCGCGCTGGCGCTGCAGGATCTCGAACGCTTTCGTTGTCTCAAAGTCCTCAAACTGCGGGGAGAAGCAGGCAGCGGAGCACACTCTCAGGTTCGGCTCAGCAGGAAGGGAAGTACGATCGCTCGATGGAAAGCAGGCTGCTGGGCGAGGTGCTGTGTGGCGCGTGCGTCCTGCGCAGGCATTCAAGCCCACGTGTAGTCCAGGTGACCCCTCGTCTGCTGCAACAGTCATGCCCCTCGCCTGCTGCAACAGTCATGTTCCTCGCCTGCCGCACTGCACTATGCCAGCTGAGCTGCCCACCTGCAGCAGCGCGTGCGGCCAGAGCGCCTTGATGGCTTTGCACAGCTCGTCAATCACGCCGTAGTACTCGTCTCCCTCCAGCCGCGGCCGCCGCTCGCCCTGCAGTAACGTGGCGTATCGAGTGCGGGCATTTGCGCCGCAAGCAGCCCCCTTGCCTTCACCTGCCAGGTGCAGTCCCCGCCCAGCACTTGACGAGCTCACTACAAAGTACAGGGACAACTCACCAGGTAGAATTTGTCCTCCACCAGCTCCGCCCGGTTGCAGCCCACATCCAGCACCACGGGCAGCGAGTGCTCCGGGTGGAAACCGCCGCCTGCCACATACAGGGCCACCTTGCCGATCGAAATGCCGATGCCTGCACCATGCCAGTGGGTTGGAGGGCGCACCGAAGCAAGGGCAACATGGGCATTGAAACGAGGGCAGGAAGAGCACCGAAGCGAAGGCAGCATTGGCATTGAGCGAGAGCAAGAAGGGGAACTCAAAGCGAGGGCGAACTGGCGGCGGCTGCCATGTTCACCAAAGCCGCTGCTCCGATCGACGTGCCAATGTCTCGAGCCCACAGCAATAAATCGTGCCAAACTGCGCACGTTAGGCAGCAGGCTGATAGCGGCAGCGCCGAATACAGATTTGATAGCGTTTTCCAGCCCTCACCGTTTGTGCCCAAGTCTCCCAAAAGTGCCCACACAAGGCAGCAGGCCGAGGCTAGCAGCAGTGCCGAATACGGATGCGAGAGCGCTTCCGGCCTCACCGTTTGTGCCCAGGTCTCCCAGGCCCAGAATGCGGGAGCCGTCGGTCACAACAATGATCTGCACGTTGTGGCTGGGCCAGTTGCGCAGCACCTGCAGGGGAGGGCGGCAGCAGCATCGTGCCTGAGGCTGGTTTCTGCAAATATGCAGCCAGCCTGCCAGCCCCACAATGCGTGCCCGCCCGTGCCCACCCCACAGCATTGCGCACCCCACAGCGTCTCCCCACCTGTGCCCACCCCACAACCCTGCCCACCCTCTCCCAACCAACAGCGCCTGCCCACCCAGCGCCCCTTGCCTGCTCAAACCGGCCGCGGTGGTGGAAAGCTGACAGGTACAGGCCCAGTGGGGTGCGGTAGATGCGATCGAACTTCTGGCATGCCTCTCCCACCTGCGGTGGAAAAACAAACAACAGCGGATGGGGCAGCAGTTTGCCAGCGGTCGGGCAACGGCGCCGCATGAAACGGGCGGGGTGGCTTGAGGAGGCTGCTGCAAAGCAAGGGCCTGGTCTCCAGGGTGCCTGGCTGGCCAGCCGGCATGAGATGCACGCATCGGGCACATGCATGTGTGCCTGGCCAGCTGCGCCAACGCAAATGAAGCCCAGTGCAGCTGCTGGGCTCACCGTGGGGGTGTACACAATGGGGGCCAGCTCTTCAAGGTGGTCGGTCAGCACCTGCCAATGAGAGGACACACATTGAAGGAGCCATCAGCACCAGACCACAGCAAGGGGCGATTGAATGCACCTGCCAGCGCCCAGCAGCAGCTGCCGCTCGTTGCATGCACACTGGGATGGGCAGCAGCAGCGCTTTGCAAATCAGCACCAGAATATCTGGCCAAGCAAGCAAGCTCCGCAATGTCACGCGCTTTACCAGCCTTGCGGCAGCGACAAACAGGCCCAGAGAGACAAGCAGCAACCGCTGCTCGCTTGCCTTGTAGTAGAGGCACTGGTTGGAGGAGAGCAGTTCGTTGAGGATGGAGTAGCGGTGCAGGTCGGTGTTGTGGGGCTCCCGCAGCTGGCACATCACGCGCTCCACCTGAGGTGGGAGGGAAACATAACAGCGGGAACACCTGCAGTCAGACGCATTGGCTTTTGGAGGCTCGCGCAGCTGGCACGTCACACGCTCCGCCTGCAGTTGGCGATATTTGACAGCTGGAGCAACAAAAGTACAACCGACACCACCGGCGGCAGCGGCCCCTCCAAAGTGCACGCGGCCGGATGTGTGCGCAAACTGCAAGCAAACATTGGCCTCCCACCTGCAGCTCCAGGCTCTCCACCACCGGCGGCAGCAGGCCCTCGATGTGCAGGTGCTCCCGCTCCTCCCGCCCAAAGTTGGTGCCGCGGTTCAGCCAGCTGGCCCACAGCACTGCGGCGGCACAGCATGGATGCAGCGGCACGGGTCTAACAGCGCAGCGCTGCACAATGCAGCAGGCAGCCCAGTCAACAGTGCGTGCAGCTGCGGCCGAGCGGCATGCGTACCAAACGAGCCGGCATGCTGCGTCTCATACTGAACTGGTGCACTCCTTGCCAAGCCTGTAGTACCTGCCTATCCATGCAAACCGGACTTTACTTACCCGGCGCGCCAGCTGATTCCTCCACAACTTTGATCTCCCGCTTGCGCTGCTTCCACAGCCTGCGTTTGGGTTGATGGCAGGGGGCGGGGCAGTCCTGTCGAGGCGATGCGGGTACTGCCACGCAGGCGTGACAGGGCCGTGCTGTGCAGCACCCACAAGTGCCGCACAACAAACTGAGTGAAGCCGATGCAAACAGCTGCAAACAGCGCCGCCGAAACCTGCAGCATGCCCGCTGGGGCAGCACACCCGGGGACTGCAACGTCACGGGCATGCAGGTCGGAAGCCGACTCGTTGCGCTGGTCGTGCTGCAGCGAGGTGTGGTGCAGCGACATGGCTCCAACCTGCGGCTGCTCTTCTGCACCAGATGGACGGCATGCAAGAAAGGAGGGCATGTGCAGGTCAAATCAAGCGGGGAGGGCGCCACAGTCGAGCGGCAGCGCCGCTTCCATCGCTGCTGCCGCCGCCGGCGCAGTCTAGGCTCACCCGCTCAGAAGAGTACTGTAACGCCTCGGAAGCGTGTGCTCAACGCTTCAAGCCGGCTTGTGGGGCGGGGCAACGCGAGGCTCACGCGAACAAGGTGCGCCAAAACGTGCTCCGGCGCCTGGTGCGTTTGCCGATTAGTTCACTGGTCGGAGAGGCCCGCAGTAGATCGAAGCAGTGATCGACGCCAAAGAGCGCTGCAGCTGGCGATGCCGCTTGGCCCTCACCGAGGCAGGCCGCGGCAGCAAGCTCACCCAACTTGTAAATGTCCAGGAGAGCGCAGCGAAGCGTATTCGGGGGTTTGCAGGTCACGATGCGCGGGCTCATGCAAAGCGGCGGCGGCGGCGGCACCGCCGGCGTCCGCTCGCAGCCCACACTTGTTGACGCAAAACTGGGCAGAAGTTAAGACAAGCAGCCAATTGTCTCGGCTGATTGGACCAATAATTGCAAGCTGCGCAGCACTGAAGGTGAGGCAGCCTTATGTCCGCCGCCGGTGTGTGATGCTGCCGGCGTGCTGAGCGGCAGCAAGCGGCGCTAGTGGCAGCATGGTGGTTGTGGCACAGCAGGCTGAGCAGCGCAAGGCTGGGGGCATTCAAACTGTCCACGAGGCAATCAAGCAATGAAGCCTAAAAATCAGACAGGCTGCTGCGGTCGTGCGCCGCCATGCTGATGTGGGCAGGGCACGTAGGCCAGAGCATACAGGCTGCCGCTAAGCACGGATTGTGGTGGGATGGTGGTCAGGCTGACTGCCGGCCAGCTCCTGAATGCAAATTCACTTCCACAAAGACTGGCTGCGTAGGTTGCATTGACCTGTAATGGCGATGCGGGCTCTGCTGCTGCTGCTGTTGCAAGGCTGCCGGCGGGCGCGTGCCGCATGAGCTGCCAGGTTCGCTTGCCGCTTGGCTGTGCTGCCACCACCCAGTCCAGCCTGAAGCTGCTGCGCGAGGTCATGTGTGTTGGAATGACCGTCAATTGATGCCGACCAGACAGTGCAGCTGCCACCTGCATGCGTCCCAAAACCTTGCGCCCCCTCGCCCTTGGGTGAGCCCCGAGAGCGGCCAAGGTGGCATCTGCCACTCCTGCGGCACGCTGGCAATCCTCGCCATTTGTGCGTTGCTTTGCTGGTGAGGATTAATTGTCAACCTCCTGGGAGCTCGGCAGCAGCACAGGGACGCTCGCCAGCAAACCTATCAGGTGCGCCGGCGGCAACACGCCTCCAGTGCGCGCCGCCGTCCGCAGAGTTGCGGCTCAAGGCTATTTTAAGTGATGCATGGCGTGCAGGGGTGCCGCCGCTGCCAAGCGGCCGATGCCTGCCGCCGCCGCCGCCGCCGATGTGGCTCAAGCGGTTGCCGCGATGCACTGCCGCCATCCTGCAGGGCCCGGGCATCATGGGCCGGCTGATGGGCAAAGGCAAGGTGGAGGGCGTGGCGGAGGAGCGCTGGTGGACGCCTCATGCCCTCTACACACGGGCGTTTGTGACGTCCAGGTAAGAACAGGTATCGAAAGGCTGAGCAAGGTTTGGTGGCGTCTGCTGCCGCTGCCGCTGCCGCTGCCGCTGCCGCTGCAACCAGGGGTTTGGACAGGGTGCATCCTGTGCAGCATTCCTTATGCACATGAGCTTTTACATGTCATGCCATCAAATCCAAGTAGATGGTAGGCATGGGCAAAAGCTCAACTGCCCACTTGTGCCCATTCCCGGCTCGCACCGCAGGCCCGATCCAACAGCGGTTTGGAAAAAAGCGGACTGGGAGCGTTACCACAGCAGCCAGCGCTTTGTGGACGCGCTGTTTTGCTACCTGGGCGCCCCCTCCCACATCCTGTGGTGCGAGGGAGGGGTGGGGTGGGTTGGCTGGGTGGCTGAGCAGCGTGTGCATCCGCCCTTCAGCCCCAGCATCCCACCCTCGGCAATGCAGGCGCTGCACCTGCCGCTGCGCCTGCCGCTGATCCACCAAGAAGGACATTTGCGTGCCCTGCCTCACTGTTTCCCAACCCCGCAGGAACGTGCGCTGGCCCCTGCTGTCGGTGGTGCTGGCCACCTGCCTGTGCATTCTGTACGGCATCAAAGTGGTGGCCTGGGGCCTGCCCAGCTGGCAGAATGGAGACGACTACCGGCTCAGCTTCCAGCTCTGCTCCTTTGCGCTGTCGCTCATCCTCAGCTTCCGCGTCAAAGTGGTGAGGATGGCTTGCACGCCATCGGCACACCTGGCGTGCTGGTGTGGAACAGCGGGCAGGCGGCTGCCCCTGATCTGCGCAGAGTTGGCCTGTGGCTGCAAGCTGGGGATGGGCCAGATGCATGCCAACAGAGCCCTCTTCTTTGTGCTGTGGCCGTAGGGCTACGACCGTTGGTGGGCAGCCAGGCAGCAGTTTGGCAACCTGCGCACTGGTGCCTGCACCCTGGCCTGCATGGCACGCAACTACCTGCACCGCAAGCACCCTGCCCTGGCGGTGAGTGGACGCTTCCAACTCGTCCTGTGCCTGCTGAAGGGCATGCTTCGCACTGCGCAGGCATCGGATGGGCAGCCGTTTGATGCTGTCCGTAAATGAAGCTGCTCATCTGACTCGAGCTATCCCTCGCCCCGCTGCAGGAGGAGTTTGTGCGGTGGGGCGTGGTGTGGTTATACGCCATCAAGCAGGTGAGTCCAATTGTGCAGCAAGTACAGCAGGCACAGCGTGCGGCGCCAGCACGTGTGCGGCCACCCTAGCCAGGCACGGCGGGTGCAGCAGCAGCTTTGCTCTGCTCTGCCACACCTGCTCGCACAATGATTGGGGCAGCCGCGCGGCAGACCAGTCAATGTCCCTAACGCAGCGGCGATTTGGTTCTTGCCCGTCCATACATTCCACAGACTGTGGACTATGCGCCTCAGTTGGACGCGCCTGCCGCCGCACTGCTGAGCGAGGAAGAGTTGGCCGTGTGCACCACATCCCACAAGCCGCGCCAGCTGGCGGCCTTCAAAATGCAACACCTGCTGGCCGAGGCCGAACCGCACATCCCGCACTCCGTGGTAAGCGACCAACTGCTCATTGCTTGGTATGTCAAGTTGGTGTGCTGGCTGACCGCTGTGCTGCGCCAATTGACTCAGCCCGGGCTGCGCCCTCCCCCGTCCTGCCCATCATCAGATGCTGGCGATGCAGGAGCAGTGGGGCATGGCGTTCAGGGCAGCCGGCGACATTGGGCGGCTGCGCCACCAGCCGGGCCCCGTGGGAGTGGCGATGCTGTCCACCGGCTTCGCTTTCATCTGGCTGGTGAGCCTCGTCTGTAGTCTGTGTCACACCATGCTGAGTTGTGCGCAGTATTGCTGTTCGTCCTTCCTTGCTCCCGGCTGTCCACTGGCCATCAACGACTCTGCCCTGCCTGCTGTGCGCAGCTGCTGCTCAACCTTACCTACACCGACGGCGCCAGCGTGGACAGCTTTGCCATCCTGCTGCCCGGCTTCTTCGTGGCCCTGCTGATCCTGGGGGTGGACGAAGTGGCCAGGTGGGTGCTGCCCGGTGGCAGCTGATTACGGCTGTCCGGTGCTTGCAAGCAACCGCTGCGGCCAGGCTGCATGGGACACGAGCTGCTAGTGCAGCTGCTACTGCAGCAGCTGCCCTTGCTGACCCCACACCTGCCCACCCCGCCTGTTTGTGCACCCTACCTTGCAGCCAGCTGGAGGACCCGTGGCGCCTGCTGCCCATCCAGGGCCTGGTGGACATCGGCATGAAGGACATGCAGGCGTGAGTTGTGCGGTGGCGGTGCGGTGGTGGTGGTGGGGGGGGGGATGCTGTGCTGTTGTGCTGTTGTGCTGCTGTGCTGTAGCCGTGCGAACATTCTCCTCGGTGCCTTCTCCAGTGCGGCAGCAGGGCACATGCTAAAGCCCAGCCGCCGGTGGCGTCCGCCGTTCCACCGCCGCCGCCACTGGCGCTTGCCGAAATGCATCCCTGCCCTGCCCTGCCAACGCCGCCTGGTCTGCAGGATGGTGTCTGAGCACGAGGCCTGGTGCAAGCTATGGCCGCCGGCTGCCAAGAAGGAGGAGCGAGTGGATGGGGTGGATGGCTGAGCAACGAGTGCTGGATGGGCGCATGCCTGCTGGGCAGAGAGCGCCCCAGGCACGGGCGGCCGGGTGGCTCGAAAAGCACATCACATACACTGGTGGCTTCTTGATTTCATTGCTTTCTTCCCCTGGGCCACTGTGGTTTCGATGTTTGATTGTAACACCTTGCGGCTGCCCACCAGCCACAGACAAGCGGCACCCACTAGGTCAGTCGGTTGCAGCTCAGCCAGGAGAGGTGGGGGTACATGAAGGCACCCAGCGGTGCATGTCTGCTCGCAGGTTGGCACAGCCCGTCCTTCAATGGCCCCATGCATCCCAAAAGCGACCCGTTCAATCGGGCCCCACAACCTGGGGTGGAGATGGAATGCAAGGAGCGGCCGGACCCCGCAGGACCTCCAGGATGTGACCATGCGCTGCGGGATCCGGCTGCACATGCAGCTTGAGGCGCTGTGTGTTGCAGGCTCCCATCCTTCAGCAGCACACGTGCAGCTAAAATGCGTGGATTGGGCAGCGCAACTTGGGGACTGCATTGCGCTGGGAGGCTCCTTAGCGCCACGCCGGCGGCGATTACCTGGCAGCGGGCAGAAGCAGCTGCGGCGGCAGCTACCCCTGACCGCTGAGCCGTGAGGGGCGCATAATAGGCCCGGGTCCAAGCCCTGCGACCCATTATCGACAGCGATTCCATTCAAATCGCAATCGTTCAGCCTCCGACCGCCCGTCTCAAGGAGAGCGGCGCCGCAAGCTGCTGCCGCCGAGCCCAACCAGTGCCCCCCGCTCCTGTTCTCGATTTTTTAGTTGCCTAGGGAGCGCTTGCAAGTGAAAGGGGTGAGTGCCTCGCAAGGGGGGACTGCCGGCGCGCGGCCCGAGCGCTCAGGGGCTCTGCGCTCCTGCATACAGCGCATTCACAAGTAGCGGAGGCCGCCAATTAAGCTTTCGCCCCTCCAGCGCCGCCGCATCCCGACCGCCGACCGCTGCCGCCGCCGCTGTGGCTGATCGCCATACCACGTTGTGCTATCTGGCTCACATTGCGCAGGCCGTTGTTAGGATGCGCCGCCGGGACAGCACTCCCACCGGCCTGCTGCTCGCCTGCTGCATGGCGGCGCAGCTGGCCCAGCTAGCACTGGCGGCGCCCACGGTTGCCGCCAGCGCCGCCTCCGCCGCCGTGCTGGCTGCAGCGCCGGGCGCGCAGCTCACCATCAGCGGCCTTCAGCTGGAGGGCGACAGCACGCCCAGCAGCCTGCAGCTGCAGCGCCAGGATATCTGGAGCCCCGGCGCTCAGGTGGTGCTGCACACCGGTGCGGGGGAGGCCAGGACGGCGCCGCCGCCCACACGCTGGTTCACCGGCAGCCTAGCTGGCACACCCGGCTCACTTGCTGTGCTGGCTGTGAACCCCGATGGGCGCATGACCGGCACAGCCTCCCGCGCTGGCACAGCCTGGTCTCTCGCTACCACGTCCGCCGGCCCAACAACGGCTGCTGCGGGTGGCGCCAGGCTGGTTGGCAGCAAGGCAGCTCCCGTAGCAAGGCCGACCACAGCGGCGGCCACCCAGCCGGCAGGCCCACGCTGCGGCAACAAGGGGCGCATGGTGCCGCCGGGGCGCACTAGCAAGGCGCCGACGGTGGCCGCTGCCGTGGCCCCCAGGGTAAGGGCCTGCCGTGCCATGCAAGGAATATGCCCCTGAATGCAAGCTGCCGCTTGCAAGGCAATATGGCCGGGGCTCTGAGCTGACCACGCACTGCTGCCGCCTGCCTCTGCAGCCTGCCAGCAGCAGCCCGCTGGTGGCAACCATAGCAGTCGACACGGATGCCGAGTTTTATGCGCTGTTCACCGACGCCCAAGCCGCCGCCAACTACGTTGCCCTGATGGTCGCATGTGGGTGTTTGAGTGCTCACGGCAGGCGCCTTGCAAAGGCCGCCAGTTGGCGGGTGATGCAGGCCGGTTGTGCACTGCTGCTGCTCACACCTGCCGGAGCATGGCGGTGCCTCCTTATTTGGTGCAGCTTGGTGGGTTTTGTTGCACAGCCCGGGCTGTGCTCTGCCCAGGCCGCCTGCAATATCTGAACACTGCCCTGACTGCGTGCCTGCCGCAGACTTGGACAACTTGTACTGGAGGGAGATTGGCGTCCACATCAAGCTGGGTAAGATGCCGCAAGCAATGGCCGCCTGCCCTGCAGGCACAGCCATGTGTGTTGCACCATGCAGTGCATCATGCTGGGGCTGAAGCAGTAACGATGCAACGATAGCATCCAGGCAGCTACCAATGCATCATGTGCCCCAGCAGCTGCACCTGGCCCGATCGTGTCAAGCAGGCCACCTTGAGCTGCGGCCCAACAGGACTGCCGCCGACTACCCCACAGCCTATAAGCCAGTCAACCTGCTGCGCGCTGGGCAAGGCCTGGTGAGCACAGCATGCGCACAGCGTGTTGGTGGGGTGCATGATGCATGTATGTAGTAGGCTGGGCTGGGCCCCTAGCTGCCCCGCTGCCCTCCACGCTTTGGCTGCCGCCTGCGCTGCCACTGACCGAGCAAGCAACACTTCTGAAACTTTTGCAGAGGGCGGTGATGAACTGGTGGAATGCAAACCGGCGGGACGTGCCCCGCACAGTTGTGATGTACCTCAGCGGGCAGCGGGGCGTCAAAGATGTGGTGAGCCTGCTTCTTGAATGCAGCACATTAGCAGGGCGCCGGCATTGGGCGACTGTCGTGCCACCTTCGCGTTGCGCTGGTGCTGGAGATGTGTTGCTGCGGAGAGCAGGTTAGGGCTACGCATGACTGAGCTTACGCATGTCAGAGCTTACAAGGTGCAAAACCTGCAGTGGACTGTCTCAACCATGTCTGCCTGCTGCTCCTGCCTGGTCTGGCGCCAGGGCATGGCATGGGATGAGGTGCTGTGCGACTGGCACCGAGCCAAGCAGGATGAAGACCCAACCGACAACTGGGCATATGGTGAGCTCGCTGGGTGGCCGCCTTGCAGGCCTATACTGGCTGCGGGCATGCGGGCATGCATGCATGCGGTAGAAAAGGCCGGTCAGCAGCTGGATCCGGCAGGGTACGCAGTAACTGTGCCTCGGTGCAGGTGCACATTTGCCCATGTTCAACAGAACGTTTATCTGCTCTGACCCCTGCCCCAGGTTTCATCTCCAACATCAAGGGCACCTTCACCTGGAACGGCATTGTGAGTAGTCTGGTGCAGCTTATGGCTGCCGGTAGCAGTGTGGGACTGCTTGCAAGTGCATCATGCAACCTTTTGACCAATGTGCTGCTCCCGCTTCCCTGCCGCAGAACCAGCCCACAGTGGTCAACCGAGATGTGTTCAACTTTGCACACGGTGAGAGCAGGGTGGCAGCGGCTGCCCTGAATGCACGCATCTGCTCTGTGTGCAGCGCATGCTACACCAAGGGGTTTGAGCCCTGCATGCAGCCTGCTGGCTGCCACTCTGGCGCCTACTCGGTCTGCGTTGCTGCCCCCTGCCTTGCAGAGTTGGGCCACAGCTTCGGGTCGCCTCACACCCACGAGGTGTGCATACTGATTTGACACTTGTGAAGTACAGGCATACATGGCACTGCACAGCTGCCAAGAGGCTGGGCTGTTGCTGAAGGTTGATCAGTAGCTGGGCTGGACCGTGCAGGTTGGTGAGCATCGGCGAACAACCATACAGCTGCTGACACGCACGCCCTGTCATTCCTCCCACCCGCCGCAGTTTTGCAACATCCTGGGCAACCCAAACACGATTGGTGAGCGGGCTGCTGGGAAAGCGGAAAGGTCGGCTTACCTTTGCAACATTGCTAGAGGAAGGGAACACCTTTGTACAGGACTGTGTGGGTAGAAGTGCAGGAGAAGCCATTGACAGACCTGCCATCTGCTGGGCAGTGCCTCTCCTGCTTGCTAACCAGCTGCTTTCTCTGCCCCGCCTTAACCATTCACAGACGACTGCGTCCAGTCTCAGGGCTACTATTTCCAAGGGCAGGACAGGCCGGTGTGCCCGCAGCCCAATGGCTTTGGCATCCTGCCAAACTGCACCGCCAAGCCCACAGCGGCCGGCGGCGGCCCCGGAACAATCATGGGTGAGCGGAGGGAACGTTTGCACGTGGTCGCCCTGGCTGCCTGGTTGCGCTGCAACGTGTGGATTTTGTGGGACACTGGGTGCATCGCTCCCTACAGCCGGCATGCCTGCTTGCGGCAGCATGTGCGCCTCCGGTGCCACACCCCCGCATCCATACACATCGGCAGCATGCCCTTACTGCAGGCTATTGCGACGAGTTGAAACCAGACTACGAAAAGAACGTCGCGCTGACCTTCGGTCTGAACCACCCCTGTGAGAGGCTGCCTGCCCTACACGCCGCCGCTTCTTCAGCCTCCTGCACACATTGGCAAGCCAACCGAGCCCCCTCTCAAGCAGCCCACCTAGCCCCCGCCACCTCTGACCGCCCATGCAGGCGGCAACGAGCCAGACCGTGTGGTGAAAGTGATGAAGGCGCACGTGGCTGATCGAGCGGTCGCCTTCCCTCAGTGCTTCCAGCCCGTGCCACCCTCCAGCCCCCCACCACCTAGCCCCCGGCCCAGCCCGCCGCCCCCCATGCCCCGCCCGCCACCCTCCCCTGTGCCAACGAGCGGCAGCTGGACCGTCCCGATGCTCGTGACAGCACTGCCCTACACATCGACCGTCGTTTCGGTGAGCGGGCTTGAAGGGGGCTGGCTGCAGTGCCGGTCACTGGATCAGCATGCCGCTTGCTCTGCTGCTGCGGTTTGGCTGCATGGCGGGTCATGCATGGGTTCTGCACCGCTCTTCGATCGCCCCACACAACCGCTGGAGTGTTTTACCCAAAACCATTTACCAAAGAAAGAATTGTATGCTGCCATCCTTTGCCCGCTGTCCTGCAGGGCTGGATCAGCAGCGGGCAGGTCCCCATGTATTGCAACGACACAGCCACACCGCTGGACAAGAGCGGCACACGCCTCGCTCCCCGAGGCATCAAGGTGTTCAGGTGAGAAGCTAACTTAGAAGACTCTTGAAGACAGCTGTGCCCATTTGTCTGTGCCACACGGCAGGGTGGACTGGTGCAGCACCTGTGCCATACGCCAGGGTGCACTGGTCGCAGCACGGGACCACTGTAGCAGCACAGCTAAAAGGTTGGGTGCCTCCATCAGCTGCTCCCAACCTTTTAGCTGTGCTGCAACAACCACCCGCTCTGCCCCTTGGAGCATGGGAAGTTGGGCGCCTGCTTGGGGCGGCAGGGTGCCCCCTGCTGGCATGCAGGCGGTGTTGCAGCTCTGGTGTGGGCGCATCCACTCTGGTACTGCAGGCGTTGGCCCGCCCCGTTCACAATCCACAATGCCATTCAAGAGCTCACCCAGCCTCCCTGTTTCACTCCATCTCTTGCCCTTGGCAGGTGGCGCTCCAGCGCAAGTGCCAAGGGCACCTTGACGGTGCACAGCTGCGGCCTGACCACAAAGGGCAGCCCGACTGTGTCGGTTCGTGCCACCTCGAATGCGCCCAACCCGCTGGCGGGGCCGTGGAGCTGCGAGGGGTGAGTTGGGTGGTGCGGCAGGTGCAGGTGCACACTGTGTGGCGCTGTTCAACTGGAAAGAGGGAGACAGAGAGCAAGCTGCTTGGCTGGGGACACTGGCGCTGCTCAGCCGCCACTGCCACGTGCCTTGCCCGCCCCTCCTTGAACCCTGCACCATCCCTGCTTTTGCCTTGCTGCGCCAGCCCACCACAGGCTGCTAGCTTCCAGCAACCTGCTGCCCGCCCTCGTCTGCCCACATCGCTGCTCCCCCGCCCCTCCCCTGCCCACCGCAGTGCCGCCACCAGCGGCTGCGGCAGCCAGGGCGCCGGCTTCCGCCTGGTCGTGCGCCTGCGGCCCAACACGGTGTATGACATCCTTGTAGGCAGCCAGGGCACCATCAGCCCTCAGTACAGGGTTTCTATCACCGCTCAGGACGGCACCCTGGTGCCGTGGCCCGCTCCGGCCGGCTCCTGGCGCTACCCAAACCCCATTCCCAGCCTGCCTTTTACCACGTCGGCCTTCAGCGTGAGTGGCGTGCGCAAAAGGTGGCAGCGGGGTGCGCTGTGCTGCCGGCTGCACTCCTAGCATGCTGGGGCCTGCCATTGGGCCCATGCCGCGCTGGTGTGATTGTTGGTTGGCCAGCGCTGCGTGCGCTGTGCTGCCTCCTGCACCTCACTGCGCTGCCTCCATGCCCCTGCAACTGCTTCTCCTCCCACACATGCAGGTCTTCTATGACAACACCGTGCCTGCTGACTGCAACAACCTGGCCCTGCGCACAAAGGACGCCATCACCAAGTACACAGGGCCCACACGTGTGTTCAGGTGCGTATCAGGGCCCACACGCGTGTTCCCGTGCGGTGGCACGCAGTGCGATGGCCTACCACCAGCCTGCTTGGGCAGTGATGTAAGGTTTGGTTGCTGTCGCGTTCAAGGCAGCCTGCATTGACTGATGCGTGCCGTGCAGTGCGGCGGGACTCACCTGCACCCTGGTTTGCGCACTCTAGCAAAGCCTGCCCGCGCTACATGCCGCTATCCACACCAGCCACCCAGCATGCCGCTCTCCATCGCAGGCTGTTCATGGGCACCAGCGGCAGCCTCAACATCAACTCCTGCTCGTACTCGCGTCTGGGAGATAAGCCCAATGTGTCGGTTCGCGCCACCACCAACCGCGCGGCGCCACTCGACGGCCCCTGGCAGTGCGTTGGGTGAGTGAGGCATCTTGGTGTGCTGGCCATTGCTGTAGATGGAGAGGGGTGGGGAGAGGGAGAGTCGGCAGATTTTAGCAAGCGCCAGGGTGTTTCGCTGCTGCTTGGAGGCAAGTTGCCTGCCCCGCCTGCCTGCCGCCATGTGCTGCACTTGTCCCTGACTGCACTGCTCACGAGCTGCCCCGAGCGCTCCCCATCCCCTCGCAGCCTGCCCCGCACCGCCGCCGGCAGCGGGTGCGGCACGGGCACCAATGGCTTCAATGTGACCATCCCTGCGGTCGCCAATACATACTATTACATCATCGTGTCGCACACCAACACCGCCGGAGCGCCGCTCCTCAAGCTGAGCGTGAAGAAAACCTGAGCCTGCTCTACAGCTGATACGCCAGCGCAGCAGTTGATACCGTTGGGCCAGCCGACTGGAGGCGGCAGCCGCAGCCACACAGGAGACTAGAGAAGCTAGCGAGCGTGGACAAAACTGCCGCACCACAAACCACACAGGAACCGCAGGAGCGCATTTGTTCCCCTCACACTCTTTTGCATGCATCCTCCTAACATAGCCAGATCTGGCTAGTGCACTGCACTCGTGCATCACCACCCACCTGCCACCACCTCAGGCCGTTCTGCCTTCCTTTTTCACCCTCGCCGCACCAGCCGTCATTTGCTGATTTACCAAGCATTGGTTGATTCTTCCTCCTCCTCAAGGTTGCTGCCTCTTGTCCAGGACGCAACCGTTTTTTCAACCGCACTCCCCCAGCTCACCACTTTTCCCTGCATGGGCGGCAACGCCCGGCCGCATTCTTGATCCCTCTATCATGTTTGCCCCATGCCTGAACCCACCCCCTTGCATTCGTGTGCCATTTGGTACTTCCACTCCTTCTTGTTTTCTAGTGCGCCATGTAACGCAAAAGAAACAAAAGAGCACTCAACTGGGAGTTGCTAGCCGACAACTGCATTGCAAGCTGCCGGCGAGGCCTGGTTTGTTGTACTGCGGGGATGCAGGGGCAGGCAGTGACAATCGAGGCAGCATCGATCGCAGGTACTTAGCTGTAGAAACTTTGCCTTTGGCTGAAGCCGACGAGAGACTTGTGAGCGACAGCCATGTGCCCGTTGCTCAGCCGCCGCTGGCGGCGCCGCCAGGTGGCGGTCCCCCGCGGGGGACCGCCACCTGGCACATGCCGCCTCGCGCTCAAGCGCGCTGCGGTGTCTTCAGATTGTTCAATTCGCCAGGGTCGCCGGGAGCAGGACAAGGGACGCTCACAATCAGCGGCTGAAGCAGGTTTGCGGAGCGAGCAGAGCTCATCAATGCTCGCAACTGGAGCAGACTGTTGCAATGAAGCTGTCGCAATGCGTAGCCGCGGGCCCACACGCGCCAAGTCCGCTGCCGCCGCCGCCGCCGCTGCCGCCACCACTTCCCCGATTCGGAGCCTGGGTGCAGGCAGCTGGCTGTATGGGGCGAGTAATTGGCAAGGTGGAGGCGTCTGCCGAGCGCTGGTGGTCCCCCTGCGCCCTCTACACACGGGCGTTTGTGACGTCCAGGTAAGGCACGCATTGAAAGTGCAAGCAAGGTTCGGTTGTCTGCTGCCGCTGCTGCTTCCGCTGCTGCCACTGCAGCAGGGGATTCGGACCGTTTGCCTGCCTGTGTATCAGCCCTAATGCACGTGAGCTGATACAAGTCAAGTCCTCCATGCCACGCAGATGGCCAGCATTGGGCAGAATGTTCACATCCACTTGCATGCCCACGTGCGCTCATACCCCACTTGCACCGCAGGCCCGACCCAACGGCAGTTTGGAAGAAGGCCGACTGGGAGCGGTACCACAGCAGCCAGCGCTTTGTGGATGCGCTCTTCTGCTACCTGGGCGCCCCCTCCCACATCCTGTGGTGCGTGGGTGGGCTGCGACCGCTGCCGCCTGCCACCTGACGTGTGCCCTGCTAGGCAATGCCCTGCTTGCATGCGCTGTGATGCTGTCTGATGGCCCACCTCTGAAGGGCCTGCACCACCGCCACATGGTGATGCATCCGCCTGCAGGAACGTCAAGTACCCACTCTTTTCTCTAGGAGTGGCCACCTGCATCTGCATCGTCTATGGCATGAAAGCAGCCGAGTGGAACCTGCCACAAGTCAACCGCAACGGCTACGCCATGACCTCCTTCTCAATCTGCTCGTTTGCCATGTCGCTCATCCTCAGCTTCCGCATCAAATTGGTGAGGCCAGCAGCTGTGTATGTAGGGCTCGGGGATTAGAGCGGGAAAGGGAGGGAGGCAGGGCAGGGTATGCACCGATACACCAACCCTTCCCGCTGGCTCAGGCAAACCCAGCTTGTTGCAACCACAGCCCTCCCCTGCAGCACTTGCACCAGCAGTGTTGCCTGCCATCCAGCAGTCAAGTTCTGGGGCGTGTTTGTACTCCATTCTGCCCCGCAGGGCTACGACCGCTGGTGGGCGGCGAGGCAGCAGTTTGGCAACCTGCGCACTGGTGCCTGCACGCTGGCCTGCATGGCACGCAACTACTTGCACCAGGCGCACCCTGCCCTGGCGGTGAGCATAGCTTATTGGGTGAGCTGCCACGCGCATGCAACTGACGCGGTCGGCGGGCAGCGCTGCTTAATGGCTGGTGACCTGGCGTTTTACACACCCTGCCGCAGAACGAGTTTGTGCGCTGGGGCGTGGTGTGGCTGTACGCAATCAAGCAGGTGGGACCCTCGCAGCAGGCACAGCAGGCACAGCAGGCATCACAGGCACACTTATAAAGCCCTGCGCAGTGACAACCATGCAATGATAGGGTGGTGCGGCAATGCAGCAGCCTGTTGCATTTTACCCACCAGCTTACATTCACACTTCCACTGACCCACAACCTGACCTACAGACCATTGACTATGCGCCCCGGCTGGATGCGCCTGCCGCCGCTCTGCTGAGCGAGGAAGAGTTGGCCGTGTGCACCACATCCCACAAGCCGCGCCAGCTGGCGGCCTTCAAAATGCAACACCTGCTGGCCGAGGCCGAACCGCACATCCCGCACTCGGTGGTGCGTCAGTCATACGTCACCATGCTTGTGCTGTGGCTGACCGCTCCCTCGCCCACCAAACAACCCTAACCGACGCTGTTGCATGCGCTGCGCCCTTCCCTGCCCTGCCCACCAGATGCTGGCGATGCAGGAGCAATGGGGCGCGGCCTTCAAAGCAGCCGGCGACATTGGGCGGCTGCGCCACCAGCCGGGGCCTGTTGGAGTGTCGATGCTGTCCACCGGCTTTGCGTATATCTGGCTGGTAGGCTTGCCCGATTGGGTTCATTGCTTGCAAACTTAGCATGCGCCTGTCGTATAGCGCTGCAAGGAATAACAAAGGCTTTCTGTCTTGCTGCGCTCCCCAGTATTTCTGCCGTGGGCGTGGCTTCATTGCCCTGGCCCAGCTCTGCATGCACACTGCCGCCCTCTGCCGCAGCTGCTCCTCACGTTAACCTTCACTGGCGGGGCATCGGCAGACAGCTTTTGCGTGCTGCTGCCCGCCTTCTTTGTCGGCCTGCTGATCCTAGGAGTGGACGAAGTGGCCAGGTGGGTGGTGCCTGGGGGCAGCTGGTCATGGCTGTCCAGTGCTTGCCAGCCATAGCTGCGACCAGGCTGCGCGGGACATGGGCTGCCACCGCAGCTGCTGCTTCAGCTACTGCACTGACTGACCCCACACCTGCCCACCCTGCCTGCCCACTTTGTGTGTGCCATGCAGCCAGCTGGAGGACCCGTGGCGCCTGCTGCCCATCCAGGGCCTGGTGGACATTGGCATGAAGGACATGCAGGCGTGAGTGGTGCGGTGGTGGTTGGGCTGTTTGCATGAGGGGTGCTGTGCGGTGGCTGTGTTGTGGCTGGATCGTGACAGCTCCCGCAGCTTGGCGGCCTGGCCCGAGCATGACTGCTGAACGTGCAAGGGGTTTGTGGGGGAAGGCATTGCCCAAATCTTGGGCCACCCCTTGCCAGCAGCTGTTGCAATCAGGCCTCACCGCTGCTCGCCCTGCAACTCCCGCCTTCGCAGCATGATCTCTGAGCACCAGGCCTGGTGCAGGCTGTGGCCGCCGGCTGCTGAGAAAGACGAGGACAAGTATGGGTTGGAGGAAGTCTGAAATAACCCATCGAACGAACCGACTACTCGTGCATTTGAGCTTGCAATCAACATTTGATTTGATTCATGATGACCAGATTTGATGCAGGGAAAACTGATATGGCACATGCTTGTTCGTGTACATTAGCCAAGCGAGGGAGAGGGAACACACAGCGGCACTGCACGGACAAGGTGGCAGGCTGGCTGTGCTAGGAGTGCTGCAAAGCTGTGCTGCCTGGCTAACGGGTGGTCCAGCAGCGGTGTGGCGCTGGGGGCAAGAGCACCGCCCCGTGCTGCTGTGGCTATTGGTTCTGCTGCTATCTTGGTTCTGCTGCTATTGCTGCGGGTGTGCCGCGGCGGGCCTCACGCACTTGCGTATCGCTTGGCCCACTCTGCTGCTGTCCGGTCGTGCGCTTCGCGGTCCGCCAGCTGCAAGCAAGGCAGAACGGGGTGGTGGGACGGAGGCATCAGCTTCCATGGCATTGTGTTCAATACAGGGCGCACATGCATCTGCATCAACGGGTCTTCAACAAGGAAGCAAGGGCAAGCACCATCACGGCCCGCACGCCGCAAGCTGCTGGTGCCATGCACTCCGCAACAGCTCACATACTGCTGCGCGATGGCTGCCACCAGAGGGTCGCCTGCAGTAGGGCAGCGGCAAACACGCGCTCAGGCCACATACGTACACTCGCAGGCACCCAAGCGCCGCACTGCATATGCTGCTGACCCCTTGCAGGCAGTGTTGCGCTGCACAGCAACACCGCTGCCGCAAGCTGCTGCGCCACTTCTGCCTGCTGCACAGCACACGGAGAGGTTTGGCGTTCTTGGGCAGCCCACGGCAGTTCCCCATGCCCCCCTCACTTGGGTTGGGGTCTGTGAGCAGCGAGCAGATGGACAGCAGCACCTGCGGCAGGCAGAGCACGTACAGATGCGTCAGCGCCAGTCAGCCTTCAGCGCAACGCATGACATGGCCGTAGCCATGTCAGCCTGCCCCAAGCACATTGCACCGCAGGCCGGCTGCGCACTGATCAATGCAGCAAGCACCCAGCCCCCTTGGCACGCCCATCCCTAAACAGCCTGTCGTGCCTTGGAGATGGTGAGCGCGGGGCTCCACTGGTCCTTCAGGATGTCCAGGCAGATGCCGCCCTGGCTGTTGATGTTGCAGTGGTAGATGCGGGTGCGGAAGGTGACCTGCACAACGCGGATGTGGAGGGCAGCAATCGACGCATGGGTGGCAGCAATGGCAGAAGGCAACCGTAGGCGGCAGCCGCCCACGCTGTTGCGCCTCCTGGCACAGCCGCACACCTTGGGCGGCTTGAATGGGTAGTCTGGCGGGAAGTGGATGTCCAGGAAGTAGATGCCGCCCGCATATGGCGAGCCTGCGGCATGCAACGCGTCTCGCAGGCGGCGCTGAGCGGCGGCGGCGGCAAGCTGGCGGCAGCTGCCGGCGGCAGTGCGCCGCACCGCGGAGCCACTGCGACCGCCCAACACTTCTGCACCCTTCCATCTGCTCACCCGAGGGGCCCATGATGGTGGAGACCCACTCGTAAATATTGTCGCCCTTGGGGCCCGCCGAGCAGTTGCAGGGCGGGTCCAGGCTGATCTCCGCCAGCTCCTTCTGTATCCGCTTGGCGCTGGCGCTGAGCTTGGACATCCTGGCTAAGCGGCGGCCGAAGTGCGACTCACAGCGAGCGGAAAGAGGCGGGGAGGGGCTGGGCGGCACGAGCAGTGGCCAGCAGGACTACAGGCTAGCGAATGGCTGCCGCCGATAGCCGCCCGGCTGCATGGCGGGCGGCGGCGCCAGGCGGCACAGCGCGCCGCCGTTCAAAATGCCGCACCCCCACTCCGGCTGCGTTATCCTTACAGCAGCATGAGGCAACCAATGTCGCACCGAAACAACCCAACAGTTATCAGTGGAGAGTCACGCGCACGCTGGTGCGCCAGCCCCAGCCGGCAGTGCCTCCAGAGCTAACGGGCCGCTCCTTCCCGCGCAAGGGGTCAGCACGCAGCGCACCATGCCCCGATGCGCTGCCTGCCGTGCCGCCTTTTGTTATTGTCTCTGGTGCCGCTGCCCACCCCAAGCTGTTCCAGGCGATGCCAGTGCTGCCGCTGCCCCCCTGCCGCTCGCCCCCAGCCATGCTGCCAGCGCTGCCGCCCAAGGCCCCAAGCGCTGCCCTAGCCACTCGCTCCGCCGCCAAACTTTCCATCCTGCTCGGTGACCCGCCGAGCCGAGGCACCTCTGCTGCTGCTGTGTGCACCGCGCTGCCGCCCCTTACGCTGCCCCCGCTCGGCCCGCCCCGTCATGGGGAGGCACCCACCACTGGCTGGCGATTGGCCATTGTTTGCTTCAGCCTGCGCTCAGCGGAGCAGATGGAAGGAGACGTTCAGTCCAGCGAGCGGGGGAGAGGGAGGGCAGAATGAGTTTGCTGCAATCTGTGGCGGGACACACGGCATACATCGACCAGGCCTCAAACATGCCATCTCAGTGGGCCATTGCTTCTCCCGCCACTTCGATGGGGGCCGACTGGCCCTGCGCCCTGCGCTGCCACAGCGTGCTCACCAGGTGTCGTACGAGGCCAGCAGGTTGGCGTTCTCCCGCCTGTACACCTCCAGCTTCTTCTTCATCGACTCCAGGGCCGCCTGAGGAGGGTGGGCAGGGCAGGGCAGGGCAGGGTGGATGAAATGGGGAGGCGCATCGCCAGCTAAATTGTGCAGGTCGCATCGAGCCGAGTGCAACACGGCGCCGTTTGGATGACAGCACCCCCTGACTGATCGACAACCTCAGCAGGCATTGCACCCTCAGCAGGATGGCCCGACGCATTGCACACCTGCGAGCCAGAGTACGCCTCGTCCGCCCGCGCCTTGGCGGCGGCCGCCTCCGACAGCGCGGTCTGCGACCCGAGGGGAGATGCAAAGCAGGCATGGTTGCCAAAGAAGCAGCACAGGCGTGTACAGTGGCACATTGACAGGTGGGTCGAGCAGCGGACGGCAATGGCAGATGCATGCGCCAATAGCATCCCAGGCGCAGACGCACTACTATGTCGTGTCTCATGCCTCCAACCCAACTTGGTCAGCCAAGCGCCAGGCCCATGGTTAACCCACCTCCAGCTCATCGGCACGCCTCTTCAGCGCCTTGGCCTCCTGCTGCGCCGCCAGCTTGCCGCTCTCCTCCTCCTGCGCCATTTGGCAGATGGGAAGAGAAAGGACGAGGAAGCTGAGTTGGAGCCAGGCAGGCTGTGCTCGATAACACTAGGAGGTATCGCGTTCATATCACACCGACATGTTGTCCCAGCAGCTGGTCGTAGTCTGGAATACCCCACACCTCCAGCACGGTAAGTTGCCCGCCCGCCCTCCCCTGGCCTCACCTGCAGGCGCGCCAGCGCCTCGGCCAGCAGCCCGCTCTTGTCCTGCTGCTCCCGCAGGTGCCCGCTGCTCAGTGCCGCCAGCTCGCTGCGAAGCTTGCTGGCCCGCACCTGCTCCTCGTTCAGCTGGGCCCTGCTTGTTGCAGGGACGGGCAAAGCGATGGCATGATTCAAGTTGGTACACATGCATATGGGTATGCTCACATGCAATCAGATGTTGCTGCGAGCAGAAGGCAGGAGAAGCAGGGAGCTGCGCACGCCGACATTGGGTTGGGGGAGGTGGGCAGGCACGCACATCTGTGTATCTAACAAGTATCCCTCACCCTTGTTGCACAGCGATTTCCACCCTCAAGCAGTGCCCATGCCCCCACCCCCTGTACCCACCTGAGCCGGGCGCAGTCGTCCTGGGCGGCCTTCAGCTCAGCGCGAGCAGTCACCTGGCCCTGCTCCGCACCTGACACCTCCTCGCGCGAGCGCGCCAGCTCCGACTGGGCCTGCGCATGGGTCACCCATGATGGGTAGCAGTAGTGCATAGAAAGGGAGGTAAGCTCCCGCTGGGGGTGGGCCCGGTGGCACAGTAACCGACCATGGCCGAAAGTGGGTTGATGGGAGCAACCGCCACGAGCCAAAACGAGAGATGTGCGCTCATCTGTGAGCCTGCGCCAGCCAGCTGCGCCCGCCAGCCAGCACCCCCCAACCAACAGAGGCATCACACCTGCGCCACGCGCGCCTCCAGGCTCTTCACCACACCTTCCAGCCGCCGCTTGTCGGCCGCGGCAGCCGCAGCCTCATCCTCGCTCTTAGCGCACAGCAGCTGCAGCGCATCCTCCAGCTCCTGAACATTGCGGAGGGGGTTTGATTGGAAGTGCACAAGTCAGAAGGAGGATGACCGGTAGTGGCAGTCAAAGCAGCTGCAGCGTGTCCTCCAGCTCTTGAGCAGAAGGGGGTGTTAGTGGGAGTGCAAGCTCAGGGGAGCAGCAGCGAAGGCCATACAGCTGCAACGCAACCTCCATCTGCTGACTTACACAGTGAGCCAGCCCAACATCGACTTGCCTTGACCCGCAGGCCTCCCCGCGCCAGCTCCACCTTCCGACCACTCACGCCCAACTACAGTGGGAAGCATTCTGAGCACAGCAGGGCCTGAACTTGCCTTGGCCCGCAGGTCGCGCCGAGCCAGCTCCACCTCGCGCTCATCCGCCTCTCCCTGCAGACCCTTGCAGCGTCGCTGCCACGCGCCGGCCTCCTCAGCGGCGGCCGCCGCCTCCTGGCGGGTGCAGCACAGCTCAGCCTCCTTCTCCTGCGGTGTGCGTATGAGAAGCATGTGGGGGATGGTCAGGTCGCTGGGAGATGCACAGCCATGCGGCTGTTTACCTGCGCCATGCTATGACAGGAGGTGCCAACGCACCCACCACACTCCAGCACACCAACCAGCACAAACGAGCACCAGCCCGCCATGCTGCACCCTCCCGCCTCAACAGCCTCACCCCCGCGCCCTCGCACCTGCCGGCCGGCGGCCGCCTCGTCGCGCTGCCGCCGCGCCTCGTGAGCCTCGCCCCTCAGCGTCTCCACCTGCGCCTCCAGCGCCTCGCCGGCCGCCTCCTTCTCACGCACCGTCTCCATCAGCAGCTTGAAGGCGGCCTGGGTGTCGCCCAGCAGCCGGTGCACCTCCTGTGGGTGCCAGGGGGGCCAGCAAGGTTGGGATCGTGATGGGGGTAGGCAACAGGTCGGCATGGTATGACCAGGTCAACAAATCTTGCACAACGCTGTGTTGGACTGCATTCACCTGCATTCGCATGCATTCGCATGCAATCACCTTGCAAGCAATGCTCCTCAGCCTTCCCACACCACACACCACACCACACCTGCAGCTCCTGCTGCGTCTGCTCCAGCTCGGCGCTCAGCTGCGGCACCTTGGCAGCCTGCCTGGACAGCTCGCCCAGCTGGGAAGCAGGGAATTGGAGGGCAGGAGCAGAAAGGTGCACGATGTGATGCCGCCGAGCAGAGCGGTGGGCAGAACAGGGGAATAGTGACCAGGCAGCGAAATACATGGCACCTGCTGCTTGTGCAGGGGCGCTCTCGCCTATCGAACCCACTCAACTTCAATCAGACAAACCTGCAAGCAACCCTCACGAGCCCTGCCGCCCAGCTCAGCCCAGCGCACCTGGTTGGCCGCCGCCCGCGCCTCGTTGCGCGCTGCCGCCAGCTCAGAGGTTCGCTCCTCCAGCTGGCGCTGCACCTCATCATGCTCCTCCTTCAGATCGTCATAGTGGGCCTGGGAGTGTGGGATGGACCAGCATGGTCGCAGGTTGCGGGCCTGGAATGGCTGTCCTTAAGCATGGGGCAGTGCTAGCATTGCATCGGTGATGTCGTGACGCATCCAGCAGTCACAACTGTTGGCCATGTACCTCCTTCGCGATGTAGATCGCCGCCGAGGCCTCCATGCCCGCCACCCGCTCCTGCAAGCAGCCCAGGAAGATGGCAGGTTTAGCCTCAGTTGCCGGCAGCACGTGATGCCGCATGCGCCACTCAGTGAGAAATGCAAACGGACAGATCTGTGCCTTCTTCCATGCAGTCACTTTGCCTCCCTCAGCTCACCTGCCCCACCCACCTGCAGCTCCGCCGCCTCGCGAGCCGCCTCGTCCCGCCCCCGCCGCGCCGCCTCCAGCTGCTCCTGAGCCACCAGCACATCCTGGACCTGCCGCCGCGCCGCCGCCTCGGCCGCGGAGCGCGCCTGGGTGGCAGCGTCTGCTGCGGACTGAGCCGCCCGCAGCTCCTCCTGAAGCTCGCCATTCTTGGCGCTCAGGCTACAGTGGGGAGGATGAGCAGCAGCTTAAGTTGAGAGCCAGGCTCAAGGGAGCAAGTCAGGCAGCCCTTGCTCGTCGGCTGTGGCATGCCGGCGCAGCAGGAGGGGGCAAGGCCAAGCAAGCATGGCCCCTCCCTGACTCCATGCTCCCACTGGAATGTGGGGTCACCTGGCCCCCACCAGCCCTGTCAACCCCCTTGGCCGCACCTGCGCAGGCTGGCCTCCAGCTCTGTGCACTTCTTCTGCTGCGCCTCGCGGCTGTGCTTCTCCCGGGCAGCCGCCGTCTTCAGCGCCTCCACCTCCGCCTGCAGGAATCGATGCAAAATGAACGGGCCAGATCTGCCGCGCTCTGCCAGCAAACATGATGCGCCTGGACATGGCAGCTTGCATAGCAGGGCAGCATACGGCGCACAACGGCATGCTCCTTGTGAGCATCAGCACCCCTCCAGCACTCACCAGCAGCCCCGCCTGCGACAGCCGCTCCTTGTTCAGCGCCGCATCCGCCGTGAGGCGGCCTGCAACAAGACAGTGCCGCTCCCATGTTCATCCGCAAGAACGGTCCCCTGGTTCGTGCAGCCCACCTTTTGCACCAGCATGCCACTGAGCTGCCAGGCATATCGACCCGCAATTGAGTGGCACGAAGCCATGCCTAGCCAACACGGGCACATGTTGCATGCACCAGCACCCACCGTCCCGCAGCTCGGCTGCCTCGGCCCGCAGCCCCTCCAGCTGCTGCTCCAGGCCCTTGAGGGCGACCGCCGCGTTTGATGCCTTGTCCTGTGCATGCCCCGCATCCAGCTCCGCATTCACCCTGCCAGAGAGGGTGCATGGGGTGTGACAGAGCGGGGTGGCTGGGCCTCAGCTGAACGAGCAAACCGAACCAGCAAGCACTGCCACCTCTGCCTTGCATGCTTGCTGCCATCATTACAGCTGCAAGCACTGCAGCTGCTCAGCAACTGCAAGCTGCATTACGCGCTCGGTACATGCCGCCGGCACAGACGCGCTCTGTGCAACCCACCTCACCTCAGCAGGTGCTCCGCCTGCAGCCGCTTGTGCAGGTCCTTCACCCGCTCCTGCTCGAGGTGAGGATTTGATGTGAGGAGGGGATGAATCGGTGCCACACACATGAGCATGAAGTACAGGCTTTGAGAGGCGACATGAGGTGCCTGCGTTGATGCTGGCCGCCCGCCGCAACGCCCTGCCATCAACTCATGCACAGCTGCCCTCTACAAGGAGACCCACGGCCAAGCCAGCCCTGCCTCCCACCTGGTGCGCCGCCTCCAGCTCCGCCCGGCTGCGGCACTCTTCAGCCAGCCGCTCCCGCAGGCCCACCAGCCGCTCCTGAAGGTGGCAGGCAGGTTGCATTCGGGGCTTATTGAGGGTGCCATGACCGGAGTGTGCACAAGGGCGGGAGGAGGGCAGCGTGCACGGATGCATGAGCATGCACACAAACATGTGCCAGACCTGGTGTTGACCATGCCCAAGCCAGCCTCCAAGTCATGCAAAACATCTAGAACGCCTCAGCACCCACCACCCCCACCTGCTCCGCCTTGAAGCGGCCGGCCAGGGAGAGGAGCTCGCTGCGCAGCGCGCCCGCCTCCCGCTCCCGCTCCGCCTGCATCCGTGCCAGCTCAGCCGCCAGTGCTGCATTGCTGCCACGCGGGTCGCGAGCCGCTGCACGCGCAACAGCGGCCTGAGCCTTGGCGCGCTCGCTGTCCAGGGCGCGGGCGCCGCTGCCGCCGGCCAGCAGAAAGTTGCGGGGGTTGGCGGCGGCTGCGGCAGCAGCAGCGGCGGCGCCGGCGGTGTGGGGCCGCTGTGGGAGTGACACCGCAGGCACGGCTGCGATGGTGCCACCCTTGGTGCTGGTGCGCGGTGTGCCTGTGGGTGGGGGCAGGAAAGGTGGACCGATGTGGCAACAATGGATGGCCTGCGGCCCTATTTTGCAGCAGGAGCGGCGGCGGCCCACCGTTGCGGCGGCGGCGCCTCACCCCGCTTCCTGCGGCCCGCCCGCGGGCTGTGGACGATGAGGACGGCCGTCGTGTCGCCCAGCTCCTCGGAGGAGGAGTTTTCTAGGGCCGGCACCGCCAAACTGTAGCGGGTTGTTAGGTCCATGACTTCCCTGACTTCCCCCGGACTCTCCGGAGCCTTCGGGACCCTGAATTGGGTAAGTCTTGGTTGCAAGCAAGCCTCCAAGGCCGCCACAAGGGAGGCCCGGCCCATGCACATAGCACAGCAGCGAGCTCTCACCCTGTGTTTCCACCCCGCCCAGGCATTCCACCGCTGCTCCGGGGGGTCGCCCGCCCTTTCCAGCCCCCACAAAGCTGACTAAGCTGCTGGGGAGGATGCAGGGTCTGCTCACCCGCGCTGCCGCGCAGGCCTCGGCCAAGGCGGCCGCCTCTGGCGCCGCGGCCACCCGCGCCGCCAGCACTGCTGCCTTCGCGGCACGCCCCGCCCAGAAGACTGGGCACGGCAAGAGCCTGTCCCACACGGCGCGCTCCTTCCAGACCCATGCAGCCGCTGTGGACCTGCCCCTGCCCGTCCCTGTGGCCGCCCCGCCCTCAATGTGAGGCACCCTGTGGTGGCGGAGTGGCCTGGGTGCGCGGCCGCCGCCGCTCGCGCCGTGCCGCGCGGCGCCGCTTTTCCACGCTCACATGCTTTTTCCTCGCAACCTCTGCCGCAGCGACTCGGAGCGCGACGCCCGCTCCATCAACGACGCGGGCGTGCAGTTCAAGTTCCTGGTGCCCTCCAGCGTGGTGGGCGCGGTGCTGGGCCGCGGCGGTTCCACTGTGGCCGCCATCAAGCGCGAGACCGGCGCCTATGTGCAGGTGCGGCGGCCGCGCACCGCGGCGGGCGGTGCTGTTGTCATTGTAGGATGCGCTTGGGCCCAGCGCAGGCGCTGCAGCATGATGGACAGTGCAGCGCAGCATTTTGGCAGCGCCAGCAACTTGCGAGATATTTACGGCCGCCGCTGCCGCCGACCGGGCCGCCTGCGCGCTGCCTGCCTGCTGCCTGCCCGCCGGCATTCACCGCCGCCGCGCCTCACGCTGCTGCTCGCCCCTCGAATGCGCCTGCAGTTCACGCGGCCCGGTACCGCCACCAACTCGCCCAAGGACCGCATGATGATTGTGGCGGTGGAGCGCCGCGACCAGCTGCCCAAGGCCATCACCCTGGTGCTGCAGGTGCGCGTCGCTGGCCTTGCATTGCAGGCGTTGCGCCGCTGCAACAGCAGGCTACCATGTTGCCAGCAGATGAGGAAATTTCCAGCTATCATGGTGCCAGCATGCGGCGCGAACGCCAGCCGGCACGCCACACACTGTCGGCACTTGCAAGCGGCCATGCCGACCCGTGCGTGTGCTGTGCCGCCCGCTCTGCTGTTGCAGGCCATTGAGCGGGAGGGCGCGATGGACAAGCTGCGCACCAAGCAGTTTGCCGCCGACAAGCTGTTCCTGCAGCAGGTGCGGCTGCGGGGCAGTGCAGCAGTTCCGGCTTTCGCCAGCGGCAGCGCGGTGCTGTGCATGGATGTCGCGCCCGCCTTCCTTGCTGCCGTTCCGCTTTGCGGCTGCGACTTCATTTCCAGCTGCAGTGATTGTGCGCCGGCAAGGTGCTCAGCATGCTGACCAAACGTGAGTTCTTATTCTCATGCCTGCCTACCCGCAGGTCATCCCCGCCATGTGCGCCGGCAAGGTGATGGGCCCCGGCGGCGAGGCCATCAAGGGCCTGTCCGAGCGCTGCGGCTGCAGGTGCGCTGCATGAAGGGAGTTTCAGGGTTTCGGTGGGGGAGGGCACTTGGGTTGCTTTCGGTTGCGGTGGTTGTATTGTGTGGCGGCTGGGATGTTTGCAGGTGCCGAGGCTGGATGCGCAGGGGTGCTGATGCTGTCTGCTGGCTGTCCACCCGCCTGCTTGTGCCTCACTCAATACTTGTTGCCTCTGCGTTTCCCCCTGCTCACCTCAACCCCGCCCCCCTCCACCCCCCCTGCAGCGTGGTGGTTGAGGGCAAGAACGCCAACGCCGCGTTTGTGCCCTTCCGCCTCGTCAACTACCTGTGCCCCGCGCCCGCCTCGCTGGCGGCCGCCGTGGCCGAGGTGGCGGAGCTGATCTGCCAGGAGGAGAAGTACGAGGCCGGTGAGTGCAATGCTGGAGTGTCTGTGTGTGTATCAAGGGCGCGGGGTCCTGTGTGCGTCGGCAAGTGAGCCAACCGCGCCGCTGCTAGGAGTGCACCGTGAGTGCGCTAGCAGGCACGCATCTCCCAAGCGGCACGTGAGCGATTGCTGCGCGCCCATTCCTCTTTCCTGCAGGCTTCCGCGACCTCACCAGCCTGTGCTTCCGCATCATCGAGATCTGCGCACTCTGCCTGACCTACATTTTTGTCTGATCTTTGGTCTGCTCCGCAGGCATCCGCGACCTGACCTCTGTGTGCTTCCGCATCATTGAGATCCCGGAGCGGCGCGTGGGCGCCCTGCTGGGCCCCAGCGGCAGCCACATCAAGAGCCTGCAGGTGCTTGGGGGCGGGGGTGGCAGGGAGGTGTGGAGGGGTTGGATACACTGGCGCAGAGGTGGGTAGTGGGTGGGCCGCCGGCAGCTGCCGCTCAGGCTGAACCATAGCATGCACACAGCATCGCATGGGCTGACCGGCGCGCTGCGCCTGCTGCCCGCAGGAGGTGCTGCGCTGCAAGATGGGCGTGGCCGACAACTCGAGCAAGCCCGGCAGCCGCTTTGTCAGGTGCGCGTCAGGTTGCGCTTGTATGCTGCCCTCGCAAGCTCCCCAAAGGCTGCTCCAGCTGTCCCTAGCATGCCACGCTGGCCTGCAAGGCCAGCCAGGCGGCCCACATGTCGCCACCCCGCCCTGCCATCCTGCTGTGGCTCACTCACCATGCATCCGCCGCCCGCCCTCCTCTGTCACCCTACCTGCTGCGACTCGCCTGCCCACTCCTCCCACCCTTTCCTCCCCTCCTGTGCAGCATCTGGGGCTCCCCCCTGAATGTGAAGGTGGCCGTGGATGTGGTCATGCTGGCCACCGGCCTCCTGCAGCAGCAGCTGTCGGGTGACAGCGGCAGCGCGCCCTCCACGCCCCGCAGCGCCCGCTTCCCCCCCTCCCTCTCCCCCTCCGTGGCCCCCTCCGTCAACGGAGATGCCGAGTGAGGCGGCTGCAGGCTGGGCCTGGGCCCGGCCAGAGCCGGCAGCGAGCGGCCAGCTGGAGGCGGCAACTGCCCCTGAGGGGCAGCGCAATGGTTGACGGCGCTGCCCTGCCGGCCGGCCCGCTGAGGCAGGCGCCGCTGTGCAGCTGCAGCCTGCAGCAGCAGCAGCAGCGGCGGCCAGCCTCCTGCGCTCTCTGGCCCCTCGCGTGTGCTTGGCCGGCTGACGCCGGCAAGCAAGCCGGGCTCGCCGGATGGTTGGATGGACGGAAAGTGAGGCAGAGGCGGCGGGTGGGGCCCGGCCAGCATGGGCGCACAGATTGGTGCGCAGGCCGTGCCACGCCCACCGCCCGCACGCGCCGGCACGCCACCCCCTCAGACCTTCTTGGGCCGGCTGCCTGCTGCCATCCTGGCAGCCAGGCGCCGCCCCTGTGCATGATGCTGCTTTTTCCCAATTCCTTCTGCCCGTAGCGCCCGTGCACTGCACACCCTGCACCGCACGTTTTAACACAACACACCCTCCCCCTTTTCCCTTCTGCTGTCGCCATGTCCCCACGCTATGTTCCTGATTTTGTTGCAGCTCCCGGCTCCCCCGCTCGTTTTCCACGCTAGTTTAGGCAGCACTACAACCTCCCGCTGCGCGCGCCGCGCCGCGCCCCGCACAGCATACCTATCACAGCGTGCCCAGCGCGCTCTCAGAACCTTGACTTTTCGCACAGCCCTTTGCTTCCGCTTGAATTTTATTACATCCCCGCCATCGCTACGCCAATACCCAACGCACGCTCGTTTAACACGCCTCGGATCATAGGTCATTGAAGGCAAGGCAAGGGACACGAGGCAGCACAGAGCCAGGGGGCATACAGGGCATATGAAAGAAACATGTTTGACAAGAACAGGACATACAATCAAAGTTGTACACGCCCAATCAGACAACTGTTAGCGCAAGCCGGCATTGCTGAGCAGCACTGCTCCTTATGTGGGCAAGTTGCGCTACCGCCCGCTCCAGCCGCCCTCGCCGCCGCTCACTCTGGGGCGCCGCCGGCGCGCGCCTCGGCGCGCGCTTTCAGCGCTGCGTTCATGGCATGGAAGCCCTTCTCTGTGTCTGCCAGAATGCCGCCAAAGAAGGGCACTAGCAGGCCGCTGAAGTCCTCGCCATGCACCAGGCGGCAGGCGCCGGCGCCCTCTGGCTCCAGGCGGAAGTAGTGGCGCCCCGCAAACAGGCCCGGGACGGCCGCGCTGCCGCGCCACGCCAGCTCAGCACTGGGCTCCACTGCGGCATGACAGGGTGAAGGCAGGAGTGCTTTCAATGAAGCGGCCTAGGGGCTCTGGCGCGGCAGTCATGGCTGCTGGGCTGGCAACGGAAATGCAATGGGAGAGAAGACTCAAACTGGTGATACCTGCAGAATGCTGCGGGCCTCGTCTGCTGTGCCAGGCAGCAGGTGCCATCCCGCTCGCCCTTCAGTGCACTCACCGGTGAGCACCGTGGGCTTGAAGGTCTGAGGGCTGCGCCCCGGCAGGTGGGCAGTGACCTCCAGGCGCTGGCCTTGCTCGAACCGCCCCTCACACTTGAGGATGGGGTTCCACTCCGGCCAAGCAGCGGTATCAGTCAGCACCGCCCACACCACTTCCGCCGGTGCCAAAATGTCGACTGTGGTCTCCAGGTTGCGGTCGAACATTGTGGTAGGGCAGGGATCCCGGTGCTCGGCTGCGGGAGGGCAGGAAGCTGGGCGCAGGCGAGCAACGGTGACGGCGGCGGCGGCGGGCGCAGAGAGCCCTGCAGCCATCGCCAGCTGCTCCAACGCTTTAGCTCACCTCTGCACACTTCTCAGAAGCGCGGGAAACTCGCCGAGGCCTCCCTGCGGCAGCTGAACAGTGGGTGGCAGCGGTGCGATGCCCTGGGCTGCGAACTGCGGGTTTGCCGTCCTGATCGCGCTCTGATGGCTTGTACGGTGCATGAAATAGCTGATCTGGCGACAGAGTGCAGAGACATCCGGCATCCGTGCCACCTGGCGGCGCCGGCCGATCCTTGAGCGGCCAACCGGCGGTGGCGCCTGCAAAAGCCACAGTGCTCTTGCGCTCAGTCGACTGCTGACACCGAATCCAGGCGACTGCCGAATTGAATTATCCTGCACAGCGCAATGGCGGCCACCGGTGGCGACACAGTATCGGAGGTGGTGCCGCGAAAATGCGGGAAGCATCTTAGCGGCGCACCGGATGGCCCCTGATGCTGCGCTTCTGTATTTGCAGTTGGGTCTCAGTCTGAATAACGTAAGGGATGGCAGGACAACGGCCGTATCAAAGGCTGCAGCTGTCATTCTTCATTGCGGCGTGGAAGCGGCAGCATGAGCCCACGTCGCTGAGGGAAGCACAAAGAACAAGGCAAGAGGCATGCAGAGACACTGCAGGCGTTTGGTGCAAAATGGCACGCCAGAGAACGGCGAGCCTTGACGCAGCGGAAACTGCAGGCAAAATGGATGCACGACAGGGATGGCAGAGGAAGAATGATGAGAAAGGCGGGTGGGATGCATCCAAAGCATGAAGGGGTCAGGGAGGTTGCAGGCAGCT
>VFQQ010000684.1_pt1 | contig 60532 bp, 56 predicted proteins | sample 3512341 | NCBI WGS metagenome assembly VFQQ01 (sample SAMN10412373, study PRJNA504923) | tailings metagenome | isolation source: Relicate 2 Philex TSF1 revegetated site | place: Philippines: Tuba, Benguet | collected 2017-08-29 | reverse complement strand
TGTCAACCACTCGGTTTTCTCGCCGCTTCCGCTCCACCCACAACGCCCCAGCGCATCGCGCCTTCACGTCGCCAGCTACACATCAGCAGCGAAGACAGCGACTGTAGCATGAAGTCACCGCACAACACCAGAGGGCAGTGAAGAAAGTTGTTGCGTCCGCTCCAGCAAGCAGAAGCCTCGCCCGCGCACGAGAGCTCACTTCCTCCGAGAATGCGGCTATCCATCCTCAACTGCCGGACTCATGAGTGCGCTTGCCATCCACTGGCTGGATCTCGATGACGCCTTTCCTGACGTCGACGAGGCGCTTTCCCACGATTCGGATGCGCCGGGCTTGCTGGCCGCCGGGGGCGATCTTGAACCGCCGCGACTGAGGCGCGCTTACGCCAGCGGCATCTTTCCCTGGTACGGGCCTGGCCAGCCCATCCTCTGGTGGAGTCCTGATCCCCGGATGGTGCTGCACACTGCCGAGTTCAAGCTCTCGCGGTCCCTGCGCAAGACGCTGCGCCACTTCCGGCAGGATCCGGGCTGCGAGGTTCGCATCGACACCGCATTCCCGCAGGTGATCCGCGCCTGCGCGTCCACTCCGCGAGCGGGCCAGTCGGGGACCTGGATCGTCCCGGACATGGTGGACGCCTACGCCGCCTGGCACCGGCTGGGTGACGTCCACTCCTTCGAAACCTGGGTCGATGATGAGCTCGTGGGGGGCCTCTACGGCATCTGCCTAGGCAGGATGTTCTTCGGGGAGTCGATGTTTGCCTGGCAGACTGATGCCTCGAAGATCGCAATGGCGGCACTGGTGTCTTTTTGCCGGTCCCACGGGATCGACATGATCGACTGTCAGCAGCGCACCGGGCATCTGTCTTCGCTCGGAGCGCGGGAGATACCGCGCACGGCCTTCCTGGAGCACGTGCGCCGCGCTGTCCAGGCCCCTGGGCCGAGCACGTGGGCCTTCGAACCCTCGCTCTGGGACACGCTGGATCCGCTGAAGCTTCAGGGCGCGGCTTGTGCTAGCGTTTCGTCCTCCGGGCCTCCCGCATGACGCATCCCAAGGAACTTCCGCTCGCGTCGCTGCAGTTCTATGCGACCGCCCCCTACCCCTGCAGCTACCTGCCGGGGCACTCTGCACGCTCGCAGGTGGCCACCCCCAGTCATCTGATCCACACGGATACCTACTCCGATCTGGTCTCTCGTGGGTTCCGACGCAGCGGCATGTTCACTTACCGTCCATACTGCGACGGCTGCAAGGCCTGCGTGCCCTTGCGCATCCCGGTGGCGAGCTTCCAGCCCAACCGCAGCCAGCGACGCGCACAGCGCCAGCACGAAAGCCTACAGGCCCGGGTGCTGCGGCTGTGCTTCGTCCCGGAGCACTACCAGCTCTATCTGCGCTACCAGTCGGGCCGCCACAGCGGGGGCGGCATGGATCACGACAGCGTGGACCAGTACACCCAGTTCCTGCTGCAAAGCCGGGTGAACTCCAGGTTGGTCGAATTCCGGGAGCCTGGCGTGGACGGTCAACCGGGTGCGCTGAAGATGATCTCCATCCTGGACATCCTCAACGACGGCTTGTCCGCGGTCTACACCTTCTATGAGCCCGAGCCCGGCTGCAGCTATGGCACCTACAACGTGCTGTGGCAGATCGAGCAGACGCGCCAGCTCGGCCTGCCCCACGTCTATCTGGGCTACTGGATCGGCGAGAGCCGCAAGATGGCCTACAAGGCGCAGTTCCAACCCCACGAGCTGCTGGTGGACGGGCACTGGCGGGCGGTTCTGCCAGGAGGCTGAGTCTCCATGACAGAACAGGGGCCCGAGGGCCCCTGTTTTGCGACGTGCAGATCGCTCAGGCCGTGGCCAGCGCGAACTCCACGTGGGCGCCCGTCTTGAGACGAACCTCTTCCTCGGTCACGCCGGGAGCCAGCTCGATGCACGCGAAGCCCTTGGGCGTGATGTCGAGCACGCACAGGTCGGTCACGATGCGATTGACCACGCCCACCCCCGTCAGCGGCAGGGTGCACTGCTGCAGCAGCTTGTGCTCGCCGTTCTTGGCGCAGTGCTCCATGAGCACCACCACGCGGCCGACGCCGGCGACCAGGTCCATCGCGCCGCCCATGCCCTTGACCATCTTGCCAGGGATCATCCAGTTGGCCAGATCGCCCTTCTCGCTGACCTGCATGGCACCCAGGATGGCCAGGTTGATCTTGCCGCCTCGGATCATTGCGAAGGAGTCGGCCGACGAGAAGAAGGATGAGCCCGGCAGCGTGGTCACGGTCTGCTTGCCGGCGTTGATGAGATCGGCATCGACCTCGGACTCGGTGGGGAAGGGGCCGATGCCCAGCAGGCCGTTCTCGCTCTGCAGCCAGACTTCCATGCCGGCGGGCACGTGGTTGGCCACCAGCGTGGGCAATCCGATGCCCAGGTTCACGTAATAGCCGTCGCGCAGTTCACGGGCGGCGCGGGCCGCCATGTCGTCACGGTTCCAAGCCATTTCAGGTCTCCTTCAGGCGGCGGCGCGCACGGTGCGCTGCTCGATGCGTTTTTCGGGGGTGGCGTTGAGCACGATGCGGTGCACGAAGATGCCCGGCAGGTGGATCTGGTCGGGATCGAGTTCACCCGTCTCGACGATCTTCTCAACCTCGACCACCGTGATCTTGCCGGCCATGGCGACGTTGGGGTTGAAGTTGCGCGCGGTCTTGCGGAAGACGAGGTTGCCGGACTTGTCGGCGATCCAGGCCTTGACCAGGGAGACGTCGGGCACGAGCGAGCGCTCCATGACGTACTGGCCGCCGTCGAACTCGCGCACCTCCTTGCCTTCGGCCACGATGGTGCCGACGCCCGTGCGGGTGAAGAAGGCCGGGATGCCGGCGCCGCCGGCGCGCAGCTTCTCGGCCAGCGTGCCCTGGGGCGTGAACTCCAGCTCGAGCTCGCCGCTGAGGTACTGGCGCTCGAATTCCTTGTTCTCACCCACATAGCTCGAGATCATCTTCTTGATCTGGCGTGTGGCCAGCAGCTTGCCCAACCCGAAGCCATCGACGCCAGCGTTGTTCGAGATCACCGTGAGGTTCTTCGCGCCGCTGGCCTGTAGGGCGTCGATCAGCGCCTCGGGGATGCCGCACAGGCCGAAGCCGCCGACGGCCAGCATCTGGCCGTCCTTCACGATCCCTTTCAGCGCCTCGGCAGCGCTGGGGTAGAGCTTGTTCATGCGAGTCTCCTTCGCAACGGGGTTGGGACAAACCCACAGCGTACTACGTATCAGCATACGTAGAATCGCCTAAGCAGTCTCCTGAACGCTTTCTCATGCCTGTCGATCTGCCCGCACTCGGTGCCCTGGACTACCGCGCCGCCTTCGAGATGGCACCGGTGGGCCTGGTGCTCTCGCGCAACCGGGTCATCGTGGACTGCAACCATGCGCTGGCCGAGATGTTCTGTACGTCCCGCGAGGTGCTGGTGGGGCAATCCTTTCTCGTGCTGTATCCCAGCCCGGACGAGTTCGAGCGCACCGGCGAGCGCATCGCGCCCATCCTGGGTCACAGCGGCCGCTATGCCGACGAGCGGATCATGAAGCGTTCACCGGGTGATCCACGCGGGGAACTGTTCTGGTGCCATGTGACCGGCCGGGCGCTGCACAGGGACACCCCTCATGCCGCGGGCATCTGGACCTTCGAGGACCTGTCGTCGAAGCGGCCGGTGACCCTGGATCTCACGGGCCGCGAGCGCGAAGTGGCGGCCCTGCTGATCGAGGGCCAGACCAGCAAGCAGATCGGCAAGACGCTGGGCGTGAGCCACCGTACCGTGGACATCTACCGGGCCCGGCTGCTGCGAAAGTACCGGGCCTCGACCACGCCCGAACTCGTGCAGCGCCTCATGGGCGGATGAAGGCTGCGGCGAACGCTGTCACGAAGCCGCAACCTGCGTGTCATCCAATCGCGCCACCGTCCTACCGGAGCGCGCATGAAGATCCTGATCGTCACGGATGCCTGGGAACCCCAGGTCAACGGGGTGGTGCGCACGCTGAAGATGACGCGTCGGGAACTGCAGGCCATGGGCCATGAGGTGGAGGTGCTGTCACCGCAGGCCTTCCCCACCCTGCCCTGCCCGACCTATCCGGAGATCCGCCTGGCCTGGGCCTCGCGCCGCACGCTGGGGCGGCACATCGATGCCCTTGCGCCAGACTGCATCCACGTCGCCACCGAGGGCCCATTGGGCTGGCAGGTCCGCGCGATCTGCCGGCAGCGCAGCTGGCCCTTCACCACGGCATACCACAGCCGTTTCCCCGAGTATGTGCACGCCCGCATCCGTCTGCCGGTGGGTTGGAGCTATGCCGTGCTGCGTCGCTTCCACAACGCGGGCGCGGCCACGCTCGCGCCGACGCCGGCCATCGTGGCAGACCTGCAGGCACGAGGGTTCACGCAGGCCCGACTCTGGTCGCGCGGGGTGGATCTGGCGATGTTCACGCCCGAGGGCGAGCGATTGCCGAGGGGCGAGGCCCCCGTCTTCCTGCATGTGGGGCGCCTGGCGGTGGAGAAGAACATCGAGGCCTTCCTGCGGCTGGATCTGCCCGGAGAGAAATGGGTCGCCGGTGATGGTCCCGAGCGCGCCCGACTGGAGAGGCACTATCCCGGTGTACGCTGGTTCGGCGTGCTGGATGGCCCCACACTGGCCAAGTTGTACCGCAGCGCCGACGTGGTGGCCTTCCCCAGCCTCACCGACACCTTCGGGCTCGTGATGGCGGAGGCGATGGCCTGCGGCACCCCCGTGGCGGCCTTCCCGGTGCCCGGACCCATCGATGTGGTGGGGTCTTCAGCGGGCGGCGTCCTCGACACAGACCTGCGAAGTGCCTGTCTGAAGGCCCTGTCGCTCGACCGCGCGGCGGTCCGGGCGCATGCACTTCAGTACTCCTGGCGCGCAGCCACCGAGCAGTTCGAGCAGGCCCTGCGGCCGCGGACGGCAACGCCAGGCGCGCATGCCCCGGCCCGATCGCCCGGTCAGGCGCAGGCCTGACGCAACCAGTCGGGCAAGGGAACCGACTTCTGGCGCGGGAAGTCCACCCACACCAGGGTGGCACCGCCTGCGGCAAAGACCTCCCCGGGCTGGTCGGTGCGCTCGAGGGTGATGAAGGTGTCGACGCTGCTGCGCCCCGGGTTGGCCACGTAGTGACGCGCAAGCAGGGTGCCCGGATACTCGACCTGGCGGTAGAAGTTGCAGAACGCGTTCACGATCACCGGTCCGGTGCCCTGGGGGTCGGGGGCGCCGCCCAGGCCGTGCAGCCAGTCAATGCGCACGGTTTCCAGGTAGCGGAAGTAGGTGGCGTTGTTGACATGGCCCATGGCGTCCATGTCGCCCCAGCGGATGGGAATGTGCATCTCGTGCACGAGCTTCTTGTCGTCGGGGATCTCGATGCGCATGGCGGTCGTCAGGCGGCGGGCTTGTCCACGCCGAGTTCACGGTAGAGATGGTCGACCAGGCGGCGCAGTTCGGCCACCTCGGCTTGCAGGGAAGCGGTTGCGGGTGCTGGCGGGGTATCGGGCTCGAAGGTGTCCTGCAGTGCGGGTGCCGCCCCCGCCAGGTGGGCCCAGCGCGCCTCGCGCATGCCGGGCGCGCGAGGCAGGCGCACCACCAGGGCCGGATCCCGGCTGGCCAGTTCGTCCAGGAAAGCCTCCACCGAGGACGTGTCGGCAAAGCGGTGCATGCGCTCGCTGTGGATGCGCAGCTCCGCCGCAGTCTGGGGCCCGCGCAGCATCAGCAGCGCCAGCAGCACGACGCTCTGACTGGGCAGGGCCAGCACGCGCTGGGTGTTGTGCTCGTAGCGGCTCACCCGGCTGCCGCTGGACTGCAGCACGAGGCTGAGGCCGCGAAGCTCGTCCACCGCTTCCTGCACCTGGGCCTCGCTCAGATCCATCACCGGTTGCCGCGCGGTCTTCTGGTTGCAGCCGGCCACGAGCGCATTGAGCGAGAGCGGGTAGGTGTCGGGCACCGTGAGCTGCTTTTCGATCAGCACCCCCAGCACCCGGCATTCGACGGGGTTGAGCTCACGCAGGCGGGGTGCGGCACTCACAGGGCGAACCCATCGTCGGCGGCGATCACGGCACCGTTGATGAAGTGACTCTCGTTGGAGCACAGCATCACGAGCAGGGCATCGAGGTCCTTGGGCTCGCCCAGCCTCTTGCGCGGCAGCATGGCGATCAGCTTCTGGCCCTGTTCGGTCTGCCAGTGGTGGTGGTTGATCTCGGTGTCGATGTAGCCCGGGCAGATGGCGTTGACGTTGATGCCGAACTTACCCCACTCCAGGGCCATCGCACGGGTCATGTGGACGACCGCCGCCTTGCTCATGCAATACACGCCGATCTGCCCCAGCACGCGCAGGCCGGCCATCGAAGCGATGTTGACGATGCGCCCGCCGGTGTAGGTGCCGGGGGCCGCACCGCGAGCGCGTGCCAGCATGCGCTTGCCGACCTCCTGGGCCACGAAGAAGGCGCCCCGGGTGTTGGTGTCGAAGACGTAGTCGTAATCTTCCGGGGTGACATCCACCAGCTTCTGCGTGGTGCTCACCCCGGAGTTGTTCACGAGGATGTCGATCGCCCCGACCTCGGTTTCAGCGTGGGCAATGGCCGAGCGGATGCTGTGAGGGTCGGTGACATCCAGCCCCACCACGTGGGCATCTCCCCCAAGGGCCTCGATCTCGGCGCGCAGGGTCTTGAGCCGCTCAACGCGGCGCCCAGCCAGCACGACGGCCGCACCGGCCCTGGCGAGAGTGCGCGCGAACTGCTCCCCCAGGCCGCTGGAGGCGCCGGTGATCAAGGCCACGCGGCCGGAAAGATCAAGGCTGTAACTCATGGGTACCTTTCGATTCCGCCAAAGGGAAAGCATTCATGCCTGACGCAGCCCCAAGCATACCGGCCCCGCACGGCCACGCGCTCCTTGTCGCGCGCTCGACAGCAATGCCGGTCGGGTCGGGATAGAGTCGGATCCCGACAGCAAAATAGAACGATCGTTCGATTTTTGATCGCAAACCGATAGAATTGCGGTCATCCGGTGCGGGCCGCTCTCATGTCCGCCCCCAAGCCCTCCCATCCATTCGACAAGGAAGACACGATGACGGCACAAGAGATCCTGGCGCAGTACGGCCCGCGCGAATCCATGGAGTACGACGTCGTGGTCGTCGGCGGCGGCCCGGCCGGGCTGGCCACCGCGATCCGGCTGAAGCAACTCGCGGCCGAGAAGAACCAGGAGATCTCGGTGGTGGTGCTGGAGAAGGGGTCCGAGCCGGGCGCCCACATCCTCTCCGGGGCCGTGATGGATCCACGCGCCATGAACGAGCTCTTCCCCAACTGGAAGGAACTGGGCGCGCCGCTGAACCAGCCCGTCACCGGCGATGACGTGCTGACCCTCACCGAAACCGGCAGCAGCCGCATTCCGGACTTCCTGGTGCCACGCAACTTCCACAACGAAGGCTGCTACGTCATCTCGCTGGGCAATGTGGTGAAGTGGATGGCCGAGCAGGCCGAAGGACTTGGGGTCGAAATCTTCCCGGGCTTCACCGCCGCCGAAGTGCTGTACGACGACCAGGGCCGCGTGCGTGGCGTCGCCACCGGCAACATGGGTGTGGGCAAGGACGGCGAGCCCACCGAGCACTTCCAGCTCGGCATGGAGCTGCTGGGCAAGTACACCATCTTCGCCGAGGGCGCGCGCGGCCACCTGGGCAAGCAGCTGATTGCGAAGTACAGGCTGGCCGAGGGCAAGGACCCGCAGACCTATGCGATTGGCATCAAGGAGCTGTGGGAGATCGACCCGGCCAAGGCCAAGCCCGGCCTGGTGGTGCACACCGCCGGCTGGCCCATGGACGACCACACCTTCGGCGGTGGCTTCCTCTACCACCTCGAAGGCAACAAGGTCACCCTGGGCTTCGTGATCGGCCTGGACTACCAGAACCCGTGGATGAGTCCTTTCGAGGAGATGCAGCGCTGGAAGACCCACCCGGCCATCCGCGCCCACCTCGAGGGCGGCAAGCGCCTGAGCTATGGCGCCCGCGCCATCAACAACGGCACGCCCCAGGCCCTGCCCAAGACCGTCTTCCCGGGCGGCGCCCTGGTGGGCTGCGATGCCGGCTACCTGAATGCCGCGCGCATCAAGGGCAGCCATGCGGCCATCAAGAGCGGCATGCTGTGTGCGGAAGCGCTGTTCGAGGCAGTGACCGCCGGGCGCGCGGCCGATGAGTTGAGCGCCTACCCCGAGGCCTTCGAGAAGAGCTGGCTCCACGAGGAACTGCAGCAGACGCGCAACTTCAAGCACTGGTTCAAGAAGGGCCCGCTGGTGGGCAAGCTGATGACCGGCATCGAACAATGGTTCCTGCCCAAGATCGGCATCCAGAGCCCGCCGTGGACGCTGCACCGCGAGCAGCCCGACCATGTCTACCTGAAGCCGGCCGACCAGTGCGAGAAGATCGCCTATCCCAAGCCGGACGGGGTGCTGACCTTCGACCGCCTGTCCTCGGTGTTCGTGAGCAACACCAACCACGAGGAGAACCAGCCCGCCCACCTCACGCTCAAGGACGATCGCGTGCCGGTGGCCACCAACCTGGCGAAGTTCGCCGGGCCGGAAGGGCGCTACTGCCCGGCGGGCGTGTACGAGTTCGTGAAGAACGACGACGGCAGCGACCGGTTGCAGATCAATGCCCAGAACTGCGTGCATTGCAAGACCTGCGACATCAAGGACCCCACCCAGAACATCGTGTGGGTGACCCCCGAAGGTGGCGGTGGCCCGAACTATGCGGGCATGTGAACCGCCACAGGTTCCAATATGAAAAAGGCAGCCTCGGCTGCCTTTTTCGTTGCCGGTGAATTACACTGGCGTCTGTCAGGAGAGAGCCCCCAAGGGGGCCGCCGAAGGCGCAGGGCTTCCGCCCGAACGCTCAGGCACCCAGGACTGACAAGCGCCTTGTGAACGAGGCGTTCCTCACTGGAGAGAGGCTCGGGCGACCCGGTCGCCCGGCCCACCGAAGGGGCAAGCGGCCAACGCTGAAACAGCGAGGCCGCCAATCTCTCAGGTAAAGCGGACAGCGAGGGCAGCACATGCCGAACCGGTAGACGGGGCGGCATGGTCGCACCACATGCCCCAAGGAGATCGCCATGTCCGCCCAAGTCTCGACGCCCGCGCTGCTGCGCACGCCCCTGTACGCCCTGCACCTGGAGCATGGCGCCCGCATGGTGCCCTTCGCCGGCTACGAGATGCCGGTGCAGTACGAGGGCATCATCGCCGAGCACCGCTACTGCCGCGAGAGCGCGGCCCTGTTCGATGTGTCCCACATGGGGCAGATCCGCCTGGCCGGCGAAGACGCTGCACGGGCCCTGGAGTCGCTGGTGCCGGTCGATGTGGTCGACCTGCCGGTAGGCAAGCAGCGCTACGGCTTCTTCACCAACAGCAGCGGCGGCATCCTCGACGACCTGATGATCACCCGGCGGGCCAATGACCTGCTGCTGGTGGTCAATGCGGCCAACAAACAAGCCGACCTCGCCCACCTGAACACCCACATCGGGCACCGCTGCACGGTGCAATCCTTGCCCGACCTGGCCCTGCTCGCCTTGCAGGGCCCGCTGGCCGCGGATGCACTCGCACGAGTGAATGCCGATGTGGGACGCCTGAGCTTCATGACCGGCGACCACTTCACCCTGGCCGGGAAGGCCTGCTTCGTGACCCGCTCGGGCTACACCGGCGAAGATGGTTTCGAGATCTCGGTTGCCGCCGAAGACGCCGAAGCCCTGGCCCGCGTGCTGCTGATGCAGCCCGAAGTGAAGCTGGCCGGGCTGGGCGCGCGCGACACCCTGCGCCTGGAAGCCGGCCTGTGCCTGCACGGCCATGACATCGACGCCAAGACCACCCCGGTGCAGGCGGCGCTGACCTGGGCCATCCAGAAGGTGCGCCGTGCCGGCGGGGCCCGGGCGGGCGGCTATCCCGGTGCCCAGACCCTCGACCTGCAGATTGCCAACGGCGTGCAGGTGAAACGCGTGGGCCTGGTCGGCCTGGAGCGTGCCCCGGTGCGCGAGGGCGCCAAGCTGCTCGATGCGTCGCGCCACAACGCGGGGCATGTGACCAGCGGCACGGTGAGCCCGACCCTGGGCGTGCCCATCGCCATGGGCTACCTGCCCGTCAACCATGCGGCCACCGGCGCCATCGTGCATGCCGTGGTGCGCGAAAAGACCCATCCGATGCGCGTGACGGCCCTGCCCTTCACGCCGCACCGCTACCACCGCTGAATGCTTTCTTTCCTCCAACTTCCAGCCAGGAGCCCTGCATGACCGTCAAGTACACCCCCGACCACGAGTGGATCGAACTCGATGGCGACGAAGGCGTTGCCACCGTGGGCATCACGCCCCATGCCCAGGATGCCCTGGGCGATGTGGTCTTTGTCGATCTGCCCGCGATCGGCGCCAACTTCAAGAAGGGCGACGTGGCCGGGGTGGTCGAGTCGGTCAAGGCCGCGGCCGATGTCTACGCCCCGCTGAGCGGACACATCCTGGAAGTGAACGAAGACCTGCGCGCCGACCCGTCGCTGGCCAATACCGACCCGCTGGGCAAGGGCTGGTTCTTCAAGCTGAAGATGGACGACCTGGCGGAGTTCGATGCCCTGCTGGACGCGCCCGCCTACGATGCCCTCGTCAAGAACGCCTGAACCCCTTCTCCGGTCGCGGCCCGTATCCCGGGCTGCGGCCACCGCATGACCCCTCACCCCCATCTGCCATGCTCATGTCTGCCCTCACCCCCTTGAGCGACCTGGAAGCCCGCGACGAGTTCGTCGCCCGCCACATCGGCGTCGATGCTGCTGATGAAGGGCGGATGCTCTCGGCCATCGGCGCGGCCTCGCGCGCTGCCCTGGTCGATGCCATCGTGCCGCGCAGCATCGCCCGCGCAACCGCGATGAGTCTGCCGCCGGCCGTGCCCGAGGCGCAAGCGCTGAGCGAACTCAAGAGCCTGGCCGCACGCAACCGTGTGCTGCGCAGCCACATCGGCCAGGGCTACTACGGCACCCACACGCCCACCGTCATCCTGCGCAACGTGCTGGAGAACCCGTCCTGGTACACGGCCTACACGCCCTACCAGGCCGAGATCTCGCAGGGCCGTATGGAAGCACTGGTGAACTTCCAGACCATGGTGTGCGACCTCACGGGCATGGCGATCGCCAATGCCTCGATGCTGGACGAGGCCACGGCTGCCGCAGAAGCCATGACGCTGGCGGCCCGCGTGGGCAAGAGCAAGAGCACGACCTTCTTCGTGGCCGACGACGTGCTGCCCCAGACCCTGGAAGTGGTGCGCACACGCGCCCGGCCGCTGGGAATGACCGTCGTGACCGGGCCCGCCGATCAGGCCGGGCAGGCCGACTGCTTCGCGGCCCTGTTCCAGTACCCGGGCGTGAACGGCCAGGTGCGCGACCTGAGACCTCTGACCGAGGCAGTGCACGCCCGCGGCGCCCTGGCCGTGGTGGCCGCCGACCTGCTGGCGCTGACGCTGTTGACGCCTCCTGGCGAGCAGGGAGCCGACATCGTGGTGGGCACGACGCAGCGCTTCGGCATGCCCATGGGCAACGGCGGGCCACATGCGGCCTACATGGCCACGCGCGATGACTTCAAGCGCTCGCTGCCAGGTCGCCTGGTGGGCGTGAGCGTGGACGCCCACGGCGCCCCGGCCTACCGCCTTGCGCTGCAGACGCGCGAGCAGCACATCCGGCGCGAGAAGGCCACGTCCAACATCTGCACCGCGCAGGTGCTGCCGGCCGTGGTGGCGAGCATGTACGCCGTCTACCACGGTCCGCAAGGCCTCAAGCGCATTGCCCAGCGCGTAGCCAGCTTCACCGCCGTGCTGGCGCAGGGCCTGGCCAGCCTGGGCTGGGCCACCACGCACGACACCGCCTTCGACACCCTAGAGCTGCGTACCGGCGACCAGACCGAAGCCCTGCTGGCTGCCGCCGTGGCCGCCGGCATGAACCTGCGCCGGGCCAGTGCAAGCACCGTGGGCATCTCGCTGGACGAAACCACGACGCGAGAGCACGTGGAGGCCCTGTGGCAGGTCTTCGCCCAGGGCCGCCCCCTGCCCTCTTGGGACACGGCCGAGAAGGGCGTCGCGCCACTCATTCCGCAGACGTTGCGCCGCAGCAGCCCCTATCTCACTCACCCGGTCTTCAACACCCACCACTCCGAGACGGAGATGCTTCGCTACCTGCGCAGCCTGTCGGACAGGGACCTGGCGCTGGATCGCACGATGATCCCCCTGGGTTCGTGCACGATGAAGCTCAACGCCACCAGCGAGATGATCCCCATCACCTGGCCGGAGTTTGCGCACATCCACCCCTTTGCACCGCAGGACCAGCTGCAGGGCTATGTGCAGCTCAACGAGCAGCTGTGCGCCTGGCTGAGCCAGGCGACGGGCTATGCCGGCATCAGCCTGCAGCCCAACGCCGGCTCTCAGGGCGAATACGCCGGGCTGCTGATCATCCAGGCCTACCATGAAGCGCGTGGCCAAGGGCACCGCAACATCTGCCTGATTCCGGAATCGGCCCACGGTACCAACCCGGCCTCGGCCCAGATGGCCGGCATGCAGGTGGTGGTGACGAAATGCGATGCCGATGGCAACGTCGACCTGGACGACCTGCGTGCCAAGTGCGAACAGCACAGCGAGCGCCTGGCCTGCGTGATGATCACCTACCCCTCGACCTACGGCGTCTTCGAGACCCGGGTGAAGGAGCTGTGCGAGCTGGTGCATGCCCATGGCGGGCGCGTCTACGTGGACGGCGCCAACATGAACGCCCTGGTGGGTGTGGCCGCCCCGGGCGAATTCGGCGGTGACGTGAGCCACCTGAACCTGCACAAGACCTTCTGCATCCCGCATGGCGGCGGCGGGCCCGGCGTAGGCCCGGTGTGCGTGGTGGCCGACCTCGCGCCCTTCCTGCCGGCACACCGCAGCGCAGGCCTGGGCAGCGAGGCCCAGGTGGGGGCGGTGAGCGCCGCCCCGCTGGGCAACGCGGCCGTGCTGCCGATCTCGTGGATGTACATGCGCATGATGGGTGCCGAAGGCCTGAAGGCCGCCACCGAAACCGCCATCCTGAGCGCCAACTACATTGCCGCACGCCTGGACGGCCCCTACGAGCTGCATTTCAGCAGCAACGTGCCGGGCATCCAGGGCGGCGGTGTGGCCCACGAGTGCATCCTGGACCTGCGCCCACTCAAGGACAGCAGCGGCATCAGCGCCGAGGACGTGGCCAAGCGCCTCATCGACTACGGTTTCCATGCGCCCACGCTGAGCTTCCCGGTGGCCGGCACGCTGATGGTCGAGCCCACCGAGAGCGAATCACTGGCCGAACTGGACCGCTTCGTCGAGGCCATGCTGGCCATCCGCGAGGAGATCGCCAAGGTCGAACGCGGCGAATGGCCGCGCGAGGACAACCCGCTGAAGAACGCGCCGCACACGGCCGAGAGCCTGCTCAAGGCCGAATGGAGCCACGCCTACACCCGCGAGGAGGCCGCCTACCCGCTGGCCAGCCTGCGCCGGCAGAAGTACTGGTCGCCGGTGGGCCGGGTGGACAACGTCCATGGCGACCGCAACCTGTTCTGCAGCTGCGTGCCCTTGAGCGAATACCAGTAAGGCCGTCATGAAGCAGCATTTCGCCAGCGACAACTACGCGGGGATGTGCCCGGAGGCCACGCATTGGTTCATGGAAGCCAATGCGAGCGGCCACCAGCCCGGCTATGGCGAGGACATCTGGACCCAGCGCTCCACCGACAAGATCCGCGAGCTCTTCCAGACGGATTGCGACGTCTACTTCGTCTTCAACGGCACGGCGGCCAATTCGCTGGCCCTGGCCTCGATGTGCCAGAGCTACCACTCGGTGATCTGCACGCCGGTGGCCCACATCGAAACCGACGAGTGCGGCGGGCCGGAGTTCTTCTCGAATGGTTCCAAGCTGCTGGTGGCCGAAGGCGAAAGCCCGAGCGCCCGGCTGGGCAAGCTCACGCCCGATGCCGTGGAGCAGCTTGTCACCAAGCGCAGTGACATCCACTATCCCAAGCCCAAGGTGGTGAGCCTCACCCAAGCCACCGAACTGGGCACGGTCTACACCGTGGAGGAAGTGCGCGCGATCTCGGCGATTGCCAAGCGGCGCAAGCTCAAGCTGCACATGGACGGCGCGCGCTTCGCCAACGCGGTGGCCGCCCTGGGCTGCCACCCCAGCGAGATCACCTGGCGCGCCGGCGTGGACGTGCTGTGCTTCGGGGGGACCAAGAACGGCCTGCCCATCGGCGAAGCGGTGGTCTTCTTCGACCGGGCGCTGTCCGAGGACTTTGCCTACCGCGTGAAGCAGGCCGGCCAGCTGGCCTCGAAGATGCGCTTCATCTCGGCGCCCTGGGTGGGCCTGCTGGAGAACGACGTCTGGCTGCGCAACGCCCGGCATGCGAACGCGATGGCGCAGCGCCTGCATGACGCCATCCGCGACATCCCCGGCGTGCAGGTGCTGCACCCGCCCCAGGTGAACTCGGTGTTCGCCCAGCTGCCGGCCCCGGTCATCGAGGGCCTCTACGCAAAGGGCTGGAAGTTCTACCAGTTCATCGCAGGTGGGGGCTGCCGCCTGATGTGCGCCTGGGACACCACGGCCGAGGCGGTGGATGCCTTTGCCGCCGATCTGCGGCAACTCAGCCCCGGCTGAACGTCGCCCCCGGAGCCTGCCATGGCCGTCTCGGTCTTCGACCTGTTCAAGGTGGGCATCGGCCCATCGAGTTCGCACACTGTCGGCCCGATGCGCGCAGCACGGCTGTTCGTCGAGCGGCTGCGTCACGAAGGTGCGCTCGACGCCGTGCAGCGTGTGCGCTGCGAGTTGTATGGCTCGCTGGGCGCGACGGGCAAGGGCCACGGCAGCGACAAGGCCGTGCTGCTGGGGCTGGCCGGCCACGAGCCCGACACGGTGGACGTGGACCAGGTGCCCGCGATGCTGGAGGCCATCCGCCATGACCGTTCCCTCGCGCTGGGCGGCACCCATCGCATCGCGCTGGACGAGGCCGAGGATGTGCTCTTCCTGCGCCGCCAGAGCCTGCCCTTCCATGCCAACGGGATGCGCTTCGTCGCGTTCGGCGCCGAGGGCACCGAGCTGGCCACGCGCATCTATTACTCGGTGGGTGGCGGCTTTGTCGTCAGCGAGGAGGTGGCCGCCGACGGGAGCAAGCAAAAGCGCATCGCGCCCGACACCACCGTGCTGCCCCTGCCCTTCCACAGCGGGGACGAACTGCTGGGGCTCACCCGCCGCGAGGGCTTGTCGATTGCCGGCGTGATGCGCGTGAACGAGCGTCACTGGCGCAGCGACGCCGGGATCGACGCGGGGCTCTTGCACATCTGGCGCGTGATGCAGGAATGCGTGAACCGCGGCTGCCGTGCCGAGGGCCTCCTGCCGGGCGGCTACAAGGTGCGTCGACGCGCGGCAGCCCTGTACCGCTCGCTCACCGCCCACCCTGAGGCGGCCCTGAAGGATCCGCTGCAGGTCATGGATTGGGTGAACCTCTACGCCCTGGCCGTCAACGAGGAAAACGCCGCCGGCGGCCGCGTGGTGACCGCCCCCACGAACGGGGCGGCCGGCATCGTGCCGGCCGTGCTGCACTACTACAGCCGCTTCATGCCGGGCGCGAGCGATGCCGGCGTCATCGACTTCCTGCTGACGGCGGGTGCCATCGGCATCCTCTACAAGGAAAACGCCTCGATCAGCGGTGCCGAGGTCGGCTGCCAGGGTGAGGTGGGTGTGGCCTGTTCGATGGCCGCTGGTGCACTGTGTGCCGTCATGGGCGGCACACCGGAGCAGGTGGAGAACGCCGCCGAGATCGGCATGGAACACCACCTGGGTCTGACCTGCGACCCGGTGGGCGGGCTGGTGCAGATCCCCTGCATCGAGCGCAATGCCATCGCCGCCGTGAAGGCCATCAACGCCGCACGCATGGCCCTGCGTGGCGATGGGGTGCATCACGTCAGCCTCGACCAGGTCATCAAGACCATGTGGGAGACCGGGGCCGACATGAAGACCAAGTACAAGGAAACGGCCCGGGGTGGCCTGGCGGTGAACATCGTCGAGTGCTGAACCCGTCGCGGCAGCTGGGAAATCCGTCCGCAGGCGACACCCCCAAAAGGGGGGACAGGCCGGGGCGAGTCCGCAGTGCGCGAGGGGTTCGTGCCACACTGAGAACAGACCCCTGGCCCTCACGATGTCCGCCGACGACGACCGCATCGAGTTTGTGGCGGATGCATCCGCCCCTCCCGCTCCATTGCCCAACGAACACCCCTGGATCATCCTGATCGTCGACGATGACGAGGATGTTCACCAGGCCACCCTGCTCGGTTTGCAGGCCGTGAGAATCCTGGGCAGGCCCCTGCACTTCCTGCATGCCTACACCGCCGCCCAGGCGGAAGCCCTGCTAGGCGCTCATCAGGACATCGCCGTCGTGCTGCTCGATGTGGTGATGGAGGACGCCCACGCCGGGCTGTCGCTGGTCCACCGCATCCGGCGGGATCTGAAGCTCGCCAACCCCCGTATCGTGCTGCGCACCGGCCAGCCCGGCTACGCGCCCGAGATCGAGGCGATCCGCGACTACGACATCAACGACTACAAGACCAAGGGCGAGCTCACACGCAACAAGCTCTACACGACCTTGACGGCCGCCATCCGGGCCTACGAGCAGATCCGCCAGCTCGACGAAAGCCGGCGCGGCCTGGAGCTGATCATCCGTGCAAGCACGCAGTTCATCGCCGAAGACGGCCTGCAACCGTTTGCCGTAGGGGTGATCACCCAATTGGCGGCCTTGATCGGCGTGCCCAGCGAGGGCCTGGTGTGCGCCCAGGCCGAAGGCTACCGGGTCATCGCCGCTGCAGGCCGCTATGCCGGACTGATCCGGCGGCGGCTCACCGACATCGACGATGCCCGCGTGCGCCGGGGCATCGCCCGTTGCTTGGACGAGCGCCGCAGCCTGGCCGAAGACCAGGCCTACGTGCTTTACATCCCGTCCAAGTCGGGGCAGCACTTCGCGGCTTTCATCGACTCGCCGCAGCCCCTGCGCGAACCTGATCGACATCTGCTCGAGGTGTTCTGCGCCAACATCGCCGTGTGCGCGGACAACGTGCAGCTCGTGCAACGCCTGCACCGCATGGCCTACCAGGATCGGCTGGTGCAGCTTCCCAACCGCACCGCCTTCGTCGAAGCCATCGACGCCGCCCTGCAACGCGACGAAGCCGAGGGCCTCGCGGTGGCACTGCTCGACATCGACCAGTTTGCCGAGACCAACGAAGCCTTCGGCTACGTGTATGGCGACGCATTGCTGCGAGCCGTGGCCGAACGCCTGAGTGCAGCCTTCCCGCCGCCGTGCCACGTGGCGCGGGTGTCGAACGACACTTTCGGCCTGATCGGACCGGCGGCTCTGCTCACCCCTGAAGGGTTGCTGGACGGCTTCCACACCCCCTTCATCCTCCCGGAAGGTGAACACCGGGCCACAGCCAGCGCCGGCCTGGTGCACCTGGGTGATCCGGCCCTGCGGGCCCAACAGGGGGCCGACATCCTCGAGAACTGCTATGTGGCGCTCAAGCACGCCAAGGCCGCCGGGCACGGCTCGCACGCCCACTACACGCCGGCCTTCGGCCTGGCGGTGCGCGAACGCACACGGCTGCTGCAGGACTTGCGCCAGGCCCTGGCCCAGCGTGAACTGCACCTCGTCTACCAACCCCTCGTCGACCTGGCCAGCGGACACACCGTGGCCATCGAAGCCTTGCTGCGCTGGCAGCATGCCGATGGCCGCTGCACCAGCCCCGAGCGCTTCATGCCCGTGGCCGAGCAGACGGGCCTGATCGGCCCCCTGGGCGACTGGGCGCTGCGCTCGGCGCTGCAGGAACTGGCACGGCTGCGTCAGGCCGGCTACCTGCAGCTACGCCTCGCTGTGAACGTCTCTGCCTTGCAACTGCTACAGCCGGGCTTCGCGCAGGAGGTGCGCATGGCTCTGCAAGAGGCTAACGTGCCTCCGGCCCTGCTGGAACTGGAAATCACCGAATCGGTGGCCATGTCCGACCCCGTGCATGCGCAGGCCATCCTCTCGCAGCTGCAGGGCCTGGGCGTGGGCCTGGCGATCGACGACTTCGGGACCGGGTTCTCATCGCTGGCCTACCTGGAGCGTCTGCCGGTGGACCGGCTCAAGATCGACCGCGCCTTCATCCACGAGCGCCACGGCGCCATGGCCGAGGAGCGCATCGCGCCGATGATCGTCAACCTGGGCCACGCCCTGGGCCTGAAGGTGGTGGCTGAAGGTGTGGAGAACGAGACCCAGCTGAACTGGCTGCGCAGCCTCGCCTGCGACGAGGGCCAGGGGTATTGGTTCTCGCCACCGCTGCCGCCCGACGAACTGCTTGGCTGGCTGGCCCGGCACACCGGTGGACCGGGGCAAGCCCCAAGTCACATGCTGTAATTTCACGTTAAGCTTCTGGCATGCGACTCCTGCTTGCCGAAGACGATGCCATCCTGGCCGATGCACTCGTGGCCAACCTCGAACACGCCGGCTTCGAGGTGGAAACAGCCGAGAACGGCGCGGTGGCCGAGTACCTGCTGAACCGCCAGCACTTCGACGCGGCCATCCTCGACATCGGCCTGCCCCTGGTCGATGGACTGACCGTGCTCAAGCGCGTGCGCTCCAGCAAGCCAACCCAGCCCATCCTCGTGCTCACGGCCCTGTGTGACCTGGAGCACCGTGTCGAAGGCCTGAATGCGGGCGCTGACGACTACCTCACCAAGCCCTTCGAGTTCCCCGAACTCGAAGCCCGCGTACGCGCCTTGCTGCGCCGTGCCCAGCCCGGCAGCAGCACCGTGCTGCAGGCCGGCAGCCTGCAGATGGATCGCGACGCCCGGCGCGCCACCATCGGCGGCGAGCCGGTGGACTTCTCGCCGCGCGAGTGGTCGCTGCTGGAGCTGCTGCTGGGCCAGCGCGACAAGGTGGTCACCAAGGAGCAGATCACCCAGGCCTGGAGCGGCGAGGCCGCCGCCAAGGGCGAGCCGGCCGGCTCGATCGAGGTCTACATCCACCGCCTGCGCCGCAAGCTGGAGCCTTCCGGCCTGTCGATCCGCACCGTGCGCGGGCTGGGCTACCTGCTCGAAGCGGACGCAAACGCGTGAGCCCTTCGCGCTGGAGCGTCCTGCAAGCGCGGCTGGGACTGGTGCCAGGCCGGCGCTCGCTGCACCGCCACTTGATGTGGTGGCTGCTCATCCCGCAGCTCGTGCTGTGGATCGCCGCCGCCTTCGTCACCTACAGCGTGGCGGCCCGCTACGCCAACCTCGCCATCGACCGCAGCCTCTACCAGTCGTCGCGGGCGCTGGCCCAGCAGGTCAAGCCCATCGACAACGGGCTGATGATCGACTTCCCCAAGGCGGCCCAGGCCATCCTGGAAACCGACCCGGATGACCGCGTCTACTACATGGTGAGCACCCCGCCGGGGCAGTTCATCCTGGGCAACAACACGCTGCCGCCCCCGCCGCCCATTCCCGACCTGCAACTCGACCGGCCCTACTTCTACGACGGGCTGGTGGACGACGTCCCGGTGCGCGTGGCGGCGCTCTACCTGGCCTATGGCGAGACGTCCTCGCCTCAGCGCATGCTGGTCCAACTGGCCAAGAGCCGTGCCAGCCGCGAGGAGCTGGCGCGGCAGATCCTCATCGACACGGCCCTGCCCCTGTCGGGCCTCATCCTGCTGATGTCGCTCATCGTGTGGGGCGGCATCCGCACCGGGCTGGCACCGCTCGCTCGGCTGCAGGCCGTGGTGGAAGACCGAGCGCCCAACGACCTTGCCCCCATCGAACTCGAAGCCGCCCCAGAGGAGGTGCGCGCCCTGGCCCAGGCCGTCAACAGCCTGCTGGCCCAGGTGCATGAGAACGTGAGCACGCAGCGCCGCTTCATCAGCAATGCGGCGCATCAGTTGCGCACGCCGCTGGCGGGGCTGAAGTCGCAGGCCGAGCTGGCGCTGTCCGAGGCCCAGGACCCTGCGCTGAAAGCGCGGCTGCAACGCGTGCAGGAGAGTGCCACACGCGCCGCCCACCTGGTAGGGCAACTGCTGATCCTGGCTCGTGCCGAGCCTGAATCGGCCGCGGTCCTGGGGCGGCGACAGTTCGATCTGGGCCGGCTGGTGCGTGAAGTGACCGCGGAGCAGGTGCCCCGCGCCCTGCAACTGGGGGTGGATCTCGGCGTCGACGACGGCGAGGACACAGCGCTGGAGATCCTGGGCAACGGCCTGCTGATCCGGGAGGTGCTGGTGAACCTGATCGACAACGCGGTGCGTTACGCAGGCCGCGGTGCCAGCGTCACGGTGCGCAGCCGACGGGTGGGCACCCAGGCCGAGGTGGTGGTGGAAGACGACGGGCCGGGGCTGCCCCCCGAGGCGGGGCCCGATGCGCACGAGCGCGTGTTCGAGCGCTTCGTGCGTGCCAGCCACGACAGCCAGGGCTGCGGACTGGGGCTGGCGATCGTGCGCGAGATCGTCGAGCGCCATGCCGGGCACGTGCTTCTGGAGCCGGTGAAGCCGCACGGCCTGCGCGCCGTGGTGCGCCTACCGCTGGCGACGCGCTGACCAGACCTTCCACAATGGCGGCAGCACCAGCAGCAACGCTGCGATCAGCAACAGCGTGGCCGAGATCGGCCGCGTCACGAAAGTGCTCCACTGGCCCTGGCTGATGGTGAGGGCCTGGCGCATCGACTGCTCCATCATCGGCCCGAGGATGAGCCCCACCACCAGCGGCGCCACGGGAAAGCCGAAGCGCCGCATCGCATAGCCGATCCCACCGAAGACATAGAGCAGGCCCACGTCAAAGAGCGAATTGCTGGCGCCATAGACCCCGACGGTGGAGATCACGATGATGCCGGCATAAAGCAGCGGCACCGGGATGGACAGGAGCTTGACCCACAGCCCCACCAGCGGCAGGTTGAGCAGCAGCAGGATCACGTTGCCGATGTAAAGGCTCGCAATCAGCGTCCACACCAGGCCCGACTGAGAGGTGAAGAGCGTGGGCCCGGGCTGCAGGCCGTAACCCTCGAAGGCCGACAGGATGACCGCCGCGGTGGCCGAGGTGGGGATGCCCAGGGTGAGCAGTGGCATCAGCACACCGGCCGCCGAGGCGTTGTTGGCCGCTTCGGGCCCGGCCACGCCTTCGATGGCCCCGTGCCCGAACTCCTCCTTGTGCCGCGACAGCTTCTTCTCGGTGTAGTACGAGAGCAGCGTGGGCAACTCGGCGCCGCCGGCCGGCATGGCCCCGATGGGAAAGCCGAATCCTGCGCCACGCACCCAGGGCCACCAGGAACGCTTCCAGTCCTCACGCGTGAGCCAGACCCGGCCCTGGACCTTGAGCACTTCACCTTTTCCCGCCCGTCCCTGCCAGGCCAGGTAGAGCGCCTCGCCCACGGCAAACAGACCCACCGCCACGGCGGTGAACTCGACACCATCCAGCAGCTCCGCCTGCCCGAAGGTGAAACGCGGCTGGCCGGTCTGCAAATCGATGCCCACCATCCCGGCCAGCAAGCCCAGGCTCAGGGCGATGAGTCCACGCAGCACCGAACGGCCCAGCACTGCGGAGACGGCCACCAGCGACAGCACCATCAGGGCGAAGTAGTCGGCCGGACCGAAGCGCAGCGCCATCTCCACCACCCATGGCGCCACGAAGGTGAGCGCCAAGGTGGCCAGGGTGCCCGCCACGAAGCTGCCGATGGCCGCCGTGGCCAGAGCCGGTCCGGCGCGGCCCTTCTTGGCCATCTTGTAGCCTTCCAGCGCCGTCACCACGGTGGCCGACTCGCCGGGCGTGTTGATGAGGATGGAGGTGGTGGAGCCACCGTACATCGCGCCGTAGTAGACGCCGGCAAACATCACGAACATCGCCGCTGCCGGCACCTTGTAGGTCAGGGGCAGCAGCAACGCGATCGTGAGCGCCGGGCCAATCCCAGGCAGTACCCCCACCATCGTGCCCAGCAGACAGCCCAGGAAGCCATACAGCAGGATCTCGGGCTGCAAGGCCGCGGCAAAGCCCCCCATCAAGGCTGAGAAGGTGTCCATGCGTCAGCTCAGGAAGGGAAGGAAAGGGCCGAGCTGCACCCCGAGCTGCCGGTCGAAGAGATACCAGATCGCAAAGCAGAACAGCAGCGCGACGACGAGATCGCGCGCCCAACGCCGGCTGTCGAAGGCCTGCGCGATGCACATGAAAGCCACTACGCCGGCCAGGCCGATGCCCAGCACTGGCGTGAAGGCCATCAGCGCGGCCAGGCCACCGATCATCCAGGCGACGCGGGCCTGCCGGCCGGGCAGGGGCGACTCGTGTTCGTCCTGCAAGGCGTCTTCGCTGCGCCCGAACAGGCTCAAGGCCAGGTACAGCGCGGCCAGCACCGCCAGCACGCCCACCAGGGCGCGTGGCATCACGGCCGGGCCCACCGCGGCAAAGGCCGGGGGGTCGGGAATCACCCCCACCTGCCAGGCCGCCACGGCCACCAGGGCCACCAGCGCCAGGCCCATGCACACCGGGCCGGCGCTTCGGCGCAAGGGCACGGTCATGCCAGGCCCAGGTCCTTCATGACCGCTTCGGTGGCCGTGATGTCCGCCGCGAGCATCTTGCTGAAGGCATCACCGGCCAGGAAGACGTCCGTCCACTTGCGCTGCTCGAGCACCTCCTTCCAGGCCGGTGCCGCGTGCATGCGCGTGAGGAGGTCGATGAGCGCCTGCCGCTGGGCGGGCGTGATGCCGGGCGCGCCAAACACGCCACGCCAGTTGGCGGCCGTCACATCCAGGCCCTGCTCCTTCAGCGTGGGCACGTCCACGCCCGGGATGCGGGTGTTGCCCGACACCGCCAGCGCACGCAGGCGCCCGCCGCGGATGTGCTCGGCGAACTCCGAATAGCCGGAAATGCCCGCCGCCACCTGCGCGCCCAGCACCGCCGCCGTGGCCGGGCCGCCGCCCGCGAACGCCACGTAGGCAGCCTCCCGCGGATTCTTGCCCAGGGCGCGCACGATCAGACCCAGCAGCAGGTGGTCGGTGCCCCCCGACGAGCCTCCGGCCACGCTCACGGCCTTCGGATCGGCGCGCAGCGCGTTCTCCAGGTCCTTCCAGGTCTTGTGCGGGCTGCTGGCGGGCACCACGATGACACCGGCTTCTTCCGTCAGCCTGGCCAGCGGTGTGACATCCTTGATCGTGACGGGGCTCTTGTTGGCAATGCCCCCGCCCACCATCACCGAGCCGCCCACCATCATGGCGTTGCCCTGCCCCCGGCGCTGGTTCACGAAGCGTGGCAGGCCCACCATGCCGGCAGCACCACCCACGTTCTCGAACTGGAAGCCGCCCACCAGGCCGGCCGCCTTGCAGGCCGACTCGATGGCACGCGCCGTGCCGTCCCAGCCGCCCCCCGGGGCCGCGGGCACGAACATCTGGATGGATTCGAAGGCCTGCTGGGCCCAGGCCAGCGAGCCCAGCCCTCCCAGCACCGGGGCCAGGCCGGCGGCCGCCACCATACGACGACGATTCAGGTTCATCACGCTCTCCTCAAGGGTTCTTGTGGGATGCGCCGGCTCGATCCGCGCCGGGACGAACCGAGCGTAAGCGCAGGGTCGGGTCCTGGCATCAGCGTTTGCGCGGGGGTCGTGCGACCCACGAGCGCGGGTAATCACTGATTAATGCATTGTGGATGTTTCTTTAATTATTTCTTAACATTGCCGCACTGCACTGCGACATCCCCACGTGCAGGCCCAACCACAATGAGGAGCAACGACATGACCCTGACCCGTCCCATCTCGTGCCGCCCAGCGCGCCACCCCTTGACAGCCCTGGCCCTGGCTGGCGCCCTGGGCGTCGGCACGGCCGCCCATGCCGGCGAGGTGGAGGTGCTGCACTGGTGGACCTCCGGCGGCGAAGCCAAGGCCGCCACCGCCCTGAAGGGCCAGATGCTCAAGCTGGGCCACACCTGGCGCGACTTCGCGGTGGCCGGCGGCGGCGGCGACTCGGCAATGACGGTGCTCAAGTCGCGCGTCGTCTCGGGCAACGCACCGGCCGCGGCGCAAATCAAGGGCCCGTCCATCCAGGAGTGGGCCCGCGAGGGGGTGCTGGCCAACATCGATGACGTGGCCAAGGCCAACAACTGGGATGCCCTGCTGCCCAAACCCATCGCCGACGGCCTGAAGTACAAGGGCAGCTACGTGGCCGCACCCGTCAACGTGCACCGTGTCAACTGGATCTGGGCCAACCCGGCCGTGCTGGCCAAGGCCGGCGTGAAGCTGCCCACCACCTGGGACGAGTTCTTCACGGCGGCCGAGGCGCTGAAGAAGGCTGGCGTGATCCCTGTGGCCCATGGCGGCCAGAACTGGCAGGACTTCACCACCTTCGAATCGGTCGCGCTGGGCGTGGGTGGGGTGGACTTCTACAAGAAGGCCCTGGTGCAGCTCGACCAGGCCGCCCTCAAGAGCCCGACGATGGAGAAGGTGCTCACCACCTTCAAGCGCATCAAGGACTACACGGACCGCAACGCCCCGGGGCGCGACTGGAACCTGGCCACGGCCATGGTCATCAACGGCCAGGCCGGCATGCAGCTGATGGGCGACTGGGCCAAGGGCGAGTTCGTCGCCGCCGGCAAGGTGCCGGGCAAGGACTTCGTCTGCGCCGCCGCCCCCGGCACCGCCCAGGCCTTCACCTACAACGTCGACAGCTTCGCGATGTTCAAGATCAGGAACGACGCCAACGTGAAGGCACAGAAGGACCTGGCCGCCGCCCTCGTGTCGACCGAGTTCCAGGAGGTCTTCAACCTGAACAAGGGCTCCATCCCGGTGCGCCTGAACATGGACCTGTCCAAGTTCGACGATTGCGCCAAGCTTTCGGCCAACGACTTCGTGGCCACAGCCAAGTCGGGTGGCCTGGTGCCGTCGATTGCCCACGGCATGGCCGTGCCCTCGGCGGCCGAAGGCGCCATCAAGGACGTCGTCTCGCAGTTCTGGAACAGCGACCGCATGAGCGCCAAGGACGCCATGGAGCGCATTGCCACCGCCGCGCGCGCCCAGTGAACTTGTTCCCGGTGCCTTGAGCGACGGCGGCCGCAGTCTGCACTGCGGCCGCCCCCGATGTTCCTCCCGGATCCCGCATGACCCCTCCCACCTCCTCGCGAGCGCGCCAGCCCTGGCTGCCGCGCCTGGTGCTCGCGCCGTCCTTCGTGCTGTCGATGGTCTTCATCTACGGCTTCATCGCCTGGAACGGCTACCTCTCGCTGTCGGCCTCACGCCTGCTGCCCAACTACGAGTTCGTCGGACTCGACCAGTACGCCACGCTCTTCGCCAGCGAACGCTGGTGGGTGGCCATGCGCAACCTCGGCATCTTCGGTGTCCTCTTCATCGGCCTGTCGATGGGCCTGGGCCTGCTGCTGGCCATCCTGCTCGACCAGAAGGTGCGTGCAGAAGGTGCGTTGCGCACCGTCTTCCTCTACCCGATGGCCTTGAGCTTCATCGTCACCGGCACGGCCTGGAAGTGGATCCTCAACCCGGGGCTGGGCCTGGAGCACCTGATGCACCAGTGGGGCTTCGAGGGCTTCCAGTTCGACTGGCTCATCAACCCCGACCGGGCCATCTACACGGTGGTGATCGCCGGCGTGTGGCAGTCGGCCGGTTTCGTGATGGCGCTCTTCCTCGCCGGCCTGCGTGGCATCGACGACAGCATCGTCAAGGCCGCCCAGCTCGACGGTGCGAGCCTGCCCCGCATCTACTGGCGCATCCTCATCCCCAGCCTGCGGCCGGTCTTCTTCAGCACGCTGCTGGTGCTTTCGCACATCGCCATCAAGAGCTTTGACCTGGTGATGGCGCTCACCGCCGGCGGCCCCGGGTTTGCCAGCGACGTGCCCGCCACCTTCATGTACACGATGGCCTTCACCCGTGGACAGATCGGCCTCGGGGCGGCGTCGGCCACCGTGATGCTGGCCACCGTCGCGGCCATCGTCGTCCCCTATCTCTACAGCGAGCTGCGCACGAGGAAGCCGGCATGAAGCACCTGCACCGTTTCCTCCTCCTGGGCGCGCTGGCCGTGTTTGCTGGCCTGTTCCTCGCGCCGCTGTACGTGATGGTGGTCACCTCGCTGAAGGACATGGACCAGATCCGTGCCGGCGGCCTGCTCGACCTGCCGTCCGACCCGAGCCTGGCCGCCTGGGCCAAGGCCTGGTCGAGCGCCTGCACCGGCACCGACTGCAGCGGCCTCAAGCCCTTCTTCATGAACTCCATCGCCATGGTGGTGCCTGCCGTGCTCATCTCCACCATGCTGGGGGCGCTCAATGGCTACGTGCTGAGCAAGTGGCGCTTCCGGGGCAGCGAACTGGTTTTCGGTCTGATGCTCTTCGGCGTCTTCATGCCCATGCAGGTGGTGCTGCTGCCCATGTCGCAGGTGCTGGGCTGGCTGGGCCTGTCCACCTCGGTGTGGGGCCTGGTGCTGGTGCATGTGCTCGCCGGCCTGCCCTCCACCACCCTCTTCTTCCGCAACTACTACGTCGGGCTGCCCGACGAGCTGGTGAAGGCTGCGATGATCGACGGAGCCGGCTTCTGGCGCATCTTCTGGCGCATCGTGCTGCCGCTGTCCACGCCCATCCTGGTGGTCACGCTGATCTGGCAATTCACGCAGATCTGGAACGACTTCCTCTACGGCGTGGTGTTCACCGGCGCCGAGGCCAAGCCCGTCACGGTGGGCCTGAACAACCTCGCCAACACCACCGCCAACGTCAAGGAATATAACGTCGACATGGCCGCCGCCATGATCGCCGCCCTGCCCACGCTGGCCGTCTACATCATTGCCGGCAAGTATTTCGTGCGCGGCCTCACCGCCGGCGCCGTGAAAGGTTGAACCCCATGGGAGCCCTGTCCATCCGCCAGGTCCGCAAGGCCTATCACTCGCTCGAGATCCTCAAGGGCATCGACCTCGAGGTCGAGGCGGGCGAGTTCCTCATCCTCGTCGGCCCCTCGGGCTGCGGCAAGTCCACGCTGCTGGCCATGATCGCCGGCCTGGACCACCCCACCTCGGGCAGCATCCACATCGGCGACCACGATGTGACGCACGCCCTGCCCAAGGACCGTGACATCGCCATGGTGTTCCAGAGCTATGCGCTCTACCCCAACATGACGGTGGCCGACAACATCGGCTTTGCGCTGGAGATGCGCAAGGTGCCCAAGGCCGAGCGCGCAGCGGCCATTGCCCGGGTGGCGAAGATGCTGCAGATCGAACACCTGCTCGAGCGCAAGCCGGCCGCCCTGTCGGGTGGCCAGCGACAGCGCGTGGCCATGGGCCGGGCCCTGGCGCGCAACCCCAAGCTCTTCCTCTTCGACGAACCGCTGTCCAACCTGGACGCCAAGCTGCGCGTGGAGATGCGCGCCGAGATCAAGCTCCTGCACCAGCGCACCCGCACGACCACCGTCTACGTCACACACGACCAGGTCGAGGCGATGACACTGGGCGACCGCATCGCGGTGATGAAGGACGGCCAGGTCCAGCAGTTCGGCGCCCCCGATGACATCTACAGCCGACCGGCCAACCGCTTCGTCGCCGAGTTCATCGGCTCGCCGGCGATGAACTTCGTCGAGGCCTCGCGCACCGGGGCCCACGAGTTGCAGGCCCATGGCCTGGGTCTGGCGCTCACGCCGGCCCAGCAGCAGGCTCTTCAGGCGCACGGGGGCAGCTCCATCAGCTACGGCCTGCGCCCCGAAGCACTGCAGTTTGCGGGCGAGGGCCTGCCCGGCGAGCTGGGCATGCTCGAGCCCACGGGCCCGGAAACCTATGCCCTGGTGGACACGCCCTTGGGCCGCTTCACCGCCCGCGTGCCGGGCAAGGTGCACCAGCGCGTGGGCGAGCGCGTGCACCTGGCATGGTCCCCCGAAGACTGCCACCTGTTCGATGGGCAGACACAGCAGCGCATCGCCTGATACGCTCGCGCCATGCAAGTCTTCCCGCGTTACCGCTCTCCGGCCTTCCTGAAAGAACACATCTTTCACACGATGGCCTTCTACCACCCGCGCTGCATCGACCGGCGCGGGGGCTATTTCCACTTCTTCCTCGACGATGGCACGGCCTACGACACCGAGCACCGACATCTGGTCAACAGCACCCGGCTGATCTACAACTACGCCCAGGCACATCTGCACTTCCGTGCCCCCACCTACCTCGATGCCGTGAGGCACGGTCTGAACTTCCTGCGCGAAGCCCACCTGGACCCATCGACGGGACGGTATGCCTGGATGCTGCGCGTGGAAGACCGCCCGGATGGCCGCCGCGAACACATCGCGGAAGATTCGTCTCAATATGCCTATGGCCTGGGATTCGTGATGCTGGCGTACGCGCATGCGCTGAAGGCCGGCGTGGGCGAGGCGCGGAAGTGGCTGGCCGAGACCTGGCAGACGCTGAATGCCCTGTTCTGGGACGAGGCCCAAGGGCTCTATGCCGACGAACTGGCCCCTGGCGGCGGCTGGGGCCCTTACCGAGGCCAGAACGCCAACATGCATGTGTTCGAGGCACTGCTCGGGGCCTTCGAGGCCACCGAGGAGGTACGTTATCTCGAGCGGGCCGAGCAGATCGCACGTCGCGTCACGGTAGACCTCGCCGATCGGACCGACGGTCACATCTGGGAGCACTACCGCAACGACTGGACACCCGACTGGACCTACAACCGCGACCGACCCGACGAGATCTTCCGCCCCTGGGGCTACCAGTTCGGCCACCAGGCCGAGTGGGCCAAGCTGTTGCTCGTCCTCGACAGACTGCGTCCGGCCCCCTGGCTGCTGCCGCGCGCCCAAGCCCTGTTCGATTTCACCGTCGCCCACGGATGGGACGAGGAAGCCCGCGGCCTCTTCAACCGCATGGCTCCCGACGGGAGCCTGTGCGACGACCACAAGGCCTTCTGGGTCCAGTCCGAAACGGCCACTGCAGCGGCCCTGCTGGGTCATCGCACCGGCCTGGAAACCTACTGGCGCTGGTACGACCGACTGTGGTCCTACTGCTGGGACTACTTCATCGACCACGAGCACGGCGCCTGGTACCACACGCTCACGCGTGACAACCGTCGACTGGGTGAGGAAAAGACGCCGGTGGGCCGGCTTGACTACCACACCCTGGGCAACTGCTACGAGATGCTGAGGGTGGTGGCCCCCTGACGGGAGCCACCCGAGGGCGGGGCTATTGCCAGGTCCCGCCCGTGGTCACGGATCCGCCACCGGACGGCGTGGTCACGATGCGGTTGCTGCCGCCCTCCCAGACCACGTTCCCGGCACCGTCCTTCTTGATGAACTTGTACTGGTAGGTGGTGTTGGCCGGAAGGCTCAGCACGGCCCGCCAATTGCCACGCGTACCGGTACCGGAGATCCAGGTCATCGGCTTGGCCGCCGCCGGCGACCAACTGCCCAACGCGCTGTGGTTGCCCACGACAAAGAGGCTCTGCCCCCACACGGTGTCGGCCGACACGTTGAAAGTGACGGTCGCCGTCTGCGGCGGCTGGGTGCTGCCTCCCAGGCGAGCGCCTGCATGGATGGCGGCCGCACCATTCGGCCCGGCCGTCAGCGTCACGTAGCCGCCGGCATCGACCGTCACGACGTTGCCGGAGCATTGGCCGTTGCTGAAGTTGCCGGAAATGATGTCGCAGTACTGGCCGGCCGGCAGGCTGGTCTTGAAGTTGCGCGTCAGCGCAGCGCCTTCGCGGTTGATCACCACGAAGCCCTTGTCACCGCGCCCGAAAGCGATCTGGTTGTTGCCGTTGTCCCACCAGTCGGTGACGGTCCAGTTCGCCGCCGTGGCATTGCGGAAGGCCACCATGTTGCCAATGCCGCGCCAGCGGTGCTCGCACACCCAGCCGCCGATGCTCTGGCTGAAGCAGGACGGCTGGCTCACGCCACCGTCCCAGGGGCCGCGGGTGGCGCCGCCACTGTAGTGCGGCGGGCCGAAGCTGGTGTCGTAGGCCGTGCTGCGGTTGAAGGCATAGCTCGACATCAGCGCCGGATAGCCGTAGGGCCAGGCCAGCATGAAGATGTTGGCCAGGTCGTAGGTTGCGCCGTAGTGGTAGGTGAGGTAGTTGCCTCCGCCACCGTGGCCCCGCTGCTTGTCGTGGTTGTCGATGAAGGCAATCGCCTTGCTGCTGGACATCAGGCCCCAGGACTCCCCGAAGCTGCGCAGCTCGGACAGGCGGCCGCCACCGGCGAACTTGCTGAAGACCTGCTTGCCATAGTTGAACTCGGTCACGGTCACCTGGCCGCCGCCCAGCGAGAAGTACTGGTTCGGCTGCACCGCCTCACCGGCCGCACCGATCACTTCCAGGAACCAGAAGGGGCGGTTCGTGCCGGTGCGGCTGTTGACCGCATCGATGATGGCCCCCAGGTCGGTCGGGCTGATGTGCTTGGCCGCGTCCACGCGGAAGCCCTTGACTCCCATGTTGACCAGGCCCACCAGGTAGTCGGCGATCTTGCCGCGCACGTAAGCGCTGCCGGTGTTCAGGTCCTGCAGGCCCGAAAGCTCGCAGCGCTGCACGTTGTTGGCGTCACCGTAGTTGGTGATACCGCACACCGGCTGGTGGAAGTCGTTGGGGCCATAGAGCCCGGGATAGTTGTGATAGCTCCAGCTGCGCCCCGCGCTCGAGGTGCCGCCGGTGCCACCCGACATGTGGTTGATCACGGCGTCCACGTAGATGCCCACGCCCACGGCGTTGCATCGGTTGACCATGTCCTGGAACTCGGCGCGCGTGCCGCTGCGGCTGCGGTCCAGGTTGTAGCTCACCGGCTGGTAGCGCATCCACCACGGGTAAGGCGCGCCGTCCCCGCTGCTCACCCAGTTGTGCTCGTTCGGGGGGGACACCTGGACGGCCGCGAAGCCCTTGGGCCCGAGGAAGTTTTCGCACTCGCGCGCGATATCGGTCCACTTCCATTCGAAGAGGTGCACGAAGGCCGTGCGTGGCGCGGTCTGGGCCTGGGCGGTCGAAGCGCCCAGGGCCGTGGCGGCCAGTGCGAAGGCTGCCAGGCCGTGTCGGGCCAAGCGTCGCCACGAAGGGGGCAAGGGGGAAGGCTGCAGCATCGATGTCTCCTGCGGTGCTGGGTGGGTGGGCCGGTGTGGCCGGCCGCGGTTGGGGAATGGGCGGCAAGCTTAGGCAGGAGCAGGCAGCAACACCAGCACTCCAGGGCAGGTACATCGTCGTTACGACGGATTTTTTTGTAAGGACTACAAGCACTACATCGAGTGACGCAAGAAGCGCGGATGTAGTCGACTGAAAGATCAGGGTTTGCCAGCAGGGGTGCGCCGATGGGTCAGCGCTCGATCTGCGCCACTCGCCATGCCGCCAGCGCGGCCAGCATCGCCATCAACCCCGCCGCCCAGAACACCGACGCAAAACCCCAGGCCTCGCCCAGCGCCCCGCCGGCCACGCCCCCCACCACACCGGGCAGGCCATAGCCCAGCACGGAATACAGCGCCTGGCCGCGTCCGCGCAGGCGGTCGGCGAAGTGGCGGTTGATGAAGGCGATGCACACCGTGTGATGGGTCGCGAACGTGAGCGCATGGCTCATCTGCGCGAGCACCAGCACCACGAGGCTCGTGCCAAAGGCGGCCGTGGCACCGAACCGCAGCGCCGCCACTGCGCACACCCCTGCCATCCACAGCGACAGCGGCCAGCGCACCAGCCAGCGGCCCTGCACCAGGAACCAGACGATCTCCACCGCCACCGACACCGCCCAGAGCACGCCCACCACGCGCTTGCTGTAGCCCAGTTCGTCGAGATAAAGCGAGAAGAAGGCATACAGGCCCACATGGGCCAGGATCATGAAAAAGACCGAGACGAAGAACCAGCGCACGGCCGGGCGCTCCAGCACGGGGGCCAGAGGCGGCGCCGGCTCGCCCGTGTGTTCGCCATCCGCGCCGGCCGGCAGACGCCAGCACACCGCCACCAGCGCGCCGAGCAGCGCGACCGTACCCACCGCAAACCAGGAAAGGCCAAAGCGCTCGAAGACAAAGCCGAAGACCAGCACCGTCACGATGAAGCCCACCGACCCCCACACACGCACCCGGCCGTATCGGTTGACGTCCAACCCGGCCTGGGACGTCACCCGCTGGGCCAGGGCGGCTTCGGCCATGGGCATCATCGCGCTGGTGTTGAAGAACATCAGGAAGAGCACCACGCCGACGACCCCGACGGTGGGCGACACCCATTGCGGCATCAGCAACAGGCCCAGGCTGCTGGCCAGGCCCAGGGTCGCGGCCCAGCGCATCAGCAGCGTGCGCCGGCCGGTGTGATCGGACAGCCAGCCCCAGCTGTAGGGCGCAATCACACGGGTGAGACTCTGCACGGCCGTGAGCAACCCGATCGCCAGCGAGCCGAAGCCCAGCTCCTTGAGCCACAGCGGCAGGTAGGGGTTGAAGTAGCCGATGAAGCCGAAGTACACCGCGGCCAGCGCAGCGAAGGTCCACAGGCCCTGCGGAGGCGCGGAGGCGCCGGCTGGAGCCGCCACGGGCGGCCTCAGGCCTGCGGCGCGCGGGCCGGGATCTGCGGGGTGCCCACCGACACGTCGCCGCACTGCGCACGGTGGCGCAGCACATGGTCCATCACCACCAGCGCCAGCATGGCCTCGGCAATCGGTGTGGCGCGGATGCCCACGCAGGGATCATGGCGGCCGAAGGTTTCCACGGTGGCCGGCTGGCCCTGCAGGTCGATCGACTGGCGCGGCGTGCGGATCGAGCTCGTGGGCTTGATCGCGAGGTGCACCACCAGGTCCTGCCCCGTGCTGATGCCACCCAGCACCCCGCCGGCGTTGTTGCTGCGGAAGCCTTGCGGCGTGAGTTCATCGCCGTGTTCGGTGCCCTTCTGGGCCACGCAGGCAAAGCCCGCGCCGATCTCCACGCCCTTGACGGCATTGATGCCCATCATCGCGTAGGCGATGTCGGCATCGAGCTTGTCGAAGAGCGGCTCGCCCAGCCCCACGGGCACACCAAGGGCCTCGACGCGCAGACGCGCGCCCACCGAATCACCGGCTTTGCGCAGCGCGTCCATGTAGTCTTCCAGCCGGGTGATGTCGCTCGCATTGGCGGCAAAGAAGGGGTTGTGGGGCACATGTTCCCAGGACTCGAAGGGGATCTCGATCTCGCCGAGTTGGGTCATGCAGCCACGGAAGGTGGTGCCGTGCTGCTGCGCCAGCCACTTCTTCGCCACCGCGCCTGCGGCCACCATCGGGGCCGTGAGCCGCGCCGACGAGCGCCCGCCGCCGCGCGGGTCGCGGATGCCGTACTTGTGCCAGTAGGTGTAGTCGGCATGCCCGGGCCGGAAGGTCTGGACGATGTTGCCGTAGTCCTTGCTGCGCTGGTCGGTGTTGCGGATCAGCAGGCAGATGGGCGTGCCGGTGGTCTGGCCCTCGTACACGCCCGAGAGGATCTCCACCGCATCGGGCTCGTTGCGCTGGGTCACGTGACGCGAGGTGCCCGGGCGGCGGCGGTCCAGGTCGGGCTGGATGTCGGCCTCGGACAGGGCCAGCCCAGGCGGGCAACCGTCGATCACGCAGCCGATGGCCGGGCCGTGGGACTCGCCGAAATTGGTGACGCAAAAGAGCTGGCCGAAGGTGCTGCCGGACATGGAACCCAAGCGATGAATGAGCCGGGGCCGCGCCAACGTGGCCGGCCCCGGCGTGTGGAAGATGGCCTGATTTTAAGGGCCTGTGCAGTTCAGGACGGCTGCGCCGGCTCGTCGCTCACGGGCCAGTCGCGGATGTATGCCTTGAGCATGCGGTTCTCGAAATCCTGACTGTCCACCACCGCCTTGGCCACGTCGTAGAAGGAGATCACGCCCATCAGCGTGCGCTGGTTCATCACCGGCATGTAGCGGGCGTGACGCCCCAGCATCATGCGGCGCACCTCGTCGATCTCGGTCTCCAGCGTGCAGGTCAGCGGCGCCGCATCCATCACCGTGCGCACGATGGTCTGGCCCACCGTTCCGCCATTGGCCACCACCGCCTGGATGCATTCGCGGAAGGTGAGCATGCCCACCAGATCGCCGTGCTCCATCACCACCAGCGAGCCGATGTCGTGCTCGGCCATGGTCTTCATGGCATCGCCCAGGCGCTGGTCGGGGGACACCGTGAACAGCGTGCCTCCCTTGACGCGCAGGATGTCACTGACTTTCATGGCGGGCCTCCTCTGGCAGGTTCGCGGGTGAGCGGAAACAGGTTGAGGCTTCAATATAGCCCACAATGCCTGTCCACTGGACATGCGTGCACCCCCTGGGCAATCCCGGGTGCGTGCCGATACCTTTGGAGACACCATGCCTGGATATTCCGACCCCGGCTTCGACACGCTGGCCCTGCACGCGGGCAGTGCGCCGGACCCGACCACCGGCGCCCGCGCGGTGCCGATCTACCTGAGCACCTCCTTCGTCTTCGACGACAGCGACCATGCGGCGGCGCTGTTCAACATGGAGCGCGCGGGGCATGTGTATTCGCGCATCTCCAACCCCACCACGGCTGTGCTCGAAGAGCGCATCGCCGCGCTCGAGGGTGGCGTGGGCGCCATTGCCACGGCCAGCGGTCAGGCCGCCCTGCACCTGGCCGTCGCCACCCTGATGGGCGCCGGCTCCCACATCGTCGCCAGCACGGCCCTCTACGGCGGCTCACACAACCTGCTGCACTACACCCTGGCGCGCTTCGGCATCGAGACCACCTTCGTGCCCCCGGGCGACCTGGACGCCTGGCGCCGTGCCATCCGCCCCACCACCCGGCTTTTCTTCGGCGAGACTCTGGGCAACCCCGGCCTGGACGTGCTGGACATTCCCGCCGTCAGCGCCCTGGCCCACGAACACGGCCTCCCGCTGCTGGTCGATTCCACCTTCACCTCGCCTGCACTGATGCGCCCAATCGACCATGGGGCCGACCTCGTCTACCACTCGGCCACCAAGTTCCTGGGTGGCCACGGCACCGTGATCGGCGGCGTGCTGGTCGACAGCGGCCGCTTCGACTGGGAGGCCTCGGGCCGCTTCCCCGAACTCACCCAGCCCTATGAAGGCTTCCACCAGATGGTGTTCACTGAGGAAAGCAGTGTGGGTGCCTTCCTGCTGCGTGCGCGGCGCGAGGGCCTGCGCGACTTCGGCGCCTGCCTGAGCCCGCACTCGGCCTGGCTGATCCTGCAGGGCATCGAGACCCTGTCTCTGCGCATGGAGCGCCACGTGGCCAACACCCGCCAGGTGGTGAGGTTCCTGGCCGAGCACCCCATGGTGGAGTCGGTGGGCTACCCCGAGCTGCCCGGCCATCCCAGCCATGCACTGGCCCAGCGCCTGCTGCCCAAGGGTTGTGGCGCCGTCTTCAGCGTCAACCTGCGCGGCAGCCGCGAGCAGGGCCGCCGGTTCATCGAAAGCCTGCGCCTGTTCTCGCACCTCGCCAACGTGGGCGACTGTCGCTCGCTGGTCATCCACCCGGCCTCGACCACCCACTTCCGCATGGACGACGCCGCCCTGGCGCGCGCCGGCATCACACCCGGCACCATCCGCCTGTCCATCGGTCTGGAAGAGGCCTCGGACCTCATCGACGACCTGGGCCGGGCCCTGAAGGCCGCCGAAAGAGCTGGGAGGCCCGCATGAAGCTGCTGGTCCATGGCCAAGAGGCCTATGCCTACACCGGCGGCAAATCCTTCGACCCCGCCCTGCCCTGTATCGTGTTCATCCACGGCGCGCTCAACGATCACAGCGTCTTCGCGCTGCAGACCCGCTACCTGGCCCACCACGGCCACGCCGTGCTCGCGGTGGACCTGCCAGGGCACGGACGCAGCGCCGGCCCGGCCCTCGACAGCGTCGAGGCGCTCGCCGAATGGCTCATCGCCCTGCTCGATGCCGCCGGCGTGACGCGCACGGCCCTGGTCGGCCACAGCATGGGCTCGCTCATCGCGCTGGAAGCCGCCGCCCGCCTGGGCGAGCGCGCCACCCACGTCGCGCTGGTGGCCACGGCTTACCCGATGAAGGTCTCGCCGGCATTGCTCGAGACGTCGCTCAAGGACCCGCACAAGGCCATGCGCATGGTCAACAGCTTCTCCATCGGCACGATGGCCGCCAAGCCCTCGGCGCCCGGTCCCGGCGCCTGGCTGCACGGCGGCAATCTGGCCCTGATGGAGCAATTGCAGGCCCGCCACGCACGCCAGCACGACGGCGCCAATCTCTTCCACACCGACTTTTCGGTTTGCGACCGCTATGCAGGCGGCCTGGAGGCGGCCCAGCGGGTGCAATGCCCCGCGCTGCTGCTGCTGGGCGCCCAGGACCAGATGACGTCGCCTGCGGCCACCAAGGAGTTGGCGGCGGCCTTGAAGGCCCAGGTCGCGACCCTGCGCGCCGGGCATTCCCTGATGACGGAGAACCCGGACGGGGTGTTGAATGCCCTCAAAGGCTTTCTATCCTCGCCCAGGAGTCCGTCATGAGCACCACCTTGCAGGGACAGGGTGTCGACCCGCGCAGCTTCAAGAGCTTCGCCGAGTTCTACCCCTTCTACCTCAGCGAACACAGCAACCGCACCTGCCGTCGGCTGCATTTCGTCGGCTCCACGCTGGCGCTGATCTGCCTGGCAGCGCTGCTGGCCACCGGCCAGCCGCAATACCTGCTCTATGGCCTGCTGGCGGGCTACGGCTTTGCCTGGATCGGCCACTTCGGCTTCGAGAAAAACAAGCCCGCCTCCTTCAAGCGACCGCTCTACAGCTTCATGGGCGACTGGGTCATGTACAAGGACATCTGGACGGGCCGGATCAAGTTCTGACGCCGCTCACTCCAGCAGTTCCTTGAGTGTCATCCGGCCGAACCCGGCCTTGTCCCAGAAGCCGCGCAGGTTGGGGGCCGGGTCGAGCAGCAACTCGGCCACCAGGGGCTGCGCCAGCGTGGTGTCGGGTTCGGCCAGCAGCACATGGCGCGCGCCGCCCTCCTCGTCCAGCCGCCCCACCCAGTCCAGGGCCCGCAGCTTTTCCAGCAGCGGCTCGATCTGCAGCGGGTCGGTGCGCAGCCGCTCCGACAAGGCCTCCAGGCTCATCCCGTGAGCCTGCTGCGAGCGGCTGAGTTGCAGTTCCCGCAGCACCATCAAAGCCAGGTGGAAGCGATGCCCCGGCGTGGCCGGCCGGCGGACCACCTTCATCTGCAGACTGGGGGCGTAGGCCGCGATCACCGCGCCCAGCAGGACCACCACCCAGCCCAGGTAGAGCCAGATCAGGAAGATGGGCACGGTGGCAAAGGTACCGTACAGCGCCGAATAGGTGGGCACCTTGCCCAGGTACCAGGCCAGGGCCGCCTTGGCCAGCTCGAACCCTGTGGCCACGAAGACGCCCCCAGCCAGGGCATGCGACCAGCGCACGTAGGTGTTCGGCACGTAGCGGAACAGCCCGGCGAAGGCCGCCGCCATCAGGAAATACTCCAGCGTGTTGAACAGGAAGGACAGCGGCGCAGGCAAGCGGCCCACCAGGCCCTGCGATGCGGTGAGGGCATATGAGGTGAAGGTCAGGCTCACGCCCAGCAGCAGCGGCCCCAGCGTGGCAGCCGCCCAGTAGACGAGCACGCGCTGCGCGATCGGTCGCGGCTTGCGCACCCGCCAGATGGCGTTGAGGGTGCGATCGATCGTGAGCATCAGCGACAGGGCGGTCAGTACCAGCACGATCAGACCCGCCGTGCCCAGCCGGTTGGCATTGGCCGCAAACCGCGTGAGCGCCCGCAGCACGGGCTTGGCGATCGCCTCGGGCACCAGGGTCTTGACGAAATAGCCCTCGACCGCGGCCTGGAAGCTGCCGAACATCGGGAAGGCCGTGAAGACCGCCAGGGTCACCGTGAACAACGGCACCAGGGCGATCAGGGTGGTGAAGGTGAGGCTGCCGGCGGTCAGACCCAGACGGTCCTCGCGGAAGCGCTGGCCCAGGGTCCTGAAAGTGTCGAGCCAGGGCCAGTCCTGCAGGGTTCGGACCAGCTCCGACAGCCGCTCGCGTGCCAATGGCAGCAGCCGCTTGGGAAAGTTCATGCCCGGTATCATGCCACCGATGGATCACGTTTCCCGTATCGACACCACACGAGCCCTGGCTGTGGGCAGCCTGGTGGGTCTCATCGTGCTGGGCATTGCCTGGGAACTTTGGCTCGCACCCTTGCGCCCCGGAGGCTCCTGGCTGGTGCTCAAGGTGCTGCCGCTCTTCCTGCCGCTGGCGGGCCTGCTCAAACGGCGCATGTACACCTACCGCTGGGTCAGTCTGCTCGTGTGGGTCTACTTCACCGAGGGGGTGGTGCGCGCCACCTCCGACCGTGGCTTCAGCGCCGTGCTGGCCGGCGTCGAGGTGCTGTTGTGCCTGATGCTGTTCACCGCGTGCGCCTTGCACGTGCGCTGGCGGCTGCGCCATGCACGCACGGCCTCCGAAACCTCTCCCGCTCCTTGAGTCCCATGAGCCTGCTTGATGATCTGCGTGCCGCCGTTGGCACTGCCCAGGTGCTCACCGAGGGCGATCTCTCGGCCTACGAACTCGACTGGCGCAAGCGATACCGAGGCAAGGCCCTGGCCGTGGTCCGCCCCGGAAGCACCGCGGAGGTGGCTGCGGTGGTCCGAGCCTGCACCCGCCATGGCACCAGCCTGGTGCCCCAGGGCGGCAACACCGGCCTGGTGGGCGCCTCGGTCCCCGACGACAGCGGCCGGCAGGTCCTGCTGAGCACCCAGCGCCTGCAGCGCATCCGCGAGATCGACAGCGCCAACCTCACGATGACGGTCGAGGCCGGCTGCGTGCTTCAGACCGTGCAGGACGCTGCGGCTGCGAAGGACCTCCTCTTCCCGCTGAGTCTGGCCGCAGAGGGCAGTTGCACCATCGGCGGCAACCTCGCCACCAACGCCGGAGGCACCCAGGTTCTGCGCTACGGCAATGCCCGCGAACTCTGCCTGGGCCTGGAAGTCGTGACGGCCGACGGCGAGATCTGGGACGGGCTGAGCGGCCTGCGCAAAGACAACACCGGGTACGACCTGCGCGACCTCTACATCGGCAGCGAAGGCACCTTGGGGCTCATCACGGCCGCCACTCTGCGCCTGTATCCCCGCCCGGCCGCCCGCATGACCGCGCTGGCCGCCCTGCCCTCCATGGACGCCGCCGTGGCCCTGCTGCAGCGCGCCCAGGCCCGGCTGGCCGCCAGCCTCACGGGCTTCGAGGTGATGAACCAGTTCTCGCTCGACCTCGTGCGCAAGCACTTCCCGAAGCTGCCCCAGCCGCTGCCCCCCTCGCCCTGGACGGTGCTGATGGAGGCCTCCGACCACGAGTCCGAGGCCCATGCGCGTGCGCTCTTCGAAGCCCTCCTGGAGCAGGCCTTCGAAGGCGGCGTCATCACCGATGCCGCCGTGGCCGAGAGCCTGGAGCAGTCCAAGGCCCTTTGGCACCTGCGGGAATCGATCCCGCTGGCCCAGGCCGAGGAAGGCCTGAACATCAAGCATGACATCTCGGTGCCGGTCTCGCGCATCCCCGGCTTCGTCGCGTCCACCGATGCGGCGCTGGAGGCTCACCTGCCCGGCGTGCGCCTGGTCGATTTCGGCCATCTCGGCGACGGCAACCTGCACTACAACGTGCAAGCCCCCGCCGGGGTGCCGGGAGCAAGCTTCCTGGCCGAACACGAGACCCAGGTGAATCGCATCGTGTACGACGCCGTCACCGCCCACGGCGGATCGATCTCGGCAGAGCATGGCGTGGGGGTGCTCAAGCGAGAGGAACTGGCGCAGCGCAAGTCAGCCGTCGCGCTCGGCCTGATGCGGTCGATCAAGCAGGCGCTGGACCCGCACGGGCGCTTCAACCCGGGACGGCTGCTCGTTCCCTGAGGGGTTACTGGACCGGTCCGTCCAGGTCGGCGGGGACAGGCAGCGCGAGCACCTCGATGCCCTCGTCGAGCAGGGCCTCGGTGTCCTCTCGAGACGCCCGGCCCCGGATGCCCCGGATGGGGCTTTCGCCATAGTGGATGCGCCGGGCCTCCTCGGCAAAGCGTTCGCCCACGTCCTCGGTGTGGGCCAGCACATGACGCACGGCACGCATCCACAAGGCTTCCGGGGTGTCGGCCTGGGGCTTGGGTGGCGCCGCCGGGGCGGGTTCGCTGGCCCCCAGATTCAGGCGTGGCGCGCTGGGCAGCTTGTCCACGTGCGCATCGCCGCACAGAGGGCAGGTCACCAGCCCACGTGACAGCTGGGACTGGAAGTCCTCTTCGGAGCCGAACCAGCCTTCGAAGCCGTGGCCCTGTGCGCAACGCAGGTCGAACACCTTCATGGGGTCGATGATGCCCGATCCGCGCCGGATGCGCTGCGCCAGGTCAATGGCCAGCGGCCAGCCTGCCAGTTCTGCCACCACAGCAGGCCGATCAGCGTCTTGGCGTCGGTCACCTCGCCGCGGGCCACGGCATCCTCGAGCTCACGGGGTGTCGCATGGAAGACCTCCACGAACTCGCCTTCGTCGAGCCGGGCTTCGCCCAGGCTCAACCCCCGGGCGAACCAGACCTCGATGCCCTCGTCGGAGTAGGCGATCGCGTTGTGGAGGATGCCGGCATGGGCCCACTCGCGGGCGCTGTAGCCGGTTTCCTCTTGCAGCTCGCGCACCGCGCACGCCAGGCCGGGCTCGCCGGCATCGAGCTTCCCGGCCGGGAACTCGATCATCACCCGTCCCATCGGATAGCGGTACTGGCGCTCGAGCACGAAACGCCCGTCATCGAGGATGGGCACGACCATCACGGCGCCCGGATGCACGATGAACTCGCGGTGTGCATGCGCCCCGTTGGGCAGGCGCACCTGGTCGCGGCGCACCGTGAGGAAGCCTCCCTGGTAGACGACGTCCTGCTGCAGGCAGGTTTCACGCAGCGCCGCGTCCCGGGGATCGTCGGCCATGACGCCTCGTCCCTCAGTCGCGGCGCCGGCGCAGGTAGCGCCAGACAAAGCCGGGAAATGCCAGCGTGGCAAAGAGGCTGGCCGCCACCACATAGAACTCCCAGCCCTGCGGGTGACGCTGGCCCAGCCGTGCCTCCAGGCCCATGCCCACCAGCAGCACCAGCCCGAAGAGCAGCAGCCATTCCAACAACCGCCAGCCGAGTCCCTTGGGTGTGCGGACCGGGCCCACGATCAGGAGCCGTTCGTTGAGAAACGGCAGGTTGGCAGCCACCGCCGCCACGAGCAGGATCACCCAGATCGATGCGGACTGGTCCATGCCTTCAGATGCTGAAGGCGCGCACGATGGCCTGCGCGCACAAGGCCATCAGGCCACCCGGCAGGATGCCCAGCACGAGCACCGCCAGACCGTTGGCCGACAGCACGGCCCGGGCCTCGGTCGAGGCCACGATGGGCGAGCGGTCCTCGGCCTCATCGAAGTACATGACTTTCACGACACGCAGGTAGTAGAACGCGCCCACGAGCGAGAGCAGCACCGCAAAGACGGCCAGCCAGATGTAGAGACCCACGTTGGTGGACACCAGCGCCTGAAGCACTGCCAGCTTGGCGTAGAAGCCCACGGTGGGCGGAATGCCCGCCAGCGAGAACATGAAGATCGCCATCACCGCGGCGTACCACGGGCTGCGCTGGTTCAGGCCCTTGAGATCGCTGATCTCCTCGGCCTCGAAGCCCTGGCGAGACAACAGCATGATCAGACCGAAGCTGCCCAGCGTCGTGACCACATAGGTGACGACATAGAACAGCGCGGAGCTGTAGGAGTTGGCGGCCGACAGGGTGTTGCCATTGACCACGCCGCTGGTCAGGCCCAGCAGCATGAAGCCCATCTGCGCGATGGTGGAATAGGCCAGCATGCGCTTGAGGTTGGTCTGGGCGATGGCCGCCAGGTTGCCCACCACCAGCGAGACCACCGACAGCACCATCAGCATCTGCTGCCAGTCCACCGCCAGCGAGAGCATGCCTTCTACCAGCAGGCGGATGGTGATGGCAAAGGCGGCAAGTTTGGGGGCACTGGCGATCAGCAGCGTGACCGCCGTGGGCGCGCCCTGGTAGACGTCGGGCACCCACATGTGGAAGGGTGCGGCGCCCAGCTTGAAGGCCAGGCCGGCCACCACGAAGACCACCCCGAACACCAGCACCTGCTGGTTGATCTGGCCCGAGGCGATGGCACGGAAGACCTCATTGATGTCGAGCGACCCGGTGGCGCCGTACATCATCGACAGGCCGTACAGCAGGAAGCCGCTGGCCAGCGCGCCCAGCACGAAGTACTTCATGGCCGCCTCGGTGGCCACCAGGTCGTCCCGACGCAGCGCGACCAGGGCGTACAGCGACAGCGACATCAGCTCCAGGCCGAGGTAGATCACCAGGAAGTTGCTGCCCGAGATCATCACCAGCACACCCAGCAACGAGAAGAGGCTGAGGGTGAAGAGCTCACCGCCACGCAGCATGTCGCGATGCGAGGCGTACAGGCGTGCATAGACCAGCGTGACGAAGACCGACAGCGTGGCAAAGAACTTCAGCAGGTTGCCCAGCGGGTCGTTGACGAACATGCCCTGCAGGGCCCGCACGGTCTCGCCATTGACGTAGTAGCCCATGAAGTAGGCCATCTGCATCGCAGCGACCACGGCCAGGGTGGCCAGCGTCAGCACATAGGTCAGCGTGCGCATCGGGTGCGTCACGAACAGGTCGATCACCAGGATGGCGCAGGCCAGCACCAGCAGGACGACTTCGGGGTAGATGGCGATCCAGTTCATCGTGTTCATGGTCGTCGCCTCATCAGTTCAGTTTGGACATGGCGACGTGCTTGAGCAGGTCCACCACCGAGTGATGCATCACGTCGGTGAAAGGCTTGGGGTACAGACCCATCCACAGCACCGCCAGCGCCAGCAGCGCCAGCATGAAGAATTCGCGCTTGTTCAGGTCTTCCAGCGTGCGGACATTGTCGTTGGCCACCTCGCCGAAGTAGACGCGCTTGACCATCCACAGCGTGTAGGCTGCACCGAAGATCAGCGTCGTGGCTGCGGCCATGCCGATCCAGAAGTTCACCTTCACGGCGCCCAGGATCACCATCCACTCGCCCACGAAACCGGCCGTGCCCGGCAGTCCGGCATTGGCCATCGCGAAGAGCACTGCAAAGGCCGCGAACTTGGGCATGGTGTTCACCACCCCGCCGTAGTCGGCGATCTCACGCGAGTGCACGCGGTCGTAGAGCACACCGATGCACAGGAACATTGCGCCCGAGACGAAGCCGTGGGCGATCATCTGCACGATGGCGCCGGAGACGGCCAGTTCATTGAAGAGGAAGAAGCCGAGCGTCACGAAACCCATGTGGGCGATGGACGAATAGGCCACCAGCTTCTTCATGTCTTGCTGTACCAGCGCCACCAGTCCGATGTAGATCACGGCAATCAGCGACAGCGTGATGATCAGCCAGTCGAGTTCACGCGCGGCATCCGGCAGGATCGGCAGGGAGAAGCGCAGGAAGCCGTAGGCACCCAGCTTCAGCATGATGGCTGCCAGCACCACCGAACCGCCGGTGGGGGCCTCCACGTGCGCATCGGGAAGCCAGGTGTGCACCGGCCACATCGGCACCTTGACGGCGAAAGCCAGGAAGAAGGCTCCGAAGAGCAGCATCTGCACATCCAGCGGCAGCGGGAGCTGGTGCCAGGTCAGGATGTCGAAACTGCCACCCGACTTGAAGTACAGGTAGGCCAGCGCCACCAGCATGAGCAGGGAACCCAGCAGCGTGTAGAGGAAGAACTTGAACGCGGCATACACCCGGCGCGGACCGCCCCAGATGCCGATGATGATGTACATCGGGATCAGTGTGGCCTCGAAGAAGACGTAGAACAGCAAACCATCCAGCGCCGAGAACACCCCGATCATCAGCCCGGAGAGGATCAGGAAGGCGCCCATGTACTGGTTCACGCGCTCGGTAATCACCTCCCAGGCCGAGATCACCACCACGATGGTGATGAAGGCCGTCAGCAGCACGAACCACACTGACAGGCCATCCACGCCCAGGTGGTAGTGCACGTTGAAGCGGTCGATCCACTTCACGTACTCGACGAACTGCATCGCAGACGTGGAGGTGTCGAAGCCGGTGATCAGCGGCACGGTGATGAGGAAGCTCAGGACCGCACCGGCCAGCGCGATCCAGCGCACTGGGGTGGCATGCTCATCGCGACCGAGGGTCAGCAAGATGACGCCGAAGAGGATGGGCGTCCAGATGGCGAGGCTCAGCAGACTCATGTTGGGTGCACCTCGCTCAGCGGACCAGGAAGGATTGCAGGTAGGGCCACAACTGCCAGGTGACGAGGGCGAAGACGCCAACGATCATCACCAGGGCGTAGTGGTAGATGTAGCCGGACTGCACCAGCCGCACCAGCGAGGCGGTCCAGCCGACCACACGGGCCGAGCCGTTCACCAGCAGGCCGTCGATCACGCCCTGGTCCCCCCCCTTCCACAGACCCTTGCCCAGCAGGCGCGCGCCTGCCGCAAAGACCTTCTCGTTGATCCAGTCCATGTAGTACTTGTTTTCCATGACGCGCACGAGGAAGCCCAGGCGCCGGTGCAGCAGGGCCGGGATCTCAGGTTTGACCATGTAGAAGTAGTAGGCTGTCGCGACCCCCGCCACGGCCAGCCAGAAAGGCGCCGTCTGCAGACCGTGCAGCGCCATGGCTGCCGCACCGTGGAAGCCCTCGGCCAGCGACTTCATCGCGGGATGGGCGTCCGTGTTCACGAAGATGGCGTCCTTCAGGAAGTCGCCGAAGAGCATCGGGCCGATCGTCATGAAGCCGATCACGACCGACGGGACGGCCAGCAGCAGCAGAGGCGCCGTCACCACCCAGGGTGACTCATGCGGCTCGTGGTGGCCGTGTTCGTCATCGTGGTGGCCGTGGTCGTCGGGCGACGGGTGCGGTTTGTCGTGGAAGCGTTCCTTGCCGTGGAAGACCAGGAAATACATCCGGAAGGAATAGAAGGCCGTCACGAAGACCCCGGCCACCACCGCAAAGGTGGCAAAGCCCGCGCCGGGCAGCGTGCTGGCCTCCACGGCCAGGATGATGCTGTCCTTCGAGTAGAAGCCCGAGAACAGCGGCGTCCCGATCAGGGCCAGAGACCCTAGCAGCGAGGTGATCCAGGTGATGGGCATGTACTTGCGCAGCCCGCCCATGTTGCGGATGTCCTGATCGTGGTGCATGCCGATGATCACCGAGCCCGCCGCCAGGAAGAGCAGCGCCTTGAAGAAGGCGTGCGTCATCAGGTGAAACACGGCGACCGAGTAGGCCGATGCCCCCAGCGCCACCGTCATGTAGCCCAGCTGCGACAGCGTGGAGTAGGCCACGACGCGCTTGATGTCGTTCTGGATGATGCCCAGGAAGCCCATGAACAGCGCGGTGATGGCACCGATCACGAGCACGAAGTTCAGCGCGGTATCCGACAGCTCGAACAGCGGCGACATGCGCGCGACCATGAAGATGCCGGCGGTCACCATCGTGGCGGCGTGAATCAGTGCCGAGATGGGCGTGGGCCCTTCCATGGAGTCGGGCAGCCACACATGCAGCGGGAACTGGGCCGACTTGCCCATGGCGCCGATGAACAGGCAGATGCACGCCACCGTCAGCAGCATCCAGTCGGTACCAGGGAAGCTCAGTTTGGACAGCTCGCCCGCCTGCGCGAAGATCTCGGTGTAGTTCAGCGAGCCGGCAAAAGCGACCAGCAGGCCAATGCCGAGGATGAAGCCGAAGTCACCCACCCGGTTGACCAGGAAGGCCTTCATGTTGGCGAAGATGGCCGTGGGCTTCTTGTACCAGAACCCGATCAGCAGGTAAGACACCAGGCCCACCGCCTCCCAGCCGAAGAAGAGCTGCAGCATGTTGTTGCTCATCACGAGCATCAACATCGAAAAGGTGAACAGCGAGATGTACGCGAAGAAGCGCTGGTAACCCGGGTCCTCTTCCATGTAGCCGATGGTGTAGATGTGCACCATCAGCGACACGAAGGTCACCACGCACATCATCATCGCCGACAGACCGTCAATGAGGAAGCCCACCTCCATCTTCAGGTCGCCCAGCACCAGCCATTCGTAGACGGTGGCATTGAAGCGTGCCCCATCGACCGCCACGGCCTTGAGCACCATGGCCGAGAGGATGAAGGAGATCAGCACCCCGAGGATGGTGAAGAAGTGCGCGCCGCGGCGACCAACCACCTTGCCGAACAAGCCCGCGATGATGGCACCGGCCAGGGGTGCCAAGGGCACCGCGACCAGCATGTTTTGAGAGAGTTGCGACATCTTGTTGTGCCCTGTGCTGCGTCAACCCTTGAGGGCGTCGAGTTCGTCCACGTTGATGGTCGAGCGGTTGCGGAACAGCACGACCAGGATGGCCAGGCCGATCGCCGACTCGGCGGCTGCCACCGTCAGGATGAAGAAGACGAACACCTGTCCGGCCAGGTCGCCCAGGTAGTGGGAGAAGGCGATGAAGTTGAGGTTGACCGCCAGCAGCATCAGCTCGATGGCCATCAGCAGCACGATCAGGTTGCGCCGGTTCATGAAGATGCCGATGACCGACATCGCGAACAGGATGGCCCCCAGCGTGAGGTAGTGTCCGAGGGTGATGCTCATGCCTTGCCTCCGCTGGTGGATTCGTCGCCGCTCGGGGTGCTGGCCGCGGGCGTGTCCACAACCGGCTTGATCTGCAGCACGCGCAGGCGCTGTGCCTTGGTCACCCGCACCTGGTCGGCCGGGTCGATGTAGCGGGAGTCCTTGCGCCGGCGCAAGGTCAGCGCGATGGCCGCAATGATGGCCACCAGCAGCAGGACGGCCGCCACCTGGAGCGGGTAGATGTAGTTGGTGTACATCTCGATGCCCAGCAGCTTGGTGTTGCCCATCTCGATGGCTTCCGGTGTGGCAGCCGGGGCCTCGCGCACGCCAAAGCCCGTCATCAGCACCAGCGCCATCTCCAGCGCGATCAGCACGCCCACGAGACCGGCCACCGGGAAGTGCTTCCAGAAGTTCTGACGCATGGCGTCGACGTTGACGTCGAGCATCATCACGACGAAGAGGAAGAGCACCATCACGGCGCCGACGTAGACGAGCACCAGCGCGATGGCCAGGAACTCAGCCTGCAGCAGCATCCACACGCCGGCGGCGTTGAAGAAAGCCAGCACGAGGAACAGCGCGGCATGCACCGTGCTGCGCGCCGTGATGACGCGGAAGGACGCGAACAGCAGGACTGCTGAAAACACGTAAAAGAGCGCGCTTAGGGTATCCATGTCTTTGTTCTCGGTTGGCGGGCCTCAGGGCTCCTCCTCGGGGCCCGACCGGCCGGCAGGCCGCACGGGGGGCTTACCGGTACTTCGCGTCCGCCTCCTTGCTGGCCGCGATCTCCTTCTCGTAGCGATCCCCCACCGCCAGGAGCATGTCCTTGGTGAAGTAGAGGTCGCCCCGCTTCTCGCCGTGGTACTCGAAGATGTGGGTTTCAACGATGGAATCGACCGGGCAGCTTTCCTCGCAGAAACCGCAGAAGATGCACTTGGTCAGGTCGATGTCGTAGCGCGTGGTGCGTCGCGAGCCGTCATCACGCACGTCGGATTCGATGGTGATCGCCATCGCCGGACACACCGCCTCGCACAGCTTGCAGGCAATGCAGCGCTCCTCGCCGTTCTCGTAGCGGCGCAGCGCATGCAGGCCGCGGAAGCGCGGCGACAAGGGCGTCTTCTCCTCCGGAAACTGCACCGTGACATGCGGCGAGAGGAAATGGCGACCCGTGAGCGCCAGTCCCTTGATCAGCTCCGTGAGCATGAAACTGTTGATGAACCCTTTGAGGGAAGCTACAGCAGACATGGTTGGACCTCGTCAGACTTCCGGTTCAATTCCAGATGTTCCAGGGCGACTGGATCCACAGACCCACCACCACGAGCCACACCAGGGTCACGGGGATGAAGATCTTCCAGCCCAGGCGCATGATCTGGTCGTAGCGGAAACGCGGGAAGGTCGCGCGCACCCACAGGAAGATGGTGACCAGCACGAAGGTCTTCAGGCCGAGCCAGAGCCAGCCGGGGATCCAGTTGAAGAGCGCGCTGTCCACCGGCGGCAGCCAGCCGCCGAAGAACATCAGCGCGGCCAGGGCCGAGATCAGGATCATGTTCGCGTACTCGGCCAGGAAGAACATGGCAAAGGACATGCCCGAGTACTCGATCATGTGACCGGCCACGATCTCCGATTCGCCCTCCACCACGTCGAAGGGGTGGCGGTTGGTCTCGGCCAGACCCGAAATGAAGTACACCACGCAGATGGGCAGCAGCGGCAGCCAGTTCCAAGACAGGAAGTTCAGCCCCATCTCGGCAAAGTAGCCCTGGTCCTGGCTGGTGACGATGGCCGTCATGTTCAGGCTGCCAGTCACCATGAGCACCACCACGAAGGCGAAGCCCATCGCAATCTCGTAGGACACCATCTGAGCCGAGGCGCGCATCGCGCCCAGGAAGGCGTACTTGGAGTTCGACGCCCAGCCCGCAATGATCACGCCGTACACCTCGAGCGAGGTGATGGCCATCAGGAAAAGCAGACCGGCGTTGATGTTGGCCAGCGCCACGTCCGGGCCGAAGGGAATGACCGCCCAGGCCGCCAGCGCCGGCATGATGGTCATGATCGGCGCAAGGTAGAACAGGCCTTTGTTGGCCGCCGTCGGGGAGATGATCTCCTTGAAGATCAGCTTGACCGCATCGGCAATCGGCTGGAGCAGGCCTGCGGGGCCGACCCGGTTGGGGCCCGGACGGATCTGCGTCCAGCCAATGGCCTTGCGCTCCCACAGCGTCAGGTAGGCCACGCAGATCATCAGCGGCAGCACCAGCGCCACGATCTTGATCAGGTTCCAGACCACGGGCCACGCGCCCCCGAGCTGGGCCTGACCGAATTGGGTGAAGGTCTCAAGCATCTGCAGCTTCCTCGATCACGCCTTGCTCAGTTCCACCGGGGCAAACAACGGCCCGAGTTCCGCCGTGGCGGGATGCCCCGCCGGCACCCGCACCGCCTGGGCCGCGAGCGTGGCGTCGCAGCGCACCGGCAGTGTCACGACCCCACCACCGACCTGCACCCGCACGCGATCGCCTTCCTTCAGGCCGAGTTGGCTCCAGGCCGACGTGCTCACCGAAACCACAGGCGCACGCGCATCCCCGGTCTGCTGCAGCGCCGGTGCACGGCGCACCAGCACGTCGGTGCTGTAGATCGGCACGTCGGCGATGCGCTCGAGCCCGGTGGCTGACATTGCCGGGGTGGCGCCGAGCGCGGCCTCGTTGTTCAGCCGCTGCGCCAGTGCAGGCACGTCGCCGAGGGCCTGGGCACGCACCTCCTCGGCCGTCTCGAAGCTGAAACCCGGCAGATCGAGCATCGTGCCCAACACTCGGAGCACCTTCCACGCCGGACGGGTCTCACCCAGCGGCTTGACCACACCGTAGAAACTCTGGGGCCGGCCTTCAGCGTTGACAAAGGTGCCCGCCGTCTCGCTGAACGGGGCGATGGGCAGCATCACGTCGGCATGGCCCTGCGCGGCCGACTTGAACGCGGTCAGGGCCACGACCATTTCGGCGGATTCGAGCGCGCGGGCGGCGCGCAAGGGATCGGCCAGGTCGAGCTGGGGCTCCACATGCAGCAGCACATAGGCCTTGAGCGACTGGGCCAGCATGCCGCCCACGTCGAGCCCACCCGGGCCGGGCAGTGCGCCGACCAGCTGCGCACCCACGCTGTTGGCCGCCTCTCCGAACGAACCCACCGTCGCGCCGGTCTGGGCAGCGATCCAGCCGGCCAGCGCCAGCAGCTGCGAGGCCTGCGGATGCTGGACAGCCGCGTTGCCGAGCAGCACGGCCTTGTGTTCACCCTGGAGCAGCGAGCGGGCGATGGCCGCGGACGCATCGTCCGGGGTCGCAGCGATCGGCGCCGGGACACCCTTCTCGGCCGCAACAGCCGCAGCCACGCCCGCGAGGGTCTGCACCCAGGCCGACGGGGCCGCCGTCAGGCCTTGCGCCATGGGCATGAGCCAGTCGTCGTGCACCGCGTGCAGGCTGTGGATGCGCCCTCCCCGCTTGGCCGCCTGGCGCAGGCGCTGGGCGAAGAGCGGGTGGTCCTTGCGCAGGAAGGAGCCAACCACCAGCGCAGCATCCAGGCTGGAGAGCGACGCGATGGAGCGGCCCAGCCAGCGCGCCTGGCCTGAAGGTGCGGCCGCGAAGTCGGCGTGGCGCAGCCGATGGTCGATGTTGCCGCTGCCCAGGCCCTTCATGAGTTGCGCCAGCAGGTGCAGCTCCTCGGTCGTTGCATGCGGACTGCCCAGGGCGCCGATGGCGCTGGCACCGTGATCATTGCGGATCTGCTTCAGGCCGTTGGCCACGTATTCCAGCGCCGTCGGCCAGTCGACCTCGCGCCACTGACCGCCTTGCTTCAGCATCGGCACGGTGAGGCGGTCATCGCTGGTCAGGGCCTCATACGAGAATCGGTCGCGATCGGCGATCCAGCACTCGTTGACTTCCTCGTTCTCAAGGGGCACGACACGCATCACCTTGTTGGCCTTGACCTGCACGATCAGGTTGGCCCCGGTGGAGTCATGCGGGCTGACGCTCTTGCGGCGAGAAAGCTCCCAGGTGCGCGCGCTGTAGCGGAAGGGCTTGCTCGTCAACGCCCCGACCGGGCAGATGTCGATCATGTTGCCCGACAGCTCGGAGTCGACCGTGTTGCCCACGAAGGTGGTGATCTCGGCGTGTTCACCGCGGTGGAGCATGCCCAGTTCCATCACGCCGGCAATTTCCTGACCGAAGCGCACGCAACGGGTGCAGTGGATGCAGCGGCTCATCTCCTCCATGGAGATCAGCGGGCCCACCTCCTTGTGGAAGACCACACGCTTTTCTTCCTGGTAGCGCGAGGACGACCCGCCGTAGCCCACGGCCAGGTCCTGGAGCTGGCATTCGCCCCCTTGGTCACAGATGGGGCAGTCCAGCGGGTGATTGATGAGCAGGAACTCCATCACCGACTGCTGGGCCTTGATCGCCTTGTCGCTCTTGGTGCGCACGATCATGCCCTGCGTCACCGGCGTCGCGCACGCGGGCATGGGCTTGGGCGCCTTCTCGACGTCGACCAGGCACATGCGGCAGTTGGCCGCGATCGAGAGCTTCTTGTGGTAGCAGAAGTGCGGCACGTAGGTGCCGGCCTTCTCGGCCGCATGCATCACCATGCTGCCTTCGGGCACTTCCACCTTCTTGCCGTCGAGTTCGATTTCGATCATGGGTCTTGTCTCTCGCGCTCAGGACGCCTGGGTGTCCGCCGTGGCCACAGGCTTGGCGGCATGGCCCGGGATCAGGGCTTCGAATTCGTGGCGGAAGTGCTTGATCATGGCGCGCACCGGCATGGCTGCGGCATCGCCCAGGGCACAGATGGTGCGGCCCATGATGTTGCTGCTCACGTTGTCCAGCAGATCGATGTCCTCGGGACGGCCTCGGCCGTGCTCGATGCGATCGACCAGGCGCCACAACCAGCCCGTGCCCTCGCGACACGGTGTGCATTGCCCGCAGGACTCGTGCATGTAGAAGTAGGACAGGCGCTTGAGCGATTCCACCATGGAGCGGCTGTCGTCCATCACGATCACGGCACCGGAACCGAGCATCGACCCCGCCTTGGCGATCGAGTCGTAGTCCATCGTGCACTCCATCATGATGTGCGCGGGCAGCACGGGTGCCGACGAACCGCCCGGGATCACCGCCTTGAGCTGGCGCCCCTTGCGCACGCCGCCGGCCAGCTCCAGCAGCTTGGCAAACGGCGTCCCCATGGGCACTTCGTAGTTGCCGGGCCGCTCCACGTCGCCCGAAACCGAGAAGATCTTGGTGCCGCCATTGTTGGGCTTGCCGCACTCGAGGTAGGCCTGGCCGCCATGGCGGATGATCCAGGGCACCGCCGCGAAGGTCTCGGTGTTGTTGATCGTCGTGGGCTTGCCGTACAGGCCGAAGCTCGCGGGGAACGGCGGCTTGAAACGCGGCTGGCCCTTCTTGCCTTCCAGCGATTCGAGCAGCGCGGTTTCCTCGCCGCAGATGTAGGCGCCGAAGCCGTGGAAGGCGTGCAGCTGGAAGCCGAAGTTGCTGCCCAGGATCCGGTCGCCCAGGTAGCCGGCGGCACGGGCCTCCTCGAGGGCCTCTTCGAAACGCTCGTAAACCTCGAAGATCTCGCCGTGGATGTAGTTGTAGCCCACGCTGATGCCCATCGCGTAGGCGGCAATGGCCATGCCTTCGATGACGATGTGCGGGTTGTAGCGCAGGATGTCACGGTCCTTGCAGGTGCCCGGCTCCCCCTCGTCGGAGTTGCACACCAGGTACTTCTGGCCGGGGAACTGGCGGGGCATGAAGCTCCACTTCAGGCCCGTGGGGAAACCGGCGCCGCCACGGCCGCGCAGCGCGGAGGTCTTCACCTCGGCGATCACCTGGTCGGGCGTGAGCCCTTCGCCGCCGTCCTGGCCGAGGATCTTGCGCAGGGCCTGGTAGCCGCCGCGCGCCTCGTAGTCCTTCAGGCGCCAGTTGCTGCCGTCCAGGCCCGCGTAGATTTGCGGCTGGATGTGGCGGTCATGGAAACAGGTCTCAAGGCCGGTGGCCTGGAACTTCGACAGGTCAAGGGCCATCACTTCACCCCCTGCTTGGCGGCCGACTGCAGCTCGGCGAGCAGCGCATCCAGGCGGTCATGGCTCATGAAGCTGCACATCTGGCGGTCATTGACCAGCATCACCGGGGCGTCGGCGCAGGCCCCCAGGCACTCGGATTCCTGCAGCGTCACCAGGCCGTCGGGCGTGGTCCCGCCGATCTCGATGCCCAGACGCTGAGCAAGGTGCTCGGCCGCCGCCTGCCCTCCACGCAGCTGGCACGGCAGGTTGGTGCAGACGTTGAGCTTGAACTTGCCCACCGGCCGCTGGTTGTACATGTTGTAGAAGGTCGTGACCTCGCGCACAGCCACGGCCGGCATGCCCAGGTACTGGGCCACGCCCAGTTCGGCCTCGGCGGAGACCCAGCCCTGTTCCTGCTGCACGATGGCCAGGCAGGCCATGACGGCCGACTGCTTCTGGTCGGCCGGGTACTTGGCCACCTCGCGGGCGAAACGCTCCAGCGTGGCCGGCGCAAACTGCGCCGGCTGGACCGGTTTGGCTTGGGCGCTCATCGGTCAATCTCTCCGAAGACGATGTCCATGGTGCCGATCACGGCCACGGCATCGGCAATCATGTGGCCGCGCGACATTTCGTCCATCGCGGCCAGGTGGGCAAAGCCCGGGGCACGGATCTTCAGGCGGTAGGGCTTGTTCGCACCATCGCTCACGAGGTAGATACCGAACTCGCCCTTGGGATGCTCGACGGCGGCATAGGCCTCGCCTTCGGGCACGTGGAAACCTTCGGTGAAGAGCTTGAAGTGGTGGATCAGCTCTTCCATGCTGGACTTCATCTCCACCCGCGATGGCGGCGCCACCTTGTGGTTGTCGGTGATCACGGGGCCGGGGTTCTTGCGCAGCCACTCCACGCACTGCTGGATGATGCGATTGGACTGACGCATCTCCTCGACACGCACCACATAGCGGTCATAGCAATCGCCATTGGTGCCCACGGGCACATCGAAGTCGAGCCGGTCGTAGACGTCGTAGGGCTGGTGCTTGCGCAGATCCCAGGCGATGCCCGAGCCGCGCAGCATCGCGCCGGTGAAGCCCAGGTTCAGGGCGCGCTCCGGCGACACCACGCCGATGCCCACGGTGCGCTGCTTCCAGATGCGGTTGTCGGTGAGCAGCGTCTCGTACTCGTCGATGTGCTTGGGGAAGCGTTTCGTGAAGTCCTCGATGAAGTCGAGCAGCGTGCCTTGGCGGTTCTCGTTGAGGCGGGCCAGCGCCTTGGCGTTGCGGATCTTCGAGACCTTGTACTGCGGCATGCTGTCGGGCAGGTCGCGGTAGACGCCTCCCGGGCGGAAGTAGGCCGCGTGCATGCGCGCGCCCGAGACGGCCTCGTACATGTCGAAGAGATCCTCGCGCTCGCGGAAGCAGTAGATGAGCATGTTCATCGCACCGCAGTCCAGCCCATGGCAGCCCAGCCACAGCAGGTGGTTGAGCAGGCGGGTGATCTCGGCGAACATGACCCGGATGTACTGCGCGCGCTCGGGCACCTCGACGCCCATCAGCTTCTCGATCGCCAGGCAGTAGGCGTGCTCGTTGCACATCATGGACACGTAGTCGAGACGGTCCATGTAGGGCAGCGACTGGATGTAGGTCTTGCTTTCGGCCAGCTTCTCGGTGGCTCGGTGCAGCAGGCCGATGTGCGGGTCGGCACGCTGGATGACCTCGCCGTCGAGTTCCAGCACCAGGCGCAGCACCCCGTGGGCCGCCGGGTGCTGCGGGCCGAAGTTCAGCGTGTAGTTCTTGATGTCAGCCATGGTTGCCTCGGGCTCAGTGCAGGCCGCCGTAGTGGTCTTCGCGGATCACGCGCGGGGTGATCTCACGCGGCTCGATCGTCACCGGCTGGTAGATGACGCGGCGCTGCTCGGGGTCATAGCGCATCTCGACGTGACCCGTGGTGGGGAAGTCCTTGCGGAACGGGTGGCCAATGAAGCCGTAGTCGGTGAGGATGCGGCGCAGGTCCAGGTGGCCCTCGAATACGATGCCGTACAGATCGAAGGCTTCACGCTCGAACCAGTTGGCCGAGTTCCAGATCTCGTTGACCGAAGCCACCACCGGCAAGTCGTCATCAGGACAGAAGGTGCGCACGCGCAGCCGCCAGTTGTGGGTGACCGACAGCAGGTGGCAGACCACGGCATAGCGCAGACCGTCATGCTGGCCGTCGCCGTAGGTGCTGTAGTCAACGCCGCACAGGTCGATGAGCTGTTCGAAACGCAAGGCGTCGTCGTCACGCAGGCGACGGCAGACCTCGAGGTAGTCGGACGATGCCACCACCAGGGTGAGTTCACCGCGGTCGCGCTGGAGCGAACGGATCTGCCCGCCCAGACGGGCCTCGATCGCGCTTTGCAGGGTGTCGAGTCGGGTCATGGAAGCGTCTCTCAGCGGGCGATGGTGTTTTCGCGACGGATCTTGGACTGCAGCTGCAGGATGCCGTAGAGCAGCGCCTCCGCAGTGGGGGGGCAGCCAGGCACATAGACATCGACGGGCACGATGCGGTCGCAGCCGCGCACGACGGAGTAGCTGTAGTGGTAGTAGCCGCCGCCGTTGGCGCAGGAGCCCATGCTGATCACCCAGCGCGGCTCGGCCATCTGGTCGTACACCTTGCGCAGCGCTGGCGCCATCTTGTTGCACAGCGTGCCCGCCACGATCATCAGGTCGGACTGGCGGGGGCTGGGGCGGAACAGCATGCCGAAGCGGTCGATGTCGTAGCGCGACGCCCCCGCATGCATCATCTCGACGGCGCAACACGCCAGGCCAAAGGTCATGGGCCACAGCGAACCGGTCTTGGACCAGTTGATCAGCTTGTCAGCCGTGGTGGTGATGAAACCTTCCTTGAGAACGCCTTCGATACTCATGACTGCACTCCTTGGTCATTCCCAATCCAGGGCGCCCTTCTTCCACTCGTAGATGAAGCCCACCACGAGGATGGCCAGAAAGACCATCATGGCCCAGAAGCCCACAGGCCCGATCTCGCGCAGGGCCACGGCCCAGGGGAAGAGGAAGGCGATTTCCAGGTCGAAGAGGATGAAGAGGATGGCCACGAGGTAATAGCGCACATCGAACTTCATGCGCGCGTCCTCGAAAGCCTCGAAGCCGCATTCGTAGGGAGAGTTCTTTTCCGGGTCGGGACGGCGGGGCCCCAGCACGAAGCCCAGCACCTGAGGCGCAACGCCCACCGCGATGCCGACCAGAATGAAAAGGATGACGGGGAGATACTGGTCGAGGATCATAGGCCTTGCGTCGCTTGGGTCATCGGTCTGTGTGTCCTGGCTGCGCCGTGTCGGTGTCGTCCGGCCTTTGCCGCAAGCGGCAAAAATAAGGCGCGCTGCCCCCAGCGGAAACCGCTGCTTCAGCACGCCCGATTTCCCCGAGGCCGTCCATGGAAACCGGACCCAGGGTCGACAGGGCACCGGATGAGGACCCTGTCGAAGATGCATTAAGTGGTGCCGACGGCGAGACTCGAACTCGCACAGCTTTCGCCACTACCCCCTCAAGATAGCGTGTCTACCAATTCCACCACGTCGGCACTGAACATTCACACAAGCCGGCACGGCCCACGTGCATGCATCAATCGTTCAGTTTTCGCTTTGCAAGCCACCCATGAAGACTGAGGGGAGTGGCTTGCGGCATAGACATAAATTCTAACTCGAAAAGCAGGGTTATCTCCAAGTGTTGCAGGCACTCTTTCGAGAGTCCTCTTGGCCTGGCTCAAACCCCGCCGGACGCTCAGTTCCCCGAGGGAATCTGCCCGGCACCGCCTGCAGGCGCCGAAGCCGGCGCCTGGGTCGCAGGAGCGGACGCATCGCCCGCCGGAGCACCCGGGATTTGGGCCGCGCCTGGCGCAACAGGCTGGTCGAGCACGCTCGCCCCGCCAGGGGCCGCAGCCTGTGGTGCGGCATTCGACAGGTAGGCCAAGGCCAGTGTGCAAACGAAGAAGATCGTGGCGCACACCGCGGTGGTGCGAGAGAGGAAATTGGCGCTGCCGGTGGCACCGAAGAGGCTGCCCGAGGAGCCCCCACCGAAGGAGGCGCCCATGTCAGCCCCCTTGCCGTGTTGGACCAGCACCAGGCCGATCATGGTGAGCGCGGCCAGCAACTGGACCACGAGGATCAGGGTCGTCATGAACTGCATCGAAGTTCTCCGGTGATTCGTCGTGCGCTCGCCCTCACAGGGCGGCGCGGCAAATGGCGATGAAGTCGGCGGCTTTCAGAGAGGCGCCACCAATGAGCCCGCCGTCGATGTCGGGCTGTGTGAACAGTGAGGCAGCGTTGTCGGGCTTGACGCTGCCCCCGTAGAGGATGCGCATCCCGTCGGCGTGCGGCGTGGCGGCCTTGAGCTGGGTGCGCAGCACCGCGTGCACGGCCTGGGCCTGCTCTGGCGTGGCCGTCTTTCCCGTGCCAATGGCCCATACAGGCTCGTAGGCCACCACCATCTGCGGTACGCAATGCCCCAGGGCATGGATCACGGCCGATAGCTGACGCTTCACCACGGCCTCGGTCTGCCCGGCTTCACGCTCGGCCAGCGTTTCGCCCACGCAGACCACTGGCGTCAGCCCCTTGCCAACCACCGAGCGGGCCTTGTCGGCCACGAGCTGGTCGCCTTCGCCATGCAAGCTGCGGCGCTCGGAATGCCCCACGATGACATAGCGGCAGCCGAGGTCGGCCAGCATGGCCGCCGACACCTCGCCGGTGTAGGCGCCCTGCTCGTGGGCCGAGCAGTCCTGCGCCCCCAGCGCGATGTGGCTGCCCTGCAAGGCCAGCACGCAGGCCGCCAGGTAGGGAAAAGGTGGACACACGGCCGTGTCGCACACGAAAGGCTCGGCCGCACGCAGGCCGGCCAGCAACTCGGCGTTGGCCGCCAGGCTGCCGTGCATCTTCCAGTTGCCAATGACGAGTTTGCGTCGCATGCAGGGGGGCTCCACGGGACAGAACCGCAAATTCTACGAGGGCGCGCGCTCGACAGACGCCCACGCCAGGGCGAGCTTGCCGATGTGCTGGTTGGACTCCATCAGCGCATGTGCCTGCGCGGCCTCGGCGGGATCGAAGGTGCGGAACACCACGGGCACGATGCGCCGCGCAGCCAGCAAGGGCCACACACGCTCACGCAGCTCGCGAGCGATCTGCGCCTTGAAGGCCACGGGGCGCGGCCGCAAGGTCGAGCCCGTCACGGTGAGGCGGCGACGCATCAGGGCATTGAGGTCCAGCTCGGACTTGGCGCCCCGCTGCAGGGCGATGATGACCAGCCGGCCATCGTCGGCCAGGCAGGCGATCTCGCGCGGCAGATAGTCACCGGCCACCATGTCGAGGATGACGTCGGCGCCCTTGCCATCCGTGAACTCGCGCGTGCGCTCGGCGAAGTCTTCGGTCTTGTAGTTGATCGCGTGATCGGCCCCGAGCTTCAGGCAGGCGGCACATTTTTCGTCGGAGCCCGCCGTGGCGATCACGGTGGCACCGAAGGCCTTGGCCAGCTGGATAGCCGTGACGCCGATCCCGCTGGTGCCACCCTGCACGAGCAGGGTGTCGCCAGGCTGTAGACGGCCGCGCTGGAAGACGTTCGACCACACCGTGAAGAAGGTCTCCGGCAGACCGGAAGCTTCGACGTCAGACCACCCGTCAGGCACCGGCAGGCACTGGGCGACCGGCGCCACGCACAGCTCGGCGTAGCCGCCGCCCTGCACCAGGGCACAGACGCGGTCGCCCACCTTGAGACCGGCTTCAGACAAGGCCTGAGCGTCGCCGGCCACGATCTCGCCAGCCACTTCCAGGCCCGGCAGGTCGGAGGCCCCCGCCGGGACGGGGTAGAGGCCCTTGCGCTGCAGCACGTCGGGCCGGTTCACACCGGAAGCGCCCACGCGGATCAGCACCTCGCCCGCCCCTGCGACGGGGTCGGGGCGTTCGGTCAGGCGCAACACCTCCGGCGCGCCGTATTCGACGATCTCAACCGCTTTCATGGTCGGATGACGGACGCGAGCGCCCGGCTCACTGCTGCTGTTGTTGTTGCTGCTGTTCCTGGGCCTCGCGCTCGCCGGCGGGGGCTCGTTCGGCCAGCGCCTTCATCGACAGCTTCACACGGCCCTTCTCGTCGGTCTCGAGCACCTTCACGCGCACGATCTGGCCCTCTTGCAGGTAGTCGGTGACCTTGGCCACGCGCTCATGGGCGATCTGGCTGATGTGCAGCAGGCCGTCCTTGCCGGGCAGCAGGTTCACCAGGGCCCCGAACTCGAGGATCTTGGTGATCGGGCCTTCATAGATCTTGCCCACCTCGACTTCGGCGGTGATCTCCTCGATGCGCTTCTTGGCGATCTCGGCCTTCTCGCCATCGGTGGAGGCGATGGTGATGGTGCCGTCCTCGGCAATGTCGATCTGGGTGCCGGTCTCTTCCGTCAGGGCGCGAATGGTGGCGCCGCCCTTGCCGATGACGTCACGGATCTTCTCGGGGTTGATCTTCATCGTGTACAGGCGCGGCGCGAACTGCGACACCTCGGTCTTGGCGCCCCCCACGGATTCGACCATCTTGCCCAGGATGTGCATGCGCGCTTCCTTGGCCTGCGCCAGCGCCACCTGCATGATTTCCTTGGTGATGCCCTGGATCTTGATGTCCATCTGCAGGGCGGTCACACCGTCGGTCGTGCCGGCCACCTTGAAGTCCATGTCGCCGAGGTGGTCCTCGTCACCCAGGATGTCGGTCAGCACCGCAAAGCGGTTGCCTTCCTTGATCAGGCCCATGGCAATGCCGGCCACGTGCGCCTTCAGGGGCACGCCGGCGTCCATCAGGGCCAGGCAGCCGCTGCAGACGGAGGCCATCGACGAGGAGCCATTCGACTCGGTCACTTCGGACACCACGCGCATGGCGTAGGCAAAGTCTTCCTTGGCCGGCAGCACGGCGATCAGCGCGCGCTTGGCCAGGCGGCCGTGGCCGATCTCGCGACGCTTGGGGCTGCCCACGCGGCCCGTCTCGCCGGTGGCGAACGGGGGCATGTTGTAGTGCAGCATGAAGCGGTCGGTGAACTCGCCGCCCAGCGCATCGATCTTCTGCGCGTCACGGTCGGTGCCCAGCGTTGCCACGGCCAGCGCCTGGGTTTCGCCACGTGTGAACAGCGCCGAGCCGTGGGTGCGCGGCAGCACGCTGGTGCGGATCTCGATGGGACGCACCGTGCGGGTGTCGCGGCCGTCGATGCGGGGTTCGCCAGCCAGGATCTGGCTGCGCACGATGCGCGCTTCGATCTCGAACAGCAGGCCCTCGACCTTGACTTCGTCGAACTCGGCGCCTTCGGCTGCCAGGGCCGACTTCACGGCTGCATAGGCTTCACGGCAGGCCTGGGTGCGGGCCTGCTTGGAACGGATCTGGTAGGCGGCGCGCAGCTTCTCTTCGGCCAGGGCGGTGACCTTGGCGATGAAGGGCTCGTCCTTGGCGGGCGGCTGCCAGTCCCATTCGGGCTTGCCAGCCTGGCGCACCAGGTCATGGATGGCGTCGATCGCGATCTTGCCCTGGTCGTGGCCGAAGACCACAGCGCCAAGCATCACGTCTTCGGGCAGCTGATCAGCCTCGGACTCGACCATCAGCACGGCGGCCTCGGTGCCGGCCACCACGAGGTCCATGCGCGACTGCGTCTGCTGGGTCTTGCCCGGATTCAGCACGTATTCGCCGTTGATGTAGCCCACGCGGGCCGCACCGATGGGGCCGTTGAAGGGGATGCCGGAGATGGACAACGCCGCGCTCGTGGCGATGAGCGCGGGGATGTCGGCATCGACCTCGGGGTTGAGCGACAGCACGTGGATGACCACCTGCACTTCGTTGAAGAAACCTTCGGGGAAGAGCGGGCGGATGGGGCGGTCGATCAGGCGAGAGGTCAGGGTCTCCAGTTCGCTGGGGCGACCCTCACGCTTGAAGAAGCTGCCGGGGATCTTGCCGGCGGCGTAGGTCTTCTCGATGTAGT
>VFQQ010000683.1_pt1 | contig 60708 bp, 19 predicted proteins | sample 3512341 | NCBI WGS metagenome assembly VFQQ01 (sample SAMN10412373, study PRJNA504923) | tailings metagenome | isolation source: Relicate 2 Philex TSF1 revegetated site | place: Philippines: Tuba, Benguet | collected 2017-08-29 | reverse complement strand
AGGTGTCCTTCGAACTGCTGGAAACCACGGATCACTTGATCACCAGCGGGCCGGCGAAGCGGGCGTTCATCGAGATGACGACGGGGTGGGTGAGGGAGCGGGTCGTGTCGGGGGCGGGTGGGTCTTCGAGTGCCTGAAGGAGCATTCCATCAAGGGATGGACACGAGGTGAGGGCTTGACTTTCGGGAACGGCCAGGCATTCGGAGCAAGTACCGTCCGCATTCTGTCGTGTACCGAACCAACTGCGTTGGGGTCACGAGCATGCGGAGTGGTCCCACACTCATAGAATTTTCCGACGACAAGAAGATGGATTGGAGAAGCAATGGCGATTCCAGACTTTCAGTCATTGATGCTTCCAGTGTTGAAGGAGTCTGCTGCCGGCGAAGTACGCATCTCCGATGTAGTCGCCGTACTCGGAACCAAACTGGCTTTGAGCGAGGCTGAGCTTTCAGAACTCCTGCCTTCGGGCAAACAGACGACGTTCGCCAACCGCGTAAATTGGGCCAAGAGCTACTTGGGCAAAGCAGGTCTTGTCAGGCTTACAAAGCGCGCGTATTTCGAGATCAGTGAACGAGGCCGCGCTGTGCTGGCCAACCCGCCACAGACGATCAACATCAAGTTCCTCGAGTCCTTTCCCGAATTCAAGGCGTTCCGAGAGGCAACCATCGAGAATCGGGCCGTGCCACAAGCGGCGGAGCCTGCGAACTTGAAGGAATTGGCACCCGACGAGATCATCCGGTCTGCCAGCGACGAGCTTCAGCAGTCACTCAGCGCTGAACTGCTAGCGAAGATTCTTGCCTCGCCTGCTGATTTCTTCGAGCGGCTCGTCGTTCAGCTCCTGGTCGCAATGGGCTATGGCGGTTCGGCAATCGAAGCCGGCAAGGCTTTGGGCAAGAGCGGCGACGGGGGTGTTGACGGCGTCATCGATCAGGATGCGTTGGGGCTGGATCGAATTTACGTGCAAGCAAAGCGCTACACGGACAACAAGGTGTCGTCTGGCGAGATTCGGGATTTCTTCGGCTCACTCGATCGGTTCAAGGCGAACAAGGGCTTGTTCGTCACAACGTCTGCCTTCTCGCCGGCAGCGAGGGAAACGGCCGATATGCTGAGCAAGCGCATCGTATTAATCGACGGGGTCCTTCTCACTCGGCTGATGATCCGGTTCGATATCGGCTGCCGGGTCGAGGAGGTAGTTCATATTAAGAAGCTTGATGAGGACTTCTTCGATTGACGGTTGACGATCAGTGTTGACGCGAAAGTTCCAAATCGGCCAGCAGCGAACGTCTCTCTGCCGCAGAAGCAGACGTTCAACGCCGGAGTTGACCGGCACGCAGCGGCATTGCGCCGCGAGCCGTGCGCAGGAGCATACGTCTCGCGGCGCAATGCCGCTGCGTGTCCGTGTCGAACGACTTGTTAGGTGTCACTTCGCACCGCGCAGCTTTCGCAGTACTCCGAGATAGGTTTCGTTCTTGGCGCGGTTCTCCCACGTAGCGCCTACGTGCGCTTTCAGAGCAGGGATGTCGGTCTCAAGAGTGGTCCTCCACAGATTCGGGCTATACGCCAAAACGCGCAGGACGTTGTCGACGTCGAAGACTCGCTCCGTTCCTTCGGCGTGGATCAGGGCTACTGGCTTCTCATGAGCGAGCCTCATTCCCAACTCGAACAAAACGTTGGGGTTGTGCTCGGTGAGGTCGCATATCGCAAGATCGGCCTCAAGCACCTCATTGACGATCGTTGCGTGGATGATCTCTGTGCCCTGGCGATTCGCGGTACGAACCTCGAATCCGGCCTCTGTCGCGGCGGGGATGATCAGAGTATTCAAGACCTCGGCAAAGAAACCTTTCGGGTAGCGGTCACTTCGCTCGCCGAAAGGCATGATCACAAAGCACATCTTGCCCGTGCTCTTCTTCGGCTGACCGATTACAACGGTTGGCGCTGCGCTGATTTGCTCAGATGTCGTTTCAGAGAGGGAACTCTGAGAGCTTCCCTCGTAGGAAGTCAGCCCCAAGTACTCGGTGTTCTCGCGAAACACCCGCGAAAATTCGTCATGCAGTGCTTCGGGAAGCTCGAACTGCTTAGTCAGCGTGTTCCCGAGATACTTCAGCTCGGGCAGTTGACTGCCTCGGTAGTGCTCAAGCACGCGACGGAACACTTCAACATTCAGGAACGCCTGCTTCTTAAGTGCCTCCTCCTCCGCTTCAGAGCCGGCATAGGCCAGTTGGCGACCGAAGTCGGTCAGAGCGATGCCTTGGGAACGAATGGTCCCAGTTGTTAGCCCAAACTGACTCGCCGCCGAAAGAAGGTAAACGAAATCATTGTTCGTAGCCGACAGGCCGCAGTACTCTGCGACAAGAGCGGGCTCTAGGGGATTCCCGCCGTTCTTGTTCTTGATCGCAGCGACAACTTCCAGAGCCTTTTTCAGCGACACCCGCGGGTAGGGCCTTCGGATCTTCGCTGCCGCTCCGGAAGCCTCCTTCTTCGTTCGCGACTTGCTTGTGGTCTTCCTCGTCGCCATCTTGCCTTCCCTCCTCGAATGAACAATGGACCTGTGACACCTAACTTGTCGTTCATCTGACCAAACACCGGATACCCACAAACGCGGCCGTTAATCAAAGCCGCATGGCATCCCAAAAAAGTTTTTGAAATCAATCCTGTAGCGCATCATTTTGGATGCATAAACAGGTACAACAAATCCGACAAACCTGACTGGGTACCTCCCCGGTCCGTCAAGCTGTTCGATCAGGTGTGCGAACGGGTTCGCTACCTGCACTACAGCCTACAAACCGAGAAGGCTTATGTCTAATCACCGAAACCCCGCCTCCCCCATCCACCGCCTCACCAACCCCACCAACCTCTGCTGGCTCGCCAGCGTGGTGAAGGTGTGGTCGCAGCGCTCGAAGTACTCGATCAGCAGGCGGCCGTTGAAATCCAAAGAGGGAAACGCGTCCTGCAGCTGTCGGCGGTAGTTGTGCTGGCGTTCGCGGTCGGAGGTGAGCACGGCGAGGAACTGAGCGCCGTTGGCCAGGGCGCGGCCATAGGCGTTTTCCAGGTAGGCGCGCACCTCGGGGTGTTCCAGGGTCACGGCCGGGCGGGCCGCGGCCATGTCGCCGCCCGCCGCGCCGCCCTCGCCCACCGGCGCCCCGTGGGCGCGGCGCTTGAGCAGTTGCCACACGGGGTGCCGGCCCAGGGCCACGTTCTTCCAGGTGCGCAGGCTCAGCAGGCGGCCCGAGTAGTGCTTGAGGTAGTAGCCCTTGGTGCGCGGGATCGAGGGGTCCAGCAGGACCACACCGGCCACGCGCGGGTCGCCGGCCGCGTAGATGACCGAGTGGTCCGCGCCGGAGCACAGGCCCACCAGCACCACGCGCTTCACCTGCCGCGTGGCCTGCAGGGTGTCGATGGTGTCGCGGATGTCGGCCAGGGCCGCGTCCAGCGGGGCCGATCCGTCCTCGCGGCCCTGGCTGTCACCCAGGCCGGAGAGGTCCACGCGCAGCACGGGGAAGCCGTCGGCCGACAGGGCCCGCGCCAGGGACACGTGCAGGCGGTTGGGGCCCACGCGGTGGATGATGCCGGCGTTGAGGATGATGACGAAGGGCGGGTCTTCGCGCGGCGCCTGGCCATTCGCCGGCGGCAGCGGCGGCGTGATGACGCCGACCAGCCCATTGGCCGGGCCGAGCAGGAGCGTTTGTTCGGCGGCGTGGGGGCTCGTCATGACACCGTCCACTCCACCACGCGGCGCAGCAGCTTCACCGGCACGGCCCCCGCGCCCGAGTGCCGGTCTTCCAGCCAGGCGGGCTGCACATCGATGCGCTCCAGCGCCGAGCCATCGCCCGGCGGCAGCGCCGCGCCCAGCGCGCCCCAGGCCTCGCGCGCTTCGCTCACCACCGCCAGGCTGCGCGCGGGCCAGCTGGGCATGGGGTTCAACAAGTCGATGGCCTCGATGTCGCGCACCAGCGCCTCGCTCAGCGCAAAGCCCAGCAGCTCCGACGGCCCCGCGCTCAGGCCGCGCGTGCGCAGGGTCTGTTCGTGCAGCGCGCGCAGTTCGGCCAGGTGCTCGCGCCCGCTGAGCACCGGGTCCCACAGCACCAGGCCGTCCACGTCGCGGCGGCGCTGCGTGGCCGCGCGCGCCGCGAGCGTGGCGCCCAGGCGCAGGCCCACCAGGGTCACGCGCTGCAGGCCCGCCGTGTCCTTCAGTTCGTCGATGGCGGTCATCACGTCGTCTGTCCAGCCGTCGATGCGCGCGTCGACCATGTCGCCGGCCGAGTCGCCGGTGCCGTGGCAGTCGAAGCGCAGCACGTGCACGCCGGCCTCGCTGAGCCATTTGCCCAGCTGGGCCATGCTGCGGTGCGCGCGCAGGTACTCGGGGCCCCAGGGCGCGCACAGCACGGCGCCGCGCGCGCGGCCACCGCTGGCGCGCGCGGGGGTGTAGAGGCCGAACAGGCGGCGCGACCGCTCGCCGAAGTACAGGGGTGTCATGCCTTGACCACGCCCTTTCCAGCCGCGGCCGAGGCCACCACCTGCCGCAGGTTCTGGAAGAACAGCGTGCGCGCGTCCATGCGCCAGCCCAGCTTCTGCTCCACCGCCAGCACCACGCGCAGCGAGAGCAGCGAGTGACCCCCAAGCTCGAAGAAGTTGTCCTCGGCGCCCACGCGCTCCACGCGCAGGATGTCGCGCCAGATCTCGGCCATGGTCTGTTCAGGGCCGCCCTCGGGCGCCACGTAATGCCGCGCGGCCTGCACCGCGTTCTTGAACGGGTCGGGCAGCGCGGCGCGGTCGGCCTTGCCGTTGGGCGTGAGCGGGATCGCGTCCACCGCCGCCACCACCGAAGGGATCATGTAGTCGGGCAGGTCGCGGCGCAGGTGGCGGCGCACGTCGCTGGCGGTGAGGTCGGCGCCGGGCTCGAAGACGATGTAGGCCACCAGGCGCAGGTCGCCGGGCGCGGCCTCGCGGCCCATCACCACGGTCTGGCGCACGGCCTCGTGCGTGGCCAGGCGGGCCTCGATCTCGCCCAGTTCGATGCGAAAACCGCGGATCTTCACCTGGTGGTCGAGCCGGCCCAGGTGGTGCAGCCGGCCCTCGGCGTCCCAGCGCGCGAGGTCGCCGGTGCGGTAGAGGCGCGCGCCGGCCTGTGCCGCGAAAGGGTCGGCCACGAAGCGCTCGGCCGTGAGCTCGGGCCGCCCGTGGTAGCCCAGGGCCACGCCCGCGCCACCGATCCACAGCTCGCCGGCCACGCCCACGGGCAGGGGCTGCTGGTGCGCGTCGAGCACGTAGACCTGGGTGTTGGCGATGGGCCGGCCGATGCCCACCACCGCGGGCGACGGCGCCACGCGTTCGGCGGTGGACCAGATGGTGGTCTCGGTGGGACCGTAGAGGTTCCACAACTCGCCCACGCGGCTGAGCAGCGCGTCGGCCAGCTCGCGTGGCAGGCCTTCGCCGCCGCAGAAGGCGCGCAGCGCGGGCGAACCGGTCCAGCCCGATTCGATGAGCAAACGCCAGCTGGCGGGCGTGGCCTGCAGCACCGTGGCGCCGCTGGCCCGCAAGGCCTCGATCAGCGAGGGCCCGTCGCTCGCGGTGTCGCGCGAGAGCAGTTCCACGCGCGCCCCCACCAGGAGCGGCAGGTAGAGCTCCAGGCCCGCGATGTCGAAGGAGATGGTGGTGATGGCCGCCAGCACGTCCTCGGCCGCGAGGCCGGGCGCCTGGCGCATGGCGCCGAGGAAGTTGCTCAGCCCGCCGTGCGACACCACCACCCCCTTGGGGCGGCCGGTGGAGCCGGAGGTGTAGATCACGTAGACCGGGTCGCCCGGCGCGGGCGTGCCGTCGAGGTCGCCGCCGTCGAGCGCCGCCAGCGCGCCGGCCTCGCGCGCGGGGTCGAACAGCCGCACGCCGGGCGGCGGGTCCACCGCGTCGGCGGCCTCGCCGGTGGTGAGCAGCACGGTGGCGCCGCTGTCGTCCAGCATGTAGGCCAGGCGATCGGCGGGAAAGCCCGGGTCCAGCGGCACGTAGGCGCCGCCGGCCTTCTGCACGGCGAGCAAGGCCACCAGCATGTCCAGCGAGCGTTCGATGCACACGCCCACGCGCACACCCGCGGCCACGCCCAGGCCGCGCAGGTGGCGCGCCCATTGGTTGGCGCGGCGGTTGAGCTCGCCGTAGCTCAGCGATTCGCCCTCGAAGCCCACGGCGGTGCGCCCGGGCGCGCTCGCCGCCTGGCGCTCGAACTGGCGCGCGAAGGGCGCGGTGTCGAGCGCGCGCGCGGTGTCATTGAAGTCCACCAGCAGTTGCCGGCGCTCGCCGTCGGTGAGCAGGGGCAGGCGGCTGATCGGCGCCTCGCCCTGCGCCAGCGCGGCGCGCAGCAGCACCTGCAGCTGCGAGGCCAGGCGCTGCATGTGGGCGGCGGAGTACAGGTCGCTGCGGTATTCCAGGCTGCACAGGATGCGGCCCTCGTGCTCGCGCGCGAACCAGGTGATCTCGTTGAGCGCGCCGCCGCTGTGCACCACCACGTCGCCCTGCTCGGGCGCGGTGGCGGCCTGGTGGTAGACCACCGCCAGCTGGAACAGCGGCGAGTGCTGGAAGCTGCGCACCGGGCGCACGCGCTCCACCACGGCCTCGAAGGGGGTTTCGCGGTGCGCGTGCGCGTCCAGCAGCGCGCCGCGCGCGCGCCGCAGCAGCTCGCTGAAGCTGGGGTCGTCGGCCAGGCGCAGGCGGATCACCAGCAGGTTCACGAAGGGGCCGATGAGGTCCTCGAACTCGGCGCGCTCGCGCACGCCCATGGGGCTGCCGATGAGCGCGTCGCCCTGCCCCGTGTGCGCGCGCAGCAGCGCGGCGCCGGCGGCCAGGAAAGCCATGTAGACGGTGGCGTGGCGCTCCTGCACCCAGCGTTTGAGCGCGGCGCTGAAGGTGGCGTCGAACTCGAAGTCCACCGTGGCGCCGCGCGCGGGCGCGTCGCTGGCCGGCAGATCGGGCGGGAACATGGAGGTGGGCGGCGCGCCCTTGAGCGCGTCGTCCCACCAGTCGAGGTCGGCGCGGATGGCCTCGGGGCGCTGGTGCTCGCGCTGCCAGGCAGCGTAGTCGGCGTACTGCAGGCGCACGGGCCCGCCGTGCGGCTCGGGCGCCGGCGACTGCAGCTCCCGCGCCAGCTCGCGCAGCAGGATCTGCAGCGACCAGGCGTCCACCGCGATGTGGTGGGCCGCCACGATCAGCCCGTAGCCGTCGGGCGCGAAGTCCAGCAGCTCGAAGCGCAGCGGGGTCTGGCGCGACAGGTCGATGGGCGTGTGCACCGCGCGCTCCCGCGCGGCCTGCACGGCGGCCAGGCGCTCGCCGGCCGGCAGGTGGCGCAGGTCGTGCACGGTCACGGGCGGCACCTCGACGCGGCGCGCGCCGGGCACGCCGTCCTCCTGCACGAAGTGCACGCGCAGGCCGAGGTGGCGCGCGTGCACGCGCTGCACGGCGGCCAGCAGCTGCTCGCGCGGCACCTCGCCGCGCACGGGCCAGGCCAGGGCCAGCAGGTAGGTGGTGCTCTCGGGCTCCAGCTGCTGCAGGATCCACAGGCGCTCCTGGAACAGCGAGAGCGGCAGCAGGCCATCGTGCGCCACGCGGGCGCGCGGCGCCTCGTCGGCCCTCGGCGCCTGCCCCGTGTGCGCCACCGCGCCGCGCTCGGCCAGCAGCGCCATCAGCTCGGCCTTGTGCGCGGCGATGTCGGCCTTGAGCCCATCGTCGAGCCGGCCGCGGCTGGCGCTCACGCGCAACCGGCCTTCGGCCACTTCCAGGTCCACACCCAGCCCCTCCAGCCGGTGCAGCAGTTCTCGCGCATTCAAAACTCGATCTCCTCCCGATCGTCGTCGTTGGCTTCGGTCGTGGCCAGGCCCTCCTGCACCCGCTGCGCCAGGGCCTGCAGGGTGGACGCGTCGAACATGTCGCGCAGCGCCAGCTGCACCCCGAGCGATTCGCGGATGCGCGCGAGCACCCGCGTGGCCAGCAGGGAGTGTCCCCCCAGGTGGAAGAAGTCGTCGTGCGCGGCCACGCGGTCCACGCCCAGCAGCTCCACCCAGATGGCGGCCAGGCGGGCCTGCACATCGCCCGGCGGCGGGTCGTCGGCATTCGCGGCACGCGCCGGCGCCGCCTGTCCCTCTGGCGCGGTGCCGCGCGCCGCCGCCTCGGCGCGCGGCGCCTCGATCGGCGGGTTCAGCGCGGCCGAGCGCGCCAGCGACAAGGCCTGCGGCAGGTCGTAGGGCACCACCACCACGCGGCGCAGCTCGCTGGCGAGCACGCGCTCGAAGGCGTCCAGGCCGTCGGCCGTGCCGATGGCCTGGGCCAGATAAGCGTCCCAGGCGGCGCGGCGCCAGGCGGGCACCTCCAGCTTCGCGGCCATGCCGACCTCGCGCCAGGCGCCCCAGTCGAAGGCCACCACGCGCCGCCAGGCCGGCGGCGCCTCGGCCGATTCGGCGAAGGCGTCGAGCACGGCGTTGGCCGAGGCGTAGTCGGCCACGCCGGGCGCGCCGAGCACGGCGTTGATGGAGCTCATCAGCACCACCAGCTCCAGCGGCGTCTCGGCCAGCAGCTCGCGCAGCACGCGCAGGCCGCCGAGCTTGGGCGCGAGCACGGCCTCGATGGACTCGGGCGTCTTCAACGCCGACAGCGCGCCTTCGCCGGCCACGCCGGCCGCGTGCACCACGGCGTCGATGCGGCCCCAGCGCGCGCGTGCGGCCTGCACGGCGGCGGCCATGGCCGTGGCGTCGGCGGCGTCGGCCTGGGCCAGCTCCACCTCGCCGCCCGCGGCCTCGATGGCGCGCAGCGCCGTGATGGTCTGGGCGTGCCGGTCATCGCCGCCGTGCGTGGCCAGCCAGGCGTCCCAGCCGGCGCGCGGCGGCAGCGCGGTGCGCGCGGTGAGCAGCAGGCGCGCGCGGCGCCGCTCGGCCAGGCGCTGCGCGATGGCCAGGCCCATGCCCCCCAGGCCGCCGGTGATCAGCACCACCGCGCCTTCGCGCAATGGCAGGGCGTCGGCGCCCACGGCGGGCAAAGCGGTGCGCTCGTGGCGGCGCAGCCAGCGCTGGCCCTGGCGGCGCGCCACCATGTCTTCCTCGTCGCGCGCCAGGGCTTCGTCCAGCAGGCCCTGCGCCGCCGACTCGGCGGATGCGGCGCCCGTGGCCTCCAGGTCGAGCTGGCGCAGGCGCAGGCCCGGCATTTCCAGTGGCAGGGCCAGCACCGGGCCGATGGCGAGCGCGGCCGCCGAGCGCGCCACCGCCTCGCCCAGCACGCTGTGCGCGCCGGCCGTGGCCAGGATCACCCGCACCGGCTCGCGGGCCGTGGGCGCCAGCGCGGCGGCCAGCGCCACGGGCGCGTGGTGCAGCCATTGGGTGGCCTCGGTGTCGCTGCCCTCATGCGCCTGCAGGCCCCAGAGCGCGAAGGCGCCCACCACCGGCTGACCGGCCGCGCGGGCCTGGGCCACGGCGGCCTCGGCCTCGGCCGGCGAGGCGATGCGCACGGCGCGGCCACCGGCGTCGCCGACCTGGCGCGCCAGCGCCTCGGCCAGCGCCCCGGCCCCACCGGCGATCAGCCAGGTGCCCGACAGCCCGGCCGCGCGGTTGCGCGGCGCGCGCGACCAGGTGGGCGCGTAGAGCCAGTCGGCCACGTCGCGGCTGAAGGCCAGGCCCTGGGCCTCGCCCGGCTTCGCAGCCGGCGCGCTGGCGGCCGGCGCGGGCACCGGCGCGGGCGCGTCGATCGCGCAGCGCTGGCGCTCGAAGGGGTAGGTGGGCAGGGGCACGCGGCGCGCGGGGTGCCCGCCGTGCAGGCCGGCCCAGTCCAGCGCCACGCCCGCGAGCCACAGGCGGCCCGCCGCGTCCAGCGCGGCCGGCGCTTCCTGCTTCGCCTCGCGCGCGCCGCCCAGCGAAGCGGCCACACGTCGCGCGCCCTGCGGGCCCAGCGCCATGGCGGCCAGCGTGGCCAGCGCGCGGCCCGGGCCCACCTCCAGCAGGTGCAGCGAGGCGTCGGCCGAGAGCGTGCGCACACCGGCGTCGAACAACACGGCGCGGCGCAGGTGCTCGGCGTAGTACGCGGGCGAGGTGGCCTGCTCGGGGGTGATCCACTGGCCCGTGAGGTTGGATACGTAGGGCAGCGTGGGCGCGTGCAGCGCGATCCCGCGCACCAGCGCGGTGAAGGGCTCGAGCACGCCGTCCATCATGGAGGAGTGGAAGGCGTGCGAGGTGTGCAGCGGCTGCGCCTCGGTGCCCATCGCGGCGAGCGCGGCCAGCCCGGCGTCCAGCGCCTCGCGCGGGCCGGCGATGGCGCACAGGCCGGGCGCGTTCACGGCCGCGATCTCCAGCGCCGGCGCGTTCGCCGCCAGCCAGGCGCGCAGCGCGCCTTCGTCCATGTGCACGGCCGCCATGCCGCCGGGCGCCATGCCCTGCATCAGGCGGCCGCGCGCGGCCACCAGCGCCAGCGCGTCGGCCAGCGACAGCACGCCCGCCAGGTGCGCGGCCACGTACTCGCCGATGCTGTGGCCCAGCATGGCCGCGGGGCGCACGCCCCAGCTCTGCCACAGCAGGGCCAGCGCGTACTCGGTGACGAACAGCGCGGGCTGGGCGTAGCGCGTCTCGTTGATGGTGGTGTCGCCCGCCGGCGCGAACAGCAGCTCGCGCAGGTCGGTGCCCAGGGGCTCGCGCAGCAGCCCGGCGCAGCGGTCCACGGCCTCGCGGTAGACGGGGTACTGCGCGTACAGGCCCGCGCCCATGCCCGCGAACTGGCTGCCCTGGCCGCTGAACAGGAAGGCCACGGGGCGCTCGCCGCCCTCGTGTCGCGCGCCGTGCATGGGCGGGCGCTGCGGCGCGTCGAGCGCGGCGATGAGTTCGGCCACCGAGGACGCGGCCACCGCGCGGCGCTGCGCGAAGGCGCGCCGGCCGGTCTGCAGGGTCCAGGCGGTGTCGCGCAGCGCCGCCTCGGGATGGGCCTGCAGGTGCTGCTTCAGGCGCTGGGTGGCGGCGTCCAGCGCGGCCTCGGTGCGCGCGGACAGCACGATGAGCTGCGGGCCTTCATCGGCCAGCGGGCGCTCCTGCTCGGGCGCCTCTTCCAGCACCACGTGCGCGTTGGTGCCGCCGATGCCGAAGGAGCTGACGCCCGCGCGGCGCGGCGTGGACCCGGCCGGCCAGGGCGCGGCCTCGGCGCTCGCGGTGAAGGGTGAGTCCTCCAGGTTGAGCTGCGGGTTGGGCCGCTGGAAGTTCACCAGCGGCGGCAACTCGCGGTGCTGGAGCGCCAGCACGGCCTTGATGAGCCCGGCCACGCCGGCCGCCGCGTCCAGGTGGCCCAGGTTGGCCTTGAGCGAGCCCAGGCGGCAGAAGCCGCGCTGGTCGGTGTCGCCCTCGAACACCTGGCGCAGCGCGGCGATCTCGATCGGGTCGCCCAGCGGCGTGGCCGTGCCGTGCGCCTCGATGTAGCCGATGCTGCGCGGCGCCACGCCGGCCAGGATCTGCGCGGTGGCGATGGCCTCGACCTGGCCGTCCACGCTGGGCGCGGTGTAGCCGGCCTTGCCGGCGCCGTCGTTGTTGATGGCCGCGCCGCGGATGACCGCGTGAATGGTGTCGCCGTCGGCCAGCGCATCGGCCAGGCGCTTGAGCACCACGATGCCCGCGCCCGCGCCGGGGCGCGTGCCCTTGGCCTCGGCATCGAAGGGGCGGCAGCGGCCGTCGGGCGAGAGGATCATGCCCTCCTGGTAGAGGTAGCCGCCGCGCTGCGGGAAGCTCAGCGACACGCCGCCGGCCAAGGCCATGTCGCATTCGTGGCGCTCCAGCGCGCGGCAGGCCGCCTGCACCGCCACCAGCGAGGTGGAGCAGGCGGTCTGCAGCGTCATGCTGGGGCCGCGCAGGTCCAGCTTGTAGGACACGCGCGTGCAGAGGAAGTCCTTGTCGTTGCCCAGCATGAGCTGGTAGCCGCCCACCGCCGCCGCCAGCGCGGGCTGGCGCAGGATCTGCGACATCAGGTAGGTGTTCATGCTGGCGCCCGCGTATACGCCCACCGGCGCCTCGATGGCGCCCGGCGCGTAGCCCGCGTGCTCCAGCGCCTCCCAGGCGCACTCCAGGAAGAGGCGCTGCTGCGGGTCGATCACCTGCGCCTCGCGCGGCGACAGGCCGAAGAAGGCGGCGTCGAAGTGCTCCGATTCCTGCAGCACGGTGCCGCGTTTCACGTAGCCGGGCAAGGCGCTCAGCGCGGGGTCCACGCCGGCCTCGCGCAGGTCCTGGTCGCTGAAGTCCTCCAGCGATTCCACGCCCTCGCGGATGTTGCGCCAGAAGGCGTCGAGGTCGGCCGCGCCGGGGAAACGCCCCGCCAGGCCGACGATGGCGATGGCGTGGGCGGGGTACTGGTCCTTGAGGTTCATCCGTCAACCCTGAATCTGTTTCGCGGCCCGGGCGCGCGCGCGCTCCAGCGCCGAACTCGCGCCCGCCGGCGCACCCAGGCGCTCCGCCTGCGCCGCCACCGTGGTGCGCTGGAACAACTCGACCAGCGCGATCTCCTGCCCGAACTCGCGCTTGAGCGCGGCCTGCAGGCGCACCAGCAGCAGCGAGTGCCCGCCGATGTCGAAGAAGTTGGCGTGCAGGCCCACGCGATCGAGCTTGAGGACCTCGCGCCACAGCGCGGCCACCTGGCGCTGCACCGGCGACATCAGGGCCTCGGCCACCTCGTCGGCCTCGCTCGGCGCGGCGGCCTCGGGCACCGGCAGGGCCTTGCGGTCGACCTTGCCGTTGGGCGTGAGCGGAAAGGCCTCCAGCACCACGAACTGGCCGGGCACCATGTACTCGGGCAGCTGCGCGCGCAGCGTGGCGCGCATGGCCTCGGCCTCGGGCCGGGCACCGGCCTCGGGCACCACGTAGGCCACCAGGCGCTGGTCGCCGGGCGTGTCCTCGCGCACGTGCACCACGTTGCCCTTGATGCCCGGGTGGCGCGAGAGCACGGTCTCGATCTCGCCCAGCTCGATGCGGAAACCGCGCACCTTCACCTGGTGGTCGCGCCGGCCCACGAACTCCAGTCGGCCGTCGGCCAGGAAGCGCACCACGTCGCCGGTGCGGTACACGCGCGTGGGGCCCACGCCGGGCAGCTCCAGCGTCACGAACTTCTCGGCCGTGAGCTCGTCGCGGTGCCGGTAGCCGCGCGCCAGGCCGTCGCCGCCGATGCACAGCTCGCCGCCGACGCCGATCGGCGCCGGCAGGCCCGAGGGCTCCAGCACGTAGACCTGGGTGTTGGCGATGGGCCGGCCGATGGAGATGCCGCGCGCGGTGTCGGTGATGCGCTGAACCGTGGACCAGATGGTGGTCTCGGTGGGCCCGTACATGTTCCAGAGCTCGCCGCCGGTGGCGATGAGCTTGTCGGCCAGTTCGCGCGGCAGGCCCTCGCCGCCGCACAGCATCTTCAGGCCGGGCCGGCCGCGCCAGCCGCTGTCGAGCAGCAGGCGCCAAGTGGCGGGCGTGGCCTGCAGCAGCGTGGCCTCGTGCCGGTCCAGCAGCTGCGCCAGCCGCAGGCCGTCGAGCGCGGTGGCGCGCGCGGCCAGCACCACGGTGCCGCCCACGGTCAGCGGGCCATGGATCTCCAGGCCGGCGATATCGAAGGACAGCGTGGTCACGGCCACGAAGCGGTCCTGCGCGCCAATGCCCGGCTCGCGCTGCATGGACAGCAGGAAGTTCACCACCGAGCGGTGCTCCAGCATCACGCCCTTGGGGCGGCCGGTGGAGCCCGAGGTGTAGATGACGTAGGCCAGGTCGTGGGGACCCGCGGCGGCGGGCGGGTTCAGGGGCGACAGCGCCGCCAGTTCGGCCTCGCCCGCGTCCAGGCGCACGCCGTGCACGCCATCGGGCAGGCCATCGGCCAGCGCGGATTGCGTGACCACGATGCCCAGCTCGGCGTCTTCCATCATGTAGTCGAGCCGGTCCTTGGGAAAGGCCGGGTCCAGCGGCACGTAGGCGGCGCCGGCCTTGAGGATGCCCAGCACCGCGACCACCATGTCCAGGCCGCGCTCCATCCACACGCCCACCAGCGAACCCGCCCCCGCGCCGAGCGAGCGCAGGTGGTGGGCCAGGCGGTTGGCGCGCGCGTTCAGCTCGCCGTAGCCCAGCGCCTGCTCCTCGAAGCGCACGGCCACCGCCTCGGGCGTGCGCGCCGCCTGCGCCTCGAACAGGCCGTGCACGGTCTGCTGGCGTGGGTAGTCCCGGGCGGTGGCGTTCCAGTCGAGCAGCAGCTGGCGCTCCTCGGCCGGGGTGAGCAGGTGCAGGTCGGCGATGCGCGCCTCGGGCGCGTCGATGAAGCCGCGCAGCAGCCGCTCGTAGTGGCCCTGCCAGCGCGCGATGGTGCTGTCGTCGAACAGGTCGGCGTTGTATTCGAAGTAGCAGCGCAGGCCCTGGGGGATGTCGAAGACGTCGACGGCGAGGTCGAAGCGCGCCGACTTCACCTCCAGCTCCACGGGCTCGCAGCGCAGGTCGGGCAGGTCCAGGCCGGTCAGCTGCATGTGCTGCAGCACGAACAGCACCTGGAACAGCGGCGAGTGGTCGAGCTCGCGGCGCGTGCCCAGCAGGTCGACCAGCATGTCGAAGGGCATGGCCTGGTGCTGGTAGGCCTTCAGAGCGCGGTCGCGCACGCGCGCCATCAGCTCGCGCACGCTGGGGTTGCCCGAGAGGTCGGCGCGCAGCACCAGGTTGTTGGCGAAGAAGCCGATGACGTGTTCGACCTCGGTGCGGTTGCGGTTGGCGATGGCCGAGCCGATGGCGATGTCGGTTTCGCCGCTGTAGCGGTGCAGCAGCACCTGGAAGGCCGACATCAGCACCATGTACAGCGTGACGCCCTCCTGGCGGCCGAAGGCCTTGAGGCGCTGCGACAGGTCCGGCGAGAGCTGCAGCGTGCGGCGCGCGCCCCGCGTGGTCTGCACCGGCGGGCGCGGCCGGTCGGTGGGCAACTGCAGCAGGGAGGGCAGGTCGTGCAGCTCGCGCTTCCAGAACGCCGCGTGCTCGTCCAGCGCGCCCTGCGCGAAGGCCTGACGCTCCCACTCGGCGTAGTCGTGGTACTGCACGGGCGGCGGCGCCAGATTGGGTTCCTGCCCGGTGACCAGGTGGGTGTAGAGCGACTGGAACTCCAGCATGAAGATGCCGATCGACAGCCCGTCCGAGACGATGTGGTCGATCGCGATGGCGAGCACGTGGCGATCGGCGGCCTCGCGGATCAGGCCCACGTGCAGCAGCGGCGCGCGCGTGAGGTCGAAGGGCTTTTGCACGATGCCCTCCGCCGCCCGGGTGGACGCCGCCGCCAGCGCCTCGCCCCGCAGGTGGGACAGGTCGATTCGTTCGATGGCCAGCGGCGTCTGCGCCTCGATCACGCAGCGCGGCTCGCCCTGCACGGTGATGAAGCGCGTGCGCAGGCTTTCGTGGCGCACCACCAGCATCTGCAGCGCGCGCTCCAGCGCGCCGTCGTCGAGCGCACCGGTGAAGCGCAGCACCGCCGGGATGTTGTAGGCGTGGCTGTGCGGATCGACCTGGCGCAGGAACCACAGGCGCTGCTGGGTGTGCGACACCGGCATGTCGGCCTGGCGCGGCACCGGCACCAGCGGGGGCAGCGCCGATCGCGCGGGGGCCGCGCCCGCCCCGGCCTGCGCGCCCAGGTGCGCCTTGACCTCTTCCTTGCGCCGGCCGAGCTCCTCGCGCAGCGCCGGGGTCAGCGCGCCCTTGGGCGCGCTGACGTTGAGCTTGTCGCCGTCGACCGAGAGGCGGATGTCCAGCCGCGCCAGGCGCGCCAGCAGATCGGCCACGCCGCCCGAGGCCAGCGGCGTGGGCGCGGCCTTGTCGCCGAGCGCGGCCAGCAGCTCCGCGCGGCGGCCCGCCAGTTGCTGGCGCGTCTCGGGCGAGAGCGCGCCCGGCGGGGCGCGGAAGTGCAGCTGGCCGCCCTCCGCCCACAGCTCCACGCCCTGCGCCTGCAGGGCGGCCATCCATTGCCTCAGCTCCTCGGACACGTGCTCATTGCCTTTCATGGGGAGGTCCCTGGCGCGCCGCGCGGGCCGGCGGACACCCGCCAGGCGAGCAGCGCGGCCACGCCGATCAACAACAGCGCCAGCCACTGCCCGCGCGACGGCCCGGCGCCCCGGGCCAGGGATTCGATGCCGAACATACCAGCCAGGTGCAGCACCAGCACCGGCGCGGCCAGCGACACCGGCGCGGCCTCGCAGGCGCGGTCCAGCGCCCACAGGCCCAGCAGGCCCACCACGCCGATGCCGGCCAGCACCAGCGCGTCGTGCGCGCTGGGCGTCACCCACACCCAGGGCATGAGCGGCGTCAGCAGCGCGAACACGCCAGCGGCGGTGTAGAACAGATTGGCCTGCACGGCCTCCTCGCGCAGCTGGCGCGTCATGGCCACGTACAGGGCGAACGAGGCCGCCATGGCCAGCGGCCAGGCCAGCCGGCCCGGCGCGGCGGGCCAATGGGGTTGCAGCAGCAGCAACGCGGCCAGCGCGCCGAGCGCGGCCGCCGCCCAGGCCAGGGGCGGCACGGATTCGCGCAGCCAGCCGCGCGCCAGCGCCAGGATCAGCAGCGGAGCGACCCAGAACAGCGCCCACACGGTGTGCCCGGTCACACCGCCGACCAGGGCCAGTGCGAAGCTCAGGGGCATGACCAGCATGCACAGCGAGCGCAGCAGCTGGAACAGCGGGCGGCGCGTGCGCCACAGCCGCGAGGGTTCGCGCCAGCCGCAGACCAGCAGCAGGCAGGCCAGGTGCACGGCGTAGCGGCACCACACGATCTGCATCAGGTGGTAGGGCTGCTGGAACTGCGCGCCCACCACGCCTTCGAGCAGCGTCCACGAGAGCACGAACAGCGCGAGCAGCAGCAGCGCGCGGCGCCCGTCGCCCAGCGGCGCGGCCCAGGCCGGCGTGGCCAGACCGGTGGTCATGGGACCACCCTCCGTGCGGCGCGCGGCGCGGCGGCGCCCATCACAGGCTCCCCCGCACCGACACCGGCGCACCGAGCACCGAATCGCCGAGCGCCGAATCGCGGGTTCCGACACCCGCCACGCGGCGCGCCGAGGCGCGCCACCACACGATGGTCACCACCCCACCGACCAGCGCCGAGGCCAGCACCAGCCGCCACGAAGGCCACTGGCCCCGCAACAGCCCCGGCAGCCACTGCAGCACCAGCACGTGCGCGTACAGCAGGGGCGCCAGGTGCGACAGCGACCAGCGGCGCAGCGCCTGGTCGAGCAGCCACAGCGCCAGGTAGCCGAAGGCGCCGACGCCCGCCAGCAGCGCCAGGTCGCGCCCACTGGGCCGCACCCACACGCCGGGCAGGAAGGGCAGCAGCACCAGCAGGCCCACGGCGGCGACGAAGAACAGCCCCGTCTGCACGGGTTCGTCGCGCAGCAGGCGCGTCAGCGCCAGGTAGACCGCGAGGGCCGCGCCCGACAGCAGCGGCATCAGCAGCGCCGCCAACGAGCCCGGCAGCGCGGGCTGGAACAGCAGCAGCACGGCCCCCAGCCCGGCCAGCGCGCCCAGCCACAGCACGGCGGCCGGCCGCTCGCGCAGCCACAGCGCCGCCAGCGCCAGCGCGAACAGCGGCGCGAACCACAGGCCCGAGAGCGCGAGCGGGATGGACACGCCCGAGTAGACCGCGGCGGCGAAGGCGAAGGGCAAGGCCAGCATGGACAGGCCGCGCAGCACGTGCCAGGGCGCGCGCCGGCTGCGCCACCAGCGCTGGCCGGCGTCGCCGCGCCAGGTCCACAGCAGCAGCATCAGCAGCAGCTGCAGCTGCACGCCGAAGCGCACGCCCTCGACCTGCACCAGGCTGTAGGCCTGGTGCAGCTGCGTGACCAGCACCTCGACCAGCGACCACACCAGCGCGAAGGCCAGCGCGAACAGCACCGCCCCCTGGCGGGTGGAGCGCTGGGCCAGCCAGCGGCGCGCGGGGCGCACGAACGGCAGACGGTTCACAGGGTTCCCTCCTCCCATTCGACGCCCTCGACCGTACCGGCCTCGAGCGCCGCCTCGCCAGACGGCAGGTCCAGGCCGTCCAGCAGGCTGCTGGCCAGCGAGGACACGCTGGGGCCTTGCAGCAGATCGGCCACGGCCACGGTGGCCTTGAGCGAGGCCTGGATGCGGTTGCGCAGCTCCATGGCCATGAGCGAGTCCATGCCCAGGTCGATCAGCGAGCGCTGCGGATCGACGTGGTGGGCCGCGCCCAGGGCCAGCACGCGCACCACCTGGTCGGCCAGAAAGTCCGACAGCACGGCGTGGCGCTCGGGCGCCGGCGTCTCGCTCAGGCGCGGCAGGATGTCCACCGCCTCGGCCGCCGGCGCGGCCGCCTTGGTCGGCGCCGCGCTGACCAGCGCGCTGAAGAAGGGACCCAGGTTGGCGGGCAGGCGCGCGCGCACCAGCGGCATCGCCGCCATCTGCGGCGCGCGCGCGCCGCGCAGCATCTGCCCGAGCATGCGCATGCCCTCGTCGGGCGTGATCATGCCCAGGCCCATGGCCGCCCAGCGGCGGTGGTGCAGCTCGCCCAGGCCGGCGGCCATGCCGACCTCGGCCCAGCTGCCCCAGTTGATGCTGAGCGCGTGGCGGCCCTGGCTGCGGCGCAGGTGCGCCAGCGCGTCCATGAAGGTATTGGCCGCCGCGTAGTTGCCCTGGCCGGGCGAGCCCATCAGCGCCGCGCCCGACGAGAAGCAGACGAAGAAGTCGAGCGCGAGCCGCGCCGTGGCCTGGTGCAGGTTCCAGGCGCCGCGCACCTTGGGCGACAGCACGGCCTCGAACCGCTCGGGCCCGAGTTCGGCCAGGGTGCCGTCGTCCACCAGGCCGGCGGCGTGCACCACGCCGCGCAGGCGCGGCATGTCGCGGCCCAGACCGTCCACCACGGCCGACACCTGCGCGGCGTCGGCCACGTCCCCCTGGGCCACGCGCACGCGCACGCCCGCCGCTTCCAGTTCGGCGATGGCGGCCTGCGCCTCGGCCGAGGGCGCGCGCCGGCCCATCAGCACCAGGTGGCGCGCGCCTTCGCGCGCCAGCCAGCGCGCCGTCACCAGCCCCAGGCCGGTGAGGCCGCCGGTGACGAGGTAGCTGGCGTCCGCGCGCACGGCGGGCGCGTGGTGCTGGGTGATGACGATCTTGCCCACGTGGTGCCCCTGGCCCATGAAGCGGAAGGCGTCCTCCGCGGCTTCGATGGGGTACAGGCGCTGCGGCAGCGGCTTGAGCACGCCGGTCTCGAAGTCGGCCAGCAGATCGCGCAGCATGTCGCGCACGAACTCGGGCCGCTCGGCGGCCACCTCGCCCAGGTAGAGCGGGTGGTAGTGCACGCCGGGGAACTCGGCGCCGACCTTGGCCGCGTCCCAGATGCCGGTCTTGCCGATCTCGATGAAGTGGCCGCCCGGGCGCAGCAGGCCCAGGCTGGCGGGGATGAAATCGCCGGCCAGCGAGTTGAGCACGATGTCCACGCCCTCGCCCTTCGAGTCGCGGCGCACGTCGGGCACGAAGCTCAGCGAGCGCGAATCGGCCAGGTGGTGGGTGCCCAGCTCGGTGGCCAGGGCGCGCTTGGCCGGCGAGCCGGCGGTGCCGAAGACCTCGGCGCCCGCGCGGCGCGCCAGCTGCAGCGCGGCCATGCCCACGCCGCCGGTGACGGCGTGCACCAGCACGCGGTCGCCCTTCTTCATGCCGGCCAGGTGGCGCAGCGCGTACTCGGCGGTGAGGAAGGTGACGGGGATGGTCGCGGCCTCGGCGAAGGTCAAGCTGGGCGGCTTCTTCACCGTCATCACGGCCGGCGCGATGACCCAGGTGGCGAAGCTCTTGTCGACCATGGCGACCACCTCGTCGCCCACGGCCAGGTCGGTGACGCCCTCGCCCACGGCGCAGACGACGCCCGCGCATTCGTTGCCCAACGGCCCCGGGTCGCCCGGGTACATGCCCAGGGCGTTGAGCACGTCGCGGAAGTTCAGGCCCGTGGCGTGCACGCGGATCTCAACCTCTCCCGGCCCGGGCGCTTCGCGCGGCACCGGCAGCAGGGCCAGGCGGTCCAGCGACCCGCGCTCGGTGATCTCCAGCCGCAGCGGCCGGGGCTCGGGCACGAAGTCGCCGGGCACCAGGCGCGAGACGTGGCGCAGGCCGCCGCGCAGCGCCACGCGGTCCTCGGCGTCGGCCACGCGCAGGCTGGCCCACAGCAGCTCGGTCTCGTCGTCGCGGTGCGTGGGGTCGAGGTCGACGCGCACGCAGCGCAGGGCGGGGTACTCGGAGGCGACCACGCCGCCCAGGCCCCACAGCGGCGCCTGCAGCAGGTCGGGCACCGAGCCGGCCACGGCCTGCGCGCCGCGCGTGAGCCAGTACAGGCGCGCGTGGGATTCGCCCAGGGACTGCACCACGCGCAGCAGGTCGCCCAGCAGCGCCAGATGCGCGTCCTGCAGGTCGGCGCCGCCGGCCGGCGGCGTGAGCGTCCAGGCCACCACGATGCCCTTGAGCGCGCGCGCATCGGCGCGGGCCGCGGCCTCGATCGCCTGGCGGACCTGCGCGGCGTCCGAGGGGTCCACCCGCCAGCCCTCGGCGCCGCACTCGGCGGTCCCCTCGCCCCGGGCGATCACCGCCACGCCCGCGCCGTCGCGCCGCAGCCGCGCCGCCAGTGCCTGGCCCACGCCGCTGGCGTCGGCCAGCACCAGCCAGCGCCCCTCGGCGTCCGCATCCGGCGCCGGGGTCGGCGGCAGCGCCTGCCAGTCGGCCTCGAAGGCCCACTCCGTGGCCGGCGCGTTGCCGGCCATCGCGCGCTGCAGCAGGGCGCGCGTGACGCGCTTGAGCACCAGCCGGCGCACCTCGGCCACCACCACGCCGTGGTCGTCGAACAGGGTGACGTCGGCGCCCACCGCCTCGGCATCGGGCGTCGCCTCGTCCACGCTCACGTGGCACCACGCCTGCGACAGGCCGGTCTGGTGGACGCGGTAGTTGCCCATGCCCACGGGCACGCAGAGGTCGTCGCTGGGCGTGCCGTCGGGCGCGGTATCGCCCCAGGACAGGCCCACGCCCACCAGTTGCAGGCAGGCGTCGAGCAGGGCCGGGTGCAGCACGAAGGACGGCGCCGCGGCGGCCACGCCCGCCGGCAGGGCCACGCGGCCCAGCACCTGGCGGCCCTCGCTGCGGATCTCGGTGATGCAGCGGAAGGCCGGGCCGTAGTGCGCGCCTTGCTCGGCGAGCCGCGCGTAGTAGGCCTCGACGTCGTGCTCGCGCGCGGCGGCGCCCAGCAGGCCGGCCCGGCGCAGGGGCGCGGGCGCGGCGCTGCCCTGCCCCACCACGAAGTTGGCACCGACGTGCAGCTTCCAGGCCGGCGCGTCGGCGCCCGGCGCCTCGGCGTCGGCGCGGCTGAACACGCGCACCGCGTAGCGGCCCTGATCGGGTTCGTCCACGACCACCTGCACCGTGCGCTGGCCCTCCTCGGGCAGCGGCAGGCCTTCGCGGATGAGCACGTCGAACAGCTGGCCATCGTCGGTGCCCGCGGCCTCGCGCCCGGCGATCTGCGCCAGCTCCAGGAAGCCGGTGCCCGGGAACAGCGTGAACTCGAAGATGCGGTGGTCGGCCAGCCAGGGCTGGGAGGCCACGCCGATGTGGCTCTGGAAGATGGACAACGGGCTGGGCACCACGCCGCCCAGCAGCGGGTGGCCGCTGCGCGTGGGCGCGAGCGCGGCGCCCTCGGCCCGGCCGCCCGGCTCGAACCAGTAGCGCTCGCGCTGGAAAGCGTAGGTGGGCAACACCACGCGCTGGCGCGCGGCGGCTTCGCCGAGCACCGCTCGCCACTGCACCGGCAGGCCGCGCGCGTGCAGGCGGCCCAGGCTTTCCAGCAGGCAGCGCGTGTCCGCCCGCCCCTTGCGCAGGGAGGGGATGAAGCTGGCGTCGGCGAGCGCGCTGGCGCGCTGGGCCATGTTCACCAGCGTGGGCGCCGGGCCGACCTCCACGAACACGCGGTAGCCCTCTTTCTGCAGCGCGGCGATGCCGTCGCCAAAGCGCACCGCGTCGCGCACGTGCTGGCACCAGTACTCGGGCGTGCACACCTCCTCGCCGGCCAGGGTGCCGGTGAGGTTGGAGGCCAGGTCCATGCTCGGCGGGTTCAGCCGCACCGTGGCCAGCTCGGCGCGGAAGGCCTCGAGCATGGGCTCCATGAGCGGCGAGTGGAAGGCGTGCGACACCACCAGCGGCTGCGACTCCACGCCCTGCGCCCGCAGGCGCGCCAGCGCCGCCGCGAGCGCGTCGCTGCGGCCGGAGATGACGGTGTTGCCCGGGCCGTTGACGGCCGCGATCGACAGCACCGCCGCGTCGGCCGCGATGGCCTGGCGCACCGTGGCCTCGTCGGCGAACACCGCCGCCATGCCGCCGTCGCGCGGCAGCTGGCCCATCAGGCGGCCGCGCGCGGCGATCAGGCGCAGGCCATCGGCCAGGCTGAACACGCCCGCCAGGCAGGCGGCCACGTACTCGCCCACGCTGTGGCCCATCACGGCCGTGGGCACCACGCCCCAGGAACGCCAGAGCTGCGCCAGCGCGTACTCGATGGCGAACAGCGCGGGCTGGGTGAAGGCGGTGTCGTCCAGGCGCGCGGCGTCCTCGCCGCTGGCGAAAACCGTGTCCAGCAGGCCGTGCGGCAGCAGCGGCGAGACCAGGCGGTCGCACTCGTCCAGGGCGGCGCGAAACACCGGCTCCTGTTCGTAGAGCTGGCGGCCCATGCCGGCGTACTGCGCGCCCTGGCCGGTGAACATGAAGACCACCTCGGGCGCGGCGCCGAGCGTGGCGCGCGCGCGCACCACCCCGGCGGGCGCGACGCTCTCGCCGTCCGGGGCGGCCACGCTGTCCAGGAAGGCCTTGAGCTGGGCGCGCAGCTCGTCGGTGCTGGCGGCCACCAGGGCCAGGCGCTCCACGAAGTGCGAGCGGCCCAGCGCCAGCGTGGCCGCGACCGGCGCCAGCGGCAGCGCAGGGCCGGCGGCCAGCGCCTCATCCAGGCGGCGCGCCTGCGCGGCCAGGGCGGTGGCGGTGTGCGCCGACAGCACCACCAGGTGCTCGGCGCGCGGCGCCTCGCCGGTGGCGGGCGCGGCGGGCGGGGGCGGCGCCTCTTCCAGCACCACGTGCGCGTTGGTGCCGCTGAAACCGAAGGAGCTGACGCAGGCGCGCCGGGGCGCGTCGCCGGGGCGCGGCCAGGCGGTCGGCGCGGTCGGCACGGTGATGGGGTACTGGTCCCAGGCGATCAGGGGGTTGGGCTGGCGCAGGTGCAGGTGCGGCGGCACGGTGGCGTGCTGCAGGGCCAGCACGACCTTCATGACACCGGCCACGCCGGCCGAGGCCTCCAGGTGGCCGATGTTGGTTTTCACCGAACCCACCATGAGCGGGCGCTCGCGCGGGCGTTCGCCGAAGACCTGGTTGAGCGCCTTCATCTCGATCGGGTCGCCCAGCGGCGTGCCGGTGCCGTGCGCCTCGACGTAGCCGATGTCGCCCGGCTGCAGGCGCGCGTTGGCCAGCGCGGCGCGGATCACCGCCTCCTGCGCGGCGCCATTGGGCGCGGTGAGGCCACTGCTGCGGCCGTCCTGGTTGAGCGCCGAGCCGCGCAGCACGGCCAGCACGCGGTCGCCGTCGCGCTGCGCGTCCGACAGGCGCTTGAGCACCAGCACGCCGCAGCCCTCGCCGCGCACGTAGCCATCGGCCGAGGCGTCGAAGGTCTTGCAGTGACCGTCGAAGGACATCATGCGGGCGCGCGAGGTCAGCACCGCGCCGTTGGGCGCCAGCGTGAGGTTGACGCCGCCCGCGAGCGCGAGCTCCGCCTCGCCGTTGCGCAGCGACTGGATGGCCCAGTGGATGGCCACCAGCGAGGACGAGCAGGCGGTGTCCACCGCCACGTTGGGGCCGTGCAGGCCGAAGAAGTACGACAGGCGCCCGGCCGCCACGCTGTGCGCGGTGCCCGAGGGCGTGTAGGCGTCGCCGTGGCAGGGGCCGCGCTCCTCGTTCATGAGGCCGGCGTAGTCGCTGGTGGTGATGCCCATGTACACGGCGGTGCGCGAGCCCGCCAGCGACGAGGGCGCCAGGCCCGCGCGCTCCAGCGCCTCCCACGACACCTCCAGCAGCAGGCGCTGCTGCGGGTCCAGGCTCACGGCCTCGCGCGGCGAGATGCCGAAGAAGGGCGCGTCGAAGCGGTCCACGCCCTCGACGAATGAGCCCCAGCGCGTGTAGCTCTTGCCCATCGCGTCGGGGTTGGGGTCGTAGTAGCGCTCCACGTCCCAGCGGTGCGGCGGCACCTCGGTCACGGCGTCGCGGCCGCTGTGCAGCAGCGACCAGAAGGCCTCGGGCGTGTCGGCCTGGCCGGGGAAGCGGCAGCCCATGCCGATGATGGCGATGGGTTCGCTGCGGGCCTGTTCCGCGGCCGCCAGCTGGGCTTTCAACTGGTCGATGGCCACCAGCGAGCGCTTGAGCAGCGCGGCGTGGTCGGTGCCTTGGCGGGGTTCGGTCACGGTGTTTCCTAAAGGTATGGGTCGCTTCAGCCCAGGCCGTCGAGGCGGCGCATCAGCTGCTGGGCCAGCTCGTCTTCCGACAGTTCGTCGAAGGAGCCGACATCGGGAGCGGCCGCGGGGGTGGGCGCGGGGTTGGGCACGGGCACCTGGGGCGCCGGCGCGCCGGCCGCGGGCATGAGATCGGCGAACACCTCGCGCGCCAGGTGCTCGGTGAGCGCCGCGACGCTGGGGTGGTCGAAGGTGAGCGTGGCCGGCAGGGTGCGCCCGACCGCCTGGCCCAGGCGGTTGCGCAGCTCCACCGCCATCAGCGAGTCCAGGCCGAGCTGGCGCAGGGGTTCGGTCACGTCCAGGTCTTCGCCGCGCTGCAGGCCCAGCACCTTGACGGTGAGCTGGCGCACGTGGTCGCGCAGCAGGGTCTTGCGCCGGTTCGCGGCGGCCGATGCCAGGCGCTCGCGCAAGGACGGCTCGGGTGCGGCGGCGGTCTGGCCGGGCGCCGGCACCTGGCCGGGCCGCGCCAGCCCGCGCAGCAGCTCGCCGAACAGCGGCGGCGCGCCGTCGGCCAGGTGCGCCCAATCGCTGTCCAGCACGGCCAGCTGGGCGTTCGGGAACAGCGCGCCGGGCACGGACCGGCGCATCGCGTGCTCGAGCGCGGCCAGGCCGTCGGCGGGTGCGATGGCGCGCAGCGAGCCGGGCTTGTCCAGCCGGCGGTCGGCGGCGGCGCCGATCTCCGCCCAGGGGCCCCAGTTGATGCTGACGGTGGGCAGGCCGCGCGCCTGGCGGTACCAGGCCAGCGCGTCCTCGAAGGCGTTGGCCGCCGCGTGGTTGGACTGGCCGGCCGGCCCCGCCACCGAGGCGCCCGAGGAGAACAGCACCAGGAAGTCCAGGTCCGGGCACAGCGTGTGCAGGTTCCAGCTGCCCCGCACCTTGGGCCCCATCACGGTGGCGAAGCGCGGCCAGGTCTGCGCCGCGATGACGCCGTCGTCCAGCACGCCGGCCGCGTGCACCACGCCGGCCAGCGGCGCCAGCGCGGCGGCCTCGGCCAGCACGCGCTGCAGGTCGGCGCGGCGCGCCACGTCGCCGCGCGCGACCAGCACCTGGGCGCCCTGCCCTCGCAGGCCTTCGATCACCGCCAGCGCGCGGGCGTCGGGCGCCTGGCGGCCCATCAGCACGAGGTGGCGCGCGCCCCGCTCCACCAGCCACGCGGCCACGCGCAGCCCCAGGCCGCGCAGGCCGCCGGTGACGAGGTAGGCGCGGTCGGCGGCGAGGCGCGTCGGGCCCCCGGCCGGCGCGGTGGCCGCGTCGTGGCGCACCAGGCGGCGCGCCAGGCGAGCGCCGCCGCGCCGCGCGATCTGGTCCTCGCGCGAGGGCGATTGCAGTTCGTCCGCCAGCTGGCGCGCCGCCTCGGCGTCTCCGCTGGCGGGGTCGAGGTCGAGGCGCACGCAGCGCAGCTCGGGGTGCTCCACCGCCACCACGTGGCCCAGGCCCCAGGCCGTGGCCTGGGCGGCGTCGGCGCTGTCGTTCGCGCGCGCGGCCTGCGCGCCGCGCGTGACCAGCCACAGGCCCGGCGCGCCGTCGGCGCTGCCCGCCTGGGCGGCCAGGGTCTGCACCGTGGGCAACAGCCCGCCGATCAGGCGCTGCTGCTGCTGTTCGACGGCGTCCGGGTCCAGCGCCTCGTCCAGGCGCGCGTCCAGCGGCTGCAGCTGCACGACGCCCTGCCAGGGGCCCTCGCCCAGCGCGGCGGCCAGGCCGGCCGGGCCCTCGGCCAGCACGCGCACCTCGTCGCCGCGCGCGCGCAGTTCGCGGGCCAGCGCCTGCTGCAGGCCCGCCGCGTCGGGCAGCAGCAGCCAGCGCCGCGCCGCGTGGGCCTTGGCCTCGGCCAACGGCTGGCGGGCCAGGAACACGGCCTGCTGTTGCAGCACGGGGTGTGGCGTGTCGCCGGGCAGCGCGGCCGGCTCGCCCAGGCCGTGCTGTTGGAACAGATCGAGCCAGGCCCCGCGCGGCATCAGCGCGTACTGGCGGCGCTGGGTGTCGGCGTAGGCCCACCAGCCCTCGAGCAGGCCCACGGTGAGGTCGCCGAAGCGCTGGGGCGTGGTGCCCTCCAGCAGCACCAGGGTGCCGCCGGGCGCCAGCAGGCGGCGCACGTGGTCCATGGTGGTGTCGAGGTCGGGCGTGGCGTGCAGCACGTTGGCGCCGATCACCACGTCGTAGGCGGCCTCGGCGAAGCCCTGCCCGGCGGGCGCGGCGCCGATGTCGAGCACGGCGTAGCGCATGAAGCCGTGGGCGGCGAACTTCTCGCGCGCGCGGTGCAGGAACAGCGGCGACACGTCGGTGAAGGTGTAGTCCAGGTTCGCCGTGGGCAGGCGCGAGAGCACGTGGTGCGTGGTGCTGCCGGTGCCGGCGCCGATCTCCAGCACGCGCAGGGGCCGCCCGGCGGGCCAGGCCGCGGCGATGGCCGCCAGCGCGTCGGCGATGAGGGCGTTGTAGACCTGGGCCGGTGGCGAGTGCTGGTACAGGCGCTCGGTGTCGGCCAGCGAGCCGCCCGGGAACAGCAGGGCCAGCGGGTCGGCCTGGCCGCGCAGCACCGCCGCGAGTTCGCGCGCGCAGCGCGCGGTGAGGTTCAGCTCGGCGTCGCAGTCGGCGAAGCGCGCCAGCAGATCGTGGTACCGCGCCTCGGGGTCGCCGGCCCCGGGCCAGTGCCGCACCGAGTAGCCACCGGCATCGCGCGCGAGCGCGCCGTCTTCCACCAGCATGCCCAGCATGCGCTCGAACAGGCGGCCGTGGCGCGGCAGCACGCCCAGGCGCGTGGCGAGCGCGGCGGCGGGGCCGAGGGCTTCGCCAGGACGCGGGTCCAGGCCCAGGCCATGCAGGGCCTGGCGCACGTAGTCGGCGGCCAGGGCATCGAGTTCGGGCAGGAAGCCGGCGTAGCGGTCCAGGCCGTGCTGGCGCGCGAGTTCGTCCACGCGCGGGCCCAGGGCCTGGGCGATGGCGGCGGGCGAGGCCGCGCCGGCCGCGTTCGGCGGCAGCTCGCGCCACACGATCTCATGCAGCATGCGGCGCACGCTGGCCGGCACGCGGCCCTGCGGCGCCAGGGCCTCGGGCCGCGCGCGCTTGAAGTACATGCCCTCGAACCGGGCCAGCACCGCGCCCGCGTCGTCGAGCAGCGTGAGGTCGGCGCTGAAGGTCTCGGCCCGGGCCGGGTCGCGGCCTTCGCCGGGGCGCAGCCTCACGTGGTTCCAGACCGCGCGCCCCGGCGCGCGGTCCAGGCGGATGCGGTCGACCTGCAGCAGCAGGAAGGCCTGGTCCAGGGTCGCCCCCTGCTGGGGCAGGCCGGCGCCGATGACGTGGAAGCAGGCGTCCAGACAGGCGGGGTGCCACAACAGGCCGGCCTCGGGCGACAGGCCGTCGGGCCAGGACAAACGCGCCAGCACCTCGCCCTCGCCGCGCCGGATCGACTCGACGCCGCGGAACAGCGGGCCGAATTCCAGGCCCAGGGTCTTGAGCCAGCCGTAGTAATGGTCCACGTCGATGGCCTCGCCCAGGCGCGCCGCGATCGCGGCGGGCGCCTCGTGCGCGGGCACCGACGCGGTGGCGGCCGCGAGCCGCGCGCTGGCGTTCACCGGCCAGCCGCCCCCCTCGGCGTCGAAGGCGGCGATGCGCAGGGCGCTCACGCCCGCCTCGGGCGCGCCAAGCACCAGTTGCGCGCGCACCGGTTCGTCGCCGTCGAGTGGCATCGCGCGGTGCACCACGAAATCACGGATCTCCACGGGGCCGTCGCCGAACTGCAGTTGCGCGGCGGCGCGCGCCATTTCCATGTACACGGGCGAGGGCAACAGCCAGCGGCCCAGGATGCGGTGGTCGCGCAGCCAGGGCTGGACCGCCAGGCCCCAGCGCGTCTCGAACAGGCGGTCGCTGGTGAGCGACTGCGCCACCTCCCAGCCCAGCAGCGGGTGCAGGGCCGCGGGCCGCGGCTCGGCGCCGCGCGCGGGCGCGTGGTCGTCTGGCGCCCAGTAGCGCTCGCGCTGGAAGGGGTAGCCCGGCAGCGCGACACGGCGGCGCGCGCGGCCGGCGTCGAAGGCCGTCCAGTCGATGGCGGCGCCCAGGCCGTGCAGGCGCGCCAGGCTGCCGAGCAGGCTCTCCCAGTCGCCGCGCCCTCGGCGCAGCGAGGGCAGCCAATGGCGCTGGCCGTCGCCCGAACCTTCCGGCAGGCAGGCCTGGCCCAGGCCCAGCAAGGTGGGGTGCGGGCCCACTTCCAGAAAGACCTCGACGCCCGCCTGCGCCAGCGCCTGCACCGCGGGCGCGAACTGCACCGCCTCGCGCACGTGCTCGCGCCAGTAGCCGGGCCGGGTGATGGCCTCGCCCACCGGGCGGCCCGTGAGGTTGGAGATCAGCTCGATGCGCGGCGCGCGCAGGTCCACCGACGCCACCAGCCGCTCGAACTCGGCCAGCATGGGCTCCATCAGCGGCGAGTGGAAGGCGTGCGACACCTTGAGCCGCGAGCAGCGCAGGCCCTGGGCCTGGCATTGCGCCTCGACCGCCTCGATGGCGCGCAGAAGGCCCGAGACCACCACGTTCTGCGGCCCGTTGACCGCGGCGATGGACAGCTCGCGCGGCCAGGCCTCGATGAGCGCGGCCACGCGCGCGGGCTCGGCCATCACCGCCAGCATGCCGCCGTCGCGCGGCAAAGCGCCCATCAGGCGGCCGCGCGCCGCGATCAGCCGCAGCGCGTCGTCCAGGCCGAACACGCCGGCCACGCAGGCCGCCACGTATTCGCCCACGCTGTGGCCCATCACCGCCGCCGGCCGCACGCCCCAGGACAGCCAGAGCTGCGCCAGCGCGTACTCCAGCGCGAACAGCGCGGGCTGGGTGAAGGCGGTGTCGTCGATGGCGCCGTCGGCCTCGGGCGCGAACAGCACCTCCAGCAGCGGGCGCGGCAGCTGGGCGTCGAGCCCGCCGGCGCAGCGCTCCAGCGCGGCGCGAAACACCGGCTCGCTGGCGAAGAGCTCGCGCGCCATGCCGGCGTGCTGCGCGCCCTGGCCAGTGAACAGAAAGGCGATCTTGGGCGCGCGCGCGCCGGCCGTGGCGGCGAACACGCCGGGCGGGTCCTCGCCCGCGAGGTGGGCGCGCAGGCGCAACGCGGCCTCCTGCGGCGACGCCGCCAGCACCGAGAGGCGGTGCGCGAAGGGCGCGCGGCCGGTGTTGGCGCTGTAGGCGAAGTCCGCCAGCGAGGCGCCGGCGCCGTCGAGCGCCTCGGCGTAGGCCGCCGCGAGGGCGCGCAGCGCGCCGTCCTGGCGGGCCGTGGCGGTGAGCAGGTGCAGCGGCCGGTCGGGGCCGGCAGGGGCTGGGGCGGGCGCGGGTTCGGGCGCCTGCTCCATCACCAGGTGCACGTTGGTGCCGCTAAAACCGAAGGAGCTGACGCCGCCCAGGCGCGGGCCGGTGCCGCCGGGCCAGGGCGTGAGCGCGGTGGGCACGCGCACCGCCAGATCGTCCCAGGGGATGTAGGGGTTGAGCGTTTGCACGTGCGGCTGGCCGGGCACCTGGCCGTGGCGCAGGGCCAGGGCCAGCTTGATCACGCCGCCCACGCCGGCCGCCGCTTCCATGTGGCCCACGTTGGCCTTGACCGAACCGAGCAGCAGCGGCGCATCGCCCGCCTGGCGCGGCTCGCCCAGCACCTTGGCCAGGGCCTGCACCTCGATCGGGTCGCCCAGCGAGGTGCCGGTGCCATGCGCCTCGACGAAGCCCACGCGCGCCGGGTCCACGCGCGCGTCGGCCAGGGCCTCGCGCAGCACGGCCTCCTGCGAGGGGCCATTGGGCGCGGTGAGGCCGTTGCTGCGGCCGTCCTGGTTGGCCGCGCTGCCGCGGATGAGCGCGACGATGTTGTCGCCCGCGGCCTGCGCGTCGGACAGGCGCTTGAGCACCAGCACGCCGCAGCCCTCGCTGCGCACGAAGCCGTCGGCGCGCGCGTCGAAGGTCTTGCAGCGGCCGTCGGGGGCCATCATGTGCGAGCGCGACAGCGCCACGCTGACGTCGGGCGTGAGGATCAGGTTGACGCCGCCGGCCAGCGCGGCGTCGCACTCGCCGCGGCGCAGGCTCATGACGGCCTCGTGGATGGCCACGAGCGAGGATGAGCAGGCGGTGTCGATCGACAGGCTGGGCCCGCGCGTGCCCAGCACGTAGGACAGGCGGCCCGAGGCGATGCTGTGCGCGATGCCCGAGGCGGTGTAGGCGTCGAAGCTCTCCTTGCCGCCGTCGCGCAGCAACTGGTAGTAGTCGCCGGCCGACATCCCGATGAAGACGCCGGTGCGGCTGCCCTCCAGACGATCGGCCGGGATGCCGGCGTGCTCCAGCGCTGCCCAGGCCACCTCCAGCAGCAGGCGCTGCTGCGGGTCCATGCTGCGCGCCTCGCGCGGCGAGACGCCGAAGAAGTGCGGGTCGAAGCCGTCCACGTCGCCCACGAAGCCGCCCCAGCGGGTGTTCATCTTGCCCGGCGCATCGGGGTCGGCGTCGTAGAAGTCGTCGATGGCCCAGCGCTGCGGCGGCACCTCGGTGATGGCGTCCACGCCGTCGCGCACCAGGGTCCAGAAGCGCTCGGGCGTGTCGGCCCCGCCGGGGAAGCGGCAGCCGATGCCGACGATGGCGATCGGCTCGCGCGCGCCGCTGCCGCCGGCCTCGGCGAGCCGCGCCTCCAGCGCCGTCACGCGCTCCTGCAGCCCGTCGGCCAGCAGCGCCAGGCGCTTGGGCGAAAAGTGGCTGATGCGTTCGAGGAAGTCAGACATCCGATTGCTTTCTCTGCAGCTTCTTCGCGAACAAGGCCTCGATCTCCTCGTCGCTCAGGTCATCGATGGCCTCGACCGCGCCGCTGGCCGTGGGCACGGGTGCGGCGGCGGCTTCGGTCTCGGCCTGCGGCGCCAACAGCTGCCCGATGTACCCGGCCAGCGCGTCCAGCGTGGGGTAGTCGAACACCAGGGTGGCGGGCAGGCCGCGCGCCAGGCCCAGGTCCTTGCCCAGGCGGTTGCGCAGGTCCACGGCCATCAGCGAATCCAGGCCCAGTTCGTTGAGCGGCTGGCGCGGGTCGATGCGGCGGGCGTCGGCCACGTCGACCACGCGCGCCACGTGCTCGCCGACGAAGGCCAGCAGGCGCTCGGCGCGCTGCGCGCCCGGCAGCCCCTTGAGTTCGTCGGCCAGCGAGGCGCCGCGCGCGGGCGCCGGCGCGCTCGCCGCGCGGGGTGCCTCGCCGTGCGTGGCGGCGCGGAAACGCTCCAGCAGCGGCGGCACGCCCGCGTCCAGGAAGCGCTCCCAGCGCACCGGGAACACGCCCACGCTGGCGGCCTCGCCGCGCATCAGCGACTGCAGCAGGTCCAGGCCCATGCGCGGCGTGATCGCATCGATGCCGCGCGCGCCCACGCGCTGGTCCACCGCGCGGTCGGCGGCAGCGCCGACCTCGCTCCAGGCGCCCCAGGCGATGCTCAGGCCCGGCAGGCCTTGCGCGCGGCGGTGCAGCGCGAGCGCGTCGAGGAAGGCGTTGGCGGCCGCGTGGTTGCCCTGGCCGGACGAGCCCAGCAGGCCGGCCACCGAGGAATACAGAACGAAGAAGTCCAGCGGCCGTTCGCGCGTGAGCGCGTGCAGGGCCCAGGCGCCCTCCACCTTGGGGCCCAGCGGGCGCGCGAAGCGCTCCCAGGTCTGCTGCTGCAGGGCGCCGTCTTCCAGCACGCCGGCGCTGTGAATGACGCCGCGCAGCGGGTGGTCCTCGCCGATCAGGTCCAGCACGCGCGCCACTTCATCGGCGCGCGACATGTCGGCCTGCACCAGCTTCAGCTGCACACCGAGCGCGCGCATGGCGTCCAGCGTGGCCAGGGCGGCCTCGCCGGGCGCGCGGCGGCCCACCAGCACCAGGTGGCGCGCGCCCTGCTCGGCCAGGCGCATGGCGCTGATCAGGCCCAGGCCCGACAGGCCGCCCGTGACCAGGTAGCTGGCCTCGGGCGACAGCGATTCCATGCAGGCCTGCGCCGGATCGTGGCGCGTGAGCACCACCTTGCCGGTGTGGCGCGCCTGGGCCATGAAGCGCAAGGCCTCGGCGCCGCGCGCCAGCGGGAAGGCGTGGTACGGCAGCGGGCGCAGCTCACCCGCGTTCACCAGGCCCATCACCCGCTCGAACAGGGCCTGGGCGGCGGCCGGGTCCTGGTAGCGCTGGGCGTTGAGGTCGATGGCGTGGTAGCGCGCCTGGGGGCGCTCCTGCGCGAAGCGCTCGGGCGTCCAGATGTCACGCTTGCCGATCTCCAGGAAAACGCCATCGGCCGCCAGGCAGCGCACGCTGGCCGCGATGAAGTCGCCCGCGAGCGAATTGAGCACCAGGTCCACGCCGCGGCCCTGCGTGAGGCGCAGCACCTCGTCGGCGAAGTCCAGCGTGCGCGAGTCCATGACGTGGTCGACGCCGAGCGCGCGCAGCGTGGCGCGTTTGGGCTCGCTGCCGGCGGTGGCGAACACCTGGGCGCCCGCGCGCCGCGCGAGCTGGAGGGCCGCCATGCCCACGCCACCGGCCCCGGCGTGGATGAGCACGCGCAGGCCCGGACGCAGCCCGCCGAGCGTGTGCAGCGCGTGCCAGGCGGTCATGAAGGCAAAGGGCAGCGTGGCCGCCTGGGCGTAGCCCATGCCGCGCGGCAGCGGCGCCACGTGGCGTTCCTGCGTGGTCACGTGGCTGGCGAAGCAGGCTTCGCCCGTGGCCACCACCGCGTCGCCCACGGCGAAGCGGGTGACGCCCTCGCCCACGCGCACGATGCGCCCGGCGCACTCGCCGCCCAGGGGCTCGGGGTCATCGCGCAGGGCGACGGCGTTCATGATGTCGCGGAAGTTCAAGCCGGCCGCGCGCACCGCGATCTCGACCTCGCCCGGGCCGGGCGCGCGCCGCGCCATCGGGCGCAGGGCCATGTCGTCGAACACGCCGCTGGCGGCCTTTTCCAGTCGCACCGGCGCGTCGTCGGCGGCCGCCAGCGGGAAGGGCGCCAGGCGCGCCACGTGGCGCTGGCCGCCGCGCAGCGCAACCTGGTCCTCGGCATCGGCCGTGGCCAGCGCGCGCAGCAGGCCCTCGGCCATCACCGACACATCGGCCCGTGGATCGAGATCGACGCAGCTGGCGCGCCACTCGGGGTGCTCCAGCGCGATGACCTTGCCCAGGCCCCAGGTCGGCGCCTGCGCGGCGTCGACCGCGTCGGCGCCATCGACGGCCATCGCGCCGCGCGTGGCGATCCACAGGCGCGGGGCGTTGGCGAACGCGGTGGCGCCCATGGCCTGCACCAGGTCCAGCAGCGAGCCCAGACCGGCGCGCAGCGAAGGCACCACGGCACCGGCCTGGGCCGGGGGCGTGTCGAGGCTGCCGAGGTGGACCACGCCCCGCCACTCGGCGGCCGCCAGGGCCTGGCGCAACGCGGCGGCGTCGGCCCCGGGGGCGGCGTTCGCGGGCCGCAGGTCCACCACCTGGCCGGCGCCACGCAGGCCAGCGGCCAGGGCATCGCCCACGCCTTGTTGATCGGTCAGCAGCAGCCAGCGCCCGCCCGTGGGCATCGGCTCCAGCGCTTCCACCGGTTGTCGCGCGGCCAGCAGCACCTCGCGCGAACGCGGGTCGGGCGCATCGATGGCGGCGGCCTCGAAGCCCGTCTCGGCCAGCAGCGACAGCCAGCGCTCGCGCGACAGCAGCGGCTGGCGGGGCCGCAGATCGGTGTCGGTGAAGCGCCACCAGCCTTCGGTGAGGCCGAAGGTGATGTCGATCCAGCGCTCGTCGCCGGCCACCTCCAGCATCAGCAGGGTGCCGCCGGGCGCCAGCGCCCCGCGCAGGCGGCCCAGGGTGCGGCGCAGGTCGGCGGTGGCGTGGACCACGTTGGAGGCGATCACGAGGTCGAAGCGGCGCCCGTCCAGGCCCTGCGCGGCCAGGTCCTGCTCCAGGTCCAGGGCCTGGAAGGCCATGAAGCGGTGCGCCGCGAAGGCCTCTTTCGCGCGCGCCACCATCGAGGGGCCGACGTCGGTGAACAGGTAGTCGCAGCGCCCGGCGGGCAGCGCGGGCGCCAGCCAGGCGGTGGTGCCACCGGTGCCGCCGCCCACCTCCAGCACGCGCAGGCGCTGGCCCGGGGGCAGTTGGCGCAGCGCGGCGCGAACGGTTTCGCGCACCAGCTGGTTGTAGGCCTTGGCCTCGGGGGCGTCGCGGTACAGGGCCTCGGCGAGGGCGGCCGAGCCGTCGGGGAACAGCCGGTGCAGCGGGTCCACCGCGCCGCGCAGGATGCCGCCCAGCGCCTCGCCGCAGTTCGCGGTGAGCGTGAAGCGCGGGCGCGCGGCCGGGTGGCGCTGCAGCAGCGCGGGCAGGCGCTGCATCGGGTCGGCCGGCGTGGGCCAGTGCAACACGGTCCAGGCCCCGCCCTCGGCGCGCAGCACGCCGTCCTCGGCCAGGATGGCCAGCAGGCGCGGCAGCAGGCGGTGGTAGCGCGGCGCCACGCCGAGCGCGCACGCCAGCGCGGCGGCCTCGACCCGCTCGCCGGCCGCGGGGCGCCAGCCCAGCTCGGCCAGGGCGCGCACGATCCAGTCGGCGCTCAGGGACTCCAGCGCCAGGAAGGCCTGCTGGTAGTCGTCCAGGCCGTGCTCGCGCGCCAGGCCGTCGAGCAGCGGGCCGGCCAAGGCCGCCAGTTCGGTGGGCGCGGGCAGCCAGGCGGCGTCGGGCGCGCGCGGCCATTCGATGGCGTAGACCGGAGCCTCGCCCGCGCCCAGCGGGCGCAGCGCGATGCCTTCGAGCGTGGCCACGGGCCCCTGGTCGTCGCTGACGGAGACGCTGGCCTTGAGCAGCCCCGCCCCGCCCTCGCCCACGGCGATGCGCGCGTGGCTGGTCACCCGCGGCCCCGGCGTGCGGTGCCATTGCAGGCGCTCGATCGCCATCGGCAGGTAGGCCTGGCCAGCAGCGGTGCGCGCGGGCAGCGCCGCGGCCATCACCTGCAGGCAGGCGTCGAGCAGGGCCGGGTGCAGCAGGTAGTCGCCCGCGCCGGCGGCGGCGGGCAGTTCGATCTCGCCCAGGGCCTCGCCGTCCTGGCGGTGGAGGTGGCGCACGCCGTGCAGGCTGGGACCGAAGTCCAGTTGGCGCTCGCGCAGGCCCTCGCGGTGCGCGGCGCCGTCCCGCGTGTCGGTGCAGCGGGCCCGCACGGCCTCGCGCGGCTCGGGCGTGGGCGCTTCGGCGCGCTCGGCCGCATCGGCATAACGGCCCAGCGCGTGCCGTTGCCACGCGTCCTCATCGGCGCCATCGGCCTGCGACAGCACCTCGACGCTGGCGGCCTCGCCCTCGGGCCGGCGCACGATGACTTGCACCGTGCGGGCCTCCTCGCCCTCGAAGGCCAGGGGCTCGACGATCGCCACGTCGTGCAGCGCGCGCGCCTCGCCCCAGACCTGGCGGCTGGCGGCCAGCGCCATTTCCAGGAAGCCGGTGGCCGGCAGGATGGCGCGCCCGTTGACCCGGTGGTCGGCCAGGTACGGCAGGTCGGCGGCGCGCAGGCGCTGTTCGAACGACACCACCTCGCGCAAGGCGCCGCGCAGGCGCGTGCCCAGCAGCGGGTGCGCGGTGTCGCGGCCCGCGGACCGGGGCGCCACGGGGCGCGCGCGGAACCACTGGCGCTCGCGCTGGAAGGGGGTGCTGGGCAAATCGGTGGGCCGGCAGCCGGACGAGGACCAGACGGCCCGCCAGTCCAGCGGCGCGCCGGCCAGGAACAGGCCGCCCAGCGACTCGGCGAGCTGGTCCAGGTCGTCGCGGCCCTTGCGCAGCGTGGGCACCAGGGTGGGCGCGCCCGCGCCCAGCGTGGCCTCCACGAACGGCAGCAGCGTGGGGTGCGGGCCGACCTCGATGCACACGTCGGGCGAGACGCTGGCCAGCGTGCGCAGGCCATCGGCGAAGCGCACGGCCTCGCGCACGTGGCGGCGCCAGTAGCGGGGCTGGGTCACCTCGGCCGGGTCGGCCCAGCCGCCCGTGAGGTTGGACACCAGGCGCAGCCGCGGCGCGGCGAACGGCACGCTTGACGCGGCCTGCTCGAAGGCGTCGAGCACCGGCTCGACCAGCGGGGAATGGAAGGCGTGCGAGACCGGCAGCACCTGGCAGCGGTGGCCGCGCGCCGCGAAGCCCTCGCACAGGGCGTCCACGTCGGCGGCGGCGCCCGCGATCACGGTCTGGCGCGGGCCGTTGACCGCCGCGATGGCGACCCGCGCCGCGCGCGGGGCGAGCGCCTCGGCCACCTCGGCCTCGGGCGCGGACACGGCCGCCATGCGGCCACCGGCGGGCAGCGATTGCATCAGCCCGCCGCGCCGGGCGATCAGCCGCAGCGCGGCGTCCAGCGGCATCACGCCGGCCACGCAGGCGGCCACGAGTTCGCCCACCGAATGGCCCATCACCGCGTCGGGCCGGATGCCCCAGCTGATCCACAGCTGCGCCAGCGAGTACTCGATGGCGAACAGCGCGGGCTGGGTGAAGCCGGTGTCGTCGAGCCGCTTCGCCGGCGCCTCGGGGTCGAAGAGCAGCTCGAGCAAGGGGCGCTCGATGGCGCCTTGCAGCCCGGCGGCGCATTCATCGAGCGCGCGGCGGAACACCGGCTCGCGCTCATAGAGGGCGCGGCCCATGCCCAGGTACTGCGCGCCCTGCCCCGTGAACAGGAAGGCGATGCGCGCCGGGTCGCGGCGGTGCACGCGCGCGGTCCGCAGGTTCGGCGCCTCGCGGCCCTCGGCCAGGGCGCGCAGGCCCTCGACCAGTTCGGCCACGCTGCGCGCCAGCACCACGGCGCGCAGCGCGAAGGCCGCGCGGCCCACGGCGGCGCTGAAGCAGAGATCGGCCAGTTGCTCGTCGGGCCGGCCCGCGAAGGCCTCGGCGCAGCGCGCGGCCAGCGCGGCCAGCGCGGCGTCGTTCTTGGCCGAGAGCACGAACGGCCACTGGCGGCCGGCGGGGCTGTTCACCGCCGCCGGTGCCTCGGGGGCCTCTTCCACCAGCACGTGCGCGTTGGTGCCGCTGAAGCCGAAGGAGCTGACGCCCGCGATGCGGCGGCCGTTGATGGGCTCCCAGGGCGTGAGCGCGGTGGGCACGCGCAGGGCGAAATCGTCCCAGGGAATGTGCGGGCTGGGCGTCTTGAAGTGCAGGTGCGGCGGAATCTGCCGCTGCCGCAGCGACAGCACCAGCTTGATGAGCCCGGTGACGCCGGCCGCCGCTTCCAGGTGGCCCAGGTTGGTCTTCACCGAACCCAGCCACAGCGGCTGTTCGCGCCCGGCGCCGAACACCGCGCCCAGGGCCTGCACCTCCAGCGGGTCGCCCAGCTGCGTGCCGGTGCCATGCGCCTCGATCAGGCCGACCTCGTGCGGCCGCAGGCCCGCGCGCGCCAGGGCCTCGCGGATCACCGCTTCCTGCGCCGGGCCGTTGGGCGCGGTCAGGCCGCTGCTGGGGCCGTCCTGGTTGACGGCGCTGCCGCGGATCACCGCGAGCACGCGGTCGCCGTCGGCCTGCGCGTCGCTCAGGCGCTTGAGCACCACCACGCCACAGCCCTCGCCGCGCGCGAAGCCGTCGGCGGACGCGTCGAAGGTCTTGCAGCGGCCGTCGGGCGCGAGCATGCGCGCGTGCGACAGCGCGATGTACAGGTCGGGCGAGAGGATGAGATTGACACCGCCGGCCAGGGCCATGCGGCAGTCGCCCGCGCGCAGCGCCTGGCAGGCCAGGTGCACGGCCACCAGCGAGGACGAGCAGGCGGTGTCCAGCGTGAGGCTGGGGCCCTGCAGTCCCAGCAGGTACGAGAGGCGGCCCGAGCCGATGCTGTGGGCGATGCCCGAGGTGAAATGCGCGTCGAGCAGCGAGCGGTCGCCGCTCATGAGCTGCAGGTAGGCGTAGTCGCTGCTGCACATGCCCATGTAGACGCCGGTGCGCGTGCCCTCCAGCCGGTCGGGCGCCTGGCCCGCGTGCTCCAGGGCCTCCCAGCTCACTTCGAGCAGCAGGCGCTGCTGCGGGTCCATGCCCTGGGCCTCGCGCGGTGCGATGCCAAAGAAGCCGGCGTCGAAGCCGTCGATGGCGCCGAGGAAGCCGCCCGCGCGCGTGGCAATGCGCCCGGGCGCCTCGGGGTCGGGGTCGTACAGGGCCTCGGTGTCCCAGCGATCGGCGGGCAGCGGGCCGATGGCGTCCACGCCGTCGCGCATCAGGCGCCAGAAGCTGTCGGCGTCGTTGCCACCGCCGGGCACGCGGCAGCCCAGGCCAATGATGGCGACGGGCTCGCGCGCCGCGGCCTCCAGCGCGGCCACGCGCGACTGCGCCGCCTCCAGCGCGAGGAAGGCGCGCTTGAGGGGCGACAGGGCGGGTTCGCCAGCGGGGGCCGGGGGGCTTGCGTCGTTCATCGTTCAGGTCTTGTCCAGGCGCGCGAGCAGCAGCGCTTCGATCTCTTCGTCGCTCATGGCGGCCACGGCGGCCGCGCCGAGCGCGTCGGGCGCGTCGGGCGCGGTGGCCGGGGCGGCCGTGGCCGCGGCGGCGGGCGCGGCCGTGTCGCTGGGCGCCACGCGGCCCAGCAGGTGGGTGGCCAGCGCGTCGATCGTGGGGTAGTCGAACATCAGCGTGGCGGGCAGCGGCTTGTCCAGGCCCAGGCCGGTGCCGAGCTGGTTGCGCAGCTGCACGGCCATGAGCGAGTCGAATCCGAGGTCCATCAGCCGATCGTGCCGCCCTGGCGGCTCGTTCTGGTCCAGGCGCAGCACGCGAATGACCCGATCGCGCACGAATTCACGCAAGAGGTCCAGGCGTTCGCCGGGCAGGGCCTCGCGCACGCGGCGCCGCAGTGCCTCGGCCGCTTCCTGCGGCCCGGAGCGCGTGGGCGCGGCCGCCGGGGCACCGGTCGATTCGATCGCCTGCGTCGCGCCACCGCCGGCCTCGGCCGAGCCCGGCGCGCGGGCCACGATGAGGTGCTGGCCCAGGGCCTCGGCGGGCGAGCCGGCGGGCGGCCAGGCGCCGGCCTCGTCGAAGCCGGCCTCGCGCAGGGCGCGCACCCAGGTGGCTGGCGGCAGCAGCGGGTTGTCGGTGCGCAGGTCGTCGGCGAAGTGCTGCCAGCCTTCGATCAGGCCGGTGCTCATGTCGAACCACGCCAGGTGGGTGGTGGACTCCACCAGCACCAGCACGCCGCCCGGGGCAAGCAGGCCGCGCAGGCGCTGCAGCGCGGTGCGCAGGTCTTTGCTCGCGTGCACCGCGTTGGCGGCGACGATGGCGTCGAAGCCGCCGGGCGCATAACCCTGCGCGGCCGGGTCCTGGTCCATGTCGAAGGCGCCGAAGCTCAGGAAGCGGTGCTCGGCGAAGCGCTCGCGCGCGCGGTCGAGGAACACGTCGGACACGTCGCTGAAGTGGTAGCGCGCGCGATCGGGCGGCAGCGCGGCCAGCACCGCGGCGCTGGTGCCGCCGGTGCCGGCGCCGATCTCCAGCACGCGCAGCTGGCGCCCGGGCGGCACCGAGGCGCCCAGCGACTCGAAGGCGGTGGCGGCCAGGCCGTTGATGTAGCGCATGGTGGCCGAGCGCTGGTACAGGTTTTCGGCGAGCTCGAAGGAGCCGCCGGGGAACAGGGTTTCCAGCGGGCTTTCGCGGCCACGCAGCACGGGTTCGACCAGCGAGCCGCAGTGGCGCAGGTAGTCGAACAGGGGCTGGTTGTCGGCGAACAGGGCCTGGGCGCCCGCCCACAGCGCGGGCAGGTCGGGCGCGGCCAGCGGCGCGTCGGCCACGAAGGCCTCGCCCTGCGCGCGCAGATCGCCGCGCGCGGCCAGGCCGGCCAGCCAGCGCGCCACCAGGTGGCGGTAGCCGGCCGCGATGCCGCCGGCCTGCAGCACCTCGTCGAGCGTGCGCGATTCGCCGGCTTCGCGGAACAGGCCCGCCTCGCGCAGCGTGTGCGCGGCATGCGCGAGGGTGATGCCTTCCAGGCAGGCCCATTTGGCGGGGTAGGAGGCGATGCCCAGGTCCAGCGGGCCGCGTTGTGCCTGCCGGTCCAGCGCCTGGCTCAGCGCGGCCCAGCGCTGGCCCGCGTTCAAGGCCATGCCCGGCGCCTGGTTGACCACGTCCATCCAGTGGCGCGTGGCGCGCCAGGGATAGCCCGGCGCGGCCACGCGGCGGCGCGCGAAGGGCGCGTCGAAGCCGGCCCAGTCGACCTCGGCGCCCGCCGCGTAGAGCTTCTGCAGGCCTTCCAGCATGTCGCTGGCGTCGGGCCGCTCGCGGTGCAGCGAGGGCAGCCATTCGACGGCTGCGCCGGCCGCGCATTCGGCGCCCATGCCCAGCAGCACCGGGTGCGGGCCGACCTCGATGAAGTGCGTGATGCCCTGGCGCAGCAGCACCTGCAGGGCCGGCGCGAAGCGCACCGGCTGGCGCATGTGGCGCAGCCAGTAGTCGGGGTCGGCCAGCTCGTTCGGGCCCACGGGCTCGCCCGTGAGGTTGGACACCAGGGCGATGGCCGGCGGCGAGAAACGCGCGCTGGCCAGCGCTTCGCGCAGGCCGGGCAGCGCGGGCTCGATGAGGGCGGAGTGCGCCGCGTGCGGCACGCGCAGCGACTTGGCGCGCACGCCCTGGGCCTCCAGCGCGGCCACGGCGGCCATCACGCTGGCGCGCGGGCCGCTGATGACGAAGTGCTCGGGGCCGTTGTCGGCGGCGATGGTCAGCGCCGGGTCGCCGCTGGCGGCCAGCTGGGCCTGCACCGTGGCCCGCGGCGCGAACACGGCGGCCATGCCGCCGTCGGCCGGCAGCGCGTGCGTGAGGCGCCCGCGCGCGGCCACGGCGCGCAGGCCGTCCTCCAGCGACAGGGCGCCGGCCACGCAGGCCGCCGCGTACTCGCCCAGGCTGTGGCCCAGCAGGGCCTCGGGCTCGATGCCCCAGGAGCGCCAGAGCGCGGCCAGCGAGACCTCGATGGCGAAGGTGAGCGGCTGGGCGTAGACCGTGTCGTCGATGGACACCGCCGCGTCAAGCGGGGCGTACAGCAGCGCCAGCAGGCCCCGGTCCATGTGCGGGCGCAGCGCGGCGTCGCAGGCGTCCATGGTGGCGCGGAACACGGGCTGCTGTTCGTACAGCGCGCGCCCCATGCCCACGTGCTGGGCGCCCTGCCCCGTGAAGAGGAAGGCCACGCGCGGGCGCGCGGCGCCCTCGTTGTGGCCGCTCACCAGCGCCTCGGACTCGCGCCCGTCCAGGTAAGCCCGCAGGCCGTCGATCATCTGCGCCGCGTTCCGGCCGCGCACGGCCAGGCGGTGCGCGAAATGCGCGCGGCCGGCGTTGGCGGTGAAGCACAGGTCGGCCAGGTTCAGGTCGGGCGCGGCCAGGGCCTGCGCGTAGCGCCGCGCCAGCTCGGCCAGCTCGCCTTCGTGGCGCGCCGACAGGGCCAGCAGGTGCGTGGTGCGCTCAAGCGCCGGGGCCTCGCGCGCGGGCGCCTCGGGCGCGGCCTCCAGGACCACGTGGGCGTTGGTGCCGCTGAAGCCGAAGGCGCTGACACCCGCGAGCCGGCGCCCTTCGATGGGCGCCCAGGGCGTCACGGCGGTGGGCACCTGCAGCGGCCAGGCGGCCCAGTCGATGTGCGGGTTGCCCTGGCGGAAGTGCAGGTGCGGCGGCAGCTCGCCGCGCTGCAGGCCCAGCACCACCTTGGCGATGCCGGCCAGGCCGGCCGCGGCCTCCAGGTGGCCGACGTTGGTTTTGATGGAACCGATGAGCAGGGGCCGCGTGGCCTCGCGGCCCGCACCGAGCACGGCCCCCAGGGCACCGACCTCGATGGGGTCGCCCAGCGGCGTGCCGGTGCCGTGCGCTTCGACGTAGCCGATCTCGCCCGGCCGCACGCGCGCGTTGGCCAGCGCGGCGCGGATCACGTCTTCCTGCGCCGGGCCGTTGGGCGCGGTCAGGCCGCCGCTGCGGCCGTCCTGGTTGATGGCGCTGCCGCGCACCACCGCCAGCACGCGGTCGCCCCGCGCCTGCGCGTCCGACAGGCGCCGCAGCACCAGCACCACGCAGCCTTCGCCGCGCACGTAGCCGTCGGCGGCGGCGTCGAAGGTCTTGCAGCGGCCGTCGGCGGCCATCATCCGCGCCTTCGAGAAGTTGATGTTCATCTCGGGCGTGAGCATCAGGTTCACCGCGCCCACCAGGGCGGTGTCGCACTCGCCCAGGCGCAGGCCCTGGACCGCCAGGTGCAGGGCCACCAGGGACGACGAACAGGCCGTGTCCACCGTGACGGCGGGACCCTGCGCGCCCAGCACGTAGGACAGCCGCCCCGAGGCCACGCTGTAGGAGTTGCCGGTGCCGAAGTACGGGTCGATGAGTTCGTGGTGGCGGTAGATGGCGCGGCCGTAGTCGTTGTTGCCCACGCCCATGTAGACGCCGGTGCGCGTGCCCGCCAGCTCGCCCGGCGCCTGGCCGGCGCTCTCCAGCGCTTCCCAGGCCACTTCGAGCAGCAGGCGCTGCTGCGGGTCCATGCTGGCGGCCTCGCGCGGCGAGATGCCGAAGAACTCGGCGTCGAAGCGGTCCACGCCGTCGAGGAAGCCGCCGTGGCGCGTGGTCATCTTGCCGGGCGCATCCGGGTCCGCGTCGTACAGCGCGTCGAGCGGCCAGCGATCGGCGGGGATGGCGCCAATGGCGTCGCGGCCGTTCCACAGCAGATCGGCCAGGCCCTCCATGTCTTTCACGCCGCCCGGCAGGCGCAGCGCCAGGCCGACGATGGCCAGCGGTTCGTGCGCGGCCGACTGCGCGCGCGCCAGCTGCGCCTTGAGCTCGCGGATCTCGAGCAGGGCGCGCTTGACAGGCGACAGGGCTTCGGTGGCGGGCTGCGGGTCGTTCATGTTCCGGGGCTTTCGGGTCCGCCCGAGAGTTCCTGCATCAGCAGGGCCTCGGCTTCTTCGTCGGACAGCGCGGCGAGCTCGCCATGGGCCGGCGCGCTGGCCGTGGCCTGGGGCGCGGGCGCGTCCTCCAGGCCGAGCGCGCGCATCAGGTAGGCGTTGAGCGCGTCGAGGTTGGGGTAGTCGAACAGCAAGGTGGCCGACAGCGGCTGGCCGATGGAGCGCGTCAGGGCGTTGCGCAGCTCCACCGCCATGAGCGAGTCGAGGCCGATGTCCTTGAGCGCGCGCCGGGGGTCGATGGCGGTGCCGGCGTCCAGGCCCAGCACCTGCAGCGCGCGCTCGGCGAGGTGGGCCATGAGCGCGCCGCGGCGCTGGCCGGCGGGCAGCTGGCGCAGGCGGGCGGCCAGGGAGGCGTCGGGCAGGGCCTCGGCGGCGGGCGCGGGGCGGCGCGCGGCGGCCGGGAACAGGGCCGCGTCCACGCCGGCCGGCAGGTGCGAGAGGAAGGCCGACCAATCGATCGGCAACACCAGGGCGTGCGTGGCGCCCTCGCGCCACAGGGCTTCCAGGCGTTGCAGGCCCAGCCCCGGATCGATGGGCTTGAGGCCGCGCTCGGCCCAGGGGTCGCGGCCCGAGGCCGCCAGCTGCGTGGCCATGCCGCCCTGCGCCCAGGCGCCCCAGCCGACGCTGAGCGCGGGCAGGCCCAGCGCGCGGCGCGCGCGCGCCAGGGCGTCGAGCTCGGCGTTGGCGGCGGCATAGGCGCACTGGCCGGGCGCGCCCAGCCAGGCGCCGGCGGCGGAATAGAGCACGAAGAAGTCCAGCGGCAGCTCGCGCGTGAGCGCGTGCAGCACGCGCGCGCCGCCCACCTTGTTGCGCAGCACGGCGGCGCAGCGCGCCCAGGTCTGGCGGATCAGCGCGCCGTCGTCGAGCGCGCCGGCCGCGTGCACCACGCCGCGCAGGGGCGGCATGTCGCGCGCGAGCTCGGCCATGAGCGCGCCCATGGCGGCGGCATCGGCGGCGTCCAGCGCGGCCAGGCGCACATTCACGCCACCCTCGCGCAGCGCATCGACGGCCGCCTGAGCCTCGGCCGAGGGCGCGCGGCGGCCCAGCAGCACCAGGTGGCGCGCGCCGCGCTGGGCCAGCCCGCGCGCGGTGTGCAGCCCCAGCGCGCCCAGGCCGCCGGTGATGAGGTAGCTGGCGTCGGCGCGCACGAAACCGGCCTGTACGGCCGGCGGCGCCGGGGGCAGGCGCAGCACCAGCTTGCCGGTGTGCCGGGCCTGGGCCATGTGGCGGAAGGCCTCGCTGGCGCGCTCGAAATCGAAGGGCGTCACCGGCAGGGGGCGCAGGCTGCCGTCGGCCAGGCCGGCCAGCACCTCGGCCAGCAGCGGCGCCACCAGCGCGGGGTCGGCGTAGGCCTCGTCACCGAAGTCGTAGGCGCGGTAGCGCAGGCCGGGGTGGCGCGCGGCCACGGCCTCGGGCGTCCAGATGCCGCGCTTGCCCAGCTCCAGGAACCAGCCGCCCGGCGCGACCACCGACAGGCCGGCGGGAATGAAATCGCCCGCCAGCGAGTTGAGCAGCACGTGCACGCCCTCGCCTTGCGTGGCGCGCTTCAGTTCCTCGGCGAAACCGGTGCTGCGCGAGTCCATCACCTGCGCCACGCCGAGCGAGCGCAGGAAGGCCCGCTTGTCCTCGGAGCCCGCGGTGGCGTACACCGTGGCGCCCGCGCGCAGGGCCAGTTGCACCGCCGCCAGGCCGACGCCGCCCGCCCCCGCGTGGATCAGCACGCGCTGGCCGCGCCGCAGCCCGGCGATGCGCTGCAGGCCGAACAAGGCGGTGAGGAAGGCCACCGGCAAGGCGGCCGCCTGCTCGAACGAGAGCGTGGCGGGCAGGCGCGACAGGAAAGCCGCGGGCACCACGGCCTCGCTGGCCATGCTGCCGTGGGCGAAGCCGAACACGGTGTCGCCCACGCGCAGGCCGTCGACGCCGGCACCGCATTCGATCACCGTGCCCGCGCATTCGGCGCCGAGCGGGATGCCCGTGCCGGGGTAGACGCCCAGGGCCAGCAGCACGTCGCGGAAGTTCAGCGCGGCGGCGGCCACGCGCAGGCGCACCTCGCCGGCCTGCAGGGCCGGGCGCGCCAGGGGGCGGATGGCCAGGCCGTCGAGCGTGCCGGCCTGCGCCACTTCCAGGCGCCGGGGCGTGTCGGCCACGGGCGCCACCGCCGCGTCGGGGCGGGTCAGCGCCAGCGGCACCAGCCGCTGCACCCAGGCGCCGCCGCCGCGCAGCGCGGTGTCGGGACCGGCGCTCAGCAGCCAGGGCAGCAGCGCCGCACCGTCGCTGGCCGCGGGCTCGATGTCGATCGCGCGCGGCTGCAACTCGGGGTGTTCCACGCGCAGCACACCGAGGAGGGCCCAGGCGCCCGCGGCCGCCAGGCCCGCCGGTGCTTCGCCGGCGTGCACCGATTGCGCCGAGCGCGTCACCAGGGTGAGCGGTGCCGGCGCCGCGACCAGGGCCTGGGCCAGGTGCAGCAGCGCGCCGCTGGCCAGCCGCTCGGCCTGTTCGGGGTCGCCGGTCTCCAGCGCCGGGGCGTCCAGGCCCCAGAGGTGCACCGCGCCGCGCAGCGGGCCGCTGGCCTGGGCCGCGTCCAGCACCGCCTGGAAGTCCTGCGGGCTGTGCGGGTCCACGGTCCAGCGGTCCCCGCCCAGGGATTGCAGGCGCTCGCCCGGCCGCACCTCGACGCAGCGCGCGCCACGCGCCTGCAACGCCGCGCGCAGCGAGGCCGCCAGGCCCGAGGCGTCGCTCAACAGCAGCCAGGCGCCGTCGGCGGGACGCTCAGGGGACGCGGCGCCGGCGGGCGCCGGCTGCCAGCGCGCCTCGTACACGCCCTCGTCCGGCGCGTCGCCGGCCAGGCGCCGCGCGTCGGCGCGCGCGAAACGGGCGCCGGTGATGAAGGCCACCGGCTCGCCGGCCTCGTCGTCGAGGCGCAGGTCGGCCGCAAAGGCCTCGGCGCCCGGCGCCGGTTCGGCGCGCAGGGTGGCGGTGGCGCGCAGGCGCGCCTGGCCCGGGCGCCACAGCGCGAAGCGCTCGACGCCCATGGGCACCCAGAGTTGGGTGGGCAGCCCCGCCGAGCCGCCCGAGGCGGCGGCCGCGCACAGCTGCAGGGCCGCGTCGAGCAGGGCCGGGTGCAGGCCAAAGCGCGGCGCCTCGTGCGCCAGTTCGGGCGGCAGGGCCAACTCGCCCCGGGCCCAGCCGTCGCCGGCGGCCAAGACCTGCACGCCGCGAAAGCCGGGGCCGAAGGCCACGCCGAGCGATTCGAAGCGTTGATAGAAAGTGGCGCGGTCGACGGCCGTACCTTCCGTCATGGCGGGTGCGGCGCCCGGCGATGGCGCGGCCCCGCGCCGCCCGATGGCCGAGCACACGCGCTGCCAGCCGGGTGCCGCGTCGATGGCCTGGAACAGCTCCAGCACCGCGCCCGCCGCGCCGTCGCGCACGACCACCTGCCAGGTCAGTTCGCCCTGGTCCGGCAGCGGCAGCGGGCGGTCGACGGCGAAGGCCTCGAGCGTGCCCGCGCCGGCCTCGGCGCGCCAGGCCGCGTGCAGGGTTTCCAGCATGGCCGCGCCCGGCATCAGCAGGCGCCCGCCGATGCGGTGGTCGCGCAGCGCGCCCGCGCTGTCCATGCGCCATTGCGCCTGGTAGACGCGGTCGGCGGTGGCCGCGAGCGGCAGGCGCGCGCCCAGCAAGGGGTGCGCGCCGCTGGGCAGCGAGGGGACGGCAGCGGCCACCGGCGTGGGGCGCAGCCAGTAGCGCTGGCGCTGCCAGGGGTAGCGCGGCAGGTCCACCACCTCGCCCGGACCGCCGAGCAAGGCCTCGGTGTCCAGCGTGTGGCCCACCACGTGCAGCGCGGCGGCCGAGGCCAGCAGCGTGTCGCGCTCGGGCTTGCCCCGGCGCAGCGAGGCGGCCACCGTGGCGGCGCGGCCCCGGGCCTGCAGCGTGTCGCCGAGCGCGCCGCTCAGCACCGGGTGCGGACCGATCTCCAGGAAGGCGTTGAAGCCGTCGTCCGACAGGGCCTCGATGGCGGCTTGCAGGCGCACGGGCTCGCGCACGTTGCGGCCGAAGTAGTCGGCGTCGAAGCGCTGGCGCGGCGCGGCGGCGCCGGTGACGGTGGAGTACACCGGCACGGCCGCCGGCGAGGACACCACCTCGCCCAGGCGCGCCACCAGCTCGCGCTGCAGCGGCGCCATCTGGGCGCTGTGGAAGGCGTAGTTGACCGGCAGCAGGCGGTGGTGCACGCCGCGCGACGCCAGGGCATTGAGCGCGTCGTCCAGCGCGGCGGGCTCGCCGGAGAGCACCACGCTGCGCGGCGCGTTCAGGGCCGCGAGCGAGAGCCGCTCGCCGAAGGGCGCCAGCAGGGCCTCGGCCTCGGCGGCGCTGCAGTCGACGGCGGCCATGCGGCCGTGGCCCGTGGCCTGTTGCATCACGCGGGCGCGCAGGCAGACCACGCGCACGGCCTCGGCCAGGCTGAGCACGCCGGCCACCTGCAGCGCGGCGATTTCGCCCACGCTGTGGCCGACCACCGCGCCGGGGCGCACACCCCACGAGGCCCAGAGCGCGGCCAGCGACACCTGGATGGCGAACAGCGCGGGCTGGGCCACCTCGGTCTGGTTCAGGCGCGAGGCCGCTTCGTCCACGGACAGCTCGGCCAGCAGCGACCAGCCGGTGGCCGCGCGGATCAGCGCGTCGCACTCATCCATGCGCGCGCGGAACACCGGTTCCTGCGCCAACAGCTCGCGGCCCATGGCGTACCACTGCGGGCCCTGGCCGCTGAAGACGAAGGCCAGCCGCGGCGCGGCGTCCGGCGCCACGCGGCCCAGGCTCGCGCCGGGCGCTTCGCCGTCGCGCGCGAAGGCCTCGAGCCGGGCGCGCAGTTCCTCGCGGTCGCGGCCCAGCACCGCCAGGCGGTGGTCCAGCGCGGAGCGGCGCGCGCCCGCGGTGAAGCAGAGGTCGGTCAGCGAGGCCGGGCTGCGCGGCAGAAACCCGGCCCACGACCGGGCGAGTTCGCGCAGCGCGGGCCCGCTCTGCGCGGACAGGTGCAACAGATGGGTGCGCTGCTCGACCGTCGCCTGCGGCGCGGCGCCCAGGCGCGGCGCTTCTTCGAGCACCACGTGCGCGTTGGTGCCGCCCACGCCGAACGAGCTGGTGCCGGCGCAGCGCGCGAGCGGGCCGCGCGGCCAGGGCGTGAGCGCGGTGGGCACGGCCAGGCGCGTGCCGTCCAGCGAGAGGTGCTTGTTGAGCGACTTGAAATGGATTTGCGGCGGGATCGCCTCGTGGCGCAGGGCCAGCACGGTCTTGATGACGCCGGCCACGCCCGCGGCGGCTTCCATGTGCGCCAGGTTGGCCTTGGCCGCGCCCAGCCAGCAGGTGCCGCCGCCCACGTCGGCGCGGCCCACGGTGGCCGCCAGGGCCTCCACCTCGATCGGGTCGCCCAGCGGCGTGCCGGTGCCGTGCGCTTCGATGAAGCCGATGCGGCCGGGCTCGAGCTGCGCCGAGGCCAGGGCCTCGCGGATGAGGTCCTGCTGGGCCAGGCCGTTCGGCGCGGCCAGCAGGGTGGAGTGGCCATCCTGGTTGACGGCCGAGCCGCGCACCACGGCCAGCACGCGGTCGCCGTCGGCGAGCGCGTCGCTCAGGCGCTTGAGCACGATGACGCCACAGCCCTCGCCGCGGCCGAAGCCGTCGGCGCTGTCGTCGAAGGTCTTGCAGCGGCCATCGGGCGCCATGAAGCCGACCTTGGACAGCGACACCATCAGGTCGGGCGTGACCATCAGCGAGACGCCACCGGCCAGGGCGATGTCGCTCTCGCCGTGGCGCAGGCTCTGGCAGGCCAGGTGGATGGCGACCAGCGAGGACGAGCAGGCGGTGTCCACCGACACGCTGGGGCCGCGCAGGTCCAGCAGATAAGACAGGCGATTGACCAGCACGCTGTGCACCGTGCCGGTGAGCGTGCGCGCGTCGATGGCCTCGGGGTCGCGGTACTCCAGCAGCTGGTAGTCGTTGTGGTAGCTGGCCACAAAGGCGCCGGCGCGGCTGCCGCGCAGTTGTTCGCGCGTGAAGCCGGCGTCGTCCAGCGCCTCCATCGCCACCTCGAGGAACAGGCGCTGCTGCGGGTCCATGCGCTCGGCTTCGCGCGGCAGGATGTTGAAGTAGGCGGCGTCGAAGCCGTCGATGCGCTCCAGGAAACCGCCTTCGCGCGCGATGGACTTGCCGGGCACCGAGGGGTCGGCGTCGTACACGGCCTGCACGTCCCAGCGGTCGGCGGGCACGGGGCGCACCGCGTCCACGCCGTCCACCAGCAGCTGCCAGAAGGCCTCGGGCGAGTCCGCGCCGCCGGGGAAGCGGCAGCCCATGCCGACGATGGCGATCGGGTCGGCGCGCAGCACGGCCTCGCTCTGCGCGCGCACCTTCTGCGCCATCAAGGCGAGCTTGATGGCCGACAGCTGGCCCAGCGAAGGAGAAGAAGGCGTGTCGCTCATGGGGGTCAGCGGCGCCGACGCAGCAGCAGGGCCGCGTCCTCGTCGGAGAGTTGGTTCACGCCATCGAGCACGGTGGCGATGTCGGGCGCGGGGCCGGCGTCCGGCGCCGCCACCGGCGCGGCGGAGGGGACCGGGGCGGTGGCGTGCGCCCCGGCGAGAAAGCCCGTGAGGGCCTCGATGGTGGGGTAGTTCCAGGCCAGCGTGGCCGACAGCGGCTGGCCGTGCAGCGGCTCCAGGCGGTTGCGCAGTTCCAGCGCCATGAGCGAGGTCAGGCCCAGGCTGCCCAGGGGCTTGCGCGGGTCGATGCGCGCGGGGTTGAGCTTGAGCACACGGCCCACCACCTCGCGCACCGTGAGCTCCAGGGCGCGGCGGCGTTCGGCCGGGTCGGCGGGCTCGGCCGGTGCCGGTGCGGCCGACGCCGCGCCCTGCTGCGCCGGGGCGGCCTCGGACGCGAACAGGTCGCGCAGCAGCGGCGCCTGGCGCGCGCCGCCCTGCGCGCGCAGCCGCGCCCAGTCAATGGGCATGGCCAGCAGGTGGCCGTGCGGCCAGCGCAGGGCCTCGTCGAACAGGGCCAGGGCCTGCGCCGGCGCGAAGGCGCCGATGCCCTGGCGCTGCAGCTCGTCTTGCTGGCGCTGGCCGGTCTCGCCCCGCATCACGCCGGTCTGCGACCACACGCCCCAGCCGATGCTGAGCGCGGGCTGGCCCAGGGCGCGCCGGTGCCGCGCCAGGCCGTCGAGGAAGGCGTTGGCCGCCGCGTAGCTGGCCTGCCCGGCCTGCGGCATCAGCGCGGCCATGGACGAGAACAGCACGAAGGCATCGAGCTCGGGCAGCAGGCGGTGCAGGTTCCAGGCGCCGCCCAGCTTCGGGCGCAGCACGGCGGCGAGCGAAGCGGCGTCGAGGTCGCGCACCAGCTGGTCGTCGGTGAGGCCGGCGGCGTGGAAGACGCCACGGATCGGCGGATGGGCCTCGGCGGCGAAGCCCTCGAGCCAGTCGCGCAGGGCGGCTTCGTCGGCCACGTCGAGCGCGACGTGGCGCACGCTGGCGCCCAGCGATTCGAGGCCGCGCACGGCCGCCACGGCGCGGCCCGCGGGCGTGTCCGCGCCCAGGCCCGCCCAGGCGGCGCGCGCCGGCAGCGGCGTGCGCGACAGCACCACGAGGTGGCGCGCGCCCTGCGCCACCAGGCGCTGCGCGATCGGCTGGCCGATGCCGCCCAGGCCGCCGGTGATGAGGTAGCTCGCGTCCGGGCGCCAGCGCGGCGGCGCCTCGGGCGCCCAGGGCGCGCGGCGCAAGCGCGGCTCGAAGCCTTGCGCGCCGCGCAGGGCCAGGGTGCCCGGCGCGGCGCCCGGGAGGGCCTGGGCCAGCGCGAGCGCCGCGTCGCCGGGCGTGGCGGCGGGGTCGAGATCGATCAGCCCCCCCCAGCGCTCGCCCTGCTCCGTCGCCATGACGGCCGCCAGCCCCGACAGCGGCGACTGCGCCAGCGCCAGCGCCGTGGCCTCGGCCGGCGACACGGCCATCGCGCCGCGCGTGACCCACCACAGGCGCGTGCGCGACGCGGGCGGCAGGCGCTCCAGCGCCTGCGCGGTGAGCAGCAGGCGGTGCAAGGCGGCGGCGAGGGTGCCGTCGATGGCGGACAGGTCCAGCGCGCGCAGGTCCACCACCTCGGTGGTGGCGCCCGCCATCGCCTCGGCGGTGGGCAGGGCATCGTGCAGCAGCTCGGCGGTTTCACCGGCTTCCCGCAGGGCCTTCAGGAGTTCGGGGCCCAGGCCGCCGCGATCGGCGATCAGGCACCAGCGTCGCGCGCCCGGTGGCGCGGCGGCGGGGGCCGGCTCGGCGGGCTGCCACCGCAGGTCGTAGAAGGCCTCGCTGGGGCTGGCCATGGAGCGCTCGCCGAAGGGCTGCAGGCGCAGGCCACGCAGCGCCAGCACGGGGCCTTGTTCGTCGAGCAAGGTGGCGTCGATCAGGCCGGCGCCGGCGCGCCGGCGCAGGTGCAGGCTGAGCGCGCCGGGTGCGCCAACGGCGCCGGATGGGCCCGTTGGCGCGCGGTGCGCCCGCACCTGTTCGAGGCCCGTCGGCAGGCACAGCTGGCCCTCGGGTGCCAGCAGCGCGGCGGCCTGGAAGCAGGCGTCCAGCACCTCGGGCGCAAAACAAAAACCGGGGACGGCGGCGTCGGGCAAGGCCTGGAGCTGCACCAGCGCTTCGTCGGCCGAGAGCCAGGCGCAGCCGATGCCACGCAGCGGCGCGGCGAAGCCGGCGCCCAGCGCCGACAGCCGCTGGTAGACCGCGTCCGCCGACAGCGCAGCGCCGCGCTGCAGCGCGGCCGTGTCCACGGGGGACGCCGGGCTGGCGCCGCTGGCGGCAGGGGCCGCCAGCCGGGCCCGCGCGTGCGGCAGCCACTCGCTGCCGCTGTGCGTCTGGAACGCCAGCCGCAGGCCGCCCTGCCCGTCCGCGCTGGCCTGCAGCTGCAGCGCGCAGGCCGCATCGGCCTGCAGGTGCAGGGCGCGCTCGAAGCTCAGGCCCTCGAGCACCAGGGGCTGCTCGGGCGACAGCGCGCGCGCGGCCGCGAGCGCGAGCTCCAGGTAGGCCGAGGCCGGCAGCAGCGCGCTGCCATGCAAGGCGTGCCCGAACCAGGCGGGCACGCGCTGCGGATCGATCGACAAGGACCACAGCGCACCCACCGGAGCGCCCGCGAGTTCGATGCCCGCGCCCAGCACCGGGTGCTGGCTGGGCACCGTTCGCCCATGGCCCTGGGCGCCCGCGGCCGCCCGCTCGGCGGCGGCGATCCAGTGCCGCTCGCGCTGCCAGGGGTAGGTGGGCAAGGCCAGGAAGCGCCCGCCCTCGGGCATCAGGCGCGACCAGTCGGGCGCCACGCCGGCGCAGAACGCGGCGCCCACGGCCGCGAGCCAGGCCGCCTGTTCGGGTTCGCCGCGGCGCGCGCAGCCGATCACCGCCACCTCGGCGCCCGCCGCCTGCGCGGTCTGCTCCACCGAGGGCAGCAGCACCGGGTGCGGCCCCAACTCGATGAACACCGTGACGCCCTCGTCGAGCAGGCGCTGCACGGCGGCGCCGAAGCGCACCGGCTGGCGCAGGTTGTCGCCCCAGTAGGCGGCGCCCAGTTCGTGCGCCTCGGCGCGGCGAGCCAGCACGGTGGAGACCAGCGGCACGGCCAGCGCCCCGGGGCTCAGCCCCGCGAGTTCGGCGCGCAGTTCCTCGGCCAGGGGCTGCATTTGCGGGCTGTGCGAGGCCACGTCCACCTTCACCAGGCGGCAGAACACGTTCTGCGCGGCCCAGGCGGCCATCAGCGCCTGCACGGCCTCGGGCCGGCCAGAGATGACGCTGGAGCGCGGGCTGTTGCTCACTGCCACCGAGACCTCGTGCTCGTGGCCGGCCAGGCGCCGCTGCGCCTCGTCCATGGGCAGGTCGACCAGGGCCATGGCGCCCTGCCCGCTGGTGCGGCGCATCAGCGCGCTGCGGCGGCAGATGATGCGCATGGCCTCGTCCAGGCTGAGGGCGCCCGCGATGCAGGCCGCCGCCACCTCGCCCATGCTGTGGCCCACCACCGCGTCGGGCCGCACACCCAGCGAGCGCCACAGCTCGGCGTAGGCCAGGGCGATGGCGACCAGCACGGGCTGGATGACGTCGATGCGCTCCAGCAGATGCTTCGGATCGCCGGTTTCCAGCGCCAGTTGCTCGACGATGGACCAATCCACGTAGGGCCGCGCGGCCGCGTCGCAGCGCTCCAGCGCGGCCTTGAACACGGGCTCGCGCGCCATGAGTTCGCGGGCCATGCCGTCCCACTGCGCGCCTTGCCCGGGGCAGATGAAGGCGATGCGCGGGTGGGCCTCGGGCGCGCGCCCTTCGGCCGCGGCCGCCTGGCCATCGCCGTGCTGGCGCAGGGCCTCGGCCATGGCGGCGGCGTCACCGGCCACGAAGGCGGCGCGGTGTTCGTGCGGGGTGCGGCGCGTGGCGGCGTTCCAGCACAGGTCGGCCAGGGGCGCACCCGCCGACAACACGTCGGCGAAGCGCCGCGCCTGGGCGCGCAAGGCGCCTTCGTCGCGGGCGCTGAGCACCAGCAGTGCCGCCTCGCCCGCCGGCGCCACGCGCGGCGCGGGCGTGCCGGTGGCGGCGGGCGCTTCCTGCAGCAGCACATGCGCGTTGGTGCCGGCGATGCCGAAGGCGCTCACGCCCGCCAGGCGCGGCTGGGCGCCGCGTGGCCAGGGCGTGGCCTCGCGCGCCACCACCACGGGAATGCCGGACCAGGGGATGGCGGGGTTGGGCTGCTGGCAGTGCAGGCTCTGCGGAATGCGCCCATGGTGCAGGGCCAGCGCCGCCTTGATGAGGCCGGCCACGCCGGCCGCGCCCTCGGTGTGGCCGATGTTGGTTTTGACCGAGCCCACGCGCACCGGCTGCGCGGCGTCGCGCCCGGCGCCCAGCACGGCGGCGATGGCCCCGAGCTCGACCGGGTCGCCCGCGCGCGTGCCTGTGCCATGGGCTTCCACGTAGCCCACCTGGGCCGGGTCGATGCCCGCGTCCTCGCAGGCGCTGCGCAGCAGGGCTTCCTGGCCCGCCTGGCTGGGCGTGCCCATCGATCCGCTGGCGCGGCCGTCGTTGTTGAGCGCGCTGCCGCGGATGACGGCGTAGACGCGGTCGCCATCGGCCAGGGCCTTGTCCAGTGGCTTGAGCACCACCAGCCCCGCGCCTTCGCTGCGCACATAGCCGTCGCCGCGGGCGTCGCCGAACTTGCAGCGCCCATCGGGCGCCATCATGCGGCTCTGCGAGTAGGCCACGCTGATGTGCGGCTGCAGGATGATGTTCACGCCGCCGGCGATGGCGATCTCGCTCTCGCCGCTGCGCACGCTGCGCGCCGCCAGGTGCACCGCGGCCAGGGACGATGAGCAGGCCGTGTCCAGCGTGAGGCTGGGGCCGCGCAGGCCCAGCAGGTAGGACAGCCGCCCCGAGCTGGCGTAGCGGCCGCTGCCCGTGGTCATGAAGAAATCCACGCCCTCGGGGTCGGCGAACAGCCGGGCCTCGAAGTCGCTGAGCCACTGGCCCACGAACACGCCGGTGCGCGAGCCCTCCAGCGCGCGCGCATCGAGGCCTGCGTCCTCCAGCGCTTCCCAGGCGGTTTCCAGCAGCAGGCGCTGCTGCGGGTCCAGGCGCTCGGCCTCGCGCGGCGAGATGCCGAAGAAGCCGGCGTCGAAGCGGTCGATGCCGTCGAGGAAGCCGCCCCAGCGCGTCATCATGCGGCCCGGCGTGGCCGGGCGCGGGTCGAAGTAATGGCCGAGGTCGATGCGGTCGGCGGGGATCTCGCCAATGGCGTCGACCCCTTCGGCCAGCAGGCGCCAGAAGCCCGCCGGGTCGGTCACGCCACCGGGAAAGCGGCAGCCGATGCCGACGACGGCGATGGGCATCGGTGGGGTCGGGCTCATTCGGCCACCTGCGCGCCAGGCGCTGCGGTGCGAGCCCCTTCGGGCGGCCGTGCGGGGCGAATTCGAAACACCTGCGCGCGATGCGCTGCGGTGCGAGCCCCTTCGGGCGGCCGTGCGGGGCTCATGCCACCACCCTCCCCAGCAGCGGCGCCAGGCTGGCCGACACCTCGGCCAGCAGCGCGTCGCGCTGGGCGTTCAGGTAGAAGTGGTCGCCCGGCAGCACGCGCAAGCGGAAGGGCCCGCTGGACTCGCTGCGCCAGCCCTCCAGGTGTTCGCGCGGCGTCAGCGGATCGTGTGAGCCGCCGAACACCGACAGCGGGCAGGCCAGCGGCGGACGCCCGGCGGGCGGCGCGTGTGTCTCCAGCGCGTGGATGTCGGCGCGCAGGGACGGCAGCAGCATGGCCATCAGTTCCTCGTGCTCGGCCACCTCGGGCGGAATGCCGCCGTAGCGGCGCTGGATCTCGGCCACGAAGTCGGCGTCGGACAACACGTGCAGCAGCGGGTCGGGGTTGGGCCAGTGCGGCGGGCGCCGGCCCGAAACGAACAGGTGGCCGGGCTGGGGCGCGCCCTCGTGGCGCAGCGCGCGCGCCACTTCGTTGGCCAGCACGGCGCCCATGCTGTGGCCGAACAGCGCGTAAGGCCGGTCCAGGTGCGGCCTCAAGGCGGCCACCACGGCCTCGACGATGGCGTCCAGCCGCGTGACCACCGGATCGTTCAGGCGATTGGCCCGCCCGGGCAGCTGGATGGCGATCAGTTCCACCGCATCGGGCAGGGCATTGCACCAGGGCCGATAGACCGCCGCGCTACCGCCCGCGTGGGCGAAACAAAAGAGGCGCAGGCGCGCGCCGGGGCGGGGAACGAAGCGCTGGAACCACGGGCTGTTCATGGCGCGCCCCGGCGGCTGGAGACCTGAGCGTCGACGGCTGGTGCGACCCTGCGTTGCATGATGACTTCCTCTGGCACGCCCTGGTGGACGAACCTGTTCCTCATGTAGAGGGAACGTATGGGTTTTTGGCCTTCGATGTTACCGAATGTATCGTCTCGGGCGGCTCCGCCGACCCCCTATTTCAGTGCCTTTCATCACGTTCCTTCCTCTACCTGTATCAAGTTACGTGCGAGCACCGCGCACAGAGAGAAGAATTGGTGAAATCCGGAGGCCTCCGAATACCCGTTACAGAATGTCGGCCGAGGCCGGCAGGCGATTAGACGGGCACCGGCCGAAGATAGGTAGTAAATATTCACGCAACGGCCCACGAGGGTGTAACCAAGGATGCGGATCAACCAACAGGCGCCCCTCGCGGCCCCGGGCATCGAACTGTGGCTGGTGGACCTCGAGGTCCCGGCGCGCGAACACGAGGCGCCCGCCCCCGGCGACTGGCTGGACGAAGCCGAGCGTGCCCGCGCCGCGCGCTTCCACTTCGAGCGCGACGCCCACCGCTACCGCGCCAGCCACACCGCCCTGCGCCACCTGCTCGCCCAGCGCACGGGCGTGGCGGCGGCCGGCCTGCGCTTCGGGGCGGGCCGCCACGACAAGCCGCGCCTGGACCTGCCCGGCGCACCGGCCTTCAACATGAGCCACAGCGGGCGCTGGGCCCTGATCGGCATCGGCGGGCAGGCGCCCATCGGCGTGGACATCGAGGCACCGCGCGAGATGGGCGAGCTGATGGCCCTGGCCGAGCGCAACTTCACCACCACCGAGTGCCGCGAACTGCTGGCCCTGCCCGAGGCCGGGCGCCTGCGCGCCTTCCTGCGCTGCTGGACGCGCAAGGAGGCCTGCCTCAAGGCCATCGGCAGCGGGCTGTCGATCGAGCCCGGCCTGTTCGAGGCCGGCACCACGCCCGAGCAGCGCACCACCACCGTGCCGGTGTCGGACCAGGCCTGCCAGGTGACGGTGCTCAGCGTGGACGTGGACCGCGAAGCCCTGGCCGCCGTGGCCTGGGTCGAGCCCGGCTCACGGCATCTGGCCTTCTAGTCCCGCGAGTCGGGGTCGCCGCGCCGGCCGGTTCAGCCCACCGGGGCCGGCGTGGGCGCCGGCGTGCGTGGCATCTGCGTGAGCACCAGCAGCGTGACCACCGAGGTCACCGCCATCACGCCCAGCAAGGCGGTGAAGCCCGCGGCCTTCACCACCGGCCCGATCAGCCACACCGCCACCGAACTGGCGCCCAGCGACACCGCCAGCCGCATGCCGGCCACGCGCGAGCGCATGCCGTCGTCGACGAAGCGCACGATCATCGCGTCGGTGAAGGGGATGGCGCCGAAGATCGCCGACATGAACAGCAGCTGAATGAACAGGAAGGCCCAGCCGTCGAGCGTGGTGGCCAGTGCCAGCAGCAGCGCCTGCAGGGTGATGACGCCGACGTAGAGCCGCTTGAGCGAGTGCCGGTCGATCAGGTGCCCCACGATCAGCTGCGTGACCGAGGCCACCGCGTAGACCAGCGCCAGCAGCGTGCCGATGCGCGCCGGGTCCTGCGAGACCTCGCGCAGGCGATCGGTCAGCAGCTCGAAGTTGGCGTTGGTGGAGAAGTTGAACAGCAGGCTGCCGCTGGTGGCGGCCATGGTCATGATGAGGAACAGCCGCGCCATCGGCACCCCGGTCACCTGCGCCGCGCCGCCCTTTTTCTTGGCCGGCGCCGCGCTCTCGCGCGAGCCGTAGACGGCGAACAGCAGACCGCAGGCCAGGCAGACCAGCCCGGGCACCACGAAGGCCACGCGCCAGCCGGCGTACTTCACGAGAAAGCCCGTGACGATGGCCGCGAAGGCCACGCCCAGGTTGCCCGCCAGGCCGTTCACGCCGATGGTCCAACCCGGGCGCGGCGCGCCCTGCACCAGCATGGGAATGCCCACCGGGTGGTAAATCGACGCGAAGGCGCCCAGCAGCGCCAGCGCGAACGCCATCTGCAGCGGCGTGTTCGTGGCGGCCACGAGCAGCGAGGCCAGGCCCATGCCGAAGAAGAACACCAGCATCATCTTGCGGCGCCCCCAGTGGTCGCCCAGCTTGCCCGCGGGCAGCGAGCCGATGCCGAAGAAGAAGAACGCCGCCACGCCGTAGGGCATGAGGTCCTCCCAGCGCGCCAGGCCGAACTCGGCGGCGATGCTGGTCACGGCGGTGGCGAAGATCAGCAGCATCATGTGGTCCATGGCGTGGCCCACGTTCAACAGGGTCTGGGTGGTCTTGTTGTGCATGGGGGCGATCATCGCCGGTTAAGCTGCGCGGGAGAAATTCAAGACCGCCAGAAATGCGTCCAAAACCGCCAAGCCGCCCCGGTGTGCTGCGCCGGGGTCCCAGCGCCGATGCGCAGGCCGCCAACCGGGTGCCGCGCCCCGTGGCCGCGCTGGCGCGCTCCGACCCCGCCGGCACGGAAATCGCCCCGCACCTGCACGCGCGCGACCAGCTGATCTACGCCATCCGCGGCGTCATGACGATCCGCGCCAAGGGCTTCATCTGGACACTGCCGCCCAGCCACGGCATGTGGATGCCCGCGCACACCGTGCACCAGATCCGCATGGACACCGAGGTGGAGATGCGGACCCTGTACTTCCAGCCCGGCACCGTCACCGGCCAGGGCCGCGACTGCCAGGTGCTGGCGATCACGCCGCTGCTGCGCGAGCTGATCCTGCGCGCGATGACGATCCCGCCGCGCTACGCGCTCGACAGCGCCGACGCGCGCCTGATGGACCTGATCGTCGACGAGGTGGGCTGGCTGGAGCCCCGGCCCCTGTCGCTGAAGCTGCCCGAGGACAAGCGCCTCGCGCGCCTGTGCCAATGGCTGATCGAGAACCCGGGCGAGGCCGCCTCCATCGCCGAACTGGGCCGCGAGGTGGGCCTGTCCGAGCGCAGCGTGATCCGGCTGTTCCCGCAGGAAACGGGCCTGAGCCTGCACCGCTGGCGCCAGCAGGCGCGGCTGATGCGCGCCTTCGCGCTGAGCGACCAGGGCATGAACATCGGGCAGTTGGCGGACGAACTCGGCTACGCCAGCGCCTCGGCCTTCGGGAAGATGTTCGCCAAACAGTTCGGGCGGGCGCCGAGGAAGGTATTGGGTGGGGTGGGGTGAGGTGAGGGAACGCGGGTTGGCGGGTGTCAGGGCAGGCGCCCTGTGCGGGACGGCTTCACTGCAGCGCCCCTCGCTGCGCGAGGGGTTCGCTGCGATGCTCGGGTGAGCGAGCCACCCTGCGCTTCTCGGCACTGCACAGGCGCTGTCCCGCACAGGGCGCCTCCCCTGACGGCGGATGCCTTGGTGCACCACCGGGGCAACTGCTTCGTTTTCAGGTGCCCGCTTGGGGCCCACAACAATCCTTCTCCCACGTACCGAAAACAGGTCCTTCAGTTGTCAATTGCCCTCGCATCCGGCGGGCTGACCGAGCCACCGGTAGCCACGTTCAGCACATGCGAGTGGATCGTGATTGTCGAAACCCATCGTGGCTGCGGGCTGCCCACAACACAAACGCCTTGGCCCAGTAGACACAAACCTTCTTGGTTTGTAGGCTGTAGCGTAGGTAGCGAACCCGTTTGCGCATCTGATCGAGCAGCTTGACGGACCGGGGAGGCACCCAGTCAAGTTTGTCGAATCTGTTGTACTTGTTTATGCATCCATGCGTGATGCGTTGAAGGATTGATTTCAAAGACCTTTTTGGGGTGCCATGCGGCTTTGTTTAGCGACCGCGGTTGTAGGCATCCGGTATTTGGTCAGATAAACCACAAGTTGGGCCGCTCTTGAACAGTCTGCTCGAAACAAACGCCGAGGCCAATGTGTTAACTAGACTCATCGTCGCGTCCTACGCGTGGCTGCTTGAGTTTGCGTTGTGGATCGCGCTCGCAAGTGCAGCGATTGCGGGATACGAACTCACCTTACCCATCATGAGCGCTCTGGGCGCGACAGTCACACCTGAAATTGCGTGGAAGTTGCTTGGGGCGTTGGTTCTCTCGACCATTACGTTTCTCGTCTTGGCCATAGTCACCGGCCCATTTCTAGTTCTCATCGATCTCAGGCACTCTGTAAGACAAATCGCGGCACGGCTGGAGCGTGGCAACGAAGTTCGTGTATCGCATCCTTACGAGCGCAGGGACCCAACAATTTGAGAGCCGCGCGGCCTAGCCCTTCGCTCCACCTGACGTTCGCCAGCCGGCTGCGCCGTCTGGTGCCCGCAGGTGAGCTCAAACGTTAGGCATCACAGTCCACCACCTCTGCACGGGAGCCTTGATGGCAGCGTCACTTCCTTATCTTCCTTCGCCCGGATCGCTCAAAAATGCGCTGGAGAAGATCCGATCCGCGGCGACCCCCGAAAGAGTGACTAAGGACTTCGTCACTACAGTGCTCCAGATCAAGGGTGGGACAGGCGCGGCCATCCCCCCATACCTCAAGAAGATTGGATTCGTGGCATCGGACGGAGCGCCTACCGATCTCTACAAGAGGTTCCGCAATCCAGCAACAGGTGGCGCCGCGGTTGCGGATGCGATCAAGACCGGATACCGGGAGCTACTCCAAGCGAACGAGTATTTCTAC